>JDSH01000073.1_pt1 | contig 37721 bp, 60 predicted proteins | sample 199451 | NCBI WGS metagenome assembly JDSH01 (sample SAMN02584198, study PRJNA231836) | bioreactor metagenome | isolation source: continuous culture bioreactor electron acceptor NO2- transfer2 day 38 after... | place: Germany: Bremen | reverse complement strand
TGAACTGGCGCGCAGCCCCCCCGCTGAACGCCCGCCAGACCGCCATGTTGGCCTTCTCGGAACACGTGGCAAAGGCGTCGAGCGAGACAAGCGAAGCCGACCGCCAGGCGCTGCGCGACGTGGGCTTTTCAGATCGCGACATCTGGGATATCGCCGCCACGGTCGGCTTCTTTTCCATGTCCAACCGCATGGCTTCGGCGGTGGGAATGGTGCCCAACCCGGACTACCACGCACAGGCTCGATAAAAGGAGGCCCGCTGATGATCCGCCCCCCCGTCGTCCTCTCGCTGATGCTGACCGGTCCCGCGCTTGCGCTGGAACTTCCGGCGGGCGCGGTCATGACCGGCGAGGACAACGACCGGCGCGGCAGCCTGGCGGTGGCCACGGGCCCCCCCTTTGTCGATGGCACGGTGCCGACCCGGTCCCTGGACGGCGCGGTGATCCGCCAGGCCTGGCGTTTGCCCGGCACCGGTCTGACCACGGCCCAGTTGATGGCGTTTCTCCGCACCCAGCTTGGCGAGGACGATTGGCGTATTGAATTCGACTGTCAGGAGGTGACCTGTGGTGGCTTCGACTTCCGCTTTGCCACATTGGTCTTTGGCGAACCGGTAATGCATGTGGATCTGGGCGATTACCGCTACCTGATGGCCAGCAAGGGGGGGGACAGTCACATCGCCCTGCTTGTCAGCCGCAGCCCCCCCGGCGCGGGCTATGTCCAGGTGCTGCGGGTGGGGGGGCCCGCGGAAGAGGCCCAGCCGGTCACCACAGCCTCGGACATGAACGGCACCGCCCCCCAGCCATCACCTTTCCAACTGCCGGTGATGGGGGGGGCAGGCCCGCCGCCATTGGCGCACAGATGGAACAGGTGGGCTATGCGGTGCTGTCCGACCTCGTGTTCCAGACCGGCTCATCAGCTCTGGGCGAGGCCGACTTCCCCCCCTCGCTCACCGAGCTTGCTGGTTACCTTGCCGCCAATCCGACCAAGCGCGTCACCCTTGTGGGCCATACGGACGCAGTGGGCAGCCTGGACAACAACATCGCGCTGTCGCGCAAACGCGCGGGGGGGTCCGTGCGCCAGACGCTGATTGACCGCTACGGCGTTCCCGCCAATCAAGTGGCCGCCGATGGGGGGGTGGGTTTCCTGTCCCCCCCCATCGCCTCGAACCAGACCGAAGAGGGCCGCGAGGCCAACCGCCGGGTCGAGGTGATCCTGACCACGACCCAATAGCGCGGCCCCCCCGAAGCCTGACCGTGGCACAAAAAGGGTGCCACTCCGCGTTGGAGGCACCCAGGTCATTCCCAAGACTGCAGGATCAGGTGGTTACCAGGTGTTCGGGCCCTTGTCGGCGAACGCATGGACCAGGAAGTCGATGAAGGCGCGCACCTTGGGCTGGGTGAACCGGCCCGGCGGGTAGACCGCATAGATGCCCTGGCGATCTTCCGGCAGATCCGGGATTGCGTCTTCGATCAGCCCCCCTGCTCCATCGCGTCGGCGTAAAGGAAGCTGGGCAGATAGGCGATGCCAAGCCCGGCAATCGCGGCGTTCAGCAGGCTTTGACCATCATTCACGCTCAGCCAGCCGGCGGTGCGTACCTGGCGCACTTCGCCCGACGGGGGGGCAGGGACTTTCCACACATTGCCCGAGCTTTGGCTGGAGTAGTGCAGAAGCTTGTGTTCGTTCAGGTCGTCGATGCGCATCGGACGGCCGTATTTCTGGAAATAATTGGGCGAGCCGACCATGCGGCGTGTGGTCTCGGTCAGCTTGCGGGCACGAAGGGAGCTGTCCTCCAGCTCACCGACCCGAATGGCCATGTCGAAGCCTTCGGAGATCAATTCGACATACCGGTTGTTCAGCACCATGTTCACGTTGATATCCGGGAATTCCTGAAGGAATTCGCCCAGGATCGGGCTCAGGTGGTTCACGCCAAAATCGGTGGCAACACTGATACGCAACAGGCCGGAGGGCGCCGACTGCATTGAGGTCACAAGACTGTCCGCCTCGCCCGCATCATTCAGCACGCGACGGGCACGGTCATAATAGGCCAGGCCGATCTCGGTGGGGGGGCTTACGCGGCGGGTGGTGCGGTTCAGAAGGCGTGCGCCAAGACGGGCCTCCAGCGACGATACATGCTTGGAAACGGCGGATTTTGAAATACCCATTTTCTTGGCAGCATCGGTAAAGCCACCTTGGTCAACGACCATGGCGAAGGCTTCCATTTCAGTCAAACGATCCATGTCTTGTCTTTCTACTACAGTCTTGGCCCCCCCTCGGTAGAGCATGTATCACGGCCAATTGGGGGGGCAGGACTGTGGAAGGATGCCGACAATACCGGGGGGGTAATAGGCGGATCGTTTTGTGCGGGGGGGAAACAGGGGGGGAACGCTCTGTTTCCGGGATTAAAACACCAGAGTCGCGGCAGTGATCCACAAGGGCAGCGTGACAGCCGCCAGCAGGGTCATCTGCGCGATCAGGGTGGCGACCAGTTCACGATCCGCACCGAAACCAGCGGCCAGCACATGGGCAGCGGACGCCGTTGGCAGGGCTGCGAACAGCACCATGACCTGTGCGAGCGAGCCGGACAGGCCCAGCACAAGACAGGCGGCGAAGGTCAAAGCGGGCAGGATCAGCAGGCGAATGGCATTCAACGCACCCATGAAGCGGTCGAGCCGCGCAAGCGCCCCCCCCAGTTCATCGTCGCCCCCCCGATCGACAGAAGCGCGATCGGAATGGCGGCCTTGGACAGCATCTCAAGCGGGGGGGCCATCACAGGCCCTGGAATCCTGAGCCCGGACAGGCCCACGATTACCCCCCCCGACCGAGGCCAACAGGAACGGGTTCAACGCGACCTTGATCAAGGTCGCCTTCAACCCCCCCATCGCCTGCCCCCCCCGCGACAGGGCCGACACCGCCAGGATATTGGCCACCGGAATGGCCATGCCCACGGCCACCGCCAACTGCCCGACATCCGCACCCGGCAGTGTCACGATGGCCACGAAGGCCAGCGCCGTGTTGAAGCGCCAGGCCGTCTGCCATGCACCGGCAAAATCCAGAAAACGCGCAGGTCCCGCCTGGCGTGTGAGCCAGCCAAGGGCAAAGCCTGCCCCCCCCAGCACCGCCCAGACCATCGGCCCAATCCGCGCCATGTCCGCCAAGGCAATGGGCCGCGACGAAGCCGCCACGAAGATCAGCGCGGGAAACAGGATTTCAAAGTTGAGCTTATCCAACCCCCCCTGCCAGGCATTCGCCGACAGACGTCCCCCCCGAACCAGCCCGCCCAGGCCGACCATCAGGAACGAGGCAGAAGGCCCAGAAGGATTGTCACAAACACCATGGGGGGGCCCGCGTAGCGCGCGGGCCCTGCCAGTGCAAGCGTTACAGTTCGGCGGCCAGCCGGGTGCCCTGGTTGATCGCGCGTTTGGCGTCCAGTTCGGCCGCCACGTCTGCACCGCCGATCACGTGAGGCGTAATCCCCCCCTTCGCCTCCAGCGCCTCGGCCAGGCTGCGGTCGCTGACCTGGCCTGCGCAGAGCACCACCGTGTCACATTCCACAACGCGCGGGTTCTCACGCGCCTCGCCCGAGGACACGTGCAGGCCCTGATCGTCAATGCGTTCATAGTTCACGCCGCCGACCATCTCGACCTGTTTCATCTTCAGGGTCGCGCGGTGGATCCACCCGGTGGTCTTTCCCAGCCCCCCCTTGCCCAGCGCCTTGGCCTTGCGCTGCATCAGCACTGCCTGACGCGCGGGGGGGGCTTCGGGTTGCGGGCCTTCAGGAGCCAGACCGCCGCGTTGTTCGGCAGGGTCCGCCACGCCCCCCCATTCGGCCAGCCATTCGTCCAGGTTTTCGGTCGGGCTGTCCCCCCCCTTCTGGGTCAGATACTCGGCCACATCAAAGCCGATCCCGCCTGCACCGATGATCGCCACGCGGTCCCCCCCAACAGGTGCCCTGCCGCGCAGAACATCAATGTAATTCAATACATTATCACGATCCTGCCCGGCAATGCCGGGATCGCGCGGGGGGGTGACGCCGGTGGCGATGACCACCTCATCGAACCCGTTCAGATCATCTGCCGTAACCTCGGTGTTCAGACGCTGGGTGACGCCGGATTTCGCCAGCATTGTGCGGTACCAATCGACCAAGCCCCCCCAGAACTCTTCCTTGCCCGGCACCTGCTTGGCCATGTTGAGCTGCCCGCCGACTTCATCCGCGCGGTCGAACAGCGTGACCTCATGCCCGCGTTCATCGGCCACCAAGGCGGTGGACATGCCAGCAGGACCAGCCCCCCCGACAATGGCGACTTTCTTCGCCTTTTCAGCAGGTTGCCAGGTCAGGTCGGTCTCATAACAGGCGCGCGGATTGACCAGACAGGTCGATATCTTGCCGTTGAACGTGTGGTCCAGACAGGCCTGGTTACAGGCAATACATGGCGCGATTTCATCCGCCCGACCCTCCGCGGCCTTGGCCACGAAATCCGCATCCGCCAGGAAGGGGGGGCGCGCCATTGACACCATGTCAGCACAGCCGGATTCCAGAACGTTTTCAGCGACTTCCGGGTGGTTGATCCGGTTCGAGGTAATCACGGGGGGGATCGACACATGCCCCCCCATCAGTTTCTTGGTCACCCAGGTAAAGGCCGCGCGCGGAACGCTGGTGGCGATGGTCGGAATGCGCGCCTCGTGCCAGCCGATGCCGGTGTTGAGGATGGTGGCGCCTGCCGCCTCGATCTCCTTCGCCAGTTGCACAACCTCGTCGAAGGTGGAGCCGTTGGGCACCAGGTCGATCATCGACAGACGGTAGATGATGATGAAGTCGGGACCGACCGCCTCGCGCACCGCTTTCACCACGGCGATGGGCAGGCGCATGCGGTTCTCATATGACCCGCCCCCCCAGTCGTCTTCACGCTTGTTCGTATGGGTCACCAGGAACTGGTTGAGGAAATAGCCTTCCGACCCCCCATGACCTCGACCCCCCCGTCATAACCGGCCTGTTTCGCACGGGCAGCGGAGACAGCGAAGTCATTGATTTGCTTCTGAATTCCTTCCTCATCCAGCTCTTTCGGCGGGAAGGGGGGGGAAATGGGCGATTTCACCGCGCTGGCCGACACGCATTCCGGCCCGTAAGCATAGCGCCCGGCGTGCAGGATCTGCATCGCGATCTTACCGCCAGCCTCGTGAACACGGTCCGTGACCGACTTGTGATTGGCGATATCCTTATCGGAAAACAACCCTGCGGCCCCCCCCGGAAATACGCCGCCTTCGCGGTTGGGGGGGGCCATGCCGCCGGTGACGATCAGACCGGCCCCCCCGCCACGTGCACGCGCCGCATAGAATTCGGCCACGCGAGTCCAGTCGCCGCGTTCTTCCAGCCCTGTATGCATGGACCCCCCCATCAACACGCGGTTTTTCAACGTGGTAAAGCCCAGGTCGAGCGGGGGGGCGAGCATTTTCGGGTAGCTGGTCATGGCGGCCTCCTTGGTGTTCGGGGGGGGATGTTGCGCAGCACCGGGGGGGGCTTGTCACGCGGAACGCCGCGTCAAGAAGGTGACGTTTACGTAAAGAACGTCGCGTCGCGGGATGTTAAAGAGTTTAAAGGGGGGGCAAACACCCCCCCGAACTTTAAAATCTTACCCCCCCCTGAGAAGGGGGGGCGGTTTTAACATCTTTAAAGGTCAGGCCCCCCCCTGCCCGATCACCGCTCAGGTCGTCTCGAGACAATGCCGACGGAAGGCGCGTTTGAGCATGTCGAGCTCTTCACGCAGCAGGGCGATTTCGGCGCGCACGTCGTCTTCCAGCGGCTGGCCGGTCACGATGGTGAAACTGCCCAGTTTCTCGCCGGTCACCGTTTCGGACATCACGAAGCTCTGCACCCCCCCGTCGTACAGCACCTCGGGCGGGATCGGCACGCGCAGGACGAAGCGGCCCGGGACCTCGGGATCCTCGGACACCTCGACCCCCCCGTCGATCGGCTGGGCCAGGTGGCTGACCTCGATCTGCGGCTGGATACGGTCGCCGGACACGGTCAACACGCCTTCCCAGATGCCGGCCTGGATGCGGGTTTTGGTCAGGGTCAATTCGGTGGCCATGGTCGCCTCCTCAAATCTCGGCGCGCGGGCGGCGGCTGAAGGTCACGTCGCGCAGCACGACCTGGCTCATCTCCGGGTTTTCGAAGATCAGATCGACCCAGGCGCGTTCGACGCGTTTCTCGTTCATCTTGGTATAGGCCAGATCGAATTCGACCATGACCTCATCCTCATGCAGCGGCAGTTCGCGCACCAGCTGTTCGGTGTTGGGCCCGTGTTTGATGTTCAGGCGGGCAAAGATTTCCAGCGGTTTTTCCAGTTCAACCACGGTGGACAGGCGCACCAGATGCTTGCGTTTCAGCCCGGCCACGGCCTCGGGCGGCAGGTCGATCACCAGCGACAGGAAGGAGCCGTCAAAGCGGAACACGTCCATGCGCAGCCCGAAGGGGGGGGCCAGGTCCTGTTCGCGGGTATTGCGCAGCTGGCGCACGGTCAATTCAGAGATGCGGCAGTCGTGAAACAGCGTGACCTCGTCACCGAACATCGCCTTGCTTCCCACCGCCGAGGCACCGGGGGGGGCGAGATCGGCCCGCGCCAGAGCTGCGGACGCCAGCCCCCCCAGTCGGAATGCAACGGTTTCTGAAAGGCGTTGGAGCCGATCATCGGCAGGGTCAGGCGACCGTCGGCAATGTAGAGCAGGCGATCAAGCTGGCGGCGCAACCCGCGCGCACGTGCCCGCAGCAAGCGCAGGGCAGCCAGGTCCAGCGTGCCCGCCCGATCCGCCACAGCCCCCCCCAACGGCGCATTACCCGCTTGTGCAGGATACGATCCAGAATGCCGTTTACGCCCTTCGCCATGCTTGCCTGTACCCGGTGGTCCGTTTGAGGATTCGATTGTTTCCAGTCTTAGTGGGTTTTGTCCTGCGATTGAATTAAGAATTCGCCCAATCGTGTCAAAAATCTTCTCTGAAAATCAATGAGCTGAGGGGGGGTGGGCACCGGCAGAGCCCGGTGGCGTGGCAGGATCAGCCGTCCCTGTATTGTTGCCACCGCGGAAACGATCTGCAGCCCGGCAAGGGAAATTCCGGCGGCGCTTGCAGGCCCCCCCGGATTGGCGTCTTGCAGCGCGGCAACGGCGCTTTTGGCGCGGGCCAGCGCCGTGGCTTCCTCCACCGGTTGGCTGGCCAGTGCGGTCACGGTCACCGACACCATCGCCCCCCCGCGCAGATCCAGAAACGCGCGCCAATAGGCGCGGGCCACCGCCCCCCCCATCGGGTTCGGACTGTCATCGGTAATGCGCATGTAAAGCACGCCGTCGCCAAGTTCGGACCGGGTAATCGCGACGGTTGCGGCCTTTCCACTGCGACTGAGCGCCCGGCGACCGGCATCAGACCGCAGATGTGCCTCAAGCGCGGCAAGGTCGCTGGGGGGGGCGTCACTGTTTTTGGCCGAAACCGCGACGGTCAGCACCATCGGCCGGTCTGGATGCGGGTCACGCGGATGGTGCGAAATGGCCCGGCAAGACCCCCCCAAAAGCACGAACCCGCCTTCCGCGCCGGTCCGGCTGGCGTCAGCGTCCACACAGTAGCCTTCGGGCCCTTTGACCCGCAGCGTCCCGCCGGCAACGGCCATGGATTTCGGCGCGCGGGGGGGCCCGTGTGGGCCGCCCATGGAGGATAGGCCCCCCCCACCCTCCATGCAGCCCGAAAGGCCAAACCCGGCAAGAGCGGCGAAAACAACCGCGCGCAATCTGAAATCGGAACTCACGTCACCCGTCCCCCCCCTTGCCCGTCGGCATAGCCGCGCCGGTCACCCCCCCAGACAAGCCTTGCCCCCCCCGCTGGACAGCGCGCCACGTAACGGCCAAGGTGCAGAAAAGACACAGGAGTTTCGCGTGACACAGCCTCCGTTCTGGCAACCGGCCCTGGGCCGACCACAGCTTTGGCGCACTCTGTTGGGGGGGCTGATCCTGGTGGGCGTGATCTTTGCGCTGGTCACCTTCGCGCTGCTGTTCGTGGCGATCAAGATCTTCGATCTGACCCGGTTCCAGCTGGCCCAGGCCGCCACGCCGGGCACCGCCATGATGATCTTTCTGCTTCCTGGGGGGGTTTCACATCGGCCTGGCGCTGATGCTGCCGCTTTTGCACAAACGCGGCTACCTGAGCCTGTTCGGCCCCCCCAGCCTGCGGCTGAACCTGCGCCATTTTACCTATGGCATGGGGGGGGCCATCGCCGTGATGGCGGTGGCGGGCTTCGCCGTCACCGGGTTGGAGCAACTGTTCTGGACCGGCGCGCCCAGGATCGAGCTGGTCCGCCCCCCCCTGCTGAGCTGGCTGATCTGGCTGCCGGTGTTCATCCGCTGGTGCTGATGCAGAGCCTGGCCGAGGAGCTGGTCTTTCGCGGCTACCTTCTGGGCCAGCTGCGCGCCCGGTTCCGGTCGATCTGGATCTGCGCGGTGCTGCCCTCGGCCTGTTCGGGGGGGTTTTGCATTTCGCACCGGGTGTCTGGGGGGGGCAAACGCCTATATGTATGTGCTGAGCACCACGCTGGTGGGCATAATCGCCTGCCTGGTGACCCTGCGCACGGGCAACCTGGGGGGGGCTGCGGCGGGGGGGCTGCATTTCGCCAATAACATGCTGGCGCTGCTGCTGGGGGGGGTAAAGGGCGAGCTGGCGGGCGCGACGCTGTTTGCGCTCGTGGTGACGCCCGAAAGCGGCTACATGACCTGGTCCTTCACGGTGGTGACCGCGCTGAGCGTGGGGGGGCTGTTTGCGCTCTGGTGGCGGTGGATGAACCGAAAGCGCCCGATTGCAAATCCCCCCCCGCGCGGCATAGATAGTTGCCCAACGTCAACCAAGGACCTCGGCGATGAACTGGATTTCCAACTACGTCCGACCCCCCCGGATCAACTCGCTTTTCTCGCGCCGCGAAGTGCCCGAGAACCTTTGGACCAAGTGCAACGAATGCGGCAGCATGCTGTTTCACCGCGAATTGGCCGAGAACCTGAATGTCTGCACCAATTGCGACCATCACATGGCGATCACCCCCCCGCGTGAACGGTTCGGTGCGCTGTTCGATGGCGGCATCTTTACCGAAGTGGACGTGCCCGCCCCCCCGGTCGATGACCCGCTGAGCTTCAGGGATCAGAAGAAATATCCCGAGCGCATGAAGGCCGCTCGCAAGGGCACCGGCGAACGCGAGGCGATGCTGGTGGCGGAAGGGGGGGAGATCGGGCGCACCCCCCCGATCGTGGCCGCCGCGCAGGACTTCAGCTTCATGGCCGGGTCGATGGGCATGTATGTGGGCAATGCGATCATTGCCGCGGCTGAGCGCGCCGTCGCGATGAAACGCCCGCTGGTGCTGTTCTCTGCCGCCGGTGGCGCGCGCATGCAGGAGGGCATCCTGAGCCTGATGCAAATGCCGCGCACCACGGTCGCCGTGCAGATGCTGAAAGAGGCAGGCCTTCCTTATATCGTCGTGCTGACCCACCCGACCACCGGGGGGGGCGTCACCGCGTCCTACGCGATGCTGGGCGACGTGCATATTGCCGAGCCCAACGCGCTGATCTGTTTCGCGGGCCCGCGCGTCATCGAACAGACCATTCGCGAGAAACTGCCCGAGGGCTTCCAGCGCGCCGAATACCTGCTGGACCACGGCATGCTGGACCGCGTCACCCACCGCCGCGACATGAAGGACGAGCTGGTAACGATCCTGCGCATGCTGACCGGCCAGCCGCCTGCGATAAAGGGCGACCTGCCCGCGCCGGAACAGGTGGAGGACATCCCGGCGGACGCAACCGAAGCCAAGGCCGCGAAAGCGTGAGCGCCCCCCCCGACATGGCGACGACCTCGGACGTCATCCTTGAGAGGATGATGGCGCTGCACCCGAAGATCATTGATCTGACGCTGGACCGGGTCTGGCGGCTTCTGGCCGCGCTGGACCATCCCGAACGCCGCCTGCCGGGCGTCATTCACCTGGCGGGCACAAACGGCAAGGGCTCGACCCAGGCGATGATCCGGGCGGGGGGGCTGGAGGGCGCGGGAAAATCCGTGCATGCCTATACCAGCCCGCACCTGGCGCGGTTTCATGAGCGTATCCGACTGGCCGGAGAGCTGATTACCGAAGGCGCGCTCACTGAGGTGCTGGATCGCTGCTATCAGGCCAATGGCGGCGAGAACATTACCTATTTCGAGATCACGACAGTCGCGGCTCTGCTGGCTTTCGCGGAAACCCCCCCTGCGGATTACACCCTGCTGGAGACTGGTCTTGGCGGCCGACTGGACGCCACCAATGTGGTGGACCAACCGGCGCTGACGGTAATCACGCCGATCTCGATCGACCATGTGCAATTCCTGGGCGACACGCTGGCGAAGATCGCGGGTGAAAAGGCCGGGATCCTGAAACGCGGCGTGCCCTGCGTGGTTGGCCCGCAGCCCGACGAGGCGCTGGCGGTGATCGAGGCACGGGCGGCCCAGCTGGGTGCGCCGCTGCTGGCCCATGGGCAGCATTGGCATTTCTACGAGGAACGCGGGCGTCTGGTGGTGCAGGATGAAAGCGGCCTTCTGGACCTGCCGAAACCGGCGTTGATTGGCCGTCACCAGATGGAAAACGCCGCCGCCGCGGTGGTTGCCCTGCGCGCGCTGGGCTACGGCGAAGAGGCCTGCGTCGCGGCGATGGAGAACGTCACCTGGCCCGCGCGTATGCAGCGGCTGAAGACCGGTCCGCTGGTCGAGGCGGCGGGCGCGGCCGAACTGTGGCTGGATGGCGGGCACAACCCGGCGGCAGGCGAGATGCTGGCCGAGGTGCTGGCGGGACTGCCACCGAAACCCACCCACCTGATCTGCGGCATGCTGAACACCAAGGACGTGACCGGCTACATGCGCCCCCCCCTGGCCGGTGTCGCCGACAGCCTGACCGGCGTGTCGATCCCCCCCGGCGAGCCAATACGATCCCGGCGGAAGAGACGGCGGAATTCGCCCAACAGGTGCGCCTGGACGCGACCACCGCCCCCCCGGATGTCGAGGCCGCCATTCGCCGGATCGTGGCTGACCAGCCCGGCGCGCGCATCCTGATCTGCGGCTCGCTTTACCTGGCGGGCGACGTGCTGAAACGGAACGGCTGACCACACGCTTTGCCGCACAGGTGATTTGCACCTCCCAAAGCTGGAACCCGCCCCCCCGCCCACCCGCGGGGGGGCGGCATTTTTTTCGCCCGCTCCCCCCCAGGCGGAGAACGGCCAGAAACGAATCAACCCACGGAAAGGACTCACTTTTTTTGCCCCCCCGCTGCGATTCGCGACTATGGGCAGACGCAGAATGTTGACGAAATCAAGAGGTTACTTCAATATATAGGCGTATCCGCGAACAGCTGCCGTTCGCGCAGAAAACGTATTCAAGACCTGTCGAGCAGAACAGGCACAGGGCAACACGGGGGGGGAAGACCATGTTTCGGCTGGCCAGCAGCGCCATGTTGGCGCTGGCGATATCGCACACCCAGGCGGTGGCGCAGGAGGTGAATATCACCCCCCCGGACGTCGCCACTGCCACGATCGAGATCAACGGCGAGATCATCCAGATCGGGCGCATTCAGGATGCGGACAACCGGCTGGACGGCGAGTTCACCAGGACCTCGCGCCCCCCCTGCCCGCCGTTTTGCATCAGCCGATGGAAGTCGCGCCAGGGGGGGTTGAGACCGTGGGCGAGGTCGAGGTGATCTCGTTTCTGGAGAACAACGTGGCGGGCGGCACGGGCCTGTTGATCGACAGCCGGGTGCCGGACGGGTTCGCCAAGGGCACCATTCCCGGCGCGGTGAACGTGCCCTTTGCCACGCTGGATCCGACCAACCCCCCCTATCGTGATGAGATCCTGAAGGCGCTGGGCGCGACCCAGTCGGGCGGGACCTGGGATTTCTCAGGCGCAATGGCGCTGACGCTGTTTTGCAACGGGCCCTGGTGTGACCAGAGCCCGCGCGCGATCCGCAGCCTGCTCGCGGCAGGATATCCGGCCGAGAAAATCAGCTATTACCGGGGGGGCGGGATGCAGCTGTGGCTGCTTCTGGGCCTCACCACCAAATCCCCCCCGGCCAGCTGAGGAGGCCCGATCATGCACCGTATCGCCATTCTTGTCGCCTCGTTCCTGCTGGCCATTGTCGGGTTGATCTTCCTGCAGGGCGGGCGGGACAGCGCGCCGCGCGTGGCCGCAGTGGAGCCCGAGGCGGAGCAGACGGATGTCACCGACCTGTCGGCCCCCCCGATGCCCGGCACCGTACCCGCAGCCCCCCCTGCGCCGGTAGCTGCAGCCCCCCCAACACCCCCCCCACCGAGGGCGGCGAAATGGCGGCCATGACCGCCAGCGTTCTGGCCGGTCTGGGGGGGGTCAAGACCCCCCTGCCCCCCCCGTTGAGGCGCCGGTCGAGGCGGGGGGGGACGAAATGCGCGCCATGACGTCCTCGGTTCTGGCGGGGGGGCTGGGCGTGGGGGGGTCACAGGGGGGCCACGACGCCGGAGGAGCTGAGCCTGGAAGACATCATCGCGCGCGCCGTGGCCGCCGGGGGGGAAGGGGGGGACGATTATCTGGACCTGCTGTTGAACGAAGCGTCAGATCAGGGGGGGCTGATCGACGTGCCCGATGCGCTGCGCACGGTTGAGGGCGGCGTGGACACCGCCACGCTGATCAATACGATCGTTGCCGCCACCGGCGACGCGGCCCCCCCTGAAGAGCGCCCCCCCGCCGTGGGCGGTCAGGGTGTCGAGGTGCGCATGATCATGGAAGCGGGCCGCACCGTGCAGGTGAATTTCTATACCGTGCAGGATGGCGACAGCCTGGGCGCGATTGCGCACCGTTTCTATGGCGATGCGTCCCTGTTTACCGAGATCTATGAAGCCAATCGCCGGTTGCTGTCCAGCCCCCCCGAGCTGATCCGCAAGGGCCAGCGGCTGAGCATCCCGAATCTGGACGCCTGACGTCCGCGCCAGTTGAGGCGGGAGGGGGGGGTCGCCCGACGGGGGGGCGGCCCTTTCTTTTATGCGTTGCCAGATTGTGCGGCTGCGCCGCGCTTGATGTCTCGGTGTCGGCTGCGCCGCCCCCCCCTCGGGAAGCCTCCGGCAGGGATATTTTCGGAAAGATGAAAGGGCTTTAGCTCAGCACGTGATCCACCGGGGGGGCGAGCGGTGGCGGGGGGGCCTCGCGGCCCAGGGCGTGGGAGGCGGAGACCTCCATCGTGCGGCAGAGGGCTGCGAGCGGGATGGCGTTGGGCTGGGTTGAAAAGGGCAGTTCGAGCTCGTGGGTGACTTCGCTGAGGCCGAAGAAGACATAGGCCACAATGGCGGCCACCAAGGGTTCGAACCAGCCCGCGCTGTCCAGGAGGCCGAAGGGGGGATGAGCAGGCAGTAGAGCCAGGTCGTGCGGTCCACGAGCAGCGAATAGACGAAGGGCAGAGGCGCGTTGGACAGCCGTTCATTGGCGGCCTGGGCGGCGGCGAACCTGGCCAGCCGTTCCGTCAGCGCCTTTTGAGCGAACCCGTCGATCTGACCGGTCCGGGCCATGTCGCCCAGACGGGCAGCGATGCGACGCAGGGCGGCGTCGGGATCCGCAGGGGGGCATCGGGGGGGGTCCAGCGCGCCACGTCTTCGGCCACGACATCGCCGCGCAATTGGCCACGGAGCAAGTGATGGAAGGCCAGAATATGGGACAGGATGTAAGCACGGTCCTCCTCCCGGGCCCCCCCGAAGGCGGTCAGTTCCTGGCCCAGGCTGCGCAGGTCGGAAACCATGTGCCCCCCCCAGACGCGGCGGGCCTCCCACCAGCGATCATAGGCAGCGCTGTTGCGAAAGCTCAGAAACAGTGAGAGCGCCAGACCGAAGACGCCCATCGCAGCGATCGACATGCGTGGCATCGACAGAACGAAACGGTCGAGCAGCAGCATCAGGATTGCCCAGGACATGGTCGCCAGGATGTTTGGCAAAATGCGCGGAACAACCGAGCCGCGCGTGACCAGGAACAATTCGATGAAGCGGGGGGGCCGGTCACGAATGATCATGCGGCCCCCCCCTCGCGGCCCCCCCAGTCCTTGTCCTGCATTTCGCGCAGGCGGCTGGCGGTGCGTTCAAATTCAAAACTGCCCGCCCCCCCTTCGATATAGAGCATTTCGGGCTGGGCGGCGGCGGTGGCGATCAGGCGCACGCGGGCTTCATAAAGCGCGTCGATCAGGGTGACGAAACGCTTGGCCTCGTTGAAGTTCGAGCGTGACAGCGCCGGGATATTGTCGAGGATCAGCACCTTGACGGTTTCCGCGATAGCCAGATAGTCGCCCGGCCCCCCCAGCATGGCCCCCCCGCAGAGGTCGTGAAACCCCCCCGCCCGTGCCACGCCGTTGTGAAAGGCGGGCAGCACCACATCGCGGCCCTTGACGGTAATCGTGTGTGGCTTGGCCTGACCGCCGGTGAGGTCGGCCCAGATCGCATTCACCGCCGCGCGGGCCTCGGCATTCGGGGGGGGTAAAATAGACCTGTTCGCCTTCCAGCCGGTTCTGGCGGTAGTCGTTCGGGCTGATCAGCTCATGCACCACCATGCGGTCTTTCAGCAGGTCGATGAAGGGCAGGAAAAGCTGGCGATTGAGCCGTCCTTGTACAGATCATCGGGGGGGATGCGGTTCGAGGTGGTAACAATGACCACACCCGCCTCCATCAACAGTTCGAACAGGCGGCCGACGATCATCGCATCGGTGATGTCGGTGATCTGCATCTCGTCAAAGGCAAAGAGGCGCACGTCGCGGGCGATCTCGGCGGCGACCGGGGGGGCCAGGGCGTCATCCACCCCCCCCTGCTGGCGGGCCGCGTGCATGCCTGCATGGACCTCCTGCATGAAGGCGTGGAAATGCACGCGGCGTTTGCCCTCCATGTCGATATTGTCGACGAAAAGATCCATCAGGAAGGACTTGCCGCGCCCGACCCCCCCGCCCCCCCAGAGGTAGAGGCCCATCGGCGTTTCTTCCGCCTTGTGGAAAAGCCGCCCAGAATGCCGCGTTTCTTCTGGCGGGTGGTTTCCAGATGGTGGCGGATGTCTTCCAGCATCGGAAGCACGGCCTCCTGCGCGGGATCGGCGTGAATATCGCCGGCGCGGACGCGGTCATGATAGATCTTGTTCAACGTGCTCATGAGGATGGGATAGACCGGTGGGGGGGCGGGGGGGTTGAAAAGGGGGGGGTGTCGGCGCAACCTGAGCAGCCGCGACGCGCCCGACCCTGGGTGGGCGCTTTTGGAACGGTCGTGTTGGGCGAGCAGATTGCAACAAGCAAAACGCTGGCGCGGGTCGAAACGTCGGAAATGCGCCCTTCTCGGGACATTGCATTCGCAATGCCCTGCCAGGCAGTGCCTCCCGTGGGGGGGAGGGGGGGCCCCCCTCTCGGCAGAATTCGCTTGCGAATTCGCCTGCCGGGTCGACGCAGGCGCGTCGCGGCTGCGCCACTCCGGGTGGAACATCTTGACGGATGTGCGATTAGCCCACCCCCCCCACCGTCAAAAAAATCATGACCCCCCCACGCGTCAGAAACAATGATTTGACCACCCGGCCAATTCTGCGCAACCCTCGCCTGCATGATTGAAACGCGCGCGCCCCCCCTCATTACGCCGGTCCTGATGGCCGGCTGTATCATCATCCTCGTCTCCTTCGCGATCCGAGCCAGTTTCGGCGTGTTCCAGATCCCCCCCATCGCAGAAGAATTCGGCTGGGCACGGGCAGAGTTCAGCCTGGCCATCGCGATCCAGAACCTGGCCTGGGGGGGCATCGGCCAGCCGATCTTTGGCGCGATTGCGGAAAAGATCGGTGACCGCAAGGCGATCATCATGGCGCGCTGATCTATGCCGCCGGGCTGGTGGCGTCGAGCTATGCGGTCACGCCGGGCGCACACCAGGCCTTGGAAATCCTGGTGGGGGGGTTCGGCATCGCGGGCACCGGCTTTGGCGTGATCCTGGCGGTGGTGGGCCGCGCGGCGAGCGACGAGAACCGGTCGATGGCGCTGGCGATTGCCACGGCGGCGGGCAGCGCGGGGGGGCAAGTCTTTGGCGCGCCGATGGCGGAATGGCTGCTGACGCTGATGCCCTGGCAGAATGTCTTCGGCCTGTTCGCGGTCGCGATCCTGGCCGTGCTGTTCCTGTTGCCGATGATGCGCACGGAAACCGTGGCAACCAGGGCCGAGCTGGAGGAAAGCTGGGTGCGATCCTGAAAAAGGCCTTCCGCGATCCCTCCTATACGCTCATCTTCCTGGGCTTCTTTTCCTGCGGCTATCAACTGGCCTTCATCACCGCCCATTTCCCCCCCGCCTTCGTGACCGAGATGTGCGGGGGGGCGATCGACCCCCCCTCGGGCACGCTGGCCTCAATTGGTGTCTCGACCACCTCGGCGCTGGGGGGGGCGGTGTCGATCTCGCTGATTGGTCTGGCAAATATCGCGGGCAGCTCTACGCGGGCTATCTGGGCAAGCGGTTTTCCAAGAAATACCTGCTGGCGGCGATCTATACCGGGCGCACGCTGGTGGCCGCCCTGTTCATCCTGATGCCGATCACGCCGACCACGGTGATCCTGTTTTCCATCGCCATGGGCAGCCTGTGGCTGGCGACCGTACCGCTGACCAGCGGATTGGTCGCACATATCTACGGGCTGCGTTACATGGGCACGCTCTATGGCATCGTCTTCTTCTCGCACCAGTTGGGCAGCTTCCTGGGCGTTTGGCTGGGCGGGCGCATGTATGACGCGTTCGGCGACTATACAATGGTCTGGTGGATCGGCGTCGGCGTCGGCGCATTTTCCGCCATCGTGCACCTGCCGGTGAAGGAACAACCGCTGGCGGCGCGCACAGCCTGACCGCCTTCCCGACACGGCTCCCACCCAAGTGAGCGCCGCGCTCGTGGCAACTGATGGTCTTCGCCCACCCCCCCGCCGCGCCGGGAAGGAGGCCTGACTTTCATCTTTCCGAAAATATCCTGGGGGGGTGAGGCCGCAAGGCCGAGGGGGGGTGAAACCCCCCCTTCACGCTCATAAAATGAACCAGGCCTCTCACGGACCAGGCCCGCTGTCAGCATCCGCCAGTTTCGCGCAAGGCGAAACTGGCTACCCCCCCCAACCTTTGACAAGCCGAAGGCGCGGGCAAGGGGGGGCGGGAGCCCCCCCCGGCCCCCCCCTAAACCGGCAGGGCCGTCGTCTTGAACACGGTGCGCAGGGCGAAGCTTGACTGCATGCCTTGCACGCCGGGCAGCGCGCCAGATATTGGCGGTGGATGCGGGCGAAATCCTCGGTGTTTTCGGCCACGACCTTCAACAGGTAATCCGACTTGCCCGCCATCAGGTGGCATTCCAGCACATCAGGCACGCGCGCGACCTCACGCTCAAAAGCCTCCAGCACCTCGTCGGCCTGGCCCGACAGGGTGATCTCGACGAACACGGTCGTCGGACATCCCATCTTGCGCGCGTCCAGCAGGGCGACATAATCCTTGATGAAGCTTCCGCCTCCAGCCGCTGCACCCGGCGGTGACAGGCCGAGGGCGACAGGTTCACCCGCTCGGACAGTTCGGCATTCGAGATCCGCCCGGTCTTCTGCAATACCCTGAGGATGCGACGATCTATGCTGTCCAGCTCCATCCCCCCCACACACATTCCTTGCGCAATTCTTCCCGCATGCGGGAAATCCTTCGATAAGACTTAACAGTCCACGCGAAGATTTCAAAGCAATTGCGCCCAGCCCCCCCTGCTCAAATTTGAGGCAGTTTACGAAAACACAGGGAACGGAGCGCGCAGATGTTGATCGGATGCCCCCCCAAGGAAATCAAACCCCCCCAGGAATTTCGGGTCGGCCTGACCCCCCCGAACGCGGCTGGCGAAGCCATCGCCCGCGGCCACAAGGTGATCGTCGAGACCAATGCCGGTGCCGGTGCTGGCTTTACCGATGATGACTACCGCGCCATCGGTGCGGAGGTTCTGGCACCGCCGAAGAGATCTTCGCCAAGGCCGAGATGATCGTGAAGGTAAAGGAGCCCCCCCAGGCCATCGAACGCAAGATGCTGCGCGAAGGCCAGCTGCTGTTCACCTACCTGCACCTGGCCCCCCCGGACCCGGAGCAGACCCGCGACCTGATGGAAAGCGGCTGCACCGCGATTGCGTACGAGACCGTGACCGATGACCGGGGGGGCGGGTTGCCGCTGCTGGCCCCCCCGATGTCCGAGGTGGCCGGTCGCCTGGCCCCCCCCAGGTGGGTGCCTGGACCCTGCAGAAAGCCAATGGCGGGCGCGGCGTTCTGATGGGCGGCGTGCCCGGCGTGGGCCCGGCCAAGGTCGTGGTGATCGGCGGCGGTGTGGTCGGCACCCATGCGGCCAAGATCGCCGCGGGCATGGGCGCGGATGTGACCGTGCTGGACCGCTCGCTGCCGCGCCTGCGGTATCTCGATGACGTCTTCGGCGGCACCTTCAAGAACCAGTATTCCACCGCCGGGGGGGCCACCGCCGAGCTGATCCAGACCGCCGACATGGTCGTGGGCGCGGTGCTGATCCCGGGCGCGGAAGCGCCGAAGCTGATCAGCCGCGAACAGCTGTCGACCATGAAGCCCGGCGCGGCGCTGGTCGACGTGGCGATCGACCAGGGCGGCTGTTTCGAGACCTCGAAAGCAACCACCCATGCCGATCCGGTCTATGAGGTGGACGGCATCATGCATTACTGCGTCGCCAACATGCCCGGCGCGGTTGCGCGCACCTCGACGCTTGCGCTTGGCAACGCCACCCTGCCTTCATGCTGGCGCTGGCCGACAAGGGCTGGAAACAGGCCTGCGAAGACGATGCGCATCTGCTGAACGGCCTGAACGTGCATGCTGGTGAGCTGACCTATTATGCGGTCGGCAAGGCGCTGGGGGGGATCGACGTGATCTCGCCCGCGCTGGCGCTGAAGAAGTAATCTCCTCCCGGCGCGCCCATCCCTGCGGCGCGCCTGCTCCTCCTCCCGGAGACAGACTGGCCCGGGGGGGCTCAGCCTCGGGCTTTTTTGTTGGGGGGGAGGTGCGGGCTCAGACCCCCCCCTCCAGCTCCGCCTCGACGAACCGCTTCAACGCGGGCACGTTGTCGATGTGGATCCGGCGGCGATTGCTTTGCACGCCAACGTGTTTCAGCTTCTTGAAGGCACGCGACAGGCTTTCGGGCTGCATGCCCAGTTTCCCGGCCAACACCACCTTGTCGAAGGGCAGTTCCAATTCGGCCGCCCGAGGCGTGTCGCCGGCCATCTCCAGCAAGACTTCACACAGCCGCTGCACGCCGGTCCTGACCTTCAGCCCTTCGAGCTGGGTGATCATCTCGTCCATCTTGTCCGAGGCCTCCCCCCCCAGCACAGCCGCCGAGATCTCGGCATCCCCCCCCGTGCAGGAGCAGTTCATGTTCAGGTCGAAATGCAGGACGGTGCAATCGGTCATCGCCTCGACCGAAAGCTTGCTGTCGCCACCGCGCAGGGCGGCCACCTCGTCAAAACTGCCGCCCCCCCGCTGAAGGGTGGCCAGAATAGCCTCGTCCCCCCCGTTGGGCGTCACACGGTAGAGCTTGACCCATCCATCGGAGATCAGTTTGAGCGTGCGGGCGGGTTCGCTTTGCAGGCAGATCACCTCGCCCCCCCGCGCATAGCGCCGTTCGACGCCGCGCGCCAAAAGGCAGTGCGCCACATGGCCCGACAGGCGGTCGAGCAGTGGAAACTCGGAATTGGCATAGGACGACATATCCAACATGGGAACCCTCCGTGGCTGTGGTCTACCTTCATAGGAAGCGCGCGTGGTGGACAAATTGACGCAGATCAATTTGCAGAAATTTCACAAAGCAATTATTCAACCCAAGACTGATAATTCAACCAAAACAGAGCCCTATGCAGGCGAATATTCGCTATTTTTTTTGACCGAAGGATCAGAATTTTACGCCAAGGCGCAGACTGAGGGGGGGGCGTCGAATGACGTCCGGCGTCCCGAGATCTGACCGGCGAGGTAATTGCGGGTCGGCTCGACACCGGCAAAGATGCGATTCGTGCCCCCCCGGATCGCGGCCCCCCCTGCCCCCCCGGCGGGGGGGGCGGGACCGGCCTGCGTGGGCAGGGGGGGGCGTTTGGTGGGTGAATACCAGGTGTCCCCCCCTGGCCCGACCGGTAGGGATAAAGGGCAGCGCCCCCCCCTCCCATGCGAAGAAGATCGGGGGGGCACATGTTGAACGCCAGGGGGGGCATTCCCCCCCCGAAACAGAAAACCCCCCCGCCAAAGGCGGGGGGGTCGTCTGAGGCCATCCGGCCCGGATCTGGTGAATGGTAGCGTGGGGGGGCGGACTTGAACCGCCGACCCCCCCAGCATTATGAGTGCTGTGCTCTAACCAGCTGAGCTACCACGCCATTCACAGGAGGCTGATTTATTGCCGTGGGCGCAGAGTGTCAAACGAAAAAGTGGCCTTGGGGGGGGAAGAAAATCGCGCCTCTTCCCCCCCGCCCTTCCCGATATGGTCACCTACGCCCGCACGGCGGCTCAGCCTTCCTTGCGGATTTCCACCTGATGCGGGTAGGGGGGGATCGAGATCGCGGCACCATCGAAGGCTTCCTTGATGGTCTTGGTCAGGGTGAATTTCAGGTCCCAGTAATCCTCGGCCGCGCACCAGATCCGCGCGGTCAGATCGACCGAACTGTCGCCCAGGTTGGTCACGCGCACCCAGGGTTCGGGGGGGTCGTCCAGCACGCGGGGGGGGTCGGCGGAGGCGGTGGCCAGGATCACCTGCATTGCCTTGTCCGCATCATCGCCATAGTCGATGCCGAAGGTCAGGTCGACGCGCCGGGTCGCGTGGTGCGAGTAGTTCGAAATGATCGCCCCCCCCAGGACTGCCCGTTGGGCACGATGACCTGAACATTGTCGGGGGGGGTCGCCAGTTCGGTGAAGAACAGGTTCAGATCCACCACCGTGCCGGTGGTGCCGCCAATATCGACATATTGGCCCAGCTTGTAGGGGGGGCGGAACAGGATCAGCATGAAGCCCGCCGCCAGATCGGACAGCGTGCCCTGCAGCGCCATGCCGATGGCCAGCGTGGCCGCGCCCAGCACGGCAACAAGGCTGGTTGCTGGATGCCAAAGAGGCCCAGCACCGCCACCAGCACCATCAACAGAATGACCCAGCGGATCACCGACGCGATGAAGTTGCCCAGCGTATTGTCGATATGTTCATTGGCATTGACCCGGCGGCGCACGGTGGAGGCAACCAGGCCTGCCACCATCCAGCCGAGCACAAGCACCACCAGCGCCTTGATGGCCTCCAGCACCAGCGGCCCGTAGCCGTTCAGGGTTTCGATCAGGGTTTGCATGTTTGTTTTCCTTGTTCACAGAGAAACAGCTGTTGTTCAGGTTGCGCGGAGACATACATCACTATCCCGCCCGGACGATAGGCCGGGCAACGCCCGACCCTCCCATCAAACCAGAGGTTTGCCTTCGGCAAAACGGGCGGGCACTGCCTATGTGACTTGAAGCGACATTGCCATCCACAAGACAACGGACCCACCTTTCCAGGCAGGCCCGTTCCCGTCGGACAGCCTCGTTACTTGGCCGCCTTTAGTGCGTCGCGGATCTCGGTCAGGAGCTCCAGCTCGGTCGGACCGGCGGGCTCTTCCTCGGCGGGCGCTTCTTCCTCGGCCTTTTCGGCAGCTTCCTTGACCTTGTTCACGTAGCGCACCAGCATGAACACCACGAAGGCGATGATCAGGAAGTTGATCACGGCCATGATGAAGGCCCCCCCATAGGCGAAGATCGCGGCACCGGCTTCACGCGCGGCCTCAAGGCTGGTGCCTTCGGCCACGTCGCCCGCCAGGACCACATAAAGGTTGGTGAAATCCACCCCCCCGCCCATGAACAGCCCGACGAAGGGGGGGTTGATCAGGTCGCCGACCATGGATTTGACGATCGCGGTAAAGGCCGCACCGATGATAATGCCGACGGCCATGTCCATGACATTGCCCTTGGCGATGAAGTCCTTGAATTCCTGCAGCATGTTCGTCCTCACTCCTGCTGTCCCACCTGCGCTGAACGCAGATACCTTACCCCCCCACATGACACGTTGGTCCGGTGTGGGTCAGGGGGGGAAAAACCCACCCGGCTTCTCAGTTCGCGCGCAGTGTAGCAGAAATTTTCTCGGCCATCATGATGGTGGGCGCATTGGTGTTGCCGCCAAGAAGGCGCGGCATCAAGGACGCGTCAACCACGCGCAGACCGTCCACCCCCCCGCGCACCCGGCCCTGCGGGTCGCAAGGCGCATCTTCACCGCCCATGCGCACGGTGCCGACCGGATGGTAGATCGTATCGGCACGGGCACGGATATCGGCGCGGATTGCCTCATCGGTGCCATCGTGGGGGGGATAGAGCCTGCGTCCACGCCAGGGGGGGGTCAGTGCGGGGGGGGCCTCGAGGATCGCCTCGGTCATGCGCGCGCCTTTCACCATGAGGTCGAGATCGCGGCTGTCCGACAGGAAACCGGGGGGGTCGATGCGCGGCATGGCCTTGGGATCGGTGGATTTCAGCGTGACCTGCCCGCGCGAATGAGGCCTGAGCACGCAGACATGGCAGGAATAGCCAAAGCGGAAATGCAGCTTGCGCATGTGCTGATCGACAATTCCGGCAACAAAATGCAGTTGCAGATCGGGGGGGCGGTCCAGATCGGGATCAGAGCGCAGGAACCCCCCGCGCCTTCGGCAAAGGGCGTGGCAAAGCGCCCCCCCTGCCCTGTGCGCGCCCAATGCATCCCTGCCCGCGCAAGCTGCCACAGCCCGCGCGGGGGGGTCAGGCCAACGGTGTCGGGGGGGCGCAGGGAGTGGTAGCTGATCACATGGTCCAGGTGGTCTTGCAGGTTCTGGCCGACCTGGGGGGGGCTGTCGTGGCGCACCTCGATCCCGTGGCTGCGCAGGTGTTCACCGGGGGGGCCGATGCCCGAGAGCATCAGAAGCTGCGGCGTCTGGAAGGCCCCCCCCGCCGACAGGATCACTTCGCGCCGGGCGCGGACCTCGCCCTTGTCGTGTTTGACACCGACGGCGCGGGGGGGGCCATCGAACAGCACACGGTGGGCCTGGGTGCCGGTGATCACATGCAGGTTGGGCCGGGTCAGGTGCGGCAGCAGGTAGGCGGCGGCGGCCGAGCAGCGCTCGCCGCGTTTGGGACCGTCATGGAACTGGGTGACCTGGTAGAGGCCAACGCCCTCCTGCCGGGGGGGGCCGTTGAAGTCGTGGTTATCCGGGTGCTGGCACTGTTTGGCCGCCTCGACGAAGGCCGGAGAAATGGCGTGGGTTTCCGAGATATCGCCCACTTGCAGCGGGCCATCCGCGCCGTGCAGATCGTCACCGCCGCGCGCATTGCCTTCGGCCTTCAGGAAATAGGGCAGCACGTCGTCCCAGCCCCCCCAGCCCTTTGCGCCCAGGGCCGCCCATTCGTCGTAATCCTTGCGGTGGCCGCGCACGTAAAGCATCGCGTTGATCGCCGACGAGCCGCCAAGCGCACGGCCACGCGGCTGAAAGCCCCCCCGCCGCCCGTTCAGACCGGGCTGCGGCGTGGTCTTCAGCGCCCAGTTGTTGATCCTGGGACGGCCAGACACCATCGCAGCCACCATGGCGGGCGCGCGGATCAGGAAGCCGTCCCCCCCCTTGCCGCCGGCCTCAAGCAGGCAAACGGTGGTTTTCGGGTCTTCGCTCAAGCGGCCTGCCAGGGTCGCGCCGCCGGAGCCGCCGCCCACGATTACATAATCGAATTCCATGCGCGGAGCCTAGCCGGGGGGGGACCGCGCCCGTGGAAATGCTGACCCTGCGTTAATGGCTGGAGGGACTAAGAATTTTCAGAAAATTCTTTGCAAATCTTTTCTGAAAAGATTTGGCACCGCTCAGCCGGGCAGTTCACCGGTCAACACGTAAGCAAGGATCTGCACCACCTGTTCGGGTGTCTGGGTCACGGCCAGCGCCGCGGCGTCAACTTCTTTCAGCGCGTGGCTGTGATCCGCGCCGTGCATGACAATCAGCGACTTGCCCAAAGCAGCGGCCTGGCCCGCGTCAAAGGCCGCGTTCCATTGCTTGTACTTGTCGCCGAAACGCACCACGACCACATCCGCCTGTTCAATCAGCCGCCGGGTGCGGATCGCATTCAGCTTCGCGCCCTTGTGGTCATGCCAGAACTTGTTGTCCTCAGCCCCCCCCAGGATCGCCACGCCACAATCGTCCGAGGCGTCGTGATCGGTCACGGGGGGGGCCGCAAAGCTGACGTCCAGCCCCCCCTTGGCCCCCCGTCGATGATCTGTTCGCGCCAATCGGTGTGGATTTCGCCGGAAAGATAGACGTTCAGGGTCATGAGTTTCCTTGCTCCGTTTGTTTGCGCAGGGCGGTGGCCTGACGTTGCATCAGCTCTGCCAAACCGCATTCTGCCCGTTTCCAAGTATCATAGGTATCCGTTGCCAGCCGCAATTGCGATCCATCCGCCTGGCCCAGGATAAGCATTCCAAAGTAGGTGCGAGAGGCATCCGCCATCCCCCCCGGCAAATTGCCGAGGATGACCCTATACCCGTAGCGCCCGGTGTCATCAGCGGTGGCGGAACAGGCAATCCAGCGAACTCGGCTGAACTTGTCGCATTGCGCCTGGGCAACCTCGGCACTCCAAAGCACCGCATTTCCATCTCCATCCCGGTAGCTCGGCGTTTTCCCGGCGGTAAAGAACTCGACCTCACCCCCCCCACGATCGTCACGGGATCGGTAGGTTTATCACGCCGCTTCCCCCCCAGAGCGCACGCGCGGCCTGCGGGGGGGACACGTCCGCCAGGTCGAACACCTCTGGCAGGTCGCAGCCGTCTTCCCAGAAGTCACCAGGCTTGCTGCCCAGGAACCCGATGCCGAACAGGCCCAGGATGGACAGGCCGAGCAGAGTTTTCTTCCACCCGGCCATCTGTTTAACCCCCCCGCAGCGTACCGCCGGTGGCCTTTTCGACCTTCTGCACGATCTTGGCGCTGACTGCCTCGATATCCTTCTCGGTCAGGGTCGCATCGCGGGGGGGCTGGAGCCGCACGGTGATAGCGAGGGACTTCTTGCCCTCGCCCAGGCTGCCGCCGATGAACTCGTCAAAGATGCGCACCTCGTCGATCAGCGCCTTGTCGGCACCGGCTGCGGCGTTCACCAGGTTCACCGCTTCGACGCCTGCGTCCACCACGAAGGCGAAGTCGCGTTCGACCGATTGCAGGTCGGAGGCCCCCCCCAATGCAGCTCGGGTCGCGCCCTTGTTCTTCGGGAAGGGGGGGATCTTGCCGATATGTACGGCAAAGGCGACGACCGGGCCTTTCACGCCCGCAGCCTCAATGGCTTTCGGGTGCAGCTCGCCGAACGCGCCCAGCACGTTCTTCGGCCCCCCCAGCGACAGTTTCGCCGAGCGGCCCGGATGCCACCAGGCGTTCATGTCGCGCAGGTGCATCAGCTTCGCGGGCGCACCCAGCGCCGACAGCACCGCCTCGATATCGGCCTTGGCGTCGAAGGTATCGACCGGGCGACGCCCGCCGAAACGATCCTTGGGCCCGGTGTGACCGACGAGGATGCCGGTCACCAGCGTCTCCTGTTCGTCCGGTTCGGCACCGTGGAAGACGGGGGGGCCGACTTCGAACAGGGCCAGGTCCTGGAAGCCACGCGCCTGGTTGCGGGCGGCGGCGGCCAGCAGGCCGGGCAGGAGCGAGGGGGGGCGCATATGGCTCATTTCGCTGGAAATGGGGGGGTTTTCCAGGCGGTTCGCCTCGACACCCCCCCCGTAGGCCGCCGCATTGTCCGCGTCGATGAAGCTGTAGGTCACGCATTCATTGTAGCCCAGCGCGGCCACGGTGCGCCGCGCGATGCCCTCGCGTTTCTGCATCGGGGGGGTCAGCACCGGTTTCGGCACGCCGGTTTGCGTGCGGGGGGGCAGCGGTTTGCCGACCAGTTTGGTGAGGCTCGCGACCCGCGCGACCTCCTCGACCAGGTCGGCGGATCCCTGCACGTCGGGCCGCCACGACGGCACCTGGGCCATGTCGCCGTCCATGACGAAGCCCAGCGCTTCCAGTGTGCGCACCTGTTCCTCGGCGGGGGGGATTTCCATGCCCACCAGGCTGACCACGCGGTCGGTGTCGAGCTTGTAGGCGCGCGAGGTATCGGGCACCTCGCCCGCCTGCACCACGTGGGAGGCTTCACCGCCACAGAGGTCCAGGATCATCTGGGTTGCCAGCTCGATCGCGGGGGGGGCGTTGAACAGCGGATCGATGCCGCGTTCGTTGCGGTAACGCGCGTCCGAGTTGATCTTCAGCGCGCGGCTGGTCTTGGCGATCTGGATGGCGTCCCAGACAGCGGCTTCGAGGAAGACGTTCACGGTTTCCTCTGTGCAACCGGTGCGCAGACCGCCCATGATGCCGGCGATCGACTCAATCTCGTTGTCGTCCGAGATCACAACGGCACCGGCGGGGGGGAAGGTATATTCCTTCTCGTCCAGCCCCCCCACCAGCGTCTCGCCGCCCTTGGCGCGGTGCACCCGCAGGTTGCCGTTGACCTTGTCGGCGTCGAAGACGTGCAGCGGGCGGTTCTGGTCGTAGGTGAAGAAATTGGTGATATCCACGAGCGCCGAAATCGGACGCAACCCGATAGCGCGCAGACGGTCTTGCAGCCACTGGGGGGGCGACGGGCCGTTCTTCACGCCACGGATCAGGCGGCCCATGAAGACATGGGCCTCGTCACGGGTGTCTTCGTCGATGGTGACGGTGATCGGGCTGTCGAAGCTGCCGTCCACCTCAGCGGAAGGCGCGGGTTTCAGCGTGCCCAAACCACGCGCGGCCAGGTCACGGGCGATGCCCCCCCGCACGCCCAGCGCGTCCTGACGGTTCGGCGTAATGGCGATGTCGATCACCGGGTCGACCTTGGCGGGGGGTCGTTTCGGCGAGCCAATCCACGAAGGTCTGGCCGATCTCGCCCGAGGGGGGGAGCTCGATGATGCCGTTGTGCTCGTCCGAAAGCTCCAGCTCGCGTTCCGAGGCCATCATGCCATGGCTTTCCACGCCGCGGATCTTGCCGACCGAGAGCGTCACGTCGATGCCGGGCACATAGTCGCCGGGTTTGGCCAGCACCACGGTAATGCCCTCCCGCGCATTCGGGGGGGCACCGCAGACGATCTGCTTGTCGCCTTCGTTGGTGGCCACGGTGCAGACACGCAGACGGTCCGCATCGGGGGGGTGCTGTTCTGCATGGGTGACCTTGGCGAGGGTAAAGGTTTTCAACCGCTCGGCAGGGTTGATGATGTCTTCGACCTCAAGGCCCAGATCGGTCAGCGCCTCGGCGATCTCGTCCACGGAGGCCGTGGTGTCGAGGTGGTCTTTCAGCCAGGAGAGTGTGAATTTCATGGGTTTGATCCCTCAAGTTTTTCTATCTCTCGATTCAGCTCGGAGAAGTATTTCTTCTGCATACGGTCAACGTAGACGTAACGGACACCAGCGACGACTAGAGCGGCGATTGTCGCAGCAAATTCATTCGCCTCAAAGCTGACATCAGCAAACAGGGCAAAGAGCATAATGATGAGAACTGCGCCGACCATTGCGACGAGAGCTTCACCAACGGGGGGGTTCTTTCCCGAAAATCGCGCCAAATCTGGAAAACGCTGGCTTACAACGTTCTTAGCTTCTTCCTCAATTTTGGCGTAGTCACGTTTCACCGCGACAGCCCCCCCCGCGCATGGTCGGGACGTCCAGCGAGCTGAAGCCGTAGTGGCGCAGCCAGCGCAGGTCTGAGTCGAAGAAGGCGCGCAGGTCGGGGGGGATGCCGTATTTCAGCATGGCCAGGCGGTCGATGCCGAGGCCGAAGGCGAAGCCCTGCCATTTGTCGGGTCGACACCCGCCGATTGCAACACCTTCGGGTGCACCATGCCGGAGCCCAGGATTTCCATCCAGTCGTCGCCTTCGCCGACTTTCAGCTGGCCGTTGTCCCAGGAACAACGCAGGTCGACCTCGGCCGAGGGTTCGGTGAAGGGGGGGAAATGCGAGGCGCGGAAGCGCAGTTCGACATTGTCCACTTCGAAGAAGGCGCGGCAGAACTCTTCCAGCACCATTTCAGGTTCGCCATCGAGATGTCCTTGTCGATCGCCAGCTTCGACCTGGTGGAACATCGGGGGGGTGTGGGTCTGATCGTAATCCGAGCGGTAGACGCGACCCGGGGGGGCAATCACGCGGATCGGGGGGGCGCCGTGGGCCTCCAACGCGCGGATCTGCACGGGGGGGCTGGTGTGGGTGCGCAGCACGTGGGGGGGCGGGCGATTGTCGCCCTCGTCCCGGTGCATGTAGAACGTGTCGAACTCCTGCCGGGCCGGGTGGTGCGGCGGGATGTTCAGCGCGTCGAAATTGTACCAGTCGCTTTCGATCTGGGGGGGGCCTTCGGCGACCGAAAAGCCCATGTCGGCGAAGATCGCGGTGATTTCCTCGGTGACCTGGCTGATCGGGTGGATCGAGCCGCGCCGCTCGGGCCGACCGGACAGGGTCACGTCCAGCCACTCGGTGCGCAGGCGTTCGTCCAGCGCCGCATCTGCCAGGGCGGAGCGCTTGGCGGAGATGGCCGAGTTGATCTCGTCCTTCAGCGCGTTGAGCTTGGGACCCATGATCTGGCGTTCCTCGGGCGTCATCTTGCCCAACTCACGCATTTTCAGGGCCACTTCGCCCTTCTTGCCCACGGCCTGCACGCGGATGTCCTCCAGCGCGCTTTCATCTGCCGCACCGGCCACCGCGTCGATATATTTTTGTCTCAGATCATCCATGTCCGTTCTCCGGAGTTTTCACGCTTCTGCTACAGAACCCACCAATTACGTGCAAGTGGGCAGGGTCATGCGCTGGTGTCCTTCGGCCTGTAAAAGACCAGAATGACCAGAATGAACGCGGCCCACCCAGCTCCCGCGAGCCAAAATGAGACAGACCCCCCCAGAAATGCCGCAAAACCCCCCCACAGGATCAGCGTCGGGATGAACAGAAGGGACAGCTTTCCGACGGCGACAACAAGCTCGAAGAGCGCCGCAAACAGCCTCTTCTGGTAGTCGACGATCTTCAGGAACGCATCTGATAGAGTCCGCGCCACCCGCGAAACAGCATCGAATAGACCGGTAACGGTCTTGCTGAAGGCCGCGTCCATCTTTTTTGCGAGCTCCGAAATTCGAACAGTCATTTCACGCATTTCTTCACCTCAAAACACAAGAAGCCGCGAGACCTGAAAAGGTCCGCGGCTTCCTTAAACTTTACCCTGATCGGGTGCTTACGCGAGCGCGGCCTTCGCCTTTTCGACGATGGCGGTAAACGCTTCGGGCTCGTGCACGGCCAGGTCGGCCAGGACCTTGCGGTCCACTTCGATACCGGCAGTGGTCAGGCCGTTGATGAAGCGCGAGTAGGTCAGCGATTCATCGTGCGCACGCACGGCGGCGTTGATGCGCTGGATCCACAGGCGCGGAAGTTGCGCTTGCGGTTCTTGCGGTCACGGGTGGCGTACTGGTTGGCCTTGTCGACGGCCTGACGAGCCACCTTGAAGGTGTTCTTGCGACGGCCGTAATAGCCTTTCGCGGCCTTGACGACCTTCTTGTGACGGGCGTGGGTGGTGGTTCCGCCTTTAACTCGGGACATGTCTGTTCCTCCTGCTTAGCGCGAATAGGGCATCATGCCCTTGACGATTTTCTCGTCGGGGGGGGCAGACAGCAGCGTGGTGCCGCGCGCATTGCGCAGGAATTTGTTGGTGCGTTTGATCATGCCGTGGCGCTTGCCGGCCTGGCCGGCCTTCACGCGGCCCGACGCCGTCACCTTGAACCGCTTCTTGCAGCTCGATTTGGTCTTCATCTTGGGCATTTCCGTCTCCTCTTGAGGTTCGGTACAGACGCGACTCGGCATGCCTCTTAAGCCGGACGCGCGGTTGAAGTGGGCCGTATAGTCGGGATCGGCAAAGGTGGCAAGAGGATTCGGCCTCAATTCCTGACGGGACGCGCCGCCCGGCAGCGGGCTTTGCCCGCGAGAGGGCCACCGCCGCGCCACCGAAAATTATTTGAATAATTTTGCCCGGCGGTGCAATCCCAATTCAGCCCTCAGCGCAGGACCTGGCCGATCACCCGCACGAAGGCGTTGGGAATATCCTCCAGCGCATAGCCGCCCGGCTGCTGGGTCACGGCCAGGGTTACCAGCCCACCGCCAATCAGGATCAGGATCGCAGGCACGCGGGGGGGCGCACGATGATCCAGCAGCGCGCCCAGAACGGACGGGATCGCCAGCGCCAGCACCACGATCCCGATCACCAGATACAGGTCATTCGTCATTTACAAACCTTTATACAAACCCGGAAAAACCGGATCGGGAATGCAAATGAGTCTACTCCGGGTCCGTCGCGAAGATCAACCGCTCCGCGCAGGGCGCAACCCTGAGGATATTGGTCGTGCCCGGCACGTTGAAGGGCACGCCTGCGGTAACGACGATCTGGTCGGCTTCCTCGGCGAACCCGGCCGAGCGCGCGGCCCGCGCCGCCGAGACCACGGCCATCTTGAACCGCTCGACCTCGCCTGCCGTCACGAAACAGTTGGTGCCCCCCCAGGACAGACACAGCCTGCGCGCGGTGCCCACCAGGGGGGGCGTCAGTGCAATGATCGGCACGCGGGGGGGCCGTTCGCGCGCGGTCAGCTCGGCGGTGGTGCCCGATTGGGTAAAGCAGCAGATCGCCTTGATATCCGTCGTCTCGGCGATCTCGCGCGCCGCCGCCACGATCCCATCCGCGACGGTCGAGCGTTTGGCCACGCGGCTGGCTTCGATCTGTTCGCGATAGGTCGGGTCGTGTTCGACCTCGATCGCGACCTTGTCCATGGTGTTGACCGCTTCGACCGGATAGGAGCCCGCAGCGGATTCCGCCGACAACATCACCGCATCCGCCCCCCCGTCATAGATGGCGTTGGCCACGTCGGAGACTTCGGCGCGGGTGGGCACCGGGCTTTCGATCATGCTTTCCAGCATCTGGGTGGCGACGATCACCGGCTTGCCCGCGCGGCGGCAGTTGTGGATCAGGCGTTTCTGGATCGGCGGCACCGCCTGCACAGGCAGTTCGACGCCCAGATCACCGCGCGCGACCATGATCCCGTCGGAGGCCGCCAGAATCTCGTCAAAGGCATCCACGGCGGCGGGTTTTTCGATCTTGGCCAGCACGGCGGCGCGGCCCTGGGCCAGTTCGCGCGCCTCGTCCATGTCCTGACGGCGCTGCACGAAGGACAGCGCCAGCCAATCCACGCCCAGCTGACAGGCAAATTCCAGGTCCGAGCGATCCTTGTCCGACAGGGCCGCCAGCGGCAGCACCACGTCGGGCACGTTCACGCCCTTGCGGTCGGAAATCGTGCCGCCCACCTCGACAATGCAATCGGCAAAGTCGGGGGGGCCGCAGTCCTGCACGCGCAGGCGGATCTTGCCATCGTTCACCAGCAGCGTCGCGCCGGGTTTCAGGGCCGCAAAGATCTCGGGATGCGGCAGGCAGACCCGGTGGCCTTCGCCCGGCGTCTCATCAAGGTCGAAACGGAAATGGTTGCCCTCGTCCAGTTCGGCGGCGGAGGCCGCAAACACGCCGCAGCGTAGCTTCGGCCCCCCCTGCAGGTCGGCCAGAATGGCAATCGGGCGGCCCATGTCCTTTTCGACCTGACGCACGATGTCATGGCGCGCGCGCTGTTCGTCCTGGGTGCCATGGGACATGTTCAGGCGGAACACATCGGCACCGGCCTCGAACAGGGCCCGGATGCTGTCATAATCATTGGATGCGGGGGGGCCCAGCGTGGCCACGATCTTGACGTTGCGAAGGCGTCTCATCGCGCACTTCTCCCCCCCTTTACGTTTCGTCATTTTAGGTGGGCCATGTGCTCTATGCCCCCCCAAATCGCGTGACGTGACAACTGGCGCTTTCCCTTTTGCTCGCATAAATGGGTCTGAACGCGGAGTACGACACGACCATGACATACCTGCCCTTTCACATTTTCGGCGAAGACCGCCCGGCCCGCTGGCTGGTGACCTGCGATCATGCGGCCAATACGGTGCCCACCGAGGTGAACGGCGGCTGCCTGGGCCTGCCGCCCGAGGATATGGCCCGCCACATCGCCTTTGATCCGGGCGCGGCCGGGGGGGTCACCCTGGCCCTGGCCGAGATGCTGAATGCCCCCCCCGCCATCCTGTCCAATTTCTCGCGCCTGGTGATCGACCCGAACCGGGGGGGCGAGGATGACCCGACCGTGCTGATGAAGCTCTATGACGGCACGATCATTCCGGCCAACCGCAATGCGGGACCCGAGGAGCGTGAACGCCGTCTGAACGCCTATTACCGCCCCCCCTATCACCAGGCCCAGGCCCGGCTGGCGGCGCGGCAGGAGGACACGGTTCTGCTGTCGATCCACAGCTACACGCGCCAGCTGCGCGGGCGGCAACCGCGGCCCTGGCATGTCGGCATCCTCTACGGGCGCGACGACCGGCTGGCGAAACCGCTGATCCGGCGGCTGGAGGTGGAACCGGATCTGTGCGTGGGTGAAAACGAACCCTATGGCGGGCATCTGGACGGCGACAGCGTGGATCGCCACGCGATCCAGCCAGGCCGCGCCAATGTACTGATCGAGATCCGCAATGACCTGATCAAGACGGACGACCAGCAATATGCCTGGGCCAAACGCCTCGCGCCGATCCTCGAAGAAGTGCTGGACGCGACCGGGTTGTAAGGGGGGGCTGTAAGCGATGCCGCATCTGACCATCGAACACTCCACCGATGTGCCCGCCGGTCAGGCGGTTTGCGACGCGCTGTTCGACGCGCTGGCCGCCCACCCGGCGATCCCGCATCCCGAAAGCCTGAAGATCCGCACCCTGCCCTGCCCGCATCACCGCATCGGCACCGAACCGCAAAGCTTCGCCCATGCCCATCTGGCCCTGCTGCCCGGACGGGACGCGGCGACCAAGGCGGCGCTGTCCGCGCTGGTGCTGGGGGGGGTAATGGATCGCCACCTGCCGATGTTGGCAGCCTGTCCGTGGATGTGTCCGAGCTGTCCGGGGGGGCCTATGTGAAACGGGTGTTGCCGGAACCCCCCCAAAGCGCCCCCCCCTGAGGACGGCGGGGGGGTGGGCGGGCGGGCCGTGCGAAGGGGGGGGCGCTCTGCCCGGTTGACCTTCGCGCGCGGCCACGGTCCAATACGTCCAAACCGCGAACATGCCCGAGGACCAGACATGGACGACCAGACCCGCCTTGAACTTGAAGCCGCCGCCTTCCGCCGCCTGCAAAAGCACCTGATGGAAGACCGGCGCGACGTGCAGAACATCGACATGATGAACCTGGCGGGCTTTTGCCGGAACTGCCTGTCGCGCTGGTATCAGGAGGCCGCCAACGAACGCGGCATCGAAATGGACAAGGCCCAGGGGGGGCGCGAGGCCTTCTACGGCATGCCCTATGACGACTGGAAGTCCCTGCACCAGTCCGAAGCCGGCCCCCCCGAAAAACAAGCCGAGTTCGAGGTCGCCTTTCGCGACAACGTATTGAAGGACAAGACCTGACATGGCCCCCCCCGCCACATCCTCATCGCCCTGGCCGGCGTCACTCTGATCGCCTTTCTGATGGCTCAGAACGGCATGGGACGTGCCACGGTCAGCGACAAGGCGCGCATGTCCGACCTGCGCGACCTGTCGGGCTTTGTCTATTGCACCGCCGATCTGAACGACGACACCCTGCCCGACGCGCTGGCCCCCCCGTTCGAGCGCTGCGGCCGTGACATTCGCCTGGCCGAGGAGGGCACCGGCACGCCCTATGGCTACCGCAAGATCGACGCGCGGACCTATGAGGTCTGCGCCGCGTTCGACAAGCCCGAACGGGTGGCCGATCAGTGGTACGGGCGCGGGACCTTCGACCCCCCCACCACCGGTTGCGCCACGGTGTCGCGCGGCGAATGATCTGCCCGAAAGGGTTGAATGAACACTGTTCAAAACCTATCTGACCCTCATTGCAAACGCAAAGGGAGGGTTTCATGCGCCCATCGGATCAATTGGCGGAGTTTACCCGCGAGGCATTGAAGGCGGGCCGGTCCCGTGACGAGATTTCACAGGCCCTGACCGAAGCAGGCTGGGCCAGCAACGAGGTGGACGAGGCGCTGGCGACCTGGGTCGACAGCCCATTTACCCCCCCGCCAATCCCACGTCCGCGCCCGCAACTGTCGGCACGCGAGGCGTTCTTTTACCTGCTGCTGTTCGGCGCGCTCGGCTGGACCGCCTGGCACGTGACCAGCCTGCTGTTTCAGGCCATCGACGTGCTGGTCCCCCCCAAGGCGGGCGACAAGTTCAACGGGTGGGAGCGTGACATGATGCGTTTCTCCATCGCGTCGCTGATCGTCACCACACCGCTGTTTTTATGGCTGCACACGCGGGTCAGCCGCGACGTGGCCCGCGCGCCGGGCAAGCGCCGGTCCCCCCGGTGCGCAAATGGCTGGGCTATATCGCCATGTTCCTGGCCGCGACCACGGTACTGGGCGACCTTGTGCACCTGATCTACCGCCTGCTGGACGGCGACCTGACCCTGCAGATCACCCTGAAATCCGGCGTTCTGGCGGCGGTGGCAGGCGCAATCTTCGCCTATTTCCGCAACCAGGTGGGGGGGAGGGATGACGATGCCGCGTGACATGATCCTTCCGGGTGCAATTGCCGGGCTGGCCGTGGTGGCCGTGGTCGCGGGGGGGCTGGCCCTGACCGGCGGTCCGGCTCGGGGGGGCAAGGCCGAACAGCGCGACCAGGCACGACTTGCGGCACTGAGCGACGCCCAGGATCTGGTGGAATGCCTCGCCCGAAACAACGGCCAGACCGTGCCCGAAACCCTGGAACCCTATCGAAGCTGCCCGTCGCTCGATGCGCTGAACGATCCGCTCTCCGGCACGCCTGTCCGCTTCGAAAGGACCGATGACACGCGCTACCTGCTCTGCCCGCAGCTTGAGCTGCCCGGAGACCTAGAGAACGACCGGTGGGTCGATGGCGGGCATTTCCAGAAGGCGAGCGGTTGCGTGCGCTACGAATACCGCCCCCCCTGAAAACACAAAACCCCCCCGCGCCAGTCGCGCGGGGGGGTTTCCTTGTCAGACCTGACAGGCGGGATCAGACCGCCTTCTTCAGGCTTTCGTCCAGATAGATCTCACGCAGACGGGCCATGACCGGGCCGGGTTCGCCCGAGCCCACCTTGGCACCGTCCACTTCGACAACTGGCATGACAAAGGCCGACGCGAGGTAAAGAAGGCCTCGTCAGCGCTCTGGGCTTCCTCGATGGTGAACGACCGTTCAACCACCTCCATCTGCGCCTCCCGCGCGAACCGCAGCACGGCGGCGCGGGTAATTCCGTGCAGGATGTCAGTGGACAGGGCGCGGGTAATGATCTTGCCGTCCTTGACGATATAGGCGTTGTTCGAGGTGCCTTCGGTCACGAAGCCATCCTCGACCAGCCAGGCGTCATCGGCACCCGCCGCCTTGGCCATCATCTTGCCCATCGACGGGTACAGAAGCTGCACGGTCTTGATGTCACGACGGCCCCCCCAGCGGATATCCTCGACACTGATCACCTTCACGGGATTCACGGTCGCAGCCAGGCCCGGCTTGTTCTGGGTGAACAGCACCACGGTCGGCTTGGTTGTTTCGGGGGGGTCGGGGGGGAAGACGAAATCGCGATCAGACGGCGCGCCACGGGTGATCTGCAGATAGACCAGACCTTCCACGATGCCATTGTCGGCGACCAGCTTGCGGTGCACCTCCAACAGGTCCTCCTTGGAGATCGGGTTCGGCATGTCCAGCTCGTTCAACGAACGTTCCAGCCGCACCGCATGGCCGTCGAAGTCGATCAGCTTGCCATCCAGCACCGAGGTCACCTCATAGACGCCATCGGCAAACAGGAAGCCGCGGTCGAAGACAGAAATCTTCGCGTCCTCCTCCGGCAGGTATTCTCCGTTCACGTAAACGATACGGCTCATGGTGGTTCCTTTCCTGTGTGACGCCCGCGCATGGGCATAGTCGGGTTTCGGGTGCCGATCAACCACAGGGGGGGCTTGACCCGCAGAAATTGTTAAGTGTCGGGTCTGCGCTTCTGCGTTGACCCGGACGGGGGGGCTTTGCGGCTTGTTGGAGCCATTCACAAAGGAGCGCCCAATGACCTCGACCAATTCCGCCCTGATCATGCTGGCCGCGGGCATCGGCATCCCGGTTCTGGCCGCCTTGAACGCGGCCCTTGGGCAGCGGCTAGGCTCGCCTGTGGCGGCAGGGCTGATCCTGTTCGTGGTGGCCTTTCTGACCACCGGGGGGGTGGTGTTCCTTCTGTCCGGTGCCTCACTGAAAGGCGCGATGTCGGCCCCCCCGCCGCACCTGTTTCTGGCGGGCACGTTGGTGGCCTTCTATGTGTTGACGATCACTTGGGTGGCCCCCCCCACATTCGGCGTCGGCAACGCGGTGTTCTTCGTCCTGATCGGGCAGCTGATATCCGCAGCACTCATCGACCATTTCGCCCTGTTCGGCGCGGCGCAGCATCCGCTGACCTTGGCCCGCGCAGGTGGCATCGGGGGGGTGATGGCGGCGGGCGTCTTCCTGACCCAGATCGCCGGGCGGGCCTAGGGACTTACCCCCCCCACAAGGCGGCGGTCGGCGGATGCACCCCCCCGGCCTCGTCAAACAGTAAAGGCCGGTCGCGATCCTGGGCCAGCAGCAGCGGCCCGTCCAGATCGGTCACCACCACGCCCTGCGCCACCAGCGTGGCGGGGGGGGCCATGGCCAGGGAAGACCCGACCATGCAGCCCACCATAACCTCATAGCCCCCCCCGGCCAAGGCCGCCGCCTTCAAGGCCAGCGCCTCGGTCAACCCACCGGTCTTGTCGAGCTTGATGTTCACCACGTCATATTTGCCACGCAACCCCCCCGGCAGACTGGCGCGATCATGGGCGCTTTCATCGGCGCAGACGGGCACCGGACGGTCCATGCCAATGAGCGCCTCATCCTCGCCCGCGGGCAGCGGCTGTTCGACCAGATCAACGCCCAGACGCACCAGATGCGGGGGGGCCAGGTCGGCATAAACCTCGGCCGACCAACCCTCGTTGGCGTCGATGATGATGCGTGACGCAGGTGCCCCCCCTGCCCGCACCGCCTCCAGACGCGGCATGTCGTCGGGCGTGCCCAGCTTGATCTTCAACAAAGGCCGATGGGCATTCTTGGCCGCCTGCGCCTGCATCTCGGCCGGGTCCGCCAGCGACAGGGTATAGGCGGTGATCTCGGGCCCCCCCGGTGCCTCGAGCCCCCCCGCCAGCTCCCACACCCGCTTGCCCGCGCGCTTCGCCTCAAGATCCCACAGCGCACAGTCCACCGCATTGCGCGCGGCCCCCCCGGCGGGCAGAAGGTCATAAAGCGCGGACCGGGTCACGTCACCGGGCAGCGACAGGATCTCCTTAGTCACCGTGTCCAGCGTTTCATCGTAGCGCGCGTAGGGCACGCATTCACCCCCCCAGCCTCATGCGTGCCATCCGAGATCCGCACGGTCAGCACCTTCGCCTCGGTCCGCGACCCGCGCGAGATGGTAAAGACCTGCGCCAGTTTGAACGTGTCGGGGGGGGTTACCGTAATGCGCACCTCCCCCCCCTCCTTTCATCTTTCCAAAAATATCCCAGGGGGGGTCT
>JDSH01000072.1_pt1 | contig 37969 bp, 56 predicted proteins | sample 199451 | NCBI WGS metagenome assembly JDSH01 (sample SAMN02584198, study PRJNA231836) | bioreactor metagenome | isolation source: continuous culture bioreactor electron acceptor NO2- transfer2 day 38 after... | place: Germany: Bremen | reverse complement strand
GATCGGGCGGTCATCAGGCTTGGGCGAATAACCACCTTGCTCCTGGGTATTGGCAAAGCCCTCTGACGCACTCATCACTTCCAGCATGTGCTCAGCGTAGTTCTCCCAGTCTGTGGCCAGGTGCAGAATACCGCCCACCCGCAGCTTATGGCGGATGCGCTGAACAAATTCCGGCTGGATCAAGCGGCGCTTGTGATGCTTTTTCTTGTGCCACGGGTCCGGGAAGAACACCATCACCCGATCCAGGCAGGCATCTGGCAGACACAGGTCAATCACATCATTGGCATCAATGCTGTAAACCCGCACGTTCTCGAGACCACGCGATTCCACTTCTTTCAACAAAGCGCCGACGCCCGGCAGGTGTACTTCCACCCCCCCGATAAAATCCTGCTCGGGTGCCGCTTCGGCCATATCGGCAAGGGATTTGCCCATCCCGAAACCGATCTCCAAGTTGAGCATGTTATCGCGGCCAAACACCTCACGGGGGGGGTCGATCATGCCATTGTCACGGCTCAGTCCGTACTTGGCCCAGTTGCGATCGAAGGCCTTCTTCTGACCTTCGGTCATCCGCCCCCCTGGCGCAGTACAAAGCTGCGAACACCGCGGCGTGTGGTGACCGGATTCGTATCCTGAGTCTCGTTCTGGTCAGTCATTCTGTGTCCTCAAGCTTCAAAGCGGATCTCGTGGAATAAATCTGGCACACAGTTTACCAGAGTCAGTAGCTTCAGGCGGAGACAACCGACCCCCCCTGGCCAGTCTGACGGTCGAGTTGGCGGTAACCCAGCGCCTCCATCAGGTGCGACTGGCTCAGGTGTTCAGCACCCTTCAGATCCGCCAGGGTGCGGGCCAGTCGTAATATTCGATGGAGCGCCCGGGCCGACAACCCCCCCAGTCGCTCCATGGCCCGGGTCAACAACCGCTCACTGGCCGCATCCAGCCGGCAAGCCTGATCCAGCAACGCTCCCGAGAGGCCCGAGTTGAGCATCCCACGAGCCTCCTGCCGGGCCCTGGCAGCCAGAACCCTGGCCCTGACACTGGCGCTACTCTCACCGGACGCCCCCCCGGAACCGAGCAAGACCTCTCCGGACTGCACTGGCACCTCCACATGCAGATCGAACCGATCCAGCAACGGCCCCCCCGAGATCTTTGCCCGATAACGCATCACCTGTGCCGGCGTGCACTGGCACTCGATATTGGGGGGGTGACCACTGTAACCACATGGGCATGGGTTCATGGCGGCCACGACCTGAAATCGCGCTGGGAAAGTGACCTGCCGCGCCGCCCGGCTGATGGAGATTTCGCCAGTTTCCATAGGTTCCCGCAGCACTTCCAGGACCCGCCGTTCAAACTCCGGCAGTTCATCCAGAAACAACACCCCCCCCGGTGCGCCAGAGAGATCTCACCCGGGCGAGGACTGCTGCCACCGCCCACCAGCGCCACTGCAGACGCCGTGTGATGAGGCGCCCTGAATGGTGGCTGACGCCAGCCACCTGGCTTTAGCGGCTGGCCAGCAACGGAATGCACGCTGGCCACCTCCATGGCTGCCTCATCTGGCAAACCTGGCAGAATGCCCGGTAACCGGCTCGCCAGCATACTTTTACCGGTTCCTGGCGGGCCGAAAAACAGCAGATTGTGACCGCCAGCTGCGGCCACCTCCAGCGCCCGACGGGGGGGCACTTGCTGGCCTCGCACCTCTGAGAGATCGGCCACAGACACCGCTGCGGAACCGTCTCCCGGCGTTTCAGATCGAGGAACAGGAACCAGCCTGGCACGGCCCGTCAGATGCTCACACACTGTCAGCAGATGGCTCGCGGCAAGCACATCATCACGGCTGGCAAGGGCAGCTTCCTCGGCGTTGTCCTGAGGTAGCAACAGCGAACGGCCTGCTTCGCGAGCCGCCAGTACCGCGGGCAATATCCCCCCTTGAGGGGGGGCCGAAGCGCACCATCCAGGGACAGTTCCCCCCCGAGAAACTCGTGGCTTTCGAGCTTTCGGAGGGAATCTGGCCGGAGGCTGCCAGGATGCCCAGGGCAATGGGCAAATCAAAACGGCCACCTTCTTTGGGCAGGTCAGCAGGCGCGAGATTGATGGTGATTCTACGGGCGGGGGGGAATTCGAAACCGGCATTCAGCAGTGCACTGCGAACCCGATCCTTGCTTTCCCTCACTCCGGTTTCCGGCAGCCCGACGATGGATAATGCCGGCAGGCCACCAGACAGGTGCACCTCAACGGTAACCGGGGGGGGAGCAGACACGCCAATGCTGGCGCGCGAATGGACAATAGCGAGCATGACAACCTTCCATGGCACAGAACAATCAGTCGTTGCGGGCAGCGACCCTGCCGCCCGGGCAAACCATCAGGAACTCTGGCGTTGCTCCAGTTCGGCAACACGTTTTTCCAGGGCCTCAACCTTTTCACGGGTTTTCATCAGGACCGCCTGCTGGGCATCAAATTCTTCCCGGGTCACCAGCTCCAGCCGGGACAGAACCGACATCACCGTGGCCCGGGCCTGGGTTTCAAAATCTTCCCGTGCTGCCCGAGCCATATAGGGAACAAACTGGCCAAACTGACCCTGCAACTGAGAAAAAATTTCCTGGGGGGGCCTTTCATCAATCACCTCTCGTATCGGTTTTTCGGCGATATCAGACTATTTTCCGTGTCGCCGGGGGGGTGTTTGCGGGAGTGTATCACACCCTACCCCCCCCTGCCATACTGTACCCGGTCGGCATTATAATGGCCGCGGCCGATGGCCCGACTGCGCTGTTTTGAGACAATCGCAGGCACAACGCACCACAACAGTGCATCAAGCTGCGCCATTTCGGCACAGACAATAATTAAGAGTTTGTTTTAAAAGCTATTTTTTTGCGTTGGCATACCCGATGCTAAAGCCCTCGTACGCAATCCGCACAATTGATGTGCGAGGTGGCAGCATCCCGAACTCAACAACCGGCCGACGGGCCCTCACTGTTGGGACGGCTTTACCAAGGAGAAAGCAATGAAACTTGTGACAGCGATCATCAAGCCTTTCAAATTGGATGATGTCCGTGAGGCACTATCCGAGATTGGCGTACAAGGCGTAACCGTCACTGAAGTCAAAGGCTTCGGTCGGCAGAAAGGCCACACAGAGCTCTATCGTGGCGCGGAATACGTGGTGGATTTCCTGCCCAAGGTCAAAGTGGAGATCGCCATTGGCGACAACCTGCTGGACCAGGTCATCGAAGCCATCACCAAGGCAGCCAACACCGGCAAGATCGGCGACGGCAAAATATTCGTGACTGAACTGGAACAGGCTATCCGGATCCGGACAGGCGAAACCGGCGAAGAAGCGGTCTGATCCAGAACTGACACCCAGCCAACGCAAAAACTTATAACCTGAAGAGCCTTGTGCGGAGGGCTTCCTATGGAAAGCAATCTCTTTCACCTGCAGTATGCAATAGATACCTTTTATTTCCTCGTGTGTGGCGCATTAGTCATGTGGATGGCCGCAGGCTTTGCCATGCTCGAGTCCGGCCTGGTGCGTGCTAAAAACACCACCGAAATCCTGACCAAGAACGTCGCGCTCTTTGCCGTGGCCTGCACCATGTACCTGGTGTGCGGTTACGCCATCATGTACGGCGGTAACGTCTTCCTCTCCGGCATCGCCGATGTGGACGTGGACGGCGTACTGGGTGACTTCGCCACCCGTGAAGACGGCTTCACCGGCGGCTCCATCTACTCGGCGGCCTCTGACTTCTTCTTCCAGGTTGTGTTCGTGGCCACCGCGATGTCTATCGTGTCCGGCGCCGTTGCTGAGCGCATGAAGCTGTGGGCGTTCCTTGTATTCGCGGTCTTCATGACTGGCTTTATCTACCGCTGGAAGCGCGTGGACCTGGGGGGGTGGCGCCGATGTGTTCGGTATGTACAACCTCGGTGATCTTGGCTTCAGTGACTTCGCCGGCTCCGGCATCGTACACATGGCAGGTGCCGCTGCGGCCCTGGCTGGCGTACTGCTGCTTGGCCCGCGTAAAGGCAAATACGGCCCCCCCAACGGTGAAATCCGTGCCTTCCCGGGCGCCAACATGCCGCTGGCCGCTCTGGGTACCTTCATCTTGTGGATGGGCTGGTTCGGTTTCAACGGTGGTTCTGTACTGAAACTCGGCGACGTCGCCAGTGCCAACTCCGTGGCCATGGTGTTCCTGAACACCAACGCAGCCGCTGCCGGTGGCGCTATTGCCGCCCTGATCACCGCTCGCCTGATGTTTGGCAAGGCTGACCTGACCATGCTGCTGAACGGTGCGATCGCCGGTCTGGTGGTAATCACCGCCGAGCCATCCACCCGAGCGCGCTGACAGCCACTATCTGGGGGGGCGCCCTGGGCGGCATCCTGGTGGTACTGAGCATCGTCACTCTGGACAAGCTGCGCATCGACGATCCGGTCGGCGCCATCTCTGCCCACGGTGTCTGTGGTCTGCTGGGCCTGCTGCTGGTACCGGTTACCAACGGCGATGTGAGCTTCAGCGGCCAGATCATCGGCGCCCTGACCATCTTTATCTGGGTATTCGTAGCCAGCCTGGTCGTCTGGGGGGGTATCCTGAAGGCTGTCATGGGCATCCGTGTGACCGAAGAGGAAGAGTACGAAGGTGTCGACCTCTCCGAATGCGGTATGGAAGCCTATCCGGAGTTTGTCAGCGGCAAGCAGTAACACCGCTACCTACCGGAATAAAAAGGCGCCCTTGTGGCGCCCTTTTTCTTTAAGCTCTGGTTCAACCCTCTTCCGGGCGAACCTCATCTTCCAGCGCATCCACCATAAACTGCGGCATGGCCAAGGCACCGTGGTGCACCCCCCCGGCATTATAGTAACGGGTGACAAAGGGGGGGCGGTTGTTGGCATCTTCCTCGCGGAAATACTTCAGCGGGTTTTCCTTGCTGCCCATGGTGCAGCTCCACCAGCCCGTGGGGGGGTATACCGGCTGGGGGGGGAATGGCAATGTCTGCACATGGCCAAAACCGGCTTTGTGCATGTCATCGTGAATGTCCTTGATGATGGTATTGGTGTGCAGCAGGGGGGGGATTCGCTCTGCTGCACGATGATACCGCCCTCCCTCAGGGCCAACATGGCATCGCGATAGAAATCCAGTGCGAACAGGCCTTCCGCAGGACCCACCGGGTCGGTACTGTCGATAATCAGCACATCAATGCTGTTCGGCTCGATATCACGCATCCACTGGATGCCATCACCGAAAAAGAAGTTGGCACGGGGGGGGTCGCCATTAGCTTCGCACAGTTCTGGAAAATACTTCTCAGACATGCGGGTTACCCGCTCATCGATCTCCACCTGCCAGGCTTCCTGCACTCCAGGGTGTTTCAGCACTTCTTTCAGGGTGCCGCAGTCGCCACCACCGACGATGACCACTTTTTTCGGGTCCTTGTGGGTGAACAACGCAGGATGGGTCATCATTTCGTGGTACAGGAAATTGTCCCTGGTGGTCAGCATCACACAGCCGTCCAGAACCATCAGGTTGCCGAAGGTTTCGGTTTCATAGATTTCGAGTTTCTGAAATGGCGTCTGCTCTTCATGGAGCTTGCGCTTTACCTGCAGGGAAAAAGCGGTGCCCTGGTCCTGAAATACCTCGGTGAACCAGCCTTCGTTCAATGCGGTCATGTCTGTCTCCCACTGTGTGCCGCTGCAATGTGCCGGGGGGGCATCTGAAAGGGGGGGCGTATTGTAGGTGCAGTGGTCAGCTCCTACAATGCAGCCTGTTACCGGCCCGCCGGCCGCCCCCCCGGGTTTCCTGACAGGATAGCAACAATGGCTGAAACCGCTGCATCACCAGCCCACAAGGTCTACAACATCGCTCACTGGAGTGACGGATACATTTCAGTCAACGGTCAGGGCGAGGTTGAAATCTGCCCGGACCGGGGGGGCAGAAGCGACGCCCGCATCAACCTGCCGGCGCTGACTCGTTCGCTGGCCGAAGCCGGTGTGCCCCCCCTGCCGGTTCTGATTCGCTTTACCGATATCCTGCATGACCGGGTCAACAAGCTCTGCAATGCCTTCAACAAAGTCACTCAGGAGCAGGGCTACCGGGGGGCCGCTATACGGCGGTTTACCCCCCCATCAAGGTAAACCAGCAGCGCCGGGTGGTGGAAGAACTGCTGTCAGCCGAACCGGCCGCCTCGGCCAACCAGGTGGGCCTTGAAGCCGGCAGCAAACCGGAGTTGATGGCCGTACTGGCGCTGGCAAAGCAGGCCGGTTCGGTGATTGTCTGCAACGGCTACAAGGACCGGGAGTACATCCGCCTGGCACTGATCGGCCAGAAACTGGGTCACCGGGTGTTTATCGTGGTGGAAAAGCAGTCGGAGCTGCCACTGATTCTGGAAGAAGCAAAAAAAAGCTGGGCATTTCCCCCCCGCTGATTGGCGTGCGAGCCCGGCTGGCGACTATTGGCAAGGGCAACTGGCAGAATACCGGGGGGGGCGAGAAATCCAAGTTCGGTCTGTCTGCCAGCCAGGTGCTGGATGTGGTGGATACCCTGAAACAGGCCGGAGCCCTGGGCACCCTGCAACTGCTACATTTCCATCTGGGCTCACAGATTGCCAATATCCGGGACATCCAGACCGGCTTGCGTGAGTGCGCTCGCTTCTACACGGAACTGCACGCTATGGGCGCCCCCCCCATCGGTACCGTCGATATCGGCGGCGGCCTGGGTGTCGACTACGAAGGAACCCGTTCCCGCAGTAGCTGCTCCATGAACTACAGCGTATTCGAATACGCCTACAACGTGGTGCACGTGCTGCAGTCCGAGTGTGACCGCCAGGGTATCCCGCACCCGGACCTGATCAGTGAATCCGGCCGGGCGCTCACCGCCCATCATTCGGTACTGGTCACCAATGTGATTGACCGCGAATACCCGGACAACCGCGAGCCTACGGAACCCGCTGCTGAGGCCCCCCCCGCGCCGCTGCAGGATCTCTGGCGAGACCTGGAAAGTCTTCAGGATGAGGACTCGCCCCCCCGCTCACTGGCGGAAATCTATCACGACATCCTGCACGCCATGGCCGATGTCCACGCCCAGTTTGCCCACGGTTTGCTGTCCCTGCAGGAGCGGGCCCAGGCCGAAACCCTGTACGTGCGCTGCTGCCGGATGCTCCGGGCCGAGCTGGACAGCGCCAACCGGGCGCACCGGGAAATCATCGACGAGCTGAACGAGAAGCTTGCTGAGAAACTGTTCGTGAACTTTTCCCTGTTCCAGTCCCTGCCCGATGTCTGGGGGGGCATCGATCAGATCTTTCCGGTGATGCCGATCAACGGGCTTAACCGGTCACTGAACCGGCGGGCCGTGATACAGGATATCACCTGCGATTCGGACGGCCGGATTGATCAGTACGTGGACGGCCAGGGCATCGAAACCACCTTGCCACTGCCCGAACACGACCCGGAGTTCCCTTTGCTGATGGGCTTCTTCATGACCGGCGCCTATCAGGAAATCCTTGGCGATATGCACAACCTGTTCGGGGGGGATACCCACTCGGTGGACGTGAAACTGGACCAACAGGGGGGGCAATATCAGGTGGGGGGGGAACCCATTACCGGGGGGGACACCGTGGCGAAAGTACTGCGTTATGTGAATTTCGAGCCCGCCAACCTGCTTGAGCCTACCGGCAAAAGTTCCGGCACAGCGGCCTGGCTGAAGAGCTGCAGCAAACGCTGCTGGCCGAGTTGTCCTCCGGGCTTGAGGGCTATACCTACCTGGAAGAAGGATAAGACGTCAGGACGGACGAAAAGGCGTGATCAGGTCTGATTGTCCCGGCGCCAGGCCGAGGGCGAGACTCCTTCCCACTTGCGAAAGGCCCGGCCAAAATTGGACGGGTCGCTGTAACCCAGATGCTCGGCGATCTCGTCAATGCTCATCGCCGAATGGCGCAACAGCAGCTCCCGGGCCCGCTGATGTCGCACACTCTCCTGAAGACCATGAAACCCGCCACCCTCGGCGGAGAGCTGCCGCCGAAGCGTTCGTGGCGACACCCCCCCCATTTGCTGCGCCACATCCTCGAGGCCGGGCAAACGCCCATCCCGGGCAGACTCCAGCAAACGCAAGACCCGATCGCTCACCGAGGCAGATGCTTCCATCTGGCGCATTTCTTCCTCGCACTGGGCTTCTGCCACCCGGCGGGCAACCGGATTGGACAGTGACATCGGTAACCCCCCCAGAAACGACTTGCGAAAGCGCAACTGGTTTACTCCCGCCGAGAACGTGACCTTGCCGCCGAACAGATACTGGTAGCGCTCAACATCCTCGGGGGGGCGAGGGTAATCCACCAGGCACCGCCCGCCATCCAGTAACTGAGTGCCGAATAACAGGTAATTCACGTCCATCAGGGTGGCCATCACCACTTCGATATTAAACCGATGAAGTTTCTCGGTGTCGTGGTGAATCTCCAGTTGAATCACTGCATCCTCATCCTCGACGAAGAACGCCAGCGACATATAGGCGAACCGGATCCGGAAGTATTTGATCAACACCGCCAACGCCTGCTCCAGGGTGTCGCAACTGATGGCAGCCTGGGACAGGGCTCCGTGCGCGGTGAACTTCAGACGTTTGCCGTATTCCAGCCCCCCCAGGCATTCATCACCACAGCGGGTCAGTGCCTGCTGGCATAACGCCGTGAACTGATCGAGCGTAATGAAATTGTCGGGATGACTGAGCTGGCTGTTTCGAATACCGGCCACTGACACGAGATCCGAACGACGCACCCCCCCACGCTCCTCTGCCAACTGGCAGAGAATTTCAGCGTAATGCACCCGCATAACGGGCAAAGAGCCACTGGAGAGCGTTGCGTTCATGGTCTGGAATTTTTGATCGTTGTTTTACCGATCAGACTAGCCCCCCCTGCCGGGGGGGCAACCGGCAATAACCCCCCCGGTGACGCAGTTCTTCCGGCCTTCAGGCCATCCCGAGAATTTTTTTTCAGAATCCATGAATCCGCCCGGTAATCCATTGCGTAAACACTCTCACTGACAAATCTGTGACGAGTGCATAGAATGATGACCATAGCCAGCTCAAATACGATAACTGTCAAGGAGCGCCCGGTGACAACACTGGAGCAGCAACCAACGAAAACCGAAGGGCGCAAAGACCCCCCCTGGGGGGGTGTTTTGTTGGAAAAAGTCGGCAAGCATCAGGATCGGGCGGCTTATCATGCTTTGTTCGAGCACTTTGCCCCCCCGCAGATCAAGTACTACGCAATTTCGAACGGTCTGGCCAGCCACGCGGAAGAGCTGGTGCAGGAAGTCTTCGTCTCCATCTGGCGCCGCTCTTGTCTTTACGACTGGCGCAAGGCGGCGGCATCCACCTGGATTTTCACCATTGCCCGGAACCAGCGCATTGATATGCTGCGCAAAATGCAGCGCACCAGTGCTGAGATGGCGGTGGAAACCGAGGATCTTTGGCAGATCCCGGGTGATAATGAAGACGAACCAGTCACCTCCCTGCATCGCCTGATGTCCGAGCGGCGCATCCGGGAGTCGCTGAGCCAGCTCCCGGAAGAGCAGATTACCGTAATTGCAAGGTATATATGGAGCACAAATCCCATCAGATGGTGGCAGATGAGCTCAACATTCCTCTCGGCACCGTGAAAAGCCGGGTTCGTCTGGCACTGAACAAACTGAAAGTGATTTTGCAGGATCAAAACGTATGACACGGCACCATCCCGACAGCCTGAGTCTGATGGAGTACAGTGCGGGCAACCTGAGCGAGCCCCCCCATGCACTGTGCATCCGCCTGCATCTGGAGCAGTGTCCCCCCCACTGCCGTAGCCGGGTCGATACTCTGAACAGCCTGGGCGCTGTCATGATGGATCACCAGCCGAAGGTGACGGTGGCTGATTCGAGCTTTGAGCAACTGATGGCGCGTATCGATAGCTCCCCCCGCAAGCATCATCCCCCCCGGTGGTTCCCCCCCAGCCAAAGGTGAGCCCTCTGCAGAAACTGCTCGGGGGGGATGACATCAATGCGCTGCCCTGGAAACGTCAGCTTGCGGACGTGAGTGTGCTCGACATTACCGACAAGTTTCCCGGCCAGAACGAGCGGGTCGTCCTGCAAAAACTGGTAGCGGGCGGCAAGGCGCCGGCCCATACCCACCGTGGCGATGAAACCACGATTGTGCTGCAAGGGGGGGCATTTGCCGACCAGAAGGGCGTATTCAATCAGTGGGACTTTGTGGTTCTGAACGAACAGGACGAACATCGTCCGGTGGCCGTCGGTTGCGAAGACTGCATTACGCTGTCAGTGCTGAGCGCCCCCCCCTGAAGCTGACCGGGGGGGCCTTCACCCGTCTGCTCAATCCGTTCCTGCGTTAACAGCGTGCTGCGGCACCGCCGCAGCATGACTTCGCTACCATGCAGATCACTGCCATCCCAACTGATAAAACGCCCATTATCCCTGGCATCGAGGCTTTCCAGAACCGAAAACAGATTGCTTGCCGTCTGCTCTGGCTCGTGCACCGTTAACTGCTCCAGCGACTGCTGAAATGGTTGGCTCAGCGACGACAAGGTGGTGCCCGGGTGCAGGGAAACGCATGCCAGTGGCGCGTAACGCCTCGACAATTCAATAGAAAGGTTCTTCACCACCATATTCATCGCCGCCTTGGAGGCGCGATAGGCGTACCAGCCCCCCCTAACTGGTTGTCCGAAATAGACCCCCCCACTTTCGCAGACACCGCGGCAATACGCTTGAAGTGCTTTCCCCCCCTCAGCACCGGAGCCAGCCTCTGCATCAGCGAGACAAACCCGAAGCAGTTCACCTGGTAGCTCCGCATCATGCTTCGGCCATCGATATCCTCCAACCGTTTCTCCGGAAACATCTGGCCATCGTGCAGCAGCCTGCGGCATAAATAACGGTTTGAACCGGACCAGAAGCTTCCAGCACAGCCTTGAACTCGGCGACATCAAGCCGTTGCTCGTCCTCTGCATCCCAGGCCATCAATCTCACGCCAGAGTGACTCTTCAAATCGTCCGGCGCCGTCTCCGGCCTCCGGCACAGCCCAATCAGGCTTCGGTCCGGATAGCTGCTCAGATAACGTCGGGCCAATGCCGCACCGATGGCACCGGACACCCCCCCCGCAATAACGGTCGTCATTCACCGATCTCCCGATTATCAATCAAGCCCATGTCGTTGATACGAAAAATCAATGCGTTCGGGCCATCCTGAAGCAAACCAAATAATTCAAACGCCCGTATGAAGAAAGGCTTCCAGATCAGAACGACGATATCCGGCGGTCGTTTAGACCGTCAAATCAAAACAGGAGAGTATCCATGCAATACCAGGCACCAGCGAACGATCTTCGCTTTCTGTTGTTTGATGTGTTGGGTGCAGACAAGCTGCACGAGCTGGAAAAATATGCCGATGCCACACCGGACCTGATCTCCGCGGTCATTGATGAGGCCGGCAAGCTGGCGGCAGAGGTCATTCAGCCCACCAACCAGGTTGGCGACCGTCAGGGCTGCAGCTACGACCCCCCCGAAACCAAACTGGTCAAGACTCCAGACGGCTTCAAAGAGGCCTACCAGAAGTTTGTCGAAGGTGGCTGGACCGCGCTGGACGCGCCACTGGAGTTTGGCGGCCAGGGCCTGCCTCACACGCTGAAATTCGTGGTGGACGAGATGGTGTGCTCCACTAACCTGTCGCTGGGCATGTACCCCCCCGGCCTGACGCATGGTGCCATCAGCGCCCTCTTTGCCCACGGCTCGGAAGAGCTTAAGCAGACGTATCTGGAAAAACTGATTTCCGGCGAATGGACCGGCACCATGTGCCTGACCGAGCCCCCCCATTGTGGCACCGATCTGGGCCTGATTCGCACCAAAGCCACGCCGAATGATGATGGCAGCTACGCGATTGAGGGCACCAAAATCTGGATCACCGGCGGTGAGCACGATCTGGTGGACAACATTGTCCATCTGGTGCTGGCCAAGTTGCCGGGCGCGCCAGACACCACCAAAGGGATTTCCCTGTTTGTGGTACCCAAGTTCCTGCCAGACTCCGGTGAGCGCAATCCGGCCTTCTGTGGTGGCCTGGAGCACAAGATGGGCATCAAGGGTTCCGCCACCTGCGTCATGAACTTTGAAGGCGCCAAGGGCTGGCTGGTGGGCGAGCCCAACAAAGGCATGAGCGCCATGTTCACCATGATGAACGAAGCCCGTCTGATGGTGGGCATGCAGGGCCTGGGCCTGGCGGAAATGGCCTACCAGGAGAGCCTGGCCTTCGCCAGAGAGCGTCTGCAAAGCCGCTCCCTGAGTGGCCCGAAAAACCCCCCCGACGGCCCGGCCGACCCGATCATTGTGCACCCGGATGTACGCCGCATGCTGATGCGCCAGAAAGTGCTGAACGAGGGCATGCGTGCACTGGCACTGTTTACCGGCCACCAACTGGATCTCTCGGTGGCACACCCGGACGAAAAGGTTCGTGAAAACGCCGACGACCTGGTACAGCTGCTGACGCCGGTGGTCAAAGCCTTCCTGACCGATGAGGGCTACAACAACGCCAACTGGGGGGGCCAGCAGGTGCTGGGTGGCTCCGGCTTCACCCAGGACTGGCCGCTGGAACAACTGGTACGCGATGGCCGTATCGCCCGTATCTACGAGGGCACCAACGGCATCCAGGCGATGGATCTGGTGGGCCGCAAACTGTCGCTGAAGGGCGGGCAACTGGTACGCGCCCTGTTTGCCGAGCTGACGGGTTACCTGAAAGACAATCCTGATGCGCCCTACCGGGAAGAACTGAAAGGCGCCGTCAAGGGTCTTGAGCAGGCCACTCTGTGGCTGGCCCAGAATGCCCCCCCGAAAGATCCGGAGCAGGCTGGCGCTGCGGCAACACCATATCTGCGTCTGACAGCCCTGACCGTCATCGGCTATCTGTGGTCCCGCATGGCTGCCGTGGCTGGCCAGCAGCTCGAAGCAGGCGCAGGTAACAAGCCACTACTGGAAAGCAAGCAGGTATCCGCCCGTTTCTATTTCGAGAAACTGATGCCCGAGGCGGACTGGCTGCTACGGGATATCCAGTCCGGCAAAGACAGCCTGATGGCCCTGGAAGATGAGCAGTGGATGGCCTAAGCGGCAGAGTTTCCGGTCAGGCCAAAAATCCTGGCCGGAAATGACCGACAAATGGCAATTTGTGACCTTCATCAAGACAGATCAGAAATTGATAATGGTCACGTTGATTAGTGTCTCTGAACTAGTCCAACCCGCCTCCTTGCGAGGCTGGTACCTTCTTGAAGCCGCGCTATGCGCGGCTTTTTTTTATGGCGACAGGCAGGCCCGCGACAGCAGCGACACGAGTTCACCCTGGCGACGGGTCCGGGTTTTCCGGAAGATGCTGTTGAGGTGGTATTTAACGGTCTCTCTGGATCGTCCAGACGTATGGGCAATATCTGACAGACTCTGGCCGTGAAGAAGATCACTGGCCACGGCAACCTCGGCATCGGTCAACTCGAATAGATTCTGCAGCAGGTCCTCCTTGATTTCAGGGCTCCAGCTTAAATCATGTAAGGTAACCAGCGCCCCCCCCTGGGCAGAGCTCCCGGAACCAGCGCCGGATAGCAAGGGAGAAACTACCAGTGTAATCCTTTGGCGGCCGTGAGCCAGGCTGAGCACCTGGTCATCCAGATCCTGGCGTGCGATAGAGCTTCAACGGCCAATGACAGGAGAATGGCAAAACGGCGTGCACTTTCGCTACCGTTTGCTGCCAGCATACCCTCGTCATTAATCCACAAGCCGACATTCCTGCCCAGGATCTCGTCCGCCTTGGCATTCTGGAAGACGACACGGAAGGATGCGTCACAAATGATGATGCCTCGATTAACACGTTCCAGCACCAGGCGTTCAACCGCTGGCTCACAGCGCTTCTGCATCAGCCGGGTGTAGAGATCTACCGCACGATGAAGGTGAGGCAGAAAACCATCAAATACCCGAAGTTCTTCATAACTGAATGCAGGCTGATCTGCGGACCGTTGTATTCCGAAGAAGTTCAGGTAATGCCCCCCCTCCATGTAGGCCACTGCACCAGCCGCCTCGCTGGCCCCCCCGTAACTCTCCAGCCATTCCTCTGCCCGGGTCTCATCGCGTAACCGCTGAACATCTGGCCCGAGGTCAAGGTTGCTGGCGACAAACCGGCATTTTCCCTGTTGATAGAACGACATCGCCCGCTCGACCAGAACATCCCGGTGGGAGACGTGCTCCGAATAAAACTCCAGCGCTTGCTCAGGGATATTAACGGTCCAGGCGCCCAGCAAGGCATTTTCTGCCGTGTTGTATATGGCAAACGAAGCGCTGTGCCCATGAAAAATGTCGATGAATCGCCTTAGAAACGGAAAGAATCCCTGCTCTGCCGTCACGGCGTCGTAGATGAGTCCAATCAATTCGTGATAGTCGTGCTGAAAAAAACCTTCACAGTGCGGGGGGGAGGTCACGGCAGAGAGCTCTTGTATCGCTGTTTACGACGTAAATTAGTGCAAACTGCTGAAATATTCCACCCGCAGACCGTTACACATTGCCTACAAAAGATTCTCGCCCACTCCCCCCCAAATGGGTGGGGGGGCGCTGCCAGATCCTCCTTGCTATATCTGAATAACCCTCTCACAGGGAGCCTCAGGGCCGAGCCGGATTCACCCGCCGAATCCGGTGATTTAACTGAATCAAGGAGCTTTATATGAATTGTTTCAAGAAACTCGCACTGGCGACCGCCGTTTCTTCTGTTGTGGGCATCGCAGGGTGCGGGGGGGGAAGCAGTGGTGGCAGCAGCAGCGATAGCAACACAGCCTCCGGAGAGACCATTTCCGGCACAGCGACCGCCCCCCCCGCCGGAACCGTGGCACATTGGCAGGAGCCCGGTCTCATGGAAGTTGCAGTGAACTTCCTGATCTCCCCCCCGGCCGCAGCGGCCATAACGGGCCTTCAACCAGTTCAGGGAGCAAATGTCGAGCTCATTCGTGTGGACGACGACGGCAATCAGATCGGCAATGTACTTGCCACCACCAGCACCTCTATTTCGGGTGATTACACCCTTACCCTGCCCGAGGGCGTAAACCTGGCAGGCAACCTTGTCGTTCGTATCACCGGGCAGAACAACCAGCAGTTACGGGCTCAGGTTGTTGAAAAAGACGTCGACATCAGCCCGGTGTCTGAATTCGTGCTGCGAAAATTTATTGAGACCGGCGCCAATCTTGACCAGTTGGTCGTTACCGATGTGGTCAAACTCAGCGGCAAGGTCGAAGAATACGACCTGACCAAGGTAAGCGGCCAAAATCTCGATGTCATGTTTACATCGCTTGAGAACGAGGTTGGGACCTTCATTGAAAACGATGTCGTGGCGATCAGCGCACAAGGCGCAGCGACGGCTTCGATTGCCGGTAGCTACATCAACACCGCCTTCGCCTTCGCCCTTCACGATACCGATGGCAATGGCTACGGCACCTATGCCCAGGACACCTGGATTGACCGTTTCACCTTCACAGCCGGTGACACCGGAACGGTAAATGTAAACTTCACCGCCAGCGATTCCGCCTACGCCAACCTTCACGGTACCGCGCTGGATCAGGCCATGGTCTACTACGAAGTAGACAGCGAGCAGCTTTCAGAAAGCTTCGAAGGCAGCTACACCACCGCAGGAGTGCTCTCCGTTGAAGGAGAGTTTGAAGAGGATCTCGACACCGATTCCGGTTTTGGCTGGCGCTGGCCCGGTCAGAGCTACATTTTTCAGCAGGTCTCCGGACAAGGTATGTTTATCGGCCTGAACCACGAGGCCGGGGGGGTTCGCTATGAACTGACCGACACCGACAACGACGGCCAGGACGATGCTCTCGACCCGAATGCCCGCTCCGGGGGGGACGAAGTAGCGCGAACACTGGAAGTCTTCATTCGTCAACCCGACAACCTGACCAGTGCCGAGGTCCAGGGTGATTACGGACGCATCTATCTGAGCGCCTACCTTGAAAACGGCTACCTGGAACTGGTAACCGAAAACAATGTTGTTGCGTTTTCTGGTGACTTTGAGGCTACGGCCCAGGCCGGCACCTCTCACGAACTGGTGGTTAACGCCAACGGTGCAGCCATCTATGGCAGTAACAACTTTGCTGCGGAGGCAGCTGTAACCCTGCCCATTTCTGCCAATGGAAGCATCGACTTTGGAGGGGGGGGACTGTTGGCCAGGTCAACGAAACCGGTGACTATATCGACTTCACCGAGACCGATGGTTGCAACAGTCAGGCCCAGCAATGCCTGCAGGGGGGGGAGTTTGCGTCGTTTGAAAAGACAATGCTGGTCAAACTCCCCCCCACCCAGACCCTGGATCTGTCCGGCAAAAAGTATCGCCTGATGTTCATGGCCATGCACCTGCAAGGGGGGGGTGGTAGCAACACCATCAACCTGTCAGCGTCGCAGTTCAATACCTACCTGACTGCCAGCAGTAATACGGCAGGCACCGTTACCGGCACCTTCTCTGAGCTGGAAATGCCGGCGGGCTTAGGGTCGGACCTCACTTCAATGGCGGATGTCGTAAACGCAGAAGCTTTTACCATGTCACTGGCAGCCAATGGGGGGGCGACAACGATCACCGTTGGTAATTCCAACTCTGACCATACCGTACTGGAGGGTTTCTTCAATTCAGACGGCTCGTTGGGGGGGGTCTTCACCACAGGCTATGTCGAGGCTGGAGGTGATCGCGACGAACTGGGACTGGCCGTACTGATTGATGTAAGCCAATAAAAGGCTCAGCGTCCTACCCAACACTCCTTGTGCAATCAATCTGTGGGCTCCGGGCCCACTTTTTTTGTCTCACTCCTTCGCGCCTCTACGGTCTGTCAGTTACTATCTGCCTGGATTTCCAGTCGACACCGATCGCACGGGCAACTATGAGTAGCGAACACCTCAGGAACACCGATTACTCCCTCCGCTTCGGCGGCATAGAGCGTCTGTACGGCCGCAAGGCCCTGCATGCTTTCTGCCATGCTCACATCGCCATTGTCGGTCTCGGCGCGTCGGTTCCTGGGCGGCAGAAGCTCTGGCGCGTAGTGGTATCGGCACCATCACCCTGATTGATATGGACGACATCTGTGTCTCCAACACCAACCGGCAGCTGCATGCTCTGCAGGGCCAGTATGGTCGCACCAAAACCGACGCCATGGCGGAGCGGTTGCGGGCCATCAATCCCCCCCAGGCGGACATTCGGGTGCACTTCGGCTTTCTCACGGTGAAGAACGTCGGGGGGGAGTTGATCACAGAAGACATGACCGGCGTGGTGGATGCCATCGACAGCGTGAAGGCAAAAGCCGCGTTGATTGCGCATTGTCAGCGACGCAAGATTCCGATCATCTGTGCCGGTGGTGCCGGGGGGGGCCAGATGGATCCGACCCAGATCCAGGTTGCAGACCTGGCGAAAACCACACAGGATCCATTATTGGCCAAGGTCCGTAATATGTTGCGCCGGGAATACGGTTTTTCCCGAAACCCGAAACGGCGCTTCGGCGTAGAAGCTGTATACTCTCTGGAACAACTGACCTATCCCGCCCCCCCGGACGGCGAGGTATGTCAACAGAAACCGACAAGCGACGGCCCGGTGCGGCTCGACTGCGCCACCGGTTTTGGTGCTGCCAGCCCGGTGACCGCGAGTTTCGGCTTTTTCGCAGCGTCCCGGCTGCTGAATCGCATCGCCCGCAAGGCCAACGCCTAATTCAACCATCGGGGGGGCCCTTTTATGGCCGTAAGCACCACGTTAATTCTGGCCGGCATCGGCGTTTCTTCCTGGTTTGCCAGTGGCTGGCATGGCGGGTACGCATGCCGGCTATTCTGTTCCTGCTCGCCGGTGGCATCCTTGCCGGCCCGGTGACCGGCTTCCTGCAACCGGAAGCCATTTTTGACGACCTGCTGTTTCCTGTTATCTCCCTGGCAGTGGCCATCATCCTGTTCGAGGGCAGCCTTACCCTGCGCTACGAGGAAATCAAAGGCCACGGCAAGATGGTGCGCAATCTTATTCCTGTGGGCACCATCGTCACCTGCATTATCGGCACCCTGGCCGCCCGCTGGATTCTCCAGGTATCCTGGGAAGTCGCCCTGTTGTTCGGTGCTATCTCCGTCGTCACCGGGCCTACCGTGATTGCGCCCCCCTGCTCCGGGCGGTGCGCCCCCCCACCTCCAAGCTGGCGAACATCCTCACCTGGGAAGCATCATCATTGACCCGGTAGGCGCGCTGCTGGCCGTTCTGGTGTTCGAGGGCATCGTTTCCTGGGGGGGCCAGGGCAATGTTTTCAGCCACTCCCTCTACATTTTCGGCAAGACTCTGCTGGTTGGCTTTGCCATCGGTGCCGCCGCCGGCTACCTGAACGGCCTGGTCCTCAGAAAGCACTGGATTCCCCCCCAGTACCTGCATAACGCCGGCACACTCACCTTCATGCTCGGTGTCTTTGCCATTTCCAATGAACTGGCCCACGAATCGGGCTGCTCACCGTGACCGTGATGGGCATCTGGATGGCCAACATGAAGCAGGTTCCGGTCGACAGCATTCTGGAATTCAAGGAATCCCTCAGTGTCTTGCTCATTTCGGCCCTGTTTATCATTCTGGCCGCCCGTGTAGAGTTTGCAGCCATCGCCGAACTGGGCTGGGGGGGCCTGGTTGCTGTGCTGGCCATCCTCATGCTGATCGCCCGCCCCCCCGCGAGCATTTTCCTCTCGGCCATTGGCACCACACTGAACTGGCGCGAAAAGCTGTACCTGAGCTGGATTGCTCCACGTGGCATTGTCGCTGCGGCGGTCTCAGCGCTGTTCGCATTCCAGCTTGAGCGAATCGGCTATGAGAGTGCCGGCGTACTGGTACCACTGGTGTTTATGCTCATCATCACCACCGTTACCCTGCAAAGCCTCACTGCCCGACCCGTGGCAAAACTGCTGGGGGGGGTTCAGGAACCGCCCGCGCACGGCTTCCTGATTCTGGGCGCCAACCCGGTGGCCCGGCTGGTGGCCCAGGCCCTGAAAAAGCATGACATTCCCACCATGCTGACCGACACCAACTGGGAGAACGTGCGTCAGGCGCGCATGGAAAACCTGCCGGTGTATTTCGGCAATCCGGTGTCGGAACATGCCGCCACACATATGGACCTGACCGGAATCGGCAACCTCCTGATACTGTCTCCATACAAGCAGATGAACAGTCTGGCCACCTACCATTTTCTGGACTGGTTCGGAGATGATTCGGTATTTGGTCTGGTGGAAGGCGACCAGGATCAGCGGGCGCGGCTTCAGACTGCAGGCAAGGTGCAGCGAACCCGGGGGGGACTGTTCGATGGTGTCAGCTATGCCAAGCTGGCGAGCCTGGTCAGCCAGGGCTACACCGTGAAAACCACGCAGCTAAGCGAAGAGTTCAGCTACCAGCAGTTTCTGAACCAGTATCAGAACCAGGCCCTGGTGTTGTTCGTACGCGACAGTCGGGACCATATTCACCCGGTCAAGGACATGGAAACCCTTGAGCCAGGCGACGATTGGGTACTGATCAGCCTGGTTCCCCCCCCACAACCCCCCCAGAAGGAACGTCGGGACCGGGAAGAACCTGCCGGTGAGAAAGGCGACAAAACAGCAAGCGGTGCCGCTCCAGCCTGACGCTATTCGCAACCGTCAGCGGCAGTCGAGTACCAGCTTGCCACGGACGTGGCCGCCCTCCAGCAAAGCGTGGGCGGCCTGTACCTGATTCAGCGGGAAAGCCTGGTCAATGTGGACCCGCACATCGCCGTCTTCAATGAGCTCGGCAATTTCGTCCAGGTGAAACACGTCCGGCCTTACGGTCATGCCGTGGGCCCGAAGCCCCCCCATGGCCTCGGCGGCGCTGACAATGTCATCGGCGGTCACGGTGGGAATGGTCACCAGCACGCCGGTTTCTGACAGGGTATGCAGGGAGCGTTTGCCGGCTTCCCCCCCTCCCACCAGGTCCAGCACGACATCCAGGCCATAGCACTCCTCAGCCACGTCGGTAGTGTGGTAATCAATCACTTCGTGCACGCCGAGCTCTGCCAGAAAATCCCGATTGGCCGGTGAGGCTGTCGCCACTACATGGGCGCCACGCTCCAGCGCAAACTGAACCGCAAAATGGCCGACACCGCCAGCCCCCCCGGCATGAATCAGTATCTTCTGACCGGATTCCAGCCTGGCCACCTCAAACAGGGCTTGCCAGGCTGTCAATGCCGCCAGGGGGGGCACCGCGCCGGCAGTCACCAGATCAAGCTCATCAGGGACGATGGCCAACTCGTCAGCACGAGCCAGTGTGTACTCCGCATATGCACCACCGCCGGCCGGAAAGCCCACCATACCCATCACCCGGTCGCCCGGGGGGGCCAGGGTGGTCACGCCCTCAGCAACAGCGACGACCTCACCGGCAACGTCGTACCCCCCCGGCGTCCAGGGCAGCCGGTTTTCGATCTGTCGGGCGGCGAACCCCCCCAGCCCCCCCTTCCGGGTCTTCCAGTCAATCGGGTTCAAACCGGCGCCATGCACTCGGATGACCACTTCACCTTCCCGGGGGGGCTCAGGCACCGGAGCCTGCGCCACCTGAAGCACCTCCCGCTCACCAAACTCGCGGTAGATCACGTGCTGCATGAGGATTGATTCACTAACGTCGGTAGGTTCCATGGTTGCCTCCGGAGTGCATGGGGGGGTCAGATGTCCCTCGAAGGGCATCAAGGATGAGACTAGCAGATATTTCCGGCGACGGCCCTAGCGCGGCAGGCCCCCCGGCCGCCGGGCACCAGGCGCCGGACAGAATATCGACAAAGGCTTTCGGAGCCCGAGCCGGGCGCTGGGATTTCATATCAACGCAGGCGTGAGTGGACATGCCCCCCCGCAACAGGGTTTTGCCATCGGCCCGGCGAATGAGCTGGAACTGTCGGGCCGAGCGGAAACGACCATCCCAGTCCGTCAGCCAGGTACCCAGCACCAGCTGTCGCCGGCATTAGCCGACATCAGGTAGTCAACGTCGGTGTGGGTAATGGCCATGGCCTTGCCGGTTTCCTCGTGCAGGGCCCAGGTCATGCCCAGGCTCTCGATGTGCGCCCAGCTCACTTCCTCCAGCCAACGGATGTACACCACGTTATTGGCATGGCCAAGTCGATCGGTATCTTCGACCTGAACCGTGATTTCCAGGGTGAACGGGCTGGGCAAATCCCAGTTCAGGGCGGGGGGGGCATCAGTCATGGGGGGGAGGCTTCTCCAAGGCCAGGGATGGCCTGCAACGGTAGCCGGCCAATACGGTCGTTGTGAAGTGAACCAAAGTATAGAACACCGTCGTGGGGGGGGTTAACTGAGGTAATCTCCTGCAGATGAGTACCGCGGGTGTCGTGCAGGCTGGTCAGCATCTGGCCCTTGCTATCGAAGGCGACGACCAGACCGTAGTTCTGGGGGGGCTTGGGCTTCAGGCTGTCCGGCAACTTGGCAACCAGATCCTTCAGCCAGGGGGGGGACTTGTGCATGGCATCGACCCGGGGGGGATTACGCAGGTCGGGAAGGCGACCCAGTAACGGCCCTCACCGTCCACCGCCAGGTTGTCCGGAAAACCCGGCAGGTTGTCGGCAAATACCTCAGCCCGGCCAGCCTTGGGACCGCTGATCCAGTACCGGAGAATGCGGTATTTCCAGGTCTCGTTCACCAGTACATAATCGCCCTGAGGGGGGGATACTGCCACGCCATTGGCAAAATGCAGGTTACCCAGCAACACCTCGGTTTTCCGGGTTTTCGGGTTGTACCGCAACAACCGGCCGTGAGGACGCATCTCCAGCAAGTCGAGTACGTAATCAGGCTGCTGGAACCGGGAACTGGCGTCGGTGAAATAAATTCGGCCATCGGGGGGGGCGATCACCACATCATCCGTGAACCGGAAGGGGGGGGTACCCTCGGCCTCTCGGGTAAGCACCGTGATGTCACCCTGAGGGGGGGTAATGGATAGCAGGCCTTTCCAGGCGTCGGCGACAATCAGATTGCCGTTGCTGTCAAACACAAGTCCAAGCGGCCTGCCACCGGTTTCCAGCCAGTGTTCCACCGTACCATCAGGGTGAACACGAACAATCCATCCATCCTGGGTACCGGTGTAGAGCACACCATCAGGCCGATGGTGGTGTCTTCCGGGCCGTACACCTCGCCACGAGCAAGCAGATCCGCCAGCCGCAACCGTTCATTGGGCGCCAGCACACCGGTCATGGCCGGTGGAGAGGGCGCATCCCAGGCTTTACTGTCAATCGGAGACGGGGGGGTCAGCAGAAAGCTGCCAAGCAACAAAAAGACAACCAGCAAGCCAACCAGCAACCATTTCATCATGCGCGCCCGTTCCCTTTTATGATTCTTTGTCCGCAGGCGACCCGGCGGATAACTCCGTGTGCCTAACCTTAGCAGACATCACAGGGTTTCCGACAAGATCAGGCCTGTTCCAGAAAACGCCGGCACAGCATGGCAAAAGCGTCCGGCTTTTCCGCGTGCAGCCAGTGCCCGGTGCCTTCAATGATTTTCAACTCGGCGCCCGGAAACAGGGTACGAATGGTGTCCCGGTGTTTCTCCTGGATGTAGGCGGAATCCGCACCCTTGATAAAAAGCACCGGTCCCTCAAACGGTCCCTGCCCTTCCGGCGCTGCCGCCAGCTTGTCATAACAGGCATCAATGACAGACAGGTTCAGCCGCCAGCGGAAGGCCACCTCGTCGTCGGCCTGTTCCTGGGCCGGAATACGCTCCAGGTTTTTCAGCAGGAACTGGCGCACACCCGCCACTTCGACAAACCTGGCCAGGCGGGCATCCGCCTCGCTGCGGGATTTCACGCCACGAAGGTCCATCTGTTGCATGCCTTCAAGAATGGCGTCGTGGTGGGCCTTGTAGGTAACCGGCGAGATATCCGCCACAATCAATGACCGCACCCGCTCCGGATACCTCAGAGCAACCTGCATGGCCACCTTGCCGCCCATGGAGTGGCCCAGCAGACTGGCTTTTTCAATACCCTGGGCATCCAGATAGGCAATGACATCCTCGGCCATAGCCGGATAGTCCATGTCGTCAGTATGGGGGGGAGAGCTGCCGTGATTGCGTTCATCCAGAGCATGGATCTGCCAGCCGTCCTCAAGCCGGCGGGCAATACCACCCAGGTTTTCCAGGGAACCAAATAGTCCGTGCAGCAGGATCAAGGGATCTCCCTGACCGGAAATACGGTGATTCAGTGCAACACTCATGGTCTGGCAGCCTCCGGTTGTCGGATCAAACCGGATACACTACCACTGCCAGTTTACGGGGGGGCAAGGGGGGGAATTTGGTGCCAACCCGACAGGCAGAAAAAAGCCGGGCAGGGCCCGGCTGGAAGGTCACAGACATACGCCTGAAAGATCAGCAATAGAAAATGCTGTCCAGGTATTCAGCGAGTGCCAGAACGTTTTTGCGCTCCATTTCGCTATGGGGGGGTACAAAGATTTCCTGTTCCATACAACACCTCCACTTTGCAACGCATTACTTCAACCTGATAGCCAACATGCTATCGTTGAAGTAATGGCAACCCGTTGACTTGCTGTCCCAATCATTTGACATTTTGTATCAGTCCACCAGATAACAAACGGGAGCAGAACCCAGGCATGCAGCCCCCCCAGACCGAATATCCGGAATCGCCCCCCCAGGTGGCGGCATCCAGCACACTGGCGCTGGTGCATTATCTGGAAACACGGGGGGGTCTTCTGGATCGTGTCCGGGTGGAACAGGCTACCGGGCTGACACTGGCGACTCTGAAAGATCCGGACCTACGGGTACCCGCTTCTGCCCATTACCGTTTGTGGGAACTGGCCGAGCAGTTGACCGCCGATCCGGGCGTCGGCCTGCATGCCGGCCAGGTCATCGACCCGAGCGCATGGGACTGGTCGGCCATGTGTTCTTCAACTGCGACACTCTGGCGAAGCCGTGGTGCAGTATGTCCGGCTGCACCGACTGATCAACGAATCAGTCACCCTGAGTTTTGAGCAAACCCCCCCGGACCAGGCCATCCTGACCTGGCAGCCGGATCGTCCGGATCATTACTGTCGCCAGGACATGGACCGCACCCTGGCCGCCGCCCTGTGCCGGACCCGGCATTTTATCCATCGCAGTATCGAGGCTGACTGGCTGGAAATTGCCCATCCGGAGCCCGCATATGCCGCTGAATACCGCAAGCTGTTCGGTGGCACCGTCCATTTCGGCTGTGGCGTTACCCGCATGGCGTTTGACAGCAAGCACTTGGGCCACCCCCCCATCCCGCACCGGAATCCCTATGTTTACTCAGCGGTGCTGAAACAGGTCAATGCGGTCATGGCCCGGCTACAGACCCGCCGCTCGTTCAGCCGAAAGGTGCGTCGCCTGATTTCCCGGCAGATGGCCACCGACCGGATTGACGCCGACACCCTGGCCCGGCAGTGTCATATGAGCCGCCAGACCCTGTACCGAAAACTCAAGAAAGAAGGCATGAGTTTCCACGACCTGGTGGAGCAGGTCCGCAAGGACAAGGCCCTGCGCTATGTCGCCGACGACCAGTACGCACTTGGCGAAATCGCCTTTCTCCTGGGGGGGTTCTCCGAGCTGAGCGCCTTCAGCCGTGCGTTCAAGCGCTGGACCGGTGTCGCCCCCCCGGCCCAGTTCCGGGCCAGTCATCAGGGACAAGAGTCATGATTACAGAGAACCTTTCGCTACTGGCCATTCCGCTGGCAGCGCTGTACCTGGCGGCGCTGGCCTGTATTTACCGCATCCTGCTCACCTATCGAACGGCCCAGGGAGCCATAGCCTGGATTCTCGCACTGGTGGGCCTGCCCTACATTGCCGTGCCCATGTTCCTGCTGTTTGGTCGTTATCGCTTTGGTGGTTACGTCAAGGCTCGCCGCATGGGTAACAAGTCTCTGACCAGCCTGCTCGATAATTTTGAAAACCAGACCACCTCCATCACCAATCCGGGCCAGGAGCATTTCAGCGACGAGTTGCAGGTGTTGTGCAAACTCGGCCGGCAACCGTTCACCGCTGGCAACCACTGCACGCTGCTGCGAGACGGCGAAGCCACCTTTGAAGCCCTGTTCGATGCCATGGAAGACGCCCGCCATTATCTGCTGCTGGAGTTCTACATTGTCCGCTCAGACCGTGTCGGCCAGCGCATCAAGGCCATCCTTGAACGCAAGCTGGCCCAGGGCGTCGAGGTCTGGTTCCTGTATGACGACATTGGCAGCGCGTTTCTGTCCCGCAAATGGCTGAATGAACTGTCTGCTGCCGGCGCCCGCATTGCCTCGTTTGGTGACGGCAACATCCGGCGTCGGCGCTTCCAGATCAACTTCCGTAATCATCGCAAGCTCCTGGTCTGCATGGCAAGGTGGGATTCGTCGGTGGTATCAACCTGGGCGACGAATACCTGGGCACCGCCATGGACCAGGAACCCTGGCGCGACACCCATTGCCGGATTGAAGGGCCAGCTGTCACCGGCCTCCAGCTGGCCTGGCTGGAGGACTGGAACTGGGCCAGCAATACCCGGCCGGAACTGAACTGGGCGTCCGTGTCTCAGCCTCCCGGCGACCAGGAAGTACTGGTATTGCCCACCGGCCCGGCAGACACCTGGGAAACCTGCACCCTGTTCTTCCTGAACTGCATCAACAACGCGCGCACCAGGATCTGGATTGCCTCGCCCTATTTTGTGCCGGATTTCCAGATCATGAATGCCCTGCAGTTGGCGGCGCTCAGGGGGGGGTGGATGTTCGCATCCTGATACCGGAGAAAACCGACAGCCCACTGGTCCGGCTGGCCGCCTATTCCTATCTGGTACAGGCCAGTCAGGCCGGTATCGGTATCTATCGTTACCAGCCCGGCTTCATGCACCAGAAAGTGGTTCTGGTGGATAGCCGCTACGCCGCCATCGGCACCGCCAACCTCGACAACCGGTCCATGCGCCTGAACTTCGAGATTACCGCCGTCAACACCAGCCCGACGTTCATCCAGCAGGTGGAAACCATGCTGGAGGAAGATCTGGGCGCCAGCCGGCCCATGACCGAAAACGACTATCGCCAGCGCTCCATCCTGTTCCGGCTGGGCTGCCGGGCGGTACGACTATTGGCGCCCCCCTGCTTTGATCTGGCCCCCGGGCGGGCGCTTGTGCGAACATGAGCGCTCGACTGATGCTGTAAACGACCATTTCATGAACGCATTCAAACCCAGAGAAACCCTGACCGAACAGGTCGCTCGTCACATTGAAAACCTGATTGCCTTCGAGCAACTCCGTTCCGGCGAGCGCATCTATGAAAGTGCCATGGCCAAGCAGATGGATGTCAGCCACGGCTCCATCCGGGAAGGCCTGCTGCTGCTGGAGAAGCGCCATCTGGTGCGTAACGTACCCCCCCGCAAAGGCGCGTTCGTCACGCCGCTGGATGAACACTTTGTCCGCAGTCTCTATGAGACTCTGGAACTGTACCTGACTCACACCGGACGGAAGCTGGTGCGTCAGTGGCAACCGAATGACATGCAGCGGCTGGAATCCCTGTACGAGCAGATGCGTGACCGTTTTCAGAACAACGATCTGATGGCGTTTCTGGAGCTGGGTATTGAATACACCAAAGCCTCACTGGTGTACGCCGACAATTACTTTATTGTCTCGGCCATCGAGGATCTCTGGCCCTCTGCCAAGCGTTGCGCCTTTGTCGCCCTGCGCCATGGCGGCAAACAGGTTCTGGAAGACAACCTGGTGCACATGGAAGAATCCATCCGGATAATACGGGAACGGGACGAACAGGCCCTGGCCGATATCCTGCACCGCTATGCCGTGCAGCAGTGTGAGCAGGTGCTATCCGCTCTGAACAACTGATACCGCGAAAACTCAGTAGAACAGCTGGGTGAATGAGAAGCCGATATTGAGGTATGCGGTCCATTCGTCTTCGTTGTTATAGGCGGCCGAGAGCTGTACCGGCCCCCCCAGGAAGGTATCCACCCCCCCGGCGAAAACACTCCAGGATCGCACCAGCCCAGACCAGGTGGCATCATCCATCTGCTCCCAGGCATTGCCGGTCTCAAATCCCAGGCCGGTGAACCAGGGCAGCACCGGCCCGCCGAATTCGCGCCTGGCCCAGGCCGCCAGTAAAACGGCATCGTTTCCTGTGATCTCGCCCGGGGGGGCGTAGGCTGACAACTGCCGAAAACCGCCAAGACGCGCTGCGTTCTCAACGCCCGGTTCACCGCTGATGACCTGCCGGGTATACAGCAAGCCGGTGAGATTGAAACGTTGCCAGGTGCCGGTTCCCAGCAACATGCCGGTGAGGGCATCGAACTCCCGGTCACTGCCGAGCTCTTCCCGCTCTACTCTGGCCCGGATACCGGCAAAAGCACCGGATTTCGGATAGAAGGCATCACTCAGGGAATCATGCACCAGTTGCAGGCTGCCGTAGCCCTGATGCACCTTACCGGAAGGTGCAACCGGAACGCCCACTTCGTCATCCACGGTGCATAGCCACGGACATAACCCAATCGGATCTCGCCATCGCCACCCAGTTCCATGCCAAGGGCCAGATCCACTTCCCGAAAGGTCACATCTATCTCGGAAATACGGTCGCCGTTGTCGTAGACACTGTAATCATCACGGCGATATTCAACCCCCCCAACCACCGCAAACCGGTCATAACCGTAATCCAGAGGCTGGTACCATTGGCTACGCACCCAGGGCTGGGTGCCTAATTGGAGCCCGGTCTGCCATTCCGCGCCAAGGCGATTGAGTTCGGTCATCCGTAACCCGGTGGCCAGATTGAATCGTGTATCGCCGTCGAAGTTGTCCTCATAATTCAGGCCAAACGACAGATAGTTGGGCCCCCCCCAGCTCTTCTCCCTGGCTTGAATGATCAGTACCGGGCCGGCCTCGGAAGGCCGCATGGACCAGGACACCGTCTCATAGTAGCCCAGGCCATAGATGCGCTTTAGGTCGGCCTCCAGTTGCTCGACATCAAGCGGCTCACCCTCTTTCTGCCGGATGCGCTCGCGCAGAAAATCACTGGCCAGGCGGTCGCCTTTACGGAATTCGATCCGGGCGACCGGCCCCCCCGGCGCCAGTTCCTCGGCTCGAAGCCGGTTGCGGTAATCCCGCCACTCCGAGTCAGGCACTGCCAGCCGGTTCAGGGCCACAGCATGATCCCTGGCTCCGCTGGCCCCCCCCAGCTCAAACAGCACCGGCGCGTCGTAGAAATCAGCAGAGGTGTGGCCTTGCAGATCTGGCTGGATCAGGATGTCGCGTTCGGTTAACAGCCCCCCCAACTGGAATTCGGTGTTGCGCCGGGTCATCAGCGTGGTGAGCTGCCCGACCACTGAAAAGCTTCGCGCATGTCTTCAGTGGTCATGAGCGGATCGGTGATATCCACGGCAATGACCACATCAGCGCCCATGTCCCGGGCCACGCTGACCGGTAGATTGTTGGCCACACCACCGTCCACCAGTAATCGCCCGCTCCTTTCCACCGGCGCGTATACGCCGGGAATGCTCATGCTGGCACGAATCGCATCAGCCAGGTTACCGTCGCCAATCACCACTTCAACGCCGGTTTCCAGATCGGTCGCCACAGCCCGAAACGGGATGGGTAGCTGATCAAAGTCATCCACCAGGGCGGCGTTACGGGTCAGCTCGTTGAGAATAAAGCCGAGATTCTGGCCGGTAACCAGTCCGCCACCAAACCGAACGCCCTCGGAACCGACGCCAATACCCGGCACCAGAGGCAGGCGCCAATCGTCCTGCTTTCGGCGCACCGGCTTGTAGGCCCGGCCTGGGTCATCGCGAAAACTGGACAGCCAGTCCAGCCCGATAAATCGCTGCTCGATTTCTTCCACCGGCATCCCGGTGGCGTACAGGGCGGCAACGGCCGATCCGGCACTGGTACCGACCACCACATCAACCGGCACCTGCATTTCTTCCAGTACCCGCAGTACCCCCCCGACATGGGCCATGCCTTTGGCACCACCGCCACTGAGCACCAGACCTATGGTTGGTCGAGCATTACTCGCATCAGCATCGGCCAAAGCATGAGGGAACCCAGGCAGGACAAGCAGAATGCACAGCAACCAGTACGGCGAGCGAGTACTCACGATCCCGTCAAGAGGTCTGTTTTTTGTCATCGTCGGCCAGTGACAGATGGGAGGTATCCGGCACAACCGGTGGGGGGGGAGATCCCGTTTTATACCCAGATCACTGCCGGCCGGAGCCAGTGTCCAGTCATCAAGATGCTCAAACATCGGTGCCTCAGCCTCCTGATGCTCAACCAGAGTCACCCCCCCGACCGGGTCCAGGCTCAGGCCGGAACCGGCCAGAATATCATCCACCTTTTCGCCGGCCACTGGCAGGCGATCGCCCGGTTCAACGGCTGGAGTGTTACCGGATTTCGCTTCCGGTTGCGCCGGCTTTGGTGCCGGAGACTGTGGCGGGACCGGCTGTGAGGCCGGAGTCTGAGCAGAGGCGCCGGTGCTGGTCTGGCCGGCTCGGCTCCGGGCATCGGCTGTGCATACGCCACCATTCCGTGTTTTTTTCAGCACCGCCAGATACTTCTCGGCCTGAACCTGCTCAAGCTTGTTACGAATGACGACCGGTTGCCCACTGAACATGCGGTCCAGCTGCTCGACGCTGGCCTTGAACAGGGCCCGGGCATTGTTGCGAGCGGTTTCCAGATCGGTGCCTGGTGTGCACTCTCCTTTAAACACGAGCTGGTACATGGCTATCCCTCTGCTTTTACAACAACTGTTGGTCAATGATAGCTGAAATCACAGACCACAACAGGCATTAACCAACGCCGGGCCTTACCATCCGGAAATCATTTCAGCATTGCAAACAATTGAAAAATCCAGCGTCCACAGGAGGAAAAGTAAGCCACACTCTGCAACAATCAACTGTAACCAAACTTTACACTTGGTTACACTAATAAGAATCGCAGATTACGTTCCGGGAGCCTCACATGCGCACCAACATTACCGCCCTTCTCTCTGGTCTGGTGCTCGGCTTGTCATCGGCGCAGGTATCCGCCGAAAACCTGGATGTATTGATGAGCCAGGTTTTTCAGGCCAATGAAGCACCTACATAGGCTATGAAAGCATCGAGCGCGAGGACATTCCCGCCCGGGCCAGCGTAGACCGGAAATACCTGATTGTAGATTTCCGCTTTCCGAACCAACAGCCGGCCGCCGAACAACTCCAGGCCAGCGTACACAAAGTGTGCATGACCCTGCTGAAAGATCGTGAACTGATCCGCTCGCTGTCGGATTCCGGCTACGACATGGTGGCCGTGGCCTTTGACCGCCAGTCCCAGTTTGACTGCCTCTAGCCTGTAGCCCGGGCTATTCCTGTCCCAGTAGGCGGGGGGGGAATGCATCCAGGGCGGTATTCACCGCGTCCAGATTAAAGGCTTCCACATCCGCCAGCAGCTTCTCACCGTAGCGCGTGACCGACGATGAGCGGTGCCGCTGCCCCCCCCATTCGATAATGCGCACGGCGAAATCCTTCATCTGTTCCGGGTCGCCGCTCTCGCGCACTTCCTGCCATTCATTACCGAAGTCTTCAGCCAGTTTTTCCCGCAGCCAGCCCCCCCGCTCATGCATGCTCATGGTCTGGGCCAGCAGGCGCTCGGATTCCTCCGGCGCGCCATCGTCATCAGCCTGCTCCACCGTCGCTTCTACCCTGGGCAGTACCACCTTGAACGTCGAGCCCACATTGGCCTCACTTTTCACGGTCAGTCTGCCGCCCATCATTTCCACCAGTTTACGGCTGATCGCAAGCCCCCCCAGCCCGGTACCGCCATAACGCCGGGAACTCTGGCCTTCCTGCTGCTCGAAGGCTTCAAAAATGCGCTCCTGCTGGTCCGGGGGGGCTATGCCGATACCGGTGTCAGCTACGGTCACCACCAGCCGGTAGTAACAAACCTCGGAATCGGCATCCGCCGGCTCGCCCAGCGGCTTGGCCACCGCTCGCACGGTAACCCCCCCGCCCTCGTGGGTGAATTTGATGGCATTGCCCACCAGATTAAACAGCACCTGTCGCAAGCGGGTTTCGTCCAGCATCATCGCCGAGGGCATACCCGACCCCCCCACGCTCACTTCCAGGGTAATGCCCTGCTCCGTCGCCCGCAGGTCAAAGATGTGGCGGACATCACTGAGCAGCCGGCGCACGGACACAGGCCGAAATCCAGGCGCATCTTGCCGGCCTCGATCCGCGACAGGTCCAGAATGTCATTGATCAGCATCAGGAGGCTTCGACTGCCGCCCGGATGGCATTGAGGTAATTGCGCTGTTGGGGGGGATCTGTGACCGAATTGTAGAGCAGATCGCTGTAGCCAATCACCGCGTTCATAGGCGTTCGGATTTCATGGGACATGTTGGCCAGGAATTCGCTCTTGGCACGGCTCGCAGCCTCCGCCTCCCGGGCCAGCCGCTCCGCCTCAAGCTTGGCGGCACGGAGTTCATCCTCACTCCGGCGCAGCGCGTTCTCGGACCGGATTCGCTCATCCACTTCCAGTGAAAGTTTGCGGTTCCAGTACAGGAAGATCAGCACCACCACGATGGCTATCAGAATGATCCGCCGAACCACGGTGTAATCGGCTTCCTGTTCGATATCCAGGTGAATCCAGCGATTATAGATGGCTTCGGTTTCGGACGTCGGCAGACTGCCCAGCGCCTTGTTCAGAATGCGGTGGAGCTCAGGCTGGGCCGGGCTCACCGCCAGTCTCAGATCGTACTGGTAAGGGGGGGTAATACTGGTAATCCTCAGGTTCGACAGACCGAGCCGTGCCACCGTGTAGCTTACCGCCGGGATATGCGTCACCATCACATCCAGATCGCCGTTGGAAAGCGCAAGCAGCCCGTCTTCCACGGTCTGCTGGGGGGGATAGAGGTCGAGATTCGGATGATTAATCAGCAGATAGTCATGACTGGCCTGGCGGTTTACCACGCCGACCCGCTCATCCCGAAGTTCACGCAGGTCTCCGATAAAGCGACCGGTGTCGCGGATCGCCAGCGCAATGGGCACGTTGACATAGGCCCGGGTGAACAGGAATTCCTGCTCGGTACGAGGCGTGCGGGACATGCCGGGAAGCACGTCCAGCTCACCGGATTTCAGTTTTTCCTCGGCGCCGGCCCGACTGTCTACCGTCACTCGCTGGAAGCGAATCCCCCCCAGATCCTTCTCCAGCCGGCTGAGCAAGTCGGCGACCAGCCCCCCCGTGGGCCGGCCATCCTGTTCAAACTCGAACGGCGGCCAGTCCGGCCTCAGTCCGACGGTAATCTCCGAGTTACTGGCCAGCCATTCCAGTTCACCGGCGGTCAGGGCCACGTTTCGGGTCTCGACTTCGGGCAGCTCCCCCCCCGCCAACCAGGACTGGCGAATATTGCGATGTTCCTGATGGGTCAGTGACGATACCGTGCGATCAAACACCCGAAACATGCGCTCCTGCTCAATGGGAACCTGCAGCACCACATCCACAGGTCGCCGATCCAGCAACACCGCCAGCCCGACACCATTGATCATCGCCGATTCGAGGTAGTCAGACACCACCGGAACCGGCCCGAGAAAAGCATCTGCCTCGCCCGACATAACCCGGCTGACCGCCTCACCCAGGCTGGAAACCGGTACCGGCGTAAAGCTTTCCACCGGGTCCAGCAGCGGAAACTGATTGGGGGGGTCGTCGCCGACAATGACAACCTTCGCTGCCTCCAGATCAGACAGAGTCCGGATTGCCGGGTCGCCGGCATTCACAAACACCCCCCCGTAGGTGAGTGACATCAAGGGCGCTGTGTGTCGCACGCCGGGAATAACCGGGGGGGCGCCGGGCAGTCGGGTGGTCAGGATCAGGTCCGGCTCTGGCCGCTCAGTGCCCAGCATCTGGTTCATCAGAAAGGCTCAATGGGCAATCCCAGCTTGGAGGACAAGCGGTTGAGGTAGTCCACCCAGATGCCCGCCATGCGCCCCCCCTCCCCCCCGGTATCGAACACCAGCGGCACCTGGGTATGCCTGACCCCCCCCACATTGAAGCCATCCTGTTCTGCAAGCCAACGCAGATCTTCAACGCCCAGTACGGGCGCCGGCGAATTCTGGGGGGGTGGATCCGCCAACACGGCCCCCCCTTGAAAAAGCAGCAACAGGAGGCAAAACATGAACTGTGAACGAGACTTCACTGGATATCCTCGGCGGGTCCACTACATTTCAGGAAAACCATACCTGCAAACGGGCAGGATTGCATTTTGCCAATGAGCTGATGGAGGTACGTAACCATGGACACCAGCAAACACAGCCTGAGCACCCTGTTCGAACAACTGGGTCTGCCCTCCGGTCAATCGGAAGTCGAGCATTTCATCGCCCGACATTCACCATTACCCAGTGAAGTCGCTATCCAGGATGCGCCCTTCTGGTCAGAGAGCCAGTCCCATTTTCTGGAGGAAGGGCTGGAAGACGACAGCGACTGGGCGGAGGTGATTGATGAACTGGATGCCCTGCTAAGGCACTGATTGGCTGCGTCAGAGCACCGACACCCGATTTCGGCCCTCATCCTTGGCCTGATAGAGGGCCCGATCAGCCCGGTCAAACACCGACTCTTCGGTGTCGTCGTCCTGAAAACCGGTCAGCCCCCCCGCTGAAAAGGTAATGCTTACCGGCTCGCCGCTGAAATGGAACGGCAGGCCAGATACATGTTCGCGCAGGGAATCCAATACCTTGCGGGCTTCATCTGTGGTCGTTTCCGGCAGAAGCACCACAAACTCCTCGCCACCGAACCGGGCGATAAAATCCGTCGACCGCAGGCGAGTGCTCATCTCCCGGGCCACCAACTGCAGCACGCGATCCCCCCCTGCCTTGTGGCCATAGGAATCGTTGATGCGCTTGAACAGATCCACGTCCAGCACAGCCACCGTGAGCGGGTGCCGGTAGCGCAACCAGCGATTGTATTCAAACGACAGCCGCTCCTGCCAGGCTTCACGGTTGGGCAGCTGGGTGAGCAGATCGGTCAGGGCTCGCTGACGCTCTTCACGCACCTGGGCCTGCATCTGTTCCGAATGGGCCTCCATGGCCGCGACTTTCTCCTGCATGGCTTCCAGTTGGTTCGCCAGCAGTTTTTCACGCTCGCTTTCCGACGTCCGGAACCGCTCCAGCGCACTGCCAATAAATTCCAGGCGTTGACTGACCGACTGCTTCAAAGCTTGAATATCCTCGCTGGCGCGGATGTCATCCCCCCCCACCTTGTCCAGCTCGGCACGGATTTCCCGGTCCAGCGTTGCTGTGGCGTCCTGCCGGCCAGTCTGGACATCGCTCTGCTGGGCAAAATGCTCCCGTAACGCCTGCAAGCGCTCATCCAGGCGTTTCAGGAAGGCCTCGAATTCGCGCTGGCTGCGGGTGATGGCGGCGATCACCAGGTCGGCGACCCGGTTCAGCCCCCCCTCCCGGAGCACTTCCCAGTCGTTGCTGGTCAGCAAGGTCTGCTGTAATTCCCGGGCTTCTGCTTCTGCGGCCGGCTCCAGGGAAGCCTGTTGCAACAGTTGCCCCCCCAGTAACTGGCCGATGCGGCGTGCAATTCTCAGTCGCTGTGTGGTATCCGCCAGATCCACACCTTCTGCCGGGGGGGCTTGCGGTTCCGGTGTGGGCGACACAGCCTGAGGCCCGGCCTGCTCGTCCAGCAGGGTAATCTGCCGGTCAATCTGGTCCTGCAGCTCCCGCCAATGCTGCAGGTTGATCTGCTTCTTACGGATATCCTCCCGCAACCGACCCAACAATTCGTCCAGCTCCGGTCGCTGTCCTTCAGAGGCCAGACTGGTTCGTACCAGCATTCGTTCCAGCAGATTACGTTCGGATTCCCACTGTTTTTCCCGATGCTCTGCTTCTTCCAGTTCCCTGAGATATTTCTCTTTCCAGGAATCTTCAGATGCCATGAACTACTCCCTTACTGGCCGGCACGATGCTCTTCCTCTTCACACCCTGTGCGATCGGTCGTTCGGCGGCGCGCCGGGGGGGATGGCTCTGATCATAAACCCGGGCAAGATGTTGAAAGTCAAGATGAGTATAGACCTGGGTTGTGGCAATGTCCGCATGACCCAGCAATTCCTGAACCGCGCGCAGGTCGCCACTGGATTCCAGCATGTGACTGGCAAAGGAATGCCTGAGCAGGTGGGGGGGGTGCAAACGCTGGTCCGCGCCGTGCAGAATACCCCCCCAGCGAGACAGGCGACTCTGGATACTGCGCCGGCTCAGACGGGTACCCCCCCGCTGGCTGACAAACAGTGCCTTCTCACCCTCGGTGACCAGTGCCCGCCGGCAGGACAACCACTGTTGCAACGCCGCCACGGCCTTACGGCCGACCGGCAGCACGCGCTCCTTGTTACCTTTACCGAGAACGCGGATTTCTGGGCCCTTCAGATCCAGAGCCGACAGATCGGCCCCCCCGGCCAGCTCCGCCAGCCGAAGGCCGGAGGAATACATAAGCTCGAACATGGCCAGATCACGGATTTCGAGGGGGGGGTCTTCGGGGGGGGTGGCATCCAGTAACTGGCCAATCTGATCAACATCCGCAACGCGGGGGGGCAAACGCCGACCACTTTTCGGCGCCCTGATGTCCAGAGCCGGATTATCGATGGCAAGCCCTTCGCGAAGCAGATACTGGTAGAAACGCCGAATCGACGACAGGTGCCGGGCAATGCTGCGTCCGCTCAGCCCATCCCGACTGAGCCGGGCTACGTAGCGCCGAACATCGTGGGCAGACAGCTCTGACCAGTCGTTGAGGCCGTTATCTGCAAGCCAGGCGACCAGCCGCTGAAGGTCGCGCTGATAGTGTTCGCAGGTACGGGGGGGTGAATGCCGTTTCTCGGATTGCAGATGACGAATGAAGCCGGTCAGCGCCGCCAATTGGCTCGCTGATCCTTTGTGTTCACTCGCCGCCACGCTCACCCCCCCTGGCCGGTCTCCGCGGTCAGATCCGTCACCGGAGCGCCGGTACCATGGCGCTTGAGCATGGGCGGCAAAAGCCGGCTCAGGGTGTCACTGATGTAGCTCAGGAACAGCGAGCCCATGCTCTGATCAAAGTAACCGGGTTCACAACTGCCGACAGCAAACACACCCACCAGACCTTCGTGGCGCAGGGGGGGCACAAGGGCAACGGAGGCGATGGGCTCGTCACGGTCCGGGAACAGGAATTCACGCTCATTCTCGCGGAACTGGCCACAAACGGCCCGCTCCCCCCCTTCCAGCAGGCTTCCCAACCGTTCGCGTGCCGCGGCCGCATCCACCATATGCAGGGCACCCTGTGACTGAAGCTGACCGGTTTCACTGAACAGAAGTACCGACGCGGCATCCAGACCAAAATCACCCCCCCGGATACTGTCATCAATGGCAGCCGCCATATCCTGCAGGTTACGGGCTTCAATCACCTGCATCAGCAGGCGTTTGCTTTTCTCGAACAACCGGTCGTTGTGGCGGGCGATGGACACCAGTTCCACCAGCTCCCGGCGTAACGTGTCCCGCTGTTCCCGGAACAGGTGCACCTGACGCTCCACCAGGGAAATCGCCCGGCCGCTGTCATGGGGGGGCAGAGTCAAACTGCGCAGCAGCTCGTCCTGGCCGATAAAAAAGTCCGGATTGGCCCTCAGATATTCTGCGACCTGTTCCCTGGTGAGTTCGCCGGCCTTCTGGCGGGCCGTTTGTTCTGTCATCGTGTTCTCCTGATCCGTTCAGGCCCCCCCGTTTTTATGAGGTCGGGTGTTCGGGCGGGCACTCCTGCGGCGCCGGGCTGGGGGGTTCGCCAGGCAGCCGCAACTGGCCTTCAAATACCGTGGTTGCAGGACCTTCCATCATAACAGGGGGGGTACCTTCCCCCCCCTGCCATTCAATGACCAGCCTGCCGCCACGCAACTCGACTTCGACCCGGCTGTCCAGCAAGCCGCGGAGACAACCGGCCACCACCGCTGCACAGGCACCGCTGCCGCAGGCGAGTGTTTCGCCGGAGCCCCCCCGTTCAAACACCCGCAACCGGGCATGGCGGCGATCAATCACCTGCAGAAAACCAATGTTGGCCCTGGCCGGAAACCGGGGGGGATGCTTTTCCAACTGCGGGCCAAGGCTTTCCACCGGCGCCGTATCGACATTGTCCACCACCAGCACTCCGTGGGGGGGATTACCCATGGAGATGGCTGACAGCTCGACCGTCTGACCATTCACGTCGACGGTATACACATCCTTGCGCTGATCTGCCGCAAAGGGGGGGATCGCGGGGGGGGTTGAGCTCCGGCACCCCCCCCATGTTGACCGCTACCAGGCCATCCCGACCCACTTTGAGCTCAATCACACCCTTGCAGTCTGGACCCGGATAACACGCTTGTTGGTCAGGCGCTGATCGCGCACAAAGCGGGCGAAGCAGCGGGCGCCGTTGCCGCACTGTTCCACCTCCGAGCCATCGGCATTGAAAATACGGTAGCGAAAATCCACATCCGGCAGCCCCCCCGGCGGCTCCACCACCAGCAGCTGATCAAAACCGATCCCGAAATTGCGATCCGCCAGTTCCCGGATGGTGTCCGGGGGGGCCAGCCGGAATGGCTGGCTGATGGCGTCGACCACCATGAAGTCGTTACCCAGCCCGTGCATCTTGGTAAAGCGCAGGACCGGACCCTGGCCACGTCGTTGCTGAGACATCTCGTTCCCCCCCCGCTCATTCCGGCAGGCAACTTTCCGGCGCCAGTTGGTCGTCCAGAGTCTCCCGGCGCCGAACCACATGCACCTGATCTCCGTCCACCATCAACTCCGGGGGGGGCCGGTTGCGGGTGTTGTAGTTAGAGGCCATAACAAATCCGTAGGCCCCCCGGCCGAGCGCACCGCCAGCAAATCGCCGGCTTTCAGGCGCAGAGCGCGATCCTTGCCGAGGAAATCGCCGGTTTCGCACACCGGGCCCACCAGGTCCCAGGGCCTTTCCTCACTGTCCTGATGGGGGGGCTGAACCGGAATAATGGCCTGCCAGGCAC
>JDSH01000071.1_pt1 | contig 38041 bp, 48 predicted proteins | sample 199451 | NCBI WGS metagenome assembly JDSH01 (sample SAMN02584198, study PRJNA231836) | bioreactor metagenome | isolation source: continuous culture bioreactor electron acceptor NO2- transfer2 day 38 after... | place: Germany: Bremen | reverse complement strand
CCCCCCTCAATCCCTCCACCGGACAGAGCCCCCCCTTCGCATCCCCCCCGCCGCCCCCCCATGCTAAGAGGCGCGCGAACAGCCACACCCGGAGCCCTGCCATGACCTTCGATCGTTCCATCAAGATCGCCCCCCCGTCGATCCTTTCCGCCGACTTCGCCAACTTCGGCCAGGAAATCCGCGCCATCGAGGACCAGGGTGCCGATTGGGTGCATGTGGACGTGATGGACGGGCATTTCGTGCCGAACCTGACCTTCGGTCCGCCCGCCGTGAAGGCCTTCCGCCCGCATGTGAAGACCTTCATGGATGTGCACCTGATGATCGCCCCCCCGGTGGACCCCCCCTATATCCAGGCCTATGCCGATGCCGGTGCCGACATGATCGTCGCCCATTACGAGGCGGGCCCGCACCCGCACCGCACCCTTCAGGCGATCAAGGCAACCGGGACCAAGGCCGGGATCAGCCTGAACCCGGGCACGCCTGCCAGCGTCATCGAACACCTGCTGCCGCTCTGCGACATGGTCCTGGTGATGAGCGTAAACCCCCCCGGCTTTGGTGGGCAGAAGTTCATCCCCCCCTCCAGCGTCGACAAGGTGCGTCAGGTGCGCGAGATGATCGGGGGGGATCGTGATATCCACATCCAGGTCGACGGCGGCGTGGATCCGACCACCATCGGCCCGCTGGTGGCCGCCGGGGGGGCCGACTGTTTCGTCGCGGGATCGGCCGTGTTCAAGGGCGGATCGGTCGATACGCCGGAAGTCTACGGTGACAACATCCGCGCCCTGCGCGCGGCGGCTGCCAAGCGCAGGGGGGGTCAGTCTGAACACAACGCCCTTCGAGCGTCAGCGAAGAGTCGTCATCGGAGCCGCGCAGCGTGACGCGCCCGACCCTCCCCCCCACGGGAGGCGCATTGCGACGTTGCAACATGCACGTGCGTTTCGGGTGTTTCGAAGCATTCGCCCAGAAAGACTGTTTCACAAGCGCCCACCCAGCGTCAGGCGCGTCACCGCCGCTCACGTCGCGTGCCAACTCCCACTGGAAATACATATGCGAATGCGTTTATGTATTTCCAGATGACCTGAGGAGGACCCCCCCATGATCCGCACCGCCCTGCTGGCCGCAACCCTGCTGGCCACCCCCCCCGCTTTTGCCTTCGAAGACGTGGCCGACATGTACCCGCAGTCGGTGCTCTATTCGAAACCCTATGAGGTGATCCCAAACGTCTGGTCGGCGATCGGTGCCACCGCGCCGCCCACCTATGAAAACGCAGGCCATAACAACAACCTGTCCTTCCTGATCACCGGCGACGGGGGGGTCGTGGTGATCAACGGTGGGGGGGCCAACTATAAACTGGCCGAGGCGCTGCATGGCGAGATCAAGCGATCACCGATCAGCCGGTCAAACTGGTAATCAACGAGAACGGCCAGGGACACGCCATGCTGGGCAACTCCTATTGGGTCGAACAGGGCGTTGAAATCCTGGCCCACGCGGACGCCGCGCATGAGTTCGAGGAATACGGCCCTCAGATCCTGGAGGGCATGAAACGCTATGCCCAGGAGAACAGCGACGGCACCACGTTGGTGCAACCCACCCGCACCTTTACCGACAAGGAGGTGATCGAGATGGGCGATATGCGCATCGAGGTGCTGCACTCCGGCCCCCCCGCCCATGGCCCCCCCGGCGACACCCAGGTCTGGCTGCCGGAGCTGGGTATGGTGATCGCCGGCGACATCGCCTTCAACAATCGCATGACGCCCATTTTTGTCGAAACCTGCACCTCGTGCTGGATCGAGACCTGGGAAACCGCTTTTGCTCCTCTGAACGCCACCTATGTCATTCCCGGCCACGGCAACCCGACCAACATGGCGCAAGTCGAAAAGGACACCATCGGTTACCTGAAACATCTGCGCAAAGTCGTTGGCGAACATCTGGACAATGGCGGCAGCCTGGACGACGCTTACTATGTCGATCAGGAGCCCTATCGCTACCTGGATACCTTTGACGAGCTGGCCACCAAGAACGCGGGCCAGGTCTTTGCGGAGATGGAGTTCGAATAATGCCCGCCCTGGTGCCGCCCGTTTGTGAGTTTGATACGCCCGTGGTCGATTTCGATCTGCCGGGCACGGATGGGCGGCGCTACACGCTGGCGGATGTGCGCGGCGAACGCGGAACGCTGGTCATGTTCATCTGCAACCACTGCCCATACGTGCTGGCGGTGCTGGAACGGATCATCCGGGACGCGCGCGATCTGCAAGCGCTTGGGGGGGTTGGCGTGGTTGCGATCAGCGCAAACGATGCCGTGGCCTATCCGCAGGACGGGCCCGGCAAGATGGCGGAGATGGCGGAGGCACACGGTTTTCCTTTCCCCCCCTATCTCTATGACGAAAGCCAGGATGTGGCCCGCGCCTATGAGGCCGTCTGCACGCCGGATTTCTTCGGCTACAACGCCAAGGGCGGGCTGCAATATCGCGGGCGGCTGGATGCGTCGCGCAATGCCGCCGGACCCGCCGACCTGCGCCGTGACCTTTTCGAGGCCATGAAACAGGTGGCCGAGACCGGTCAAGGCCCGCGCGATCAGGTGGCCTCCATCGGTTGCTCGATCAAGTGGAAACCCTGATGCGCATTGTCTTCGATCTGGATGGCACGTTGGTGGACAGCGTGCCGGACCTGTCGGCCGCAGTGAACGTGATGCTGGCGGGCGAAGGCGTGGGTCCGCTGGACCCGGCCACGGTAACCGGATTTGTCGGCAATGGTCTGCCAAAACTGGTCGAACGCGCGATGGCCCATGTGGGGGGGCTGGACCCGGTCGATCATGCGCGGCTGACGGACGTGACCCTGGCGGCCTACAAGGCCGAGCCTGCCGCCCGCACACGGGTCTATCCGGGTGTCGAAGAAGCCCTGGCCCGGCTCAGGGCCGGGGGGGGCACCGGTTGGGGGGGCTGTGCACCAACAAACCACATGACCCAGCCGTGGATGTGATGAAACATTTTGGCCTCAGCCAGTATTTCGACGTGGTGATCGGCGGCGACAGCCTGGCCGTGAAGAAACCGGATCCGGAGCCCCCCCTGCTGCACACGTTGGTGGCGCTGGGGGGGGACGGCCCGGCCCTGTTCGTCGGCGACAGCGAGGTGGACGCCGAAACCGCCCTGCGCGCGGGTGTGGACTTCGCCCTTTTCACAGAAGGCTACCGCAAAAGCCCGATTGAAGCCCTGCCGCACAGATACGCCTTTTCCCACTTCCGCGAGCTGCGCGGATTGATCGGCTAGGGCAGTTCACCCGCGTCGTCCAACGCCGACCGAATGAACCCGTCCGGATCAGCGGCAAAGGCACGGTAGAGCTTGAAATGCGCGGTCTCGGTATAGCGACGCTCCAGGAAACCGAACCGCGTCGCCTCCAACAATCGCGCGCCGGGCACGGCCATCAACAGCGGCGAATGGGTGGCCAGGATTACCTGGGCGCGGGCAGTGGTCTGGATGTCTGTGAGCAGCCGCAAAAGGTCCAGCTGCCGTTTTGGCGACAGCGCGCTTTCCGGTTCATCCATCAGATAGAAGCCCTGGGCCGACATGCGTTCGTGAAACACGCGGACGAAACCCTCGCCATGGGACCAGGACAGGAAATCCGGCGCGGGACCTCCATAAAGCTGCGCCATCTCATCCAGATGGCGCGCGACCGAAAAGAAGCTTTCCGCTTTGAAGAACCATCCTCGTGTCAGTTTCGGCAGCCAGGCCGCGCGAAACAGTCAGCAAGCGCCGCACCGCTGCGATCCAGCGCCATGCTGTGATCCACCGGCGCGTAGCCCTTGCCACCCCCCCCGGCTTCGTCATATCCCGCCAGCCCTGCCAGCGCCTCGATCAGGGTGGATTTTCCCGAGCCGTTCTCGCCCACGATGATGGTGACCGGCGTGGTGAATTCCAGCGCGAAATCCGCGTCGCGCAGCCAGGGCAGGTCGAACGGGTACCCGGCGCTCTGATCAGGCGCGTCGGATTTCAGGCTGATCCGGGTCAGGAACGGGGGGGCGGGCAGGTTCGTACCCTGTTTACGCCGGGCCATCGGGTGTCTCCAACTTGCCGTGCTGGCAAGTTGAAGCCGAGCGAAGCGAGGCCACCAGCAGCAAAACTATTCAATAGTTTTGACCCTAATGGAACACCCGCAGGTCGCAAGGCAGATATCGGCGCGGGAGGTCGGCCAAAAGAGAGGCGGCACCCACCGCCAAGGTTGCACCCCCCCGGCACCGCCCCCCCAATAGATAGGAAGCCAAGCATTGCAAGGATCCCCCCCCGATGACCACTCCCAAACCCGTTGTTCTGTGCATTCTGGATGGGTGGGGGGGCCTGCGTGAAGAAACCGCCTTCAACGCCCCCCCTGCCTGGCCGATACGCCGAACTTCGACCGCCTGATGGCCACCTGCCCGAACGCAACGTTGATCACCCATGGGCCGGACGTCGGCCTGCCCACCGGGCAGATGGGAAATTCCGAGGTCGGGCATACCAATATTGGCGCGGGCCGGGTGGTGGCGATGGATCTGGGCCAGATTGACCTGGCGATCGAGGACGGCTCTTTCGCCGCGAACGACGCGCTTGGCGACTTCATCGGCAAAATGAAGGCCTCGGGCGGCACCGCGCATCTGGCTGGTCTGACCAGCCCCCCCGGTGGCGTGCACAGCCATCAAAACCACATCGTGGCCGCCGCCAAGGTTATCGCAGGCGCGGGCATTCCGGTCGCCGTGCATGTCATCACAGACGGGCGCGACGTGCCGCCGCAATCGGCGCGGGCACAGGTGGCCGAGTTTGCCGCTGCCCTGCCGGATGGAGCCGCGATCACCTCGGTCTCCGGCCGCTACTTTGCCATGGATCGCGACAACCGATGGGAGCGGGTTTCACTGGCCTATGAGGCCATCGTGCACGGTAAGGGCACGGCGTTCAGCACGGCGGATGCGGCGATCTCGGCGGGGGGGTATAACAACGAAACCACCGACGAGTTCATTCGCCCCCCCGCCATGGTGGGCGACTATGCCGGGATGCAGGATGGTGACGGGCTGTTCTTCATCAACTTCCGCGCGGACCGCGCCCGTGAGATCCTGCGCGCCATCGGCGAGCCGGGCTTTTCCGAATTCGACACCGGCAAACGGCCCAAACTGGCCGCGCTGCTGGGCATGGTCGAATACTCCGACGCCATAACGGCTATATGACCACCTGTTTCCCGAAACAGGATATCGTCAACACGCTTGCCGAATGGGTGTCGAAACAGGGCAAGACCCAGTTCCACACAGCCGAGACAGAAAAATACCCCCCCCATGTCACCTTCTTCCTGAACGGCGGCAAGGAGGACCCGGTCAAGGGCGAGACCCGCTATATGGCCGCCAGTCCCAAGGTCGCGACCTATGACCTGCAGCCGGAAATGTCCGCGCCCGATGTGACCGACCATTTCGTGGGGGGGGCGATCCGTGACGGGTTTGACCTGATCGTCACCAACTACGCCAACCCGGACATGGTCGGCCATACCGGCGATCTGGAGGCCGCCAAGGCCGCTTGCGCTGCCGTGGACGCGGGACTGGGCAAGGTGCTTGGCGCGCTGGAGGACGTAGGCGGCGCGATGATCGTTACCGCCGACCACGGCAATTGCGAAACCATGTGGGATGAAACCACCAACGGCCCCCCCCATACGGCGCATACCACCAATCTGGTGCCGGTGATCCTGTTCGGCGGGCCGGACGGTGCCCGCCTGGGCAACGGACGCCTGGCGGACCTGGCCCCCCCGACCCTGCTGGAGCTGATGGGCCTGCCGAAGCCTGACGAAATGACCGGCGAGAGCCTGATCCGCCGGTGAGGGTGCGCGCGCTTCTCCTGGCCGGGCTTGTCTGGGCCACGCAAGCGGTTGCCCCCCCGGCAGCCGCGCAAAGCGATCCGGCGCAAAACGCCCGCACCGCCATGGAGGCGATGGAAGCCGCCGCCATGAAACTGCGCGAGGCCGAGAAATCGCGCGACCGGGTCGCCGCCCTGACAGAGACCGTGCAGGCCTATGAGGTCGGGCTGGCGGCGATGCGCGAGGGGGGGCTGCGCCGCGCCACCATTCGCGAAGCCAGCATTCGTGGTGTCTTTGAGGCGGAAAGCGACCGGCTGGCCCAGCTTCTGGCCGTGCTGCAACGGATCGAGGCCGCGCCGGAACCCTCGCTTCTGCTGCACCCGGACGGCCCCCCCACCGGCACCGCACGGTCGGGCATGATCCTGTCGGATGTGGCCCCCCCCGCGCTTCAGAAGGAAGCGATGGCGCTGAAATCCGCGCTTCAGGAAGTCGCCGTGCTGCGCGCCCTGCAGGAAAGCGCAGTGGGGGGGGTGCTGGAAGAAGGCCTGACCGGCGCGCAGGAGGCGCGCACGAAACTGTCTCAGGCGATCTCGGACCGCACCGACCTGCCGCGCCGCTTTACCGCCAATCCGGAGGCGATGCAGACATTGATCACCTCATCGGAAACGTTGGAAGCCTTTGCCAGCGGGTTGATGACAGTTGAGCTTGATGGGGGGGTTGAGGAGGTGATCACCTCCCCCCCCGATTTCGCCACCGCGCGCGGCGATCTGGATATGCCGGTTCTGGGCACGGTCCTTCGTCGGTTCGACCAGGCGGATGCCGCTGGCATTCGCCGCCCCCCCGGCTGGGTCATCGCCACCCGCCCCCCCAAGGCGATCATCACCACCCCCCCCTGGCCCGCCACGATCCGCTACCTCGGCCCGCTTCTGGACTATGGCAATGTGGTCATGCTGGAACCTGGGGGGGACGGCTACCTGATGGTGCTGGCCGGGCTGGACCAGGTCTATGGTCAGCTGGGCGAAGTCCTGCCGAAAGGGGGGGCTGCCGTGGGCCTGATGGGCGGTGCGGAACTGGATTCTCAAGCGATTTTGATATCATCTGCGCAAGCATCTGGCGCAGAACGCTCGGAAACGCTTTATATGGAACTGAGATGGAACTCGGAGCCCGTGGACCCGTCAGACTGGTTCGCGGCAGGCAAGGAATGAGATCGAGATGAAGAAATTCGTGATGGCCGCCATCGGTGGCACCCTGGCTGGCGCCGTTCTGACCACACAGGTGGCCGGGCCGCTGGTGGCACAAAGCGCCGAGCGCAACACCTCGGTCTATGAACAGCTGGACCTGTTCGGCGACGTATTTGAACGCATCCGCGCGCAATATGTATCCGAAGTTGACGAGGCCGAGCTGATCGAAGCCGCGATCAACGGCATGCTGTCCTCGCTGGATCCACATTCCAGCTACCTGGCCCCCCCGGATGACGCCGCCGACATGCGCGTGCAGACCCGTGGCAGCTTTGGCGGGCTGGGGGGGATCGAAGTTACCCAGGAAGAGGGTTTCGTCAAGGTCGTGTCGCCGATGGATGGCACGCCCGCCGATGAGGCTGGTGTCGAGGCCGGGGGGGATTTCATCACCCATGTGGATGGCGAAAGCCTGCTGGGCATGAATCTGGACGAAGCCGTGGATCTGATGCGCGGCCCGGTCGGGTCCGAGATCATCATCACCGTGGTGCGTGAGGGGGGGACCGAAGAGCCCTTCGACATCTCGATCATTCGCGACACGATCAAGCTGACCGCCGCAACCGCACGCGCCGTGGGCAACACCGTCGTGCTGCGCGTGACCACCTTCAACGACCAGACTTATCCGAACATGTCCGAAGGTCTGGAACGTGTGGTCGAGGAACTGGGCGGCATGGAGAAGGTCGAAGGCTTCGTGCTGGACCTGCGCAACAACCCCCCCGGCGGGCTGCTGAATCAGGCGATTGCCGTGTCGGACGCTTTCCTGGAAGAAGGCGAGATCGTTTCGACCCGCGGCCGTGATCCGATGGAAAGCGACCGCGCCAATGCCCGTCCGGGTGATCTGGCGATGGGCAAGCCAATGGTGGTGTTGATCAACGGCGGCTCGGCGTCTGCCTCGGAAATTGTCGCGGGGGGGGCGTTGCAGGATCACCACCGCGCCATCGTCGTGGGCACCAAGAGCTTCGGCAAGGGGGGGTCTGTCCAGACGGTAATGCCGCTGCGTGGCGATGGCGCCATGCGCCTGACCACCGCGCGGTACTACACGCCGTCGGGCCGGTCGATCCAGGCCCTGGGCGTGAGCCCCCCCGATATCGTCGTTGAACAGCCTCCGCGCGCCCCCCCTGCCGGTGAGGAAGAGGACGAGGCCGCCCGCCGTCAGCGCACCGAGGCCGATCTGCGCGGCAGCCTGAACAACGATAGCCTGACCGAGGACGAGATTCGCCAGATCGAGGAAGAGCGTGAGGCCGCCGAAGAAGCCGCCAAGCTGCGCGGGGGGGAAGACTTCCAGCTTTCCTATGCGGTCGACCTGTTGAAAGGCCTGTCCACCATCGCGTCGGCCGAATAATCCACTGTGCCAACGGGGGGGACGGGGGGGGCCAGGCCCCCCCCGTTCACCGGGCGCGAAGGAAAATTATTCAATAATTTTGCAAAGGGGGGGGCCGCGCTTCGCGCGGCTTCAAGGGGGGGCCCAGCACGGGCCCCCCCTGTTCGCATCCCGCAAGAGCATCGCACACTTCGGCCCGAACACCGGGTGCCACCTTTCGGATTACGTCCTAACGCACAGGGTCCAGCAACGCGCGGTCCATGGTGCAATCGCGGAGCACATCCGCCCCCCCGCAGCGGCGCGGATCCAGGTCGCGCGTCAGGCAGATTCGCGCCTCCTGAATGCGGCCGTCGCGGCAGGTGATGGTGATCATGTCCGCCTCCAGCCCCCCCGGATTGGATTGCAGGAAGGCCTCCTCAACCACCGAAGCTGGCAGGCGCACCGGATCGGTCAGTTTGCGCAGCACGGGTGGGCGGATCACGCGCCCGTAGGCCATGCGGGACAGGGCGTAGAAATCCTCGGGCGACAATCCGGAACAGGTGCCGTGTTTCTTCCACTGGTGCCAGGCCGACCCACCAGACCCCCCCATGATATCCGCCATCGCCCCCCCGGTCTGCCCGCGCGATGGCGCACGGAAATCTGACCGGCAATAGCTGGGCCAGCCGCGCTCATACTGCGGCCAGAGCCCGTGCAGCACCCAACCGAAATCCTTGTCGGTATCGCATTGCTCTGCCCCCCCCGCGCGTCGCCCTCGATGGCACACCAGGTGGGCGACCAGCTGAGCGCGAGCACGTAGTAGTCGAAGTCTCCCGCCCGCTCCCCCCCTTCGGCCCGCGCCAGGGTCACGCTCATTACCAGAACCAGCAGCCAACGCATTTGCTCTTCCCCCCCTTTTTGCTGCCGCGCACTATATAGGCCTCAAGTTCCCCCCCGACAACGGAAACCCGCCCGACAGGCCAGATGGCCGGGGGGGCCGCCCCCCCAGCCGGGGGGGCGTGGGGGGGAAGATGTATGTATAAGGAGTTGGGCCGATGGCTGACAACAAACCGATCATGGCAAAAGCCACCGCCGTCTGGCTGGTGGACAACACGACCATTACCTTCAAACAGGTCGCCGATTTCTGCGGGCTGCACGAGCTGGAAGTTCAAGGCATTGCCGATGGCGACGTGGCCACCGGCGTAAAGGGGGGGTTCGACCCCCCCGTCGCCAACAACCAGCTGACCCAGGAAGAGATCGACAAGGCCGAGGCGAACCCGCTGCACAAGCTGAAGCTGAAGTTCTACGCCGCCGCCGTGGGCGAGGAAAAACGCCGCGGTCCGCGCTACACCCCCCCGCTGTCGAAACGCCAGGACCGCCCGAATTCGATCCTGTGGCTGGTCAAGTTCCACCCGGAACTGTCGGACGGCCAGATCGCCAAGCTGGTGGGCACCACCAAGCCGACGATCCAGTCGATCCGCGAGCGCACGCACTGGAACATCTCGAACATGGAGCCGATCGACCCGGTCGCCCTGGGCCTGTGCAAGCAGACCGAGCTGGACCTGGCGGTGCAGAAGGCGAACGAGAAAGCCGCGCGCGAAGGCAGCGCCATGTCGGATGACGAGCGCCGCAAGCTGGTGTCGACCGAGACCTCGCTGGGCATGGCGGCCGAACCGAAGATGCCGACCGCAATCGAAGGGCTTGAGACCTTCAGCCTGTCCGACGATCCGCGCCCCCCCGAAGAGGACGAGAAGGAAGAGATCATCGACGCGACAGCTTCTTCAACCTGCCGGACAATGCGGAGGACGACGAGGATTGATCCTCGCCAATCTTTGATGAAGATCGACAAACCCCCCCGGCCATCGCGCCGGGGGGGTTTTTCTTTGCTTGAGGGGGGGCCTACTCCAACTCCACCTGAACCCGCGCGGCGCGGCCTTCGGCATCAATCACGGCAAGCCGCACGTGGCCGGGCCCCCCGGCAAGAACAGCTCGGCCTGGCGTCCAGTGGTGCCAACCAGGATCGGCGTGCCATTGGCCAGCCAGGTAAAGGGCGGAACACCGTCAGCCACGCGGGCAAACAGGGCCGCGCCACCGGTGTTGACCACAGCACCATCGGGCGGGAAGACCAGTTCGGGCGCATCGGCCGGGGGGGCGGCGAAGACCGCGCCGCGGGGGGGCCGGAATTCGCGCAGGGGGGGCGTGGGCAGGGTTGCGTTGGACAAGAGCAAGACCGAAGCCGGCGGCGTCGGTAACGGGGGGGTCAGTTCGGGTTTCACGCGGGAAAAGACCTCGAACAACACGGGGGGGGCCGCCACATCCGCGCCGAAGGCACCGGGCACGGGCGTGCCATCCGGGCGGCCCATCCACACCGTGACCACATGTCGCCCATCAAACCCCCCCACCGCCCAGGCATCCCGGTGGCCATAGCTGGTGCCGGTCTTGTAGGCGAGCCTGTTGCGCGGGGGGGCATTCGGTGGTGGCGGCATGGCCGATAGGATATGGCCGACCTGCCAGGCGGCATCGGGGGGGCTCAATACAGTGGCAGGAGACACGGGCACAGCCCCCCCCATCCGGTGGCGCAGCGACACCGCCTTGCCCTGGTTGCCGAAGGCGGCGTAAAGCGCGGTCAGTTCCTCGACCGTAACGCCAACACCGCCCAGCGCCACGGCCAGACCCGGCGCGGCATTGCCCGGCAGGCGGGGGGGCTGCATCCCGGCGCGGTGCATCGCCGCCATCAGGCGCGGTGCACCCAGCCCGTCCAGAACGGCGACAACCGGCAGGTTCAGGGACAGACGCAGGGCCTCGGCCACGGTAACGGTGCCGCGATAAGCCCCCCCGTCGAAATTCTCAGGCGCATAGCTGCCAAAGCGCATCGGGCGGTCTTCGATCAGGGTCTGCGGATGCACAAGCCCCCCCTCGTCGAAGCCCAACCCATAAACCAGTGGCTTCAGCGTGGACCCCCCCGGCGAGCGTGGCGCGCGGATCATGTCGACGAAGCCCTGCCGCCCGTCGGCACGGTAACCCGCAGATCCGACCGAGGCCAGAACCTCCCCCCCGGTGCCGTGATCCGCAACCAGAATGGCGATCGACAGGGCCTGGGCCCCCCCGTGATCGGCCACGGCACGGGTGGCAAGTACCTCCAGCCGCGCCTGCAGGTCCGCATCAATGGTCAGCCGGTGCGTGTTCAGGCCCGGTTCTTCGCGCAATACGCGGTCGGCCAGGTGGGCGGCGCGGGCAGGCATCCCAGCGCGCCGGGTGGGCAGCGGATCGCGCAGCGCGGCTTCGGCGGCCTCGGCACTGATGACGCCAGCGGAAACGGCGCGGGTCAGGACGCGGGTGCGGGCCTTGCGCGCGGCCTCGGGGGGGAAGCGATCCGGGCGGCGAGTTTCAGGCGATTGCGGCAGGGCGACCAGCAATGCAGCCTCGGCGGGCGTCAACCTGGCGGGCGGCTTGCCAAACCAGATCCGCGCCGCCGCGCGCACCCCCCCTTCGACATTGCCGCCATAGGGCGCGCGGTTGAGATAAAGTTCAAGGATACGCGCCTTGGACACCCGCCGCTCCAGCGCAAGCGCCACGCGCAGCTGGCGCAGCTTGCCATCCCAGCGCCCGGTCGGCCCGTCCTCCAACAGCCGTGCCACCTGCATGGTCAGGGTCGATCCGCCAGACACCACGCGACCGTTCCACACCGCCTGCGCCACCGCCCGCCCCCCCATCGCGATTACATCCATACCCGGATGCTGGTGAAAACGTTTGTCCTCATAAGCCAACAGCATCTCGACCAACAGCGGATCTACATCCGAGCGCGCGACCGACAGACGCCAGCGCCCATCCTCGACCGTGTAGGCGCGCAGCAACGCGCCATTGCGGTCCAGCACCTCGGTCGAGTGCGCGACCTCCAGCGCAGGCAGGTCAGTCGCCTCGATCCAGTGATCCAGCCCGGCGGCCCCCCCGGCGATGCAGATCGCCAGGGCCAGGGTCATGGCCGCGATGCGTCGCTTCATTCGACCACCCGGACCTGCCCACCATCGCCATGGGCGCGGAAGGTCGGGCGATACATGTCCTCAACCGAGGCGGCAGCGTGATGGAACACGCCCGGCGTCACCGCGCGCACCACATAGGCCAGGCGGAAGGGCACACGGCTGGACCAATCGACGGCGGCCAGGAACCGGTCCTGACGGAACTGGGCGATCTGCACCTCATCCTCGATCACCTCCAACCAATCCAGCGCCCGGATGTCGCCACCGCGCAGCAGGTGGGGGGGGTTGTCGATCTCGAACCCGGCGGGCAGCGGATCGGCGACCATCAGGCGGCCGCCGCCGCTGTCCCACGGGGGGGTGACGGTCAGCACGGCAACCAGACGGGTGCCTTGGGTGATCTCGGCCGGGTCGACCGGATCGCCGTCCATTGTGAAATAGCGCCGTTCGATCGTGTAGCCCTTGCCGCCCGCGGGTTCAGGCACTTCGGACACACCCGTGGTGGTCAGGGTCAAGGTCACAGGCGCATCGCCGGTGTTCACAATGCGCGCGGCCCTGGGCAGGTTCCCCCCCTCCAACACCGTGGCGAGCGGTCCGGTCAACGGCGCGCCGTTCAGGGTCAGGCCCTGGGTGGCCGCGTCACCGATCAACGCATTGGTGGCCATGAGGGACCAGGAGGCCTCCTGCGTAGACAGGCGGTCATCGCCTTCGGCCACGCGGGCCACAAGGGCCTCGCGGTCCACCGCCTGACTGCCAGCCTCGGTCGCCAGGGCCAGAACGGCGGCGGCGTCACGCAGCGAGGTGCCATAGTCCACGCGCCAGAGCTGCCCGGTCGCACGCGCACCGGTCACCTGGCGCATCGCCTGCGCGAACATGCGATCCGCGCGGGTCTGATCGCCATAGGCGGCCAGCGCAGCGCCCATCTGGGCCGACCCCCCCAGCGGGGGGGTCGAGAACGCCCCCCCGCCCTTCACATCCGCATAATAGCGCAGGTCACCCATCGCCGCCGCGCCCTCGCGCGCCAGCACGTAGAGCGCATAGGCAATCGCCTCGCCCCCCCCTTCATCGAAGTCAGAGGCGTAATTCACCCGGTTGCGCAGGTTGTCCATGGCGCGGCGGAAGGCCCCCCCGTCTGGCACCACATGCCCCCCCTCGGCCCGCGCCCGCGACAGGAAGTCCGAGACATAGGCATCAAGCCACAGATCGCCGCTGTCCGGCCGCCACAGGCCGAAGCTGCCGGAACTGGCCTGGTTGGCCAGCACGCGGGCAATGGCATCGGCAATGCGATCCGGCACATCCGTGCGGTCGGCAAGCCCCCCCATCGCCTCAGCCACCGGGCCGAAATACAAAAGCGGCAATGCGCGCGAGGTGGTCTGTTCGGTGCAGCCATAGGGATACCGATCCAACTGCGTCAGCAGCGCGGGCACGTTGATCCGCCCCCCCAGCGGGCCAGAGGCCAGCGTGGCCCGCCCACTGCCCGGCACCAGCCCGGCAAACACGTTTTGGTCCAGGGTAAAGGTATCCCCCCCCGCCGCCAGTTCGAACCGCGATGTGCGGCTGGTCTCGGGGGGGTCCAGCGCCTCGACCGGCAGCATCAGCGTCTTGGTCAGGCGGCTGCCGTCCGGGGGGGTGTGCAGAACCAGGTTGACCTGATGCAGCCCGGCGGCCGTCGCGGTAATCGGCAGGGACAGGGTCATCTTGCCGCCCTCACCCAGGGTCAGGCGGTCAGGCACGGCAGAGGCATCCACGGTGACACCCTGCCCGTCCACGGAAAGCTGCACGTCGCCTGCGGGGGGGCCTTCGGCATGGACCAGCTCCAGCAACAGCCGCGCCGTATCGCCCGGTTGCAGGAAGCGCGGCAGGGAGGCTGTCAGGACAACCGGATCACGCACCTGCATTTCGCCCGACGCATTGCCCACACCCTCCGCCGACCAGGCCACGGCCATCAGGCGCAAGGAGCCGTTGAATTCCGGCAGGTCCAGCGTCACCGTGGCCTTTCCGTCCTCAACCGGGATCGGGCCAAAGAACTGGGCCATCAACTCTTCCGTGGGTGGTGGGGGGGCCTGCATGCGCAGGGTCGCCATGGCGTCACCGCCCGACCGGATGCGCCCCCCCATCACGCCAGCCTGCCCGTCAATCAGACGACCATAGAGGTCACGCAGACCCATGCCCAGGCGACGCTGACCAAAATAATGGTCCGCCGGGTCCGGATCGGCGAAGGACGTCAGGTTCAGGATGCCTGATCGACCGCCGCAACGGTCACAAAGGCCGGACCCTCGCTGGCCACGTTCACCGTCACCTCCACCGGGCCACGCGGGCGCGCCTCGGCCGGGGGGGCATCCAGCGTCACGGCCAGATGCCGCGCGCCGGGGGGGTCGACCGTGGCATGGGCCAGACCCAGGGCACGGGTCGGCGTGCGGGGGGGCTTGGCCCCCCCCTCCAGCGGCTGGATCAGCGTCGCGGTGACATAGGCACCCGCGCCCCCCCATTCCTCGGTCACGGGCAGGGTCACGGTGTTTTCGCCTTCCACGAAATCAACCGGTTGCATGTGGACCAGCCGATTGGACATGACCGTTACCACACCTTTGCCGGCCGAGCGTGGCACGACGCGCAGGGTGGCGGTGTCACCGGGCCCATATGACGCACGATCCAAGGCAACTTCCAACATGTCGGGGGGGGTCGAGGTCGCGTCCGCCACACCGTACCACCCGGCATAAAACCCAGCGGTTGTACGCACCGGAGACCCATCGGCTGTTTCGACCACCAGTTCATAGCGGCCCCCCCAGTCAACGCGAGTCTCAAGCGAGACCGGATCAGCGGCAGAGGTCAGATCGCCGCTTGCCAGTGCGGTGCGGCTATGCACCACCTCCCAGCGCCAATACCCGTCCAGGCGATACCATTGATAACGTGTCTCGACCCGGTTCAGGGTCCAGGTCAGGGCAGTTCAAAGGGCGTCTGCGTGGCATCCAGAGCGATCACGTCAAAGGCCGCCGTGCCGCCTTCGGGAAGGTCACCATCGAACAACGGACGCAGCCCAATCACCGGGCCGTTGGCGTGCACCGGCTGGGTCACGCGCCGTTCGACCGGACGACCGGAGCCCTCGGTCACACGCGCCACAACGGTCAAGGCCAGCGGGCTGCCCGGCGCAGTCATCTCTGGCAGGTCCACCGGCAGAGAGGCCAGGCCACCGGCATCCGTCACCCCCCCGTCACCAAGGCTGCGGCGCACCGGGGGGGTCGGGCGGTCCACTTCCGGGCCGAAAACGTAGTTCGGGAAGGCGTCCAGAGTACGCGCGGCGCGCAGGATCACATCGCCTTCGATGGGCAGGTCCCCCCCGCCCGGCGCGCCGAACAGATAGCGCGCGGCAATGTCCAGCCGGGGGGGCCGGTCGCCCACGTGGATCATATCCGGCAGCGCAAGGTCAAAGTCGATGCGTTCTGGCAGGAAATCCTCGACCAGCAACGTGGTTGCCGCCAGCGCCGGGGGGGCCTCGGGGGGGTCGGCGAACATTTCCAACCGCCAGGTCCCACGCGGGGGGGCCGTCGGCCCAACCGGCATCGCAAAGACGTGCCCGCCTGCCCCCCCCGCGCCCTGGCTGAGGTGAGAGAATACTCGACCCCCCCGTCAGGCCGCGTCAGCACGGCGGTGATCGGCAGCCCATCAAAGGCCTGCGCCTTGCCGTCACGCGCCAAGGCGGTGGCATGGATCACCTCACCCGCGCGGTACGCACCACGGTCGGTGGTCAGGAACAGGTCAATCGCGCCGGGGGGGGCCGCACGCCCTTCAACACCGCGATCCGACAGGTCGAAAGCGGGGGGGTCGGTCAGCGACAGGAAGGCGATGTCGTCACCATGTGCGCGCGCCACGATCAGGGCGGGCGCGGCACCGCCATGCCCTGCGGTCTGCCCCCCCCGCGTGAAATGCGCGTAGCCCTGCGCATCCGTGTGAGCGGTCCCCCCCAGAACCTCGTTAGCGCGTGAGATCACATCAATGCGCGCGCCTTCAAGCGCCTCCGCCGTGCCCAGCGCACGGGCAAAGACATGCAGCCCGTCCGCGCCCATCATGGTGGCCAGCCCGGTGTCCGAGATCACGAACCACTGTGTGGCAGGTGGGTAATCATAGGGGGGGTCCTGCCCTGGCACCTTGGCCACCAGCACGAAAACGCCAGGGGGGGGCTGGTCCGCAATGGCCTCGCCCATCGGCAGGCGGGTCGTGACCTCGCGGTTCTGTTCGACCTGCAACTCACCAATGCCGGTCCAGATCTCCTGCGCGGTGTTTTCGGCAAAACTGTCTTCCTCCCACGGCGACAGGGACCGACCAATCAGACGATCCTGCATGGAGCGCACAAGATTGCGGTCGGAAACGCGGTAGAGCGTCAGCTCGACCTCCGGTGCATTCACACCGGTGATTGGCAGCCCAGCGTCCGGGCTGGGCGGCAAGACATAGGCGCGACCGGGGGGGAAGTGAACGGACGGCGCACGGTCGGCAACATAAGAGGTCAGCGTCACCGGTTTCACCGTCACCTCCCCCCCGCTGGCGGCTGGAAGGCCCGCGCGGAAGGTCAGCCGGGCGCGCGTGCCATGCGCGATCCCTTCGACACAAAGCTGCCGCCCCCCCTTAGCGACCACCGCCAGACCGGGCTGGTCCATCTGCACATAGGGCGTGTAGTCGACGTTGCTGGCCAATTCCTCGGAGAAGGTCGCGCAGATGCGCGGCGCGGCCAGATCGCTTTCAACGGCGTCATCGGTGATGCGGAACCCGTATTTGCCCAGCGCCGTGTCCAGCGCACGGGCTGTGTCGTCGCGCGGGGGGGCAAGGCTTTGCGCCAGCCGCAAAGCGCTGATCATGTCGCGACCACGGTCATTGGCCTCCAGCCCCCCCTGGGCGAAGATCGCCAGGACCGACGCACGCTCGGCCGCACTGCCCGCGCGCAGATAGGCATTGATCGCAGCGGACAGACCCTGCTCGCGATACTTGCGCTGATCACTGTAATTCCCCCCCGTGCGGATCGCCAAAGACAGGCGCGCGTAGTCCATCCAGCTCCGGTCGTATCCGCCAGAGCCGTGGCAGCGGCCATGTTGCGCATCGCCCCCCCCAGCAGATTGGCCCGCGCTTCGGCATCAGCAGCGCGGGTCAGCAAATCTTCAAGCTGCCATTCGCCGACCGCATATTGATGCGGCAGCTGAACCGCCTGCCGCGCGGCGCGGTCCAGATCACGGGCAGAGGCGAAATCCAGCTCTGCCGCACGGTCTTGCGCCATCTCCACGGCGCGGGTGTTCACGGTAACGATACGGGCGGAATAGGCACCGCCATAAGTCTCGGACCCGGCCATTTCGGATTTCAGGAAACAGGCCCCCCCGGATCGGGAGTTGAAGGTAAACGCATGGCAGTCGCGACTCGCCAGGCAGGCGGTCTCGCAGGCAGATTGCGAGGTGTCGAAGATCGACCGCAAGTCGGCACCGGGGGGGAAATCCACATCGTTGTGATAGATGACCCGACGCTCGGGAATCGGTGAGTCCGCCCACGTAGGACCGGTAAAGTTCAAGACAAAAGCAATAAAAATCAAAAAGTTCCGCATGACGCCCTCCTGCGTTCACGACATGCTGACACGGGCGGGGGGGTGAGTCGGGCAACGGCAGGTTTTCCGGACAAGAGGCGCATTTTGGCACACGTTAACCGCGTGTTCACCTTGCGTCTTCATTCTCTGACCCAACGGTGGCGCAGAATGCCCACCTACGGACGGAGACAAGGGATGAGCTTGGACGACACACTGGCCAAGGAACGGCGCGCCCGCATGGCGGCCGAACGACTTCTGGAACAGAAGCAGGCCGAACTGCATGAGGCCAATCGCAAGCTTTCGCGCCACGCCCGTGCCCTGTCCAACGAAATCGTCGAGAAACGCGAAGAAGTCAAAGAGGTCAAGGGCGAGAACCAACAGGTGCGCGCGGACCTCGAACGGGTCAGCCACGAGGTGGTGATCGCCAAACGGCGGCTGTGGGATTCGGTCGAAACGATCCATGACGGCTTCGCGGTTTTCGACACCGATGGTCGCATGATCGCCGCAAACTCCGCCTATCTGGCCCCCCCATTCGATGGGTTGGAGTGCATTGGCCCCCCCGGCGTACATTACGAAGAAATGCTCCAGATGATGCTGGAGGAAGGCATCACCGATATCGGCGACATGACCCCCCCGAACAGTTGGAAGGACGAGATGCTGACCCGCTGGGCCCAGCCGGAAATCCCCCCCGACAAGGTGGTCAAGCTTTTCGACGGCACCTTCGTGCGCCTTGTCGATCAACGCGGCACCACAGGCGATGTGGTGAGCCTGGGACTGAACATCACAAAAACAATCAAGCGGGAAGAAGAGCTGGAAGACGCCCGTAACCGGGCCGAGGCCGCTAATCGCGCCAAATCCGCCTTCCTGGCCAATATGTCGCACGAGATCCGCACGCCGATGAACGGCGTGGTCGCAATGGCCGATCTGATGGCGGATGGCGAATTGGACGAGGAACAGCAGCTTTACGTCGAAACGATCCGCAACTCGGGCAATGCGCTTCTGACCATCATCAACGATGTGCTCGACTATTCGAAGATCGAGGCGGCCAAGATGGTGCTGCACACCGAACCCTTCGATCTGGAACGCACCATTGTCGATATCGTGACTCTGCTTGGGCCCAGCATTCAGGAAAAGGGGGGGCTGCAGGTCTCGATCGACTACGACCTGTTCCAGCCAACCCAATACGAAGGCGACCCGATCCGCATCCGCCAGGTCCTGACCAACCTGATCGGCAATGCGGTGAAATTCACGGCCGAAGGTCAAGTGCTGATCCGTGTCGTCGGCCTGCCGGTCGAACCGGGCCCGCGTCAACGTATCCATGTCACGGTCGAAGACAGTGGCATCGGCATTCCCGACGAGATGCAGGCCATATCTTCGGCGAATTCAATCAGGTCGAGGATGAGCGCAACCGCAAGTTCGAGGGTACCGGGCTGGGCCTTGCGATCACCAAGCAACTGGTCGAGCTGATGGGCGGCGAGATCTGGGTCGAAAGCGAAGTGGGCCAGGGGGGTCGTGCTTCGGTATCCAGGTCACGCTGCCGGTGCTCGAAGATGGGTTGGAACCGATGCTGCCTGCCGGGCTGAAACACGCGTGGTGGCGATGGATGACAACCTGCACCGCTCGATCCTTGAGAAACGGTTGATCGCACTGGGATTGTCGGTCTCGATGGTTACCACGCGTGATGCTCTGGACATGGAACTTTCCCGAGGGGGGGATGTGTTGTTCATCGACCAGGATGTCACACAGATGGACGGCAAGACCCTGCCCACCGACCTGGTGGACCAAGGGCTGCGCACTCCGATCCTGATCCTTGCACCGTTCACGGGCGGTGTGGCGCGGGCCTCACGGGGGGGGTGGTCGCGGGCATTCTGGCCAAACCGATCACCCGGCCCGATCTGACCTCTGCCCTGTCGGGACTGGTCCTGCCCGAACCCGACGCGGCCCCCCCCGCCCCCCCCAGCCGGAACCGGCCCCCCCGGAAGAGGTGGCCGAGGACACAGCCCCCCCGCCAGCCGCCCGCACCATGCGCATCCTTGCGGCTGAAGACAACAAGACCAACCAGTTGGTGTTTTCAAAGCTTGTCAAAGCCCTGGATATCGACCTGAAGTTTGCCAACAACGGCCATGAGGCCGTCGCGGAATGGGAAAGCTTCAAACCCGATCTTGTGTTCATGGATATCTCGATGCCGATGATGGACGGCAAGGAGGCAACCCGCACGATCCGCGCCGCCGAACAGGCCAAAGGGCTGCCGCCCACCCGTATCGTCGCCCTGACCGCCCACGCGATGACCGGTGATGGGGGGGAAGAGATCATGTCGCATGGGCTGGACGCGCACCTGACCAAGCCGCTGCGCAAACCCGCGATCCTGGCGGAGATCGAAGGTGCCTGTCCCGAAGGCGTGCGCCCACCCCCCCTGCCGGTTGAGGTCGCCGCGGGTTAGGTCAAGCGCCTTCGTCGCGCAGGAACACCAGATTATCCCCCCCTTCGGACCGGTCCGGTTGGAACCGGTATCCGCCAAGGTCGAATTCCTTCAACGCCTCGGGGGGGTCGCGCAGCCGGTTCTGGATCATGAACCGCGCCATTGATCCCCCCCGCGCCTTCTTGGCGAAGAAGCTGACCACCTTGGGCTGACCCGCACGCATTTCCAAAAAGGTTGGCGTCATCACGCGTAGCCCCCCCAAAGTGGCAGGATCAACGGCCGAGAAGTATTCGACCGAGGCACAGTTCACCAGCACATCCGCACCGGTGGCTTGCGCCCGCGCATTCAGTTCCTGCGCAATGCGATCCCCCCCCAGAAAGCATAGAGGTTCTTGCCGCGTGCGTTCGCCAGGCGCGACCCCCCCATTTCCAACCGATGCGGCGCAATGCGGTCCTGCGGACGCAACAGGCATAAAGCCCGGACAGGATGCACAGGTGCGACTGCGCATAGGCCAGTTCATCGTCGTCCAGCGATGAGGCCTCCAGCCCGGCATAGGTGTCGCCCGCAAACATTTCGATTGCTTGCTTTTCGCCCTTGCCCGACCCGAAGTCGGAAAAGCGTTCGGCATTCAACACCCCCCCCAGTTTGGGCGAGATATGCATGAGCTTTTCCAGCTCCGGCCCGGTCAGCTGCCCGGCAATCCCGGCCAGGACCCCCCCGGCCTGATCCAGAAAGACCGGCACTGTCCCTCCATCGGCACTCGCAGGTTTTTCATCCAGCCGTTTGGCTGGGGGGGATACTGTGACGAGCATGTCAGTCCTCTTCTTCGATAATGGCCAGGAAGGCCGCGCCGAACCGGTCGGCCTTGGCCTCGTTCATACCCTGAATGCGGGCCAGATCTTCCAGTGATCCGGGGGGGCGGCGTTCGGCGATGTGGCGCAGGGTGGTGTTGGTGCAGGACATGTATTTTCCGGTGCCATCAGGGCCACGGATCAGTTCGGTCTGGGCTTCTTCCAACCGATCATAGAGCCCGCCGGCAGCACGCCCCCCCGCCAGCCGACGGCGGGTTGGGTGCATTTCGGGCACGTCGCCGGCGATGACCTCCAGAAAGGTCTGGCCGAAGCTTTCCAGCTTCTTCGCCCCCCCAACGCCCGAGATCTGCGCCATGTCATCCAGGGTCTGTGGTCGGGTCTCAGCCATTTCGATCAGAGTGCGGTCGGTAAAGATAACATAGGCGGGCACGCGCGCGGCCTCGGCCAGGGCGCGGCGCTTGGCCTTGAGGGCGGACAGCAGCGGTTCGTCTTCGTCCGAGACCAGCCGCTTCACTTCAGGCCTGCGCGGACCCTTCTTCAACGTGTCGCGACGCAGTTGCACCGGTTCCTCGCCGCGCAGCACCGGGTGGGCCTTTTCGGTAATGCGCAGGGCACCGTGGCGTTCGGGGGGGTCGGGCCGCACCAGGTCCAGGCCCATCATCTGGCGAAAGATCGCCTGCCAGAGCCGCTTGTCATGGTCGCGCCCGACGCCGAAGGTCGGCAGGTCGTCATGGCCCCCCCTGTCACGAATGCGATCGGTCATCGTGCCGCGCAGAATGTCGATCAGGTGACCGGAGCCAAAACTCTCACCGGTGCGCAGCGCGGCCGATAGCGCTTTCATCACATCAACCGTGCCATCGAACAGGTCCGGCGGCGTGTCGCAGAGATCACAATTGCCGCAGGGCTCGGCCGCTTCGCCGAAATAGCCCAAGAGCTGCACGCGACGGCAACCATGCGCCTCCGCCAAGCCAAGCAGGGCGTTCAGCCGCCCATGATCCGCCGCACGGCGTTCGGACGGTGCCAACCCTTCGTCAATCTGCGCACGGCGCAGGCGGATATCCTCGGGCCCGAACAGGGTCAGGGTTTCGGCAGGCGCGCCGTCCCGCCCCCCCGCGCGACCGATTTCCTGGTAATAGGACTCGATCGACTTGGGCAGGTCGGCGTGGGCAACCCAGCGAATGTCGGGCTTGTCGATGCCCATGCCGAAGCCACCGTGGCCACCACAATCAGACCGTCTTGCTGCTGAAACTGCCGTTCGACGTCGCGCCGGTCATCTGGGTCCATACCCGCGTGATAGTTTACCGCCTGATGCCCCCCCGCCTCGCGCAGGGCCTGAGCCAGGCTTTCCGTCTTGGACCGCGTCGCGCAATAGACAATGCCGGACTGACCCTTGCGTGCGGCGGCGAAGCGCAGGATCTGCTGGCGTGGCCCGTCCTTGGCGGCGAAGGCCAGGTGGATGTTGGGCCGGTCGAAGCCACGTAGAAAGGCGCGCGGTGCCGCGCCGTCAAACAGTTTCTGAACGATCTCGACGCGGGTTTCTTCGTCCGCCGTGGCGGTAAAGGCGGCCAGCGGCACGCCCAAAACACGGCGTAGCTCGCCAATGCGCAAGTAGTCGGGGGGGCGGAAATCATGACCCCCCCATTGGCTGACGCAATGGGCCTCATCGACGGCAATGAGCCCAACGCCGATACGCCTGAGCATGTTCATCGCCCCCCCGCCCGAGGCCAGCCGTTCCGGCGCGATATACAGAAGCTTCAGGCGGCCCTGATCAAGCGCGGCAAAAACCTCGTCAGTCTCTTCTTCGGTATTGCCAGAAGTCAGCGCCCCCCCGGCATCAACCCCCCCGGCGGCCTTCAACGCCCGCACCTGATCGCGCATCAGCGCAATCAGTGGCGAGATGACCACCGTCACACCGTCGCGCAGCAAGGCAGGCAGCTGAAAACACAGGGATTTCCCGCCCCCCCCTGTCGGCATGATCGCCAGGGTGTTTTCGCCTGCGGCAACGGCCTCGACGATCTCTTCCTGGCCGGGCCGGAAGGCGTCGAAGCCGAATACGGATTTCAACAGGTCAAGGTCGCGGGGGGGCATGGGTTTGGCTGCTCTGATTTGGCGCAGACAATCCCATGGGTCTCACCGCTGGGCAAGCCGTTAGAGGAAATACATCCTGTTATTTTCCAGAATAATGCGGATCGCCAGAAGGCCGATCAGCGCCACCAGGGGGGGGCCAGATCGAGCCACCCATATCGGGCAGGAAACGACGGATACGGCTGTAGAGCGGCTCCAGCAGCTTGTTCACGCCGTACCAAAGCTGCGCCACGATCGGTTGGCGCAGGTTCAGAACTTGAAAGCTGATCAGCCAGGACATGATGATATGGGCGATCATGATGAACCAGGCAACGTCCAGGATCAGTTTGAGGATCATGTAAAGAGAGGTCATCCGGTCTATTCCCATTCTGTTTGGCCAATGATCTAGGCGCGAAGCCGCAAAAGCACAAGTCTGACGCGAAGTCGTGGTTGACGCCCGCGTAAGGCCAAGCCATGGCCGTGGGAAAGGAGCGCGCGCCATGTACCCCCCATCTTTCGTCTTGCCAAGGAACTGTTCAAACATCGTAAACCCGATGGGCTGGACATCTTCGATACCCATGTCAGCCATCACATCTGTTGGCCCTGGGACCTGGATCTGTGGATGGAGCTGAATAACGGCCGCACGCTGACGCTGTATGACCTGGGCCGCGTGCCGATGGGCGGGCGTGTGGGGGGGTTCTCCAAAGCGGTGCTGGACAACAAGTGGGGGGGCATTGCCGTGGCGGGCGGTTCGATCCGCTATCGCAAGCGGGTCACGGCATTTCAGAAGATCGAAATGAAGACGCGGCTGCTGGGCTGGGACGAACGGTTCTTCTATATCGAACAAAGCATGTGGGTGAAGGGCACCTGCACCAGCCATGTGCTGCTGCGCACGGCGGTCACCGGCAAGGGCGGTGCAGTCCCCCCCACCGCGGATGTTGCGGGGGGGGCCATGGGGGGGCTCGACCCGACCAGCCCCCCCGTCCTGCCTGACTGGGCACATGCCTGGATCGCCGCCGATGCCCAGCGCCCCCCTGGCCGCCCGCGATGTAATCCTTGCCCCCCCGCGCCTCAATCCCCCCCTGTCATATCGGGCAAAACAGGGGGGGGCAGCAGGCATGGCCGAGATATCCGCAAAGAAACGCATTTGGGGGGGCTGGTTCTTCTTTGACTGGGCCAGCCAGCCGTACAATACGCTGATCCTGACCTTCATCTTCGGCCCCCCCTATATCAAGACATTGATCGGCGACCCGGTCGAAGCACAGGCGACCTGGGGGGGCTTCGTAACCGGTTTTGCCGGCATCTGCATCGCCCTGGCCGCCCCCCCGATCCTGGGCGCAATCGCGGACAACTCCGGCAATCGGATGCGCTGGATCTGGGTTTTTTCGATCATGTATGTGATCGGGGGGGCCTTCGGCATCTGGTACGCAGCGCCGGGAATGGAGAGCCTGACCTGGATATTCGTGCTGTTCGGCATCGGCCTGATCGGGATGGAGTTCGCGACGATCTTTACGAACTCCATGCTGCCGGACCTGGGCACACGGGAAGAGATCGGCAAGATCAGCGGCAATGGCTGGGCCTTCGGCTATGTCGGCGGGCTTCTGGCGTTGATCGTCATGCTGACGCTTTTTGCCGAAAGCCCCCCCGAGGGCAAAACTTTGATCGGCATCAAACCCCCCCTGTTGGGTCTGGACGCAGCTGCGCGCGAAGGTACGCGCTTTGTCGGGCCGCTGACGGCGCTTTGGTTCATCGTCTTCATGGTGCCCTTCTTCCTCTGGGTGCGCGATCCGAAACACACGAACCCCCCCGACCCGCTGGTGATCCGCCACGCATTGGAAGAGCTGTGGGGGGGCACAATCAAGGGCCTGCCGAAATCGCCCGGATTGTTCGCCTATCTTGGCAGTTCGATGTTCTACCGCGATGCCTGAACGGGATCTACATTTTCGGCGGGCTTTACACCGCCGGAGTGCTGGGATGGTCCGCGACACAGACCGGTGTCTTCGGCATCATTGCAATCACCACCGGTGCCGTTTTTGCCTGGCTGGGCGGGAAAGCGGACGCGACCTACGGGCCGAAACCGGTGATCACCGTGTGCATCACCGTGTTGACCCTGGTGGTGCTGTGTTTCGTCTTCATCTCCCGCGACAGCGTCTTCGGTATTGCAGTGGGGGGGTCCGACAGCAAATTGCCTGACGTTGCTTCTATGTCCTGGGCGCGGTGATTGGCGCGGGCGGCGGGGGGGCATTGCAGTCGGCCAGCCGCACGATGATGGTGCGCCAGGCCAACCCCCCCGGACGCATGACCGAAGCCTTCGGCCTTTACGCGCTGGCCGGGAAAGCGACCAGCTTCATCGCGCCGATCTCGATCGGTGTGGTCACCGCCAGCACCGGCAGCCAGCAGCTGGGCGTCATTCCGCTGATCGTGCTTTTCGCCCTGGGGGGGCTGGTTCTGCTACGATGGGTGCATCCGAACGGGCAGGGCGGTTCTTGATGATCAGACACTTTCTTCTTTTCGCATTTCTTTCTTTTTCTCCCGCTGTGGCGTCGGCCGAAGACGCGGTCAAACACCGTTTTGGTGCGGCCACTGCCGGGTCAGACCAACGCGCGCGGGCCTATGGCGGCTATGCCAAGGGCTGTCTGGCCGGAGGCGTGCAACTGCCGGAAACCGGGCCAACCTGGCAAGCGATGCGCCTGTCGCGCAATCGCAATTGGGGGGGCCATCCGGACACGATCAAATTCATCGAACGCCTGTCGGCCAAGGCGGCCCAGCAACCGGGCTGGAACGGGCTTTACATCGGCGATATCTCGCAACCGCGCGGTGGGCCGATGGTGTCGGGTCACCGCAGCCATCAGATCGGCATGGATATCGACATCTGGATGCGACCGGCGGTAAACTTGAGGCTCAGTGCCTTGGAGCGGGAGCATATCAGCTCAATCAGCATGCGTCGGGCCGAGGGTGCCTATGTGAACAACAAATGGACCCGCGCCCATCACGAGATCATCAAGGCCGCCGCGCAGGACCCGCGCGTTGCACGGATTTTTGTCTTTGGCGGGGGGGCCAAGGTGCAGATGTGCAAGGACGAGACCGGCGACCGCGCCTGGCTGCGCAAGATCCGGCCCTGGTGGGGGGGGCATCATTACCATTTCCACGTGCGGCTGCTGTGCCCGCGTGGATCGGGAAAATGTGAAAACCAGGCCCCCCCACCGCCGCCCGGCGACGGATGCGAGGCGGCTGAAGAGTGGGTGGATGTAAACATCCTCAAGGTCGTGCCGCCACCGCCGCCCGACCCCCCCAATGCACCGCCACCCAAACCGCGCCGCGAACTCACCTTGTCGGACCTGCCCCCCCGCCAATGCGCCGCCGTCTTGTCCTCGCGATAGGGGGGGCCGCCCTGGCCCTTGCCGCTGGCTTGACCCTGCGTGCCGCCCCCCCCGCCGGGCGGGCGGACTTTCTGTCCGCGGTCACCTGGCAACATGAGCACCCGCATTTCGGCGGATTGTCCGGGCTGGAGCTGAGCGCGGACGGCCGCCAGTTCGTCGCCATTTCCGACCGGGGGGGCTTCATCCTGCAAGGTCGGCTGGAGCGCAGAGCAGGGCGGATCAGCAAGATCACGGTCAGCCGTTACAAACCCTTGCGCCACACGAATGGCAAGCGCCTGCCGCAGTATCACGGTGATGCCGAAGGCTGGCAATGGCCCCCCCGGATGGCACGCTGTTCATCTCCTTCGAAGGGGGGGTGGCGCGAATCAATCGTCAGGGCGACGTCCGCGCCATCCCGACCGAGCTGCCACGCCATGCGGATTTCGAGGGGGGGTTGCAGCTCAATTCATCTTTCGAGGCGCTGGCCATCGGCCCCCCCGACGGCGCGCTTTACACCCTGCCCGAACGGTCCGGCACGACCACCCGACCCTTTCCGGTCTATCGCTACAAGAACGGGCACTGGTCACAACCCTTTGTGATCCCGCGCCGCGCGCCGTTTCTACCCGTCGGGGGGGCGGACATCGGTCCGGACGGCAAGTTCTACCTGCTTGAACGCAACCTGGCGGGGGGGATCTTCGGCTTTGCCAGTCGCGTGCGCCGCTTTGACATCACCGCGCGCGGGCTGATCAATGAAGAGGTTCTGCTGCAAAGCGGTGCGGGGGGGAAACACGACAACCTTGAGGGGGGGCTCAGCGTCTGGCGCGATGAGGCCGGTCGGATCCGGCTGACCATGATCTCGGACGACAATTTCAAGGCCTTCCAGCGCACCGAACTGGTGGAATACGTCATCCCGGAATGACTTGACGTGGCTAGGGCCGCGGGTATAGACCCCCCCGTCCGTTCCCGCGCGAGGCGGGCACCAAGTCGCCGCTACCTTGTCAAAACGGATCAAAGCTATGACACGACTTCTTCCTGGCATTCTTGCCATGGCCGCCATTGTGGTGGCTTCCAACATCCTGGTGCAGTTCCTTCTGCTGGACGGCCTGCTGACCTGGGGGGGTGCCTTTACCTATCCTTTCGCCTTCCTTGTCACCGACGTGATGAACCGCATCTACGGCGCGGGCCCCCCCGCCCGCAAGGTGGTGCTGGCCGGTTTCGTGACCGGGGGGGTGATCTGCTCGCTCATTGGCAGCCAGATCATGTTGCAGGGCGACGGGTTCGAATATGCCGCCGTGCCGCTGCGGGTCGCCATGGCTCGGGCATCGCGTTTCTGTGCGCGCAGATGCTGGACGTGGCGGTGTTCAACCGCCTGCGCGACGGTAGCTGGTGGCGCGCGCCGCTGGCCTCAACCATCGTGGGATCGGTGGTTGATACTGCCCTGTTCTTCACGATTGCGTTTTCGGCCTCCATCACCTTCTTCGGCGAAAACGCCGATGCGGCGATCAACTGGGCCTGGGGGGGCGCGGCGCCCTTCCTGACACTGGGGGGGCCTGAAGCCCCCCCCTTGTGGGTGTCGCTGGCAGTGGCAGATTGGCTGGTAAAACTATCCATCGCGCTGGTCGCACTGGTGCCGTTTCGCCTGTTGGTCACAAAACTTTCACCAAGTGTTGCGTGAAAAGTTTTGACAAACGCAAAATATGTGGCACGCTTCAAGTATCGAAACAGCGAGAAAGGAGGTGTCCATGTCAAGAGATGCAACGGAGCGAGGTGCCGGGACAGTCTAGGACGCTGTTTGTCGGGGGGGCAGCCCCCCCCGACAAGACAAGCGGGCCGGACTGGCGAGCAGTCTAACCGGCCCACACCTCCAAATTCTCGGAAGGGTCGTCCCAACGTGGGCGGCCCTTTTGGTTTTCTGGGGGGGAAACCTGTTGATTTGCTTCACACGTTAAATATAGTCATTTTTAACCCGGACCGTTAAACCTGCCCCCCCCATGATCCGCATAACCGACGATATCATCTTGCAAGACTGGGAACTGAGCGAGCAGTTCAGCCGCTCGTCCGGTCCAGGCGGGCAGAACGTCAACAAGGTGTCGACCGCTGTTGAACTGCGGTTCGAGGCCGAGCGAAGCCCCCCCGCCCTGACCGACGCGGTCAAGCGGCGGCTGAAACGCATTGCCGGGCGCAAATGGACCCAAGAGGGTGCGATCATCCTGAGGGTCGAGGACACGCGCAGCCAGGCGCGCAACCGTGAGATTGCCGCCGAACGGCTGGCCGAGATGATCCGCAAAGCGTTGGTCGCGCCGAAACGGCGCATTCCCACGAAACCGACTCTGGGGGGTCGAAACGCCGCCGCATGGATGCCAAAACCAAGCGCGGCCAGGTCAAGGCCCTCAGGGCCGCGTGCAGGAGGATTGAATGACTGATACCAAGGCCATGCTGGAGCGGCGCGAAAGGCTGCTCGGCCCGAACATGACCACCTTCTACCGCGATCCCGTGCACCTGGTGCGCGGCGAAGGGGGGGCCTGGGTCTGGGATGCGGACGGCAACCGCCTGCTGGATTGTTACAACAACGTGCCGCATGTCGCCATTGCCACCCGAAAGTGGTCGAGGCGATCACGCGGCAGGCGTCGACCCTCAATACCCACACGCGCTATCTGCACGAAGGCATCCTGGACTATGCCGAGCGTCTGACCGGCACGCTGCGCCACGATCTGGACGCGATGATCATGGTCTGCACGGGATCCGAGGCGAATGACATCGCCCTGCGCATGGCCCGCGCGGTCACCGGTAAAATGGGCATCATCGGCACCGACAACACCTATCACGGCAACACGGATCTGGTCAGCCACCTGTCATCAAAGCGTACCCCCCCTATCGGTGGGCCGGTGGGCTATGTGAAAAAGGTGCCCTCGCCCGACAAACTGCGCCCGCTCGGTGGCTCGACCGAGGCGCAGGCACAGGCCTTTGCCGACGACGTGTCCCGGGCGATTGCGACCTGGACGCGAGGGGGGGCACGGCTTTGCCGGGCTGATCCTGGACCCGTTCTTCGCCAACGAGGGCGTGCCGATGCTGGAGCACGGCTTCCTGGATCCGGTGTCCAAGGTCGTGCGTGCTGCCGGGGGGGGCTGATCATCGCCGACGAGGTGCAGCCGGGATTTGGGCGCACGGGCGCGGATTTCTGGGGGGGGCATGAACGCATCGGGCTGGTGCCGGACATCGTCACCATGGGCAAGCCGATGGGCAACGGCCACCCGGTTGCCGCCGTGGTGGCCCGGCCCGACGTGCTGGCCGCCTTCCGCAACACGTTCAGCTATTTCAACACTTTCGGCGGCAACCCGGTGTCGGCCGCAGCGGCTTCGGCGGTGCTGGATGTGTTGGAGGAAGAGGGTCTGATGCAAAGCGCGCATGAGGTGGGCACCCATGCGCTGACACAGCTGCGCCAGTTGAACCACCCGCTGATCGCCGATGTGCGCGGGGGGGCGGGCATGTTCATGGCCGTCGAATTCGCCGAAGGGTCGGACCTGACCCCCCCGGCAAGCGCTTTCGTGAAAGACCTGGTCGAAGAGCTGCGCGCGCGTGGTGTCCTGACCAGTTCCATGGGACGTCACAACCACATCCTGAAGATACGCCCGCCCCCCCTGTGCTTCTCCCGCGAGCAGGCTGACCTGCTGACCGGCACACTGGATGCCGCCCTGAAGGCCTTGCCCGCATGAGCGAACTCAAGGAAGCCCTGCGCGCCTGGAATGCGCGTGACATTCGCCTGATCAAGGACCGCGAAAACGCGGTCTATGAGGTGCGGATCGGCGGGGGGGACCGCGCAGCCTTGCGCCTGCACAGGCCGGGCTATCAGTCTGAACCCGCGATCCGGTCCGAAATCACTTGGATGGGTGAACTGGCCCGCGCGGGCATGTCCGTACCCGCGCCCGTGCCGACCCCCCCGGACGGGCGGCAGATGGTAACTCTGTCATCGGGACGGCTGGCCACCGTGGTCAGCTGGGTTGACGGGGGGGATCCCATCGGAGAAGGCGGCGCGCCACTGGCCGGGAGCGCGGCTGAACAGGTCACGCTGTTTCACGCTTTGGGCCGTGAGGTGGCCCGCATGCACAATCTGACCGACGAAATGGACCTGCCAGAGGGGGGGTTTGACCGCCACGCCTGGGATCTGGACGGGCTGTTGGGCGAAGCCCCCCCGTTCTGGGGGGGCCGGTTCTGGGAGTGCCCGGCCCTCACCGCCGAAGAACGCCCCCCCCTGATCAACCGCGCGCGCGCCGTGGCGCGGGATCGGGCGCAGGCCTTTGCCGAAAACGGCGCGGATTTCGGTCTGATCCACGCCGACGTGCTGCGCGAAAATGCGTTCGTGAAAGATGGCGCGATTACCCTGATCGACTTCGACGACGCGGGCTTCGGTTTCAGGCTTTATGACCTGGCCGTGATGATGAGCCAGAACGTGGATGAACCGGCCTACCCGGAGATTCGGGCGGCGGCGTTGGCCGGGTACCGCGCGCTGCGGGAGCTGTCAGATGAGGCCGAAGGGCTTCTTGATATGTTCCTCATGCTGCGCCGGTTCGCCTCCATGGGCTGGGCCGTGCCGCGGTACGTTGACGATCCGGACACCTTGCAGCTGTACACCGATCGCGCGGTCAAGGCGGCGCGGGCCTTTCTGGCGGGATAAGCCCCCCCGCGAACCCCCCCGCGCGATGCTTGATCGAGTGGGCGGGTCAGACCAGCACGTCTATTTCGGTTTGCGCTCCCACGCCGAAGACCCGTTTGTAACGGTCAATCTCGCTGGCCGGACCCATCGCCTTGTTGGGGGGGTTGTCCGACAGTTTCACCGTGGGCCGCCCATTGGCGGACACCGCCTTGCACACCAGCGAAAACGGCGCGAGCCGGTCTTCGGGCACCAGCCCCCCCCGGAAATCATTTGTCAGAAGCGTGCCCCCCCAGCCAAAACTCGGTTTGACGCGGCCCGCGAACTGCTGCTGCAATTCGACGATCTTTTCCACGTCCAGCCCGTCCGAGAAGATGACCATCTTCTTGCGCGGGTTCTCACCGCGTTCTTCCCACCAGCGAATCGCGGTTTCCGCCCCCCCTTCGGCCGGATCGCCGCTGTCCACGCGAATGCCGGTCCACCCGGCCAGCCAGTCCGGCGCGCCTTCAAGGAAACCCTTGGTGCCATAGGTATCGGGCAGGATGATGCGCAGGTTTCCATCGTGTTCTTCGTGCCAGTCGGCCAGCACCTCATAGGGGGGGGCCTGACGCAGGGCCTCGTCCCCCCCCTCGGCCAGGGCGGCATAAACCATCGGCAATTCATGCGCATTGGTTCCGATCGCCTCGATGTCACGTTTCATCGCGATACGACAATTCGAGGTGCCGACGAACTTCTCGCCCAGCCCCCCCTCGATCATCGCCTGCACGCACCAGTCCTGCCACAGGAAACTATGCCGCCGGCGCGTGCCGAAATCGGCGATGCGAACGCGATCCACCCCCCCGCGCAGCACCTCGATCTTTTCCCACAGTTTTGTCATGGCGCGGGCATAGAGCACCTGAAGCTCGAACTTGCCCATGTCACGCAGAACCGCGCGGCTCCGCAGTTCCATCAGTACCGACAGGGCCGGGATTTCCCACAGCATGACCTCGGGCCATGAGCCCTCGAACGTCAGCTCATACTGATCGCCGACACGTTCAAGGTGATAGGCGGGCAGGCGCAGGTTTTCGAACCACTCCATGAAATCCGGGCGGAACATCTGGCGCTTGCCATAGAAGGTATTGCCGCGCAGCCAGGTGCTTTCGCCACGGTTCAGCGACAGAGAGCGGATGTGGTCCAGCTGTTCGCGCAGCGCGCCTTCGTCGATCAGCTTGGCCAGCGGCACGGAGGAGGTTCGATTGATCAGGCTGAAGGTCACCTGCGTGTCCGCGCGGTTGCGAAACACCGATTGGCACATCAGCAGCTTGTAGAAATCCGTGTCGATGAGCGACCGAACGATCGGGTCGATCTTCCAGTGATGGTTGTAGACGCGGGTGGCGATATCGACCATGGGCGTTTCCCTTTGTTCCGGCCATGGTTAGCGCAAGATTGCAGGCTTGTGTAGGGGGGGGCCGGGTGGGTTGCGCCCTCAGAGCAGCATGACCCCCCCGCGTCCGCCATCTGCTGCGTTGCCGCTGCCAGCGACCCGTCCAGGTCAATGGCGCGGCACAGATCCATCTGCACGGTCACGTCAAAGCCCAGACGCGCACCGTCGATGGCGGAATAGGCGACACAGAAATCCGTGGCGAGCCCAACCATAGTCAGGCGGGTGATCCCGCGAGAGCGCAGATACCCTTCAAGCCCGGTGGGCGTGACCTTGTCATTCTCGAAAAAGGCAGAGTAACTGTCGACCCCCCCGGACCGAAACCCCCCCTTGCGGATTACCATATCGGCAGGGTCGGTTAGCAGGTCAGCATGGAATGCCGCGCCAGAACTGCCCTGTACGCAGTGATCGGGCCAGAGCACCTGTGGGCCATAGGGCATGTTGATCATGCCGAACGGCTCTTTCCCCCCCTCGTGTGACGAGGCGAACGAGGAATGCCCCCCCGCGGGGGGTGCCAGTCCTGGGTCAGCACCACCGCGCCGAAGTCCGCCATCAGGGCGTTCACACCCGGCACGATTGCATCCCCCCCGTCCGCAACGGCCAGCGCGCCACCGGGGGGGCAGAAATCGTTCTGGATGTCGATGACGATCAGGGCGTCGGTCGCGTCACGCATGGGGGGGGCCTCCGGTTTTGGTTGCAGACAGGGGGGGTAGCGCAGGCACGGTTCCGGTCAAGCGCTTGACCTTGGCAAAGGGGGGGCGTTCAAACTGGGCCTATGGAACTGCTTCGTTATCCCTACCGCGCCGACCCTGGGACAATGCTTCTGACCATTGTGTTTTTCAGCGCGAGCACGGGTGTGATCGGCTGGGTGCTGATCACCGGCACCGGCGCGTGGTTCACCGAGGTGCTCTTCGTGGTCAGCCTGGCCTTCGTGGTCATGGGCTATCTGGGCCTGACCCGACGCGGCGAGGTGGTGTTGGACACCGATGCAATTACCGCCCCCCCGAAAAGCATGTTGCGGCGCGAGGTGGTGCACCTTGCGCGGGCCGATCTGACCTCGGTCGAGCTGCGCGGGCGGCGCAAGGATCGGTATCTGTGGCTACGGGCCGGCGACCGGAAACTGGTGATCGCCGAACGCGGGCTGCCAGGGGGGGCCGAGGCCTTTGATGCGCTTGTGGCGGCCCTTGATCCGGGGGGGCTTGGCACGGCGTAGACGGACGCCATGTATACAATCGCCGCGCTCTACCACTTCACCCGCCTCAAAGACCCCCCCGCAGCCCTTCGCGGGCCGCTATACGACCTTGCGGTGGCGCAGGGCGTGACCGGCTCGCTTCTGCTGGCGCGCGAAGGCATCAACGGCACCATCGCGGGCGCGCGCGCGGGCATTGACGCGGTGCTGGACCATGTACGCGCCCTGCCCGGCTGCGCAGACCTTCACTGGAAAGAAGCCAGCGCCGCCGATCAGCCCTTCGGCCGCATGAAGGTTCGCCTGAAGAAGGAAATTGTGACCATGGGCGTGCCGGACGTCGATCCGCGCGCAAGTGTCGGGCATTACGTCACGCCGCAGGATTGGAACGCGCTGATCCGGTCCGACGACGTGGTGGTGATCGACACACGCAACGACTACGAGGTCGCCATCGGCACTTTCGAAGGTGCGATTGATCCGCAGACCGCCACATTCCGCGAGTTTCCCGCCTGGTGGGAGGCCAACAAGGAGCGCTTTCACAACAAGCGCGTGGCGATGTTCTGCACTGGTGGCATTCGCTGCGAGAAATCGACCAACTACCTGATCAGCCAGGGGGGGGTCGAGGATGTCTATCACCTCAAGGGTGGTATTCTGGAATACCTCGAACAGGTGCCCGCCGAAGACAGCACCTGGGACGGCGAATGTTTCGTCTTTGATGGCCGTGTCTCCGTGGGCCATGGGCTGGTCGAAGGGCCACATGTGATGTGTCACGCTTGCCGCCGTCCGATCCGGCCAGAGGACAAGGCCCGGCCCGAATTTGAAGACGGCGTCAGCTGTCACCTGTGCATCGACGAGTTTGACGAGGCGCGGCGCGCGCGCTTCCGTGAACGTCAGCGCCAGATCGCCCTGGCGGAGGCACGCGGCACCCGGCACATGGGGGGGCCGCACGACTGACCTTCAGACCTAGAGCCCGTCAGCGTCGTTGGCGATATCCAGCACCTTGGCGACCAGGCCCAGGATCGTGGTTGCGCCCGATATCGGGCTTTCGCTGACCATGACCGTGTCTTTCGGTTCAATCCGGAATTGCCCGGCCGAAAACAGGCCATCCGCCGAGGTCAGGTCGATCACGAAGACGCTGCGCTCATGCGCGGGGGGGCCGGAAATGCCGTCCTTGATCGCACTTTCGGGATATTCCCGCAGAACCAGGATGCCCTTGGGATCGGCACGGGTATCAGCCAGACCGCCGATCAGCGACATGGCGTCTAGCGCGGTCACCACATCCTGCGGGAAGGGCACAATGGTTTCACGCTGCGCGGCCCCCCCCAGCGAGCGGAAATAGCGTGGGTCGGCTTCGACCACCAGCTTGTCACCACCACGCAGGATCGTGTCCAGCGACGGGTCACGATAAAGCCGTTCAAGCGAGGTTGCATAGCTGCCCCCCCCGGCCCGGATCAGGCGCACCTGCGGGTTCTCGATCGCCGCCGAGGCCCCCCCACCGGCGGCGGCGATGGCGTTCAGCACGGTATAGTGGGTATCCGACAGCGGATAGCTCCGGGTTTGGAGACGCCAGCCACCACGCTGACCGACCCCCCCCGAGCGCCGGGTTTCACGTTCAATTGAACCTGGGCTGAGGGCACGATCTCTTCCATCTTGCGCTGAATGCGCGCGCGGGCCTGGGTGCGGCTGAGCCCGGCCACCTGCACGGTCGAAACAAAGGGCAGGAACACCGTGCCCCCCCCGGCAGACACCTGCATGTCCTTCATATCGACCATCTTCTGGGCCTCGGTGGTGATCAGCGAGGTTTCCTCGCTGTCCCAAACGACGATGTCCAGAATGTCATAGGCTGGATCGCGCGATCTGCCGGGGGGGCGGCGCTATGGCCGATCCAACCGTCGCTGTCCTGTCCGGCGCGCGAGGCCGGCCAGGCCGCCGCAATGGGCAGAAAATCGCGTGTAACCATGTGCACGGCGAATTGCGGATCTTCCTCGCCAGAGGGGGGGGCAGAAAGGATTTCCGATTGCACCCCCCCGGCCCCCCCTCGGGGGGGCAGGTTGCATGCGGTCAATGCCAGAACAGCCAGCATCGTCAGAATCGAACGGATCACATGTCCCCCCCCATGGAATCGAGATTTGGCGGTGACAGCCGCCCGGCCACCATAGGGCGCACGCCCCCCCGCAGCGGCAAGCGTTCAGGCCAGGTTGTTCTGATGATGTTCGATGCCCTCGGTCACATCGTCAAAAAAAGGTCAAATACCCGTCTTCCAGCACCGCCACCTGATCACAGATACGTTCCACCAATGGCAGGGAATGGCTTACCACGATTGCGCTGGCGCTTTCCATGCGTTCGCCGAACAGCGCCTCGCTCTTGCGCCGGAAACTCGCATCGCCAACGGCGGTGACCTCGTCCACCAGATAGGTATCAAACCGAATGCCCATCGACACGCCGAACGCCAGACGGCTTTTCATGCCCGACGAATAGCTGCGCACCGGCTGGTGGAAATGTTGGCCCAGCTCGGCAAACTCTTCGACAAAGGCGCGCAGTTCAGCAGTGTCCACCCCCCCGTACACTCGGGCAATGAAAGTGGTGTTCTGCGCACCGGTCAGATCCGGGTGAAAGCTGCCGGAAAACCCGACCGGCCAGGAGATCGTGCCGGTCGACAGGATATCGCCACGATCGGGGGGTCCATGGTGCCCGCGATCATGCGCAAAAGGCTCGACTTGCCCGCCCCCCCATTGCGGCCCAGCAAAGCCACCGAACGCCCGGTTTCAAAGGTCGCATTCAGCCCGCGCGCCACGTGGGTCTCGCGGCCACGCAGGCGATAGGTCTTCCACAGGTCCACCAGCTGGATCATGGCACGTTCCCCCCCGGCTTACCTGCGGTCGCGCACGGAGTAATAGATCATCGTCAGCGTGGCCCAGATGCCAAACAGGAAGCCGCCCATGATCAGGAGGGTCAGGAACCGCTGCGGATATTCAGCGGTCTCGGCCAGGGTCGGTTCGACATAGGCCGCCAGATACCGTGACTTGCGCAGCGCCTCGGCCCGAGCGGTTTCAAAGGATGCGAGCGCGGACAGATACGACGTCTCGGCAAATTGCAGATCCACCGCCAGGCTCTCGTATTCGCCGACCAGATTGGCATAGGCCCCCCCGTGTTCAGTGCCCTCATCGGTCGAAAACCGCGCACGTTCTTCGGTGATGCGTTCCTCGATCACCTTCACGCGGCGTTCCGCCCGTTCAACACGCGGGTCGCTGGCCGATGTGGTCTGGTTCACGATGTCCAGCTCAATCTGCGCAGAGGCGAGCTGCTCTTGCAAACTGTTGAGCAGGCCCATCCGGCCCAGAATATCCGCCTCCGGGTCCAGGATCTGGGTGCGCAGGCGAAACTCGGCCACCGCTTGACGCGCAACACGCAGACGCTCGACCGCCAGGTCCAGCTCGTTCGCCGCATAACGGGTCGCATCCTCCCGCGCGATCGCGGAGAGGTCGTTGATCAACAGCGTGCTTTCTTCAAAAATCACCCGCCCCCCCAGCGCCTGGGCCTGTTCCGGATCAAAGGCGTGGATGCGCAGCTCGATCAGGCCCGAGGTACTGTCATAAAAGACTTTTACCATACGCTGCCAATAGGAGAGCAGATCTTCAATCGAGGCATCCTTGGCCAAGCCGAAAACCGGATCGCCAGGCGCAGCCAGATGGTGCGCAGGCCCATGCGCTGATCCACGGCCCGCACCATGCGCTGACTGCGGATGAATTCGAACAGCACGTCCGTATCTGACCCCCCCGATGAGCTTCCGGAAAGCGAGACAATGCCGCCCAAAAGGTCTGCAGGCGCGGCCGCTTCCTCGCTGCGCACCGCAAAACCCATGGTTGAAGCATACTGCGGCTGCGCCACGAAATAGAGGTATCCCGCCACAATGATCAGCGGCAGGCAAACGAACAGGTAGAAACCACGCAAGAGCCCAACATGACGCCGTCGCATCCGGGCCGGACCAGCCACCTGAGCCTGCATGACCGGCGTGGCTTTGCCGTCACGCCCCCCCTTGACGTCTTTCATTGGGTCCGGGTTTGCGTTATCCATATGATCAGCCTAGGGTTGCCCGCAATATATTGTGGCTTCAGACCTAACAGAGGCCCGTCAGGAATTCCAGTTCGCAGGGACACGAACGGATGGAGCAGACACAAAGCGCAGCGCATGCCGTGCCAATCCGCACGGGCCGGACCATCCTGGCCTTGATGCTGCGCGAAATGTCTTCAACCTATGGAAGAAATGCC
>JDSH01000070.1_pt1 | contig 38384 bp, 51 predicted proteins | sample 199451 | NCBI WGS metagenome assembly JDSH01 (sample SAMN02584198, study PRJNA231836) | bioreactor metagenome | isolation source: continuous culture bioreactor electron acceptor NO2- transfer2 day 38 after... | place: Germany: Bremen | reverse complement strand
CCAATGATAAGCGGCGCCCGACTAGGGCGTCCGGTGGACGGCCGCCAGGCCGGGAACGAACTTAATTGACTTGTTAAGAGTAGCGGCCTCGTTTTAGCTGGCGCACATACGGGTCGCTCTCTTGGGCGTATCCACCAAAATCAGGCCTTTTTGGGAAAACCCAATGCTCACCATCCCAGTCGAAATCATGGGTTGTAGGCTTCTTCGGATTGAATACCACAATCCCTGTTCCAAATGGCGAGCCCTCTTCGTAGACATGAGTGACGACACAGTCATTGCCGCTAACCTTGATCCACTCACCAGGTTTTACTGAGGTTTATCCATAACTACCTCTTAACGCTGAGCACAGCGGCGCCACGTCAGTGGCGTCCGGCGGCCATCGGCCGCATACTGCTGCGCCTTGTTATGAGTTTTACGGGATTGGAGCATGCTTAATCCAATAAGGGGGGGCCGTATAACCCAGTACGCCCCCCCCAATAAGCGCGCCCACAACAACGGACTCTCCGCTGCCAACAAAAATCAGTCCAATTAAGGCTCCGACCATTGCTCCTGAAGAAAGCTCATAGGCCCATGCATGCTTGAAAGCCTTTGGTTCAATAGAGGGTGCCGCTAGCAATCCCAAGAAGACCCCCCCCACTACTGCTACTGCAAGCAGTCGAGCCCAATCTCCAAAGAAAAAAATTAGCGAGAGAACTGAGGCGAAACCCGCGAAGAGCAAGACGGAAATTGAAATCACTTTTAGCTTAGACATAGGACTCGTCTTTACTCATAACGCTTGCAGCATGCGCGCCCATAGAATGGAGCCAAAGGCGCAATGTTATGGGCGTCGCCGTGCCTGCACTGGTTATGAGAGTGCATCTCGACACTCGCTCTCAATAAACTTTTCTATAAGCTTTCGAGAACGTACCAGATCCTCAGAAATCTGGCTGAACAGCTTAACACCTTCAGATTCGTGTCCGCGTAGTGCTGAATGATTGAATGATTCCGCTTTCGTGCCAGTGGGGGGGTATTTGAGGCTTTGATAATAGAAATCCATCGTTACGCCCGATTCGCTGCAAAACCCTTTTAGTATTGGAGGCAGCTTTTCCGTATGGATGTAAGCTCCGTAGAAATCTGATAGCTCTTTACTGTCATATCGGGAATTGACGAGTTCCAGTAAACGGGAGAGCTTGTGGATTTTTCCTATCGGTTCGCCTTTCGCAACGAGTAACGCCTTCAGGCTCAATTCAATACCGTGGTAGAAATTGAACAGCGTTGGTTCGATGATATGTAAATCGGACCATCTCAACTCCTCCTCCATCTCTTCTTCAGACGGAGCATCCCAGCCACTTCTCATCAGCGAGCCTGGGTTTCCACGCTTGATTAATTCGGAACCGACATTGAGCGTAAGCTGCCAAAAGTTGCTGGCAAGATAATACAGTCTGACAGCCTCAAACTTGTCCAATGCGTACTCCTTGCACTCCATAACAGCTAATTATACGAACGCGTTCGTATAACACACATTCGTATAACTCCAAAAATCTCGGCCCTCGCAAACCCCCCCAGCTTCACCAATAAAATCAGCAAATTACCTGAATCCACCACGGCTACCGCCGGAGTTATACGCCCGCGTTCGAGCCACCCCCCCTGCTCCAGATTGGGGGGGGCGTATAACTCCGCACGCCCCCCCGATATTCCTTTTCAAACTTATCAGAAGGTTAGCAACATTTCCCGGTACCTTCCCGGAGTTTTGCGAACGCGTTCGTATAACTCCGGGCTGAATGTTGTTTCTGGCTGGTTTGGCACGAGTGAATCCTGCAATACTTGGGCTTTACCCTCACTGAAAGAGACGCTTTTATGCACGCGCCTTTCTGGCTAACTACGGCTTTGCTGTTTCCGGTGTTGCTCTATCAGGGCAAGCGCACCCGGCGGGTGACGCCACGGCTGCCAGAGGCCACTGGGGGGGATTGCGCAGGCCAGTACGGCGAGGGAGAGCCCGTTTTTCGGTTGCTGGTGCTGGGCGAGTCCACTGCGGCGGGCGTGGGGGGGGTTGAAAGCCACGCCCAGGGTCTGGCAAGCCAGTTGGCGTTGCAGTTACATCAACGCACCGGGCTCTGTATTGGCTGGTCTACCTTTGGGGGGGTGAATGGTATTCGGCTGGGTGCGCTGCTTGATGCGCTGGCTCCGCCGACTTGCCACCGGCAGATGCAGTATTACTGAGCATGGGGGGGGTAAACGACACTACCGGTTTCACTCCACGGTTCCGGTTTCGCCGGCAACTGATTCAGCTCCGCGAAACCCTGGCAACCCGGTATCAGGCGCCCATTACGTTGCTCAGCGTGCCGCCCATGGACAAATTCTCGGCCTTGCCGGCACCCCCCTGCGCCAAGTTATGGGATGGCGGGCGCGGCAGTTGGACAGGGTGTATCAGGTGCTTGCGGCAAGGAACCCGGACGATTTCCGGTATCTGGGTTACCCCCCCACAGTGTCAGACCCTGCCCTGCTCGCCCGGGACGGCTACCACCCGAGCGACAAGGGCTACCGCGCTATCGCGCAGGCGTTGGCCGAACAGGACTGGGGGGGGCTGCCGCCCCCCCCGTAACTCATCCCAGGTTCTTGCGCATGAATTTCTGCAGCTCGCCCACAATCCCGCTGCGGAAGGCCAGTACCGTCAGCACAAAGATGCCGCCGAGGATCGGGTCTACCCAGTCGCGCAGGGGGGGCCCCCCCTGGGACAGCTGGTATTCAATGTTCACCACAAAGGTGGCGCCCACCACCGGCCCAAGCAGCGTACCCATGCCGCCCACCAGAGTCATCAGGATGACCTCGCCCGACATATGCCAGTGGGCATCATTGAGAGACGCCAACTGGAACACCACGGATTTCATGGAGCCGGCCAGGCCCGCCAGCGCGGCGGAGATCACAAAGGCCAGGATCTTGTAACGATCCACGTTGTAACCCAGCGAGACCGCCCGCGGTTCGTTCTGCTTGATGGCTTTCAGGATCTGCCGTACGGGCTGCTGACAATGCGCTGCACCAGCAGATAACAGGCGATAAACACCACCAGCACGAAGTAGTACATGTTGAGGTTGTCTTCGAGGTTAATCAGACCAAACAGCTCGCCCCCCCGGGGGGGGATGCCGTGCATGCCGTCTTCGCCGCCGGTGAATTCCGACTGCACAAAGAAGAAGAACACCAGCTGTGCCAGCGCCAGGGTCACCATGGCAAAGTAGATGCCTTGCCGGCGGATCGACAATAACGCAAAGGCCAGTCCCAACAAGGTGGCCGTGGCGGTACCGGCAATGATGCCCATCTCGGTGGTCAGGCCGGAGAAATGACTGAGCAGGTAGCCCGTGGTGTAACCTCCGGTGGCCAGGAAGGCCGCATGGCCGAAGGACAGCAGGCCGGTAAAGCCGAACAGCAGGTTAAAGGCCACCGCAAACAAGGCAAAACACAGGATCTTCATCAGGAAGACCGGGTACATCACGAAGGGCGCGGCCAGCAGCAACAGCAGCAGCACGCCGTTCACCATCAGTTTCTTGCGGTCCTGGATCTTTTGCTGCTCGACAATGGCTTTGTGGATATCGGCAGGATTAACAGGCTGGTTCATGATTATGCCTCCTTACCGAACAGGCCGGTGGGTCGGATCATCAGCACCAGGACCATCACCAGGAAGATAACGGCCGAAGACGCCGGCGGGTAAAACGTTTTGGTGAGGCCTTCGATTACGCCCATCAGGATGCCCGTAATAATGGCCCCCCCGCCAATGGAGCCCATGCCCCCCCCAATCACCACCACCGCAAAGACCACGATGAGAATGTTGGACCCCCCCATCACCGGAGTTACCGAATAAATGGGTGCCGCCAGCACACCGGCGAAGGCCGCCAGCATGACGCCGAATCCGTAGGTCAGGCTCACCAGCAAGGGTACGTTAATGCCGAAGCCCTGCATGAGCTGTGAGTCTTCTGTGCCCGCCCGGAGGTAGGAGCCCAGTTTGGTTTTCTCGATGATGAACCAGGTGCCGAAACACACCAGCAGGGCCACCACGATCACCCAGGCCCGGTAGTACGGCAGGAACATGAAGCCAAGGTTGATGCCGCCTTTGAACATGTCCGGCATGGAATATCGAAGTCCGGACACGCCGTAGATATTGGTGAGCACGCCCTGGATGATCAGGGCCACCCCCCCGAAGGTGAGCAGCAGGCTGTAGATATGATCCTGGCCGGCAATGCGCCGGAGCAGGAAGTATTCGATGAGCATACCAAACGCGCCAACCAGTACGGGAGCGACAAAGAGCGCGACCCAGTAATTGACGCCCAGCAGGTCAAACAGAACCACGGTGACCAGGGCACCGAGCATGTACATGGCGCCATGGGCGAAGTTGATGATCTTCAGCAGACCGAAGATAACCGCGAGGCCAAGGCTTAACAGGGCGTAGAAGCGCCGTTGATAATCCCGATCAGCAGCTGGCCAGACAGCACAGCAAGGGGGGGGACGCCGAAAATCATGGTCATGTTGCTAACTCCACAAGCAGCGCAGACGTTGTTTTTGTTGGGGGGGTGTTCGTCCGGGCGGGTACCGGCGCCGGTCGCGCTTAGAGACCGGGCACCGGGTAATTCCCCCCCGTTGCTTAGTTCACCAGCTTGCACTTGCTCTCAGAGAGCGGGCGGTAGGCTTCATCCGCCGGAATCGTCCGCAGGATCTTGTACAGATCCCATTCATTCTTGGACTCCGCCGGAGTTTTCACTTCCGCCAGGTACATGTCATGCACCATACGGCCGTCTACCCGGATTTTGCCGTTCTTGGCAAACATGTCGTTGATGGGTGTATCCATCATCTGCTTGCGCACGGTCTGGGCATCATCCGAGCCGGTGGCGGCCACCGCATTCAGGTATTGCATGGTGCTGGAGTAAATGCCGGCATGAACCATGGTCGGGCGCACGCCGGTTTCTTTCATGAAGCGATCAGACCACTCGCGGGTTTCGTCGTTCATGTCCCAGTACCAGCCGGTCGTCAGCTGGATGCCTTGCGCGGTTTCCGCACCGAGGGCATGGACGTCGGTAAGGAACAGCAGCAAAGCCGCCAGTGTCTGGCCCGCCTGGGTTACCCCCCCGAACTCACTGGCGGTGGTGATGGCGTTGGTGGTGTCCGCACCGGCATTCGCCAGGCCGACCACATCCGCTCCCGAGGCCTGGGCCTGGAGGATGAACGAAGAGAAATCCTGGGTCGGGAACGGATGGCGCACGCTGCCCACAATCTCGCCGCCGTTGGCCTCAACCACACGGGTAACGTCGGCTTCCAGGGCGTGGCCGAAGGCGTAGTCTGCTGTCAGCAGATACCAGGTCTTGCCGCCTTCCTTCACCACAGCACTGGCCGTACCATTGGCCAGCGGATAGGTGTCGTACACATAGTGAATGTGGTTGGGTGTGCAGTGTTCGTTAGTGATGCTGGAAGCCGCCGAACCGGAAATGATGCCCAGCCGGTCGTTCTCTTCCAGGATCTTGCTCACGGCGATGGACACCGAGGAAGCCACCATACCGGCCACCAGATCCACCTTGTCGTTTTCCACCCAGCGGCGAACGGTGCTGGAGGAGGTATCCGGGCTGTTGCGGTCGTCAGCACTTACCACTTCAATCTTGGCACCATTGACGGTGCCGCCAAAATCCTTGATCGCCATTTCCAGGGCGGTCAGGCCATTGGGGGGGCCGGCCAGGTCTCGATAGGTACCGGACATATCGGCCAGGTAGCCAATTTTTACGGTGTTGTCCGAGATTGCCGCCTGGGCACCACTGGCCATCAGAGCTGATGCAACGGCTGAGGTCAGAAGCTTTTTCATCATTGTCATTGTTGTTTCTCCGCTACTGTCTTGCGTTGGTTCGGGTTGTTGTTGCTCTTATTACTCTCGTTCTATCCGGGTCAGACCCCCCCCAAATAGCCATCCAGCACCGACTGTTTGGCACTCAGTTCGTTGGCGCTGATTTCTTCCACAATCTGGCCGTGCTCCACCACGTAATGTCGGTCGGCCAACGGCGCGGCAAAGTGGAAATTCTGCTCCACCAGAACAATGGTCAGGCCCTTGTTCTTCAGAGCTATCAGGACTTCCCCCCCCAGTTTCTCCACGATCACCGGGGGGGCCAGGCCTTCGGTGATTTCATCCAGCAACAGCATGTTGGCGCCGGTGCGCAGAATGCGGGCCATGGCCAGCATCTGTTGTTCGCCCCCCCCGGAGAGCTTGGTGCCCTGGCTGAAGCGGCGTTCATAGAGGTTGGGGGGGAACATGGTGTAGATTTCTTCCAGGCTCATGCCACCGCTGCGCACCACCGGCGGCAGGGTGAGGTTTTCCTGCACGCTGAGGGAGGAAAAAATGCCCCCCCGATGCTCGGGGGGGCAATACCCGACACCCAACCTGGCAATATGATGAGGCGCGCACTGCATGGTTTCTTCGCCGTTGATCATGATGGAGCCCGTGCGCCGGCCCACCATGTTCATGATGGCTTTCAGCGTGGTGCTGCGCCCGGCGCCATTTCGGCCGAGCAGTGTGACCAGTTCGCCCCCCCGCTGAACCACCATGTCGATGCCGTGCAGAATGTGGGATTCGCCATAGAATGCGTGCAGGCCGGAAATGCGCAGCTGCTCGTATTCGCGGTCCGGATTCTTGCTCATTGGGCCGCCTCCACGTTTTCGCTGGCGGCGGCCTGTGACCCCCCCCGCTCGCCGCTGCCATCACTGCCCATATACACCTCGCGCACACGCGGGTCGGCGGAGACCGTCTGGTAATCGCCTTCAGTCAATACTGCACCCTGGGCGAGCACGGTGATGCGGTCGCACAGTTTGCTGACCACGCTCAGGTTGTGCTCCACCATCAGTACCGTGCGACCCTGGGCGGCCTTGCGCACCAGTTCCACTACGCGGTCAACGTCTTCCGAGCCCATGCCCTGAGTGGGTTCGTCCAGCAGCAACAGCTGGGGGGGTTCCATGGCCAGGGTGGTGGCCAGCTCCAGCGCCCGTTTGCGGCCATACGCCAGCTCCACCGTGGTGGTATTGGCAAACTCGGCCAGGCCAACAGACTCCAACAGCTCCATGCAGCGCTCGTTGAGCTTGTGCAGGGAGTTGCCGGATTTCCAGAAGCTGTAGGAGGAGCCCTCTGCGGTTTGCAGGGCCACGCGAATGTTTTCCAGCGCGGTCATGTGGGGGGGAAACACGGCAGAGATCTGGAAGGAGCGAACAATGCCTTTACGGGCAATGGCGGCGGATTTCAGGGGGGGAGTGATGTCTTCGCCGCGGTACAGAATCTGCCCGCGGGTGGGAATCAGGAACTTGGTCAACAGGTTGAATACGGTGGTCTTGCCGGCACCGTTGGGGGGGCCGATCAGGGCGTGGATATCCCCCCCCTGACGGATCTGGAGGTTGACGTCGTTAACGGCAACAAACCCCCCCTTGAATTCCTTGACCAGGTTACGGGTCTCGAGAACGTACTGTTCACTCATGAGCCACTTCACCTTTTGTTATTGTTGTATTTCACAACTAGCACACAGATTAGATTTACGTGCACGTAAACGTCAAGAACTAATTTTGATATTTCTCGGGCGGTATGGAATAGGTCATGGTGGAGTGTGCCACCGGGTCTTCCATGCCATCGGAATAGACGAAAACCTCGCCCACGCCCATGGTGCGCCCCCCCACCTTCAGCAGGGTCGCCCGTGCCCGTATCGGAGCATGCGCCACCGGCTTGCGAAGGAAGTTGATATTCAGGTTCGTCGTCACCGCCAACGGCACCAGGCCAATCCGGCTGAGCAAGGCTGCGTACATGGTGACATCCGCCAGCGCCATCATCGCAGGCCCGGATACGGTCCCGCCCGGGCGCAGGTGATCATCCTCCACGGCCAGGGTCATTTCCGCCCAGCCGTCACCCAGTGCCTCCAGGGAGCCGTATGCGGCCCCCCCCTGGGGGGGGAACTGAACCTCGAGGAAGTCTTTCAGCTCCTCGAAGGTCACTTTCATGCCGGCACCTCGTCCTGGGCCCGGTTGCGCAGCACGAAGCGCTGGATCTTGCCACTGGGCGTTTTCGGCAGTTCATCCACGAATTCGATCTCACGCGGATAGGCGTGGGTGGACAGACGACGGCGAACCAGCTCCTGCAACTCCTCCTTGAGCGCCTGGTCGTCCACCGGCTCCTGGCCAGCTTTGATCACAACATAGGCTTTGATGATCGAGCCGCGCTTTTCATCGGGCTTGGCCACGACACCGGATTCGGCAACAGCGGCGTGTTCCAGCAAGGTACTTTCGACATCGGCCGGCCCCCCCACGCGGTAGCCTGCGGTGGTGATGATGTCATCGTCCCGGCCACTGAAAGAATAGCCACCATCGCCATGGCAGATCACCATGTCACCGGTCAGGTAGTAGCCATTCACGAACGGGTCTTTCTCACCCCCCCAGGTGTAGCCATCGAAATGGAACAGTGGCGAGGCTTTGATATCCACCGCCAACTGGCCAATCTCGCCGGCCCCCCCCACCTCTTCGTTTTTCTCGTTCAGCGCCACCACGCGATGCCCGGGCGATGAGTACCCCCCCATAGAGCCCTGGCGAATGGTGTGCTCCAGGCCATGGAAGTTGCAGCAGGTCATACCGGTTTCTGTCTGGCCATAATGATCCTTGACCGGGCAGAAGTGCCGGCGGGCAATCCAGTTCACCACTTCCGGGTTCAGCGGTTCACCCGCACTGCTGCACACCCGCAGCCCCCCCAGATTCTCCCCCCCTTCCGGCAAGACCTGATCGTTGGCTTCAACAGCCGATACGCCGTGGGCGCCGCCGCCAGTTGGTGATCTTGTACTTGCGGATCATGTCGTAGGTGGATTCAGGGTGAACGGGTTGGGGGGGTTGAAATGCGTGGCGTGGCCCATCAACAGCGGGCCCGTAACGGCGTAGTACAGACCATAGGCCCAGCCGGGGGGGTCAGCCACATTCCAGAACACATCGTCGTCGCGCAGTTCAATGGCGTACTTCATGTACACATAGAAGGCCAACAGGCTTTGGCGGGCACCGCCACGCCTTTCGCTTTGCCGACAGTACCGGAGGTGAACATCTGCAGGAACGGATCGCTGCCGGTGATCATCACCGGCTCACACTGGTCTGACTGCTGGTCCAGTACCTGCTGGAAGTCTGCAACGTCCTCGCCCGTGGCGGCGGCGTTCACGCACAACACCGGCGGGCAGTTGTTGACGTCATTGAGCTTGGGATAGTTGTCAGGATCGGTGACCACCAGTTTGGTGCCGGCTTTTTCCAGGCGGTATTCAATGGCCCCCCCGGAGCCAAACGCGGTAAACAGCGGCTGGTAAACCGCACCCAGGCGCAAGGTGCCGGCAATCACGATCAGGAGTTCCGGGCCCCCCCGCGGCAGCAGGCCGGCTACCCGGTCACCCTTTTTGACACCATGAGACTTCAGATAGTTGGCAAAGCGGGCCGAGGCTGCTTTCAGCTCTGCGAAGGTAAGCACGCCATCACCACCACCCACTTTCTCGTAAAACAGCGCAACCTTTTGCGGGTCGGAAGCCCATTTATCACAGATTTCGTGGCAGACGTTCAGGCCACTGTCCAGGCGCCCGTCCAGGATTTCCGCTTCCAGTGCGGCCGCATCAAAGTTGTCATACACCTCGTTGTAGTGCGGTAGGCTCATCGTACACTCCATTTGTTGTCGTTGTTGGTTGCACAAGATTTAGTCAGGTTTAGCATAGCCTTCACTTTACGTAAAGGTAAACTTTAGGCTAAAAAGAAAGGGCGACCTGCCATCGCCCTCCCCCCCTCTGCTTACTCCGGCTTGTACAGCCGCAGAATGCTGGAGAAATCCAGCTCTCCGTTGCCCTGCCCGGCATGCAGCTGGAACAGGTTTCGGGCCAGGGAGCCCATGGGAATCGACGCCTGGTTGGTCACCGCGTTGTCGAACGCCAGGCCAAGATCCTTCGCCATCAGGTTCACCAGGAAACCTCCCTGATAATCGCGGGAGGCTGGCACACCCTCCATCACCCCCCCCGGCCAGGGGGGGTTATAGACATTCAGTGCCCAGTTACCGCCAGAGCTTTGTTTCATGATCTCCGAGAGTACGGCAGGGTCCAGGCCATTTTTGGCACCCAGGGCCAGGGCTTCGCTGGTGCCGGCCATCAGGATCGCCAAAAGCATGTTGTTGCAGATCTTGGCCACCTGCCCGGCACCGTGGGGGGGGCCGGCGTGGAAGATATTCTTACCCATGCCTTCCAGAATCGGCTTGGCTTTCTCGAAGGTACTCGCGTCGCCGCCACAGATGAAGGTGAGCGTGCCGGCTTTGGCACCACCCACACCTCCGGATACCGGGGGGGCATCGATAAACGCAAGCTTTCGCTCAGCCGCCTGTTCGGCGACGTTGCGGGCCGTTTCCGGGGGGGCAATCGTGGAAGAATCGATCACCAGCGTGCCGGCTGGCAATGCAGCCAGCAGGCCATCGTCACCCAGGTAGACCGCCTCCACATGCTTGCCGGCCGGCAGCATGGTGATCACGCATTCTGCGCCCTCGGCGGCGGCTTTGCCGGAATCCGCCGTGCGGGCACCTTCGGCCACCAGGGCCTCAACTGCTGGCTTGGACAAATCGAACACGGTAACGTCGTGGCCGGCCTTGAGCAGGTTGGCCGCCATTGGCGCACCCATGTTGCCCAGGCCGATAAAGGTAATCTTGGCCATGTTGCTTCTCCTTGTTGTTGTACGGGTCATCGCTGCACAAAGGCAGACTACTGGCTGAAAAATCCGTTAACCCAGGCGCTGTCCACTTCACTGAGTGAGGCATAGCGCCAGCGGGGGGGCTGCATATCCTTGTCGATCAGCAATGCCCGTATGCCCTCGGCAAATTCACCTTTCTTCAGGCTGTTGTGGGACATCACCAACTCGTTGTCGAGCACCTCTTTCAGGCTGTGCAGGCGGCTGCGGTGGTAGTGTTGCCACATCAGGGCCAGGGAGGTCGGAGACGCGGCCTTCAGTCCCTTCACTGATTTGCCGAGCCAATCTTCCCGAGCCCCCCCCAGCTCGTCCAGTTGCGCCACCACCTGCTCCAGAGAATCGGCATCGGTGGCCTGCTGGATATCTTCAAAATGCTCACGTACAGGAGACGCGGGTAAGGCTTCACGGCTCTGCTGTTCAAACTGCCGCAGCACTGCGCTCACCACCGCCTGCGCATCCGCTCGTTGCCAATCCGCCGCTTTCAGGGCATCCACAACCTGGTCTTTCAGGCCATGGAGATAAACCGGTCGGCCATGTTCACGAACAGCGCATCGGCGCCGTTCATGCGGGCACCGGTCAGTCCCAGAAACAGGCCCGTACGCATGGGCATGCGGTTCAGGAACCAGCCGGCACCGATATCCGGGTACAGGCCGATGCTGACTTCCGGCATGGCGAGCTTCGAGTGCTCGGTCACCACCCGGTGAGAAGCACCCACCATCAGACCAATACCGCCCCCCCCATCACGATGCCGTGGCCCCCCCAGCAAACGATGGGCTTCGGGTAGGTGTGGATCTGGTAATCCAGCTCATATTCCTCGTTAAAGAAGCGCTCGCCCTCCGCCAGCTTGCCCGGCTCGGTCATGGCCCGATACAGCGAGACGATATCGCCGCCAGCGCAGAAGGCTTTGTCGCCCTCGGCTTCCAGCCAGACAGCCTGAACCTTGGGATCCTCGGCCCAGCGGCTGAGCTGGGGGGGCTTGAGCAGGCTGATCATATCCATCGACAGTGAGTTGAGATTGCGCGGCGTGTTGAGCCGTGCCACGGCAATCAGCTCACCATCAGCGGTTTTCCATTCTTCAAATACGATTGGTTGATCACTCATAGCGAATCCGGGTTATCGGTTTTTCCAGTCGGGCTTACGCTTCTCAAGAAACGCATTCACGCCTTCTTTCTGGTCTTCGGTATGGAACAGCTCCACGAACAATTCACGCTCCATGCGCCAGCCGTCGCTGTGGCTACGGCCGTCGCGGGCGCTCATCACCAACTGCTTGCAGCGGGCGATGGACGAAGGCTCTGCTTACAGGCACCTTCCGCCAGTTTCAGGGCGGCTTCCAAGCCGTTACCGGTGGGCACCACTTCTTCCACCAATCCGATTTCAAGGGCCTTGGCGGCGGTTACCCGCTCACCACACAGAATCATGCGTTTGGCCCAACCCTCACCCACCAGCCAGGGCAGGTTCTGGGTGCCGCCGGCACAGGGCAGCAGGCCAACGCTGGCCTCTGGCAGGGCCATCTGGGCATGCTCTTCAGCAATCCGGATATCACAGGCCATGGCACATTCCAGGCCACCACCCATGGCATAACCGTTTACGGCGGCAATCGATACGCCACGGAACGCCGTCAGCGCTGCGAACGCTTCACCGAATCGTTGCGCCATGTCGTTGGCGCGAGCCCGGTCGCCGTCGGCGAAGGTTTCAGGTCAGCACCGGCGGAAAAGAACTTTTCCCCCCCCTGGCCAGTCACCACCAGCGCGAAGATGTCCCGGTCGGCGTTGAGGTTTTCCACGGTCGCCTTCAGCGCGGCGAGGGAATCGGCTGTCCAGGTGTTGGCCGGCGGATTGGCGATGGTCAATACCGCAATGTGGCCGCGTTTTTCCAGTTGAATCAGTTCACTCATCACAAATTCCTCTATAGTCCGTGGCCGGTTACTGGATCGCTTCGGCAACGCCGTCGTCCAGCAGCCGGCGGGCAATGATCAGGCGCATGATTTCGTTGGTGCCTTCCAGAATCTGGTGTACCCGCAAATCCCGAAGGTAACGCTCAAGCGGGTATTCCCGGATGTAACCGTAGCCGCCATGCAGTTGCAGGGCTTCGTTGGCCACCTCAAAGCAGGCGTCGGTGGCGAATCGTTTGGCCATGGCACAATGCAGCGTAGCCTCCGGGTCGCCACTGTCGAGTTTGAATGCCCCCCCCAAACGCACCATCTGCCGGGCAGCCACCAGGTTGGTAACCATGTCCGCCAGCTTGAACTGCAGCGCCTGGAAGGCCGCCAGCGGCTTACCAAACTGCTGGCGCTCGTGCATATAATTCCGGGCCCGGAGCAAAGCCGCCTGGGCACCACCCAGGGAACAGGTAGCGATATTCAGGCGGCCGCCGTCCAGGCCCTTCATCGCAATGGCAAAGCCATCGCCTTCATTACCCACCCGATTGCTGGCAGGCACGCGAACGTCTTCCAGGGTAACCAGGCGCGTGGGCTGCTATGCCACCCCCCCATCTTTTCCTCATTCTTGCCGTAGGAGACACCGTCGGCATCCGCTGGTATCACGAACGTAGAGATGCCCTTCGAGCCGCTGTCGGCGTCTCCGATGCGCGCCATCAGAACCAGAATATCGGTTGCGCCAGCGCCGGAGATGAACATTTTGCTGCCATTGATCACATAGCTGTCGCCATCCCGAACCGCGCGGGTGCGGAGACTGGCGGCGTCGGAGCCGGCACCGGGTTCAGTCAGGCAGTACGAAGCCAGCCATTCACCACTGGCCAGCCTGGGGGGGACAATTTCCTGGCGAAGATCATCAGAGGCGAAACTTGCCACCATCCAGGTGGCCATGTTGTGGATGGTGATGAAGGCGGCGGTGGACGGGCACGCTGCCGCCAACTCTTCCACAATCACCGAGGTATCCAGGCGAGACAAGCCCATACCACCCAGGGATTCGGGCGTGTACATACCCATAAAACCCATGGCTCCGGCTTCTTTCATGACATCGACCGGAAAAATATGCTCGGCGTCCCACTGGGCGGCATGGGGGGGCGCCATGGATTTTTCAGCGAAGGCTCGGGCAGCATCCCGAAACGCCTGCTGGTCTTCAGTGAGATTAAAATCCATCGTCAGGCTCCTTGGTTGTTACGGTCGGGGGGGCTTCCACTGAAGAAGCGGAAAAAGGGGGGGCCGGTGGGGGGGGAACCGGCCCAATAACCTCACCGACAACGAGATTAACGAAGCTGGATGGAGAAGTTGGCCTCGGATGAGGTCGCCTCACTGGAGAACCAGCGAGAGGTCACCGTTTTCGTCTCGGTGTAGAAGCGCACCGCCTGTTTACCGTAAGCGTGCTGATCACCGTAGAACGAACCCTTCCAGCCGGTGAACGAGAAGAACGGCAGGGGGGGCACCGGAATGGGAATGTTCACACCCACCTGGCCCACATCAATCTCGTGCTGGAACCGACGCGCCGCGCCGCCATGACTGGTAAAGATGGAGGTTCCGTTGCCGTACGGGCTGGCGTTGATCAGCTCGATGGCATCACCAAGGCTGTCAACGTTGACGCAGGACAGCACCGGGCCAAAGATCTCTTCGTTGTAGATATCCATGTCCGGTGTGACTTCACTGAACAGGGTTGGCCCTACCCAGTTGCCTTCCGGCAACCCGTCGACAGTGCAGCCACGGCCGTCCAGCAGCAGTTTCGCGCCCTGGGCTTCACCGGTGGCGATCAGGGATTCGATGCGGTCTTTGGCCTTGGCACTGATCACCGGGCCATAGCTGGCACCGGAATCGTTCCAGGCGCCGGGGGGGCGCACTTTCGCCATAGCCTCTTTCAGCTCCGGAATCCACTCCTGGGCAGCGCCCACGAAGACCGCCACCGAGATCGCCATACAGCGTTGGCCTGCGGCACCTACAGAGGCACCTACCAGGGCGTTGATCACTTGTTGTTTGTCCGCATCCGGCATGATCACCATGTGGTTCTTGGCGCCGGCGAAGCTCTGCACCCGCTTCATGTTGCGGGTACCGGTTTCGTAGATGTACTGCCCGACCGGTACCGAACCTACGAAGGACACGGCCTTGATGGCCGGATCAGTCAGCAGGGTATCGACCTGCTCTTTGGCACCGTGAACCACCTGCAGTACACCCTTGGGTGCGCCGGCCTGTTCAAACAGCTCGGCCAGGCGGGTTGGTGTCAGCGGGTCCTGCTCGGACGGCTTCAGAATAAAGGTGTTGCCGCAGGCAATGGCCATGGGGGGGAACATCCACAGCGGGATCATGGCCGGGAAGTTGAATGGCGTAATGCCGGCACACACCCCCCCCAGAGGCTGGATCCAGGAATGGGTATCTACCTCGCGGGCCACGTTCTCAACGGTCTCGCCCATCATCAGGGAAGCCACGTTGGCGGCGTGTTCCACCACTTCAATGCCACGCCAGACATCGCCTTTGGCGTCGTCAAAGGTCTTGCCGGTTTCCTGGGACAGGATCTCGGCGATTTCGTCGTGATGCTCTTTAAGCAGCGCCTGATAACGCAGCATCACCCGTGCTCGCTCAGAAACCGGGGGGGTTTCTTTCCAGCTTTTGAACACTTCACTGGCGTTATCAATCGCCTGACGCATCTCGTCGGCAGTGGCGCAGGGCACCTGGGCAATCACTTCGTTGGTGGCGGGGGGGTTGGTCACGTCGATCCAGTTCTGGGTCTGGCTCTGAACGAATTCCCCCCCTGCAATAAACTGAGGTACTTTTTTTCATGATGATGTTCCCTGTTTGTTGTTATCCGGGATGAGCCGGCCTACCGATAACAAGGCAGATCCGACGATGATTTGAAGAAAGACTAGCACGCGGATTTACGGTTGGTGATTGACTAAATTTCGCCCATGATGGATTATTTTTCGATGACTGAGATCCCAGCCAAGAAACCGGCCACTCAAACCTCACAGTGGCCCGTGCCAGCCGACAGTGTTCGCTATGTGGTGCCAGAGCCTATTGTGCGGCTTTTGGCGGCACATCCGCTCACCCGGGAGCTGTATCCACTTGCCTTCGGGCATTATCGGAGAGCGGCCGGGCATCACATGCATAGGGAACACCACCGTGATAATCTTTTGATCTATTGCACAGACGGCAAGGCCTTTCTGAACGTCGCCGGCGTGCCCCCCCACACAGTCGAGGCCGGCGACCTCCTGCTACTGCCCGCCGGCGCCAGCCATCGGTACACCGCCGACCCGGACAACCCCCCCTGGACCATTCACTGGGTTCACTATACCGGCCCCCCCCTGGCCGAAGACTTCGGCCAGTACATGGGCTTTGATGACAGCACCCGCATCCGACATCTGGGCAGACAGCCCCCCCGGTTACTGGTGGATTTCAACGGCCTGCTGTCGGTACGGCAGACGGGCTTCCGGGCCCGTGGGTTAATCCACGCCAGCAATCGGCTACGACAGTTGCTGGCCGCCGTGCCCATCAACGCCGACGAAACCAGCCAGGCCCGGCAGGCCGAGCTGGACTCCTTGCACAGCTTCATGCGGGAGCATCTAGAGGAACGCCTGACCCTGAACCAGTTGGCCGAGCTTTCCGGCCTGTCGCCGGCTCACTTCGCCACCCGGTATCGGGAGCAGACCGGCACCTCGCCAATCCAGCACTTCCTGCATCTCAAAGTGGAACGGGCCTGTGAGTTGCTGGATACCACCAGCCAGAGCTTCGCCGATATCAGCCGGCAACTGGGCTATGACGATGCCTATTACTTCTCTCGACTGTTCAAAAAAAGTGATGGGGGGGAAGTCGCCCACGGATTACCGCCACACCGCGCGGCACTGATTCATGCCCCCCCGGCATTGCATCCCATTGATGGTTGGGCTCAAATAGGGTTCTGGCACTTTCCCCCCCGACCAAGGAATGATCAATGACCACGAACCGTCGCCCCCCCATGCTGGCACTGGCTGCCTCGCTGGCTTTGCTGTCTGGCTGCAGCAGTTTCGGGCCCGTCACCAGCGGAACCGATGATCCCTGTGCAACCCTGCAATCGGTTGTTGCCGATTACACCACCGGATTTGATGCCTATCGTGGCAATGGCTCAAGTTACGCCATGGTGACCCTTTACCGGGCCAAAGAGCAGTTAATCAAAGGCCATTGCGAAATCTGGGAGTGGGGGGGCAACGGCGATGCCGCATACACCTGCACGGTCGGCGCACCGAACCAGGAGGTGGCAACGGCCATGTATCAGCAAGCTAACAACCAGCTCAGCGCCTGCCTTGGGGGGGAAAACTGGCAAGGTACCGAAGCCGGGCGCGAACGGGATGGCCGCCCCCCCGCCGGTGAAGTGACTCGTTATCAGAACAGCGGCAAGGCCGGCCCGGCCGTCTCTCTGCATCGCGTTCAGGACCGTTCACAGCACTCCGTTTATCTCTATATCGGCACCCCCCCGGGCCGATCCCCCCCCGAGCCGGCTAACTGAGGCCGGTGGTGGCATCGGATCACCCCCCCGTCACGGCCTGGCTCCACGCGGTTGCTGAGAAAGACCGTACGGCCTTTGCTGAACTGTATCGGGCCACAGCCCCCCCGAAACTTCTGGGGGGGGTCATACTGCGTATCCTGAAAGACAGGGCTCGGGCGGAGGATGTACTCCAGGAATCGTTTATCAAGGTCTGGCAACGGGCTGCGCTGTTTGACGAAACCCGTTCCTCCCCCCCTATCACCTGGCTGGTTTCTATTGCCAGAAATGCGGCCATTGACGCGCTACGCAAACAGCCGGTAGAGCGGGAAGGTCAGGAAACCGATATTGACGAGATCCCAAGTCGTTCGCCAAACGTGATCGACCGGATTGACGATGTGCAGGCCCAGGCCCGGCTCAACCGGTGTTTCGAAGAACTGGATAAGGACCGTGCGGACATGGTGCGGCTTGCGTATCTGAATGGCTGGACCCGCGATGCACTGGCAGACTATTTCGAACAGCCGGTCAACACCGTAAAAACCTGGCTTCACCGCGCCCTTAAACAGCTGAAAAGGTGCCTGGACTCATGATCGAACGAGACGACCTGGACATGCTGGCGGCAGAGTTCGTTCTGGGGGGGACCCTGCCGGTCGAAGATCGCCAGCGCGTTCAGCGCCTGCGGACCACCCATCCAGAGCTGGACGCGCAGATACTGCAGTGGGAATCACGGCTGTCCGCTCTGAACGACGAAATCGAACCGGTCGACCCCCCCGCCCCCCCCGGCTTTTCGCCCGGATTGAGCGTTCCATTGATCAGCTGGAGCAGGCCTCGTCGCAGCACAACGAGGTGGTCAGGCTCCGGCAACAAGTGTCCAGGTGGCGCCTGAGCACAGCGGCAACTTCGATTGCCGCGATGCTTCTGATTGCCGTGATGATGCTTGAGCCCACCCCCCCAACAGAAAGCCCCCCCTATGTGGCTGTGTTCCAGCACAATGACGAACAGCCGGCTTTCCTGCTGACGGTGGATCTGGCCAGGAAACAACTGAACATTCAACCCGTCACCGCCCGGCCCGCCGGGAACCAGTCTTACCAACTCTGGATAAAGGATGACGAACTTGGCCCGACGCCAAGATCCGTGGGCGTCCTGAACGAGCATTTTGAAGTAGACCCGGCCGCGCTCACGAATTACGACGCGGAGCTGCTGCGTCGCGCGACGTTTGGCATCAGTCTGGAGCCCCCCGGGGGGCGGATCGCCCACCGGACAGCCCACCGGACCCGCGCTTCACGGTTTTCTGTATCCCACCGGTGAGGGTGCTGATACCAACCGTCTTTAAATATCGCATTCCCTGAAACTTTCGGACGTTGTCTCCGTAGCTGCCGGTAACCCATCAGAAAACAACAGCCTCGATGGGTTTTACCATAGTGAAGCAAGGAGAACGTAATGAAAAAGCACAGCAAGAACATCCTGTTTATGGCAGCCACCGTAGCGTCGGCACTGGCGCTTGCCCCCCCGACCACCCAGGCCGAGGATCACAAGGCCGGTGTCTGGGCCATGGATCAGTCCGTGGGCAATGGCGTGGTCTCTGCCCGCAAAGTCGTTGCCGAGGAAAACGGCTGGCTGGTGGTTCACCGTACCGATTCGGCTATGAAGCCTGGCCCGGTGGTCGCCCACGCACCATTAAGGGCCGGCAAAAATATGGATGTGGCGGCGATTCTTACCGAGGAAGTATCCGCCGGTGACATGCTCATGCTTATGGTCCACAGCGAAGCCGGTGGCAACCAGACCGGCATTTTTGAATACACGCTAGGCGCCAAGGAAGACGGACCTATCCGAAAGAATGGCAAGCTGGTCACAAAAACCATCACCGTGCAGTAAGCACCCGTCTTAAACCCGCCCGCCACGCTGCGGGCGGCCTTTTCTGGCCTGCGGAAAACGGTAGGCACAAGCGCCTATCAAATCCGGAAAAAAAAAGTGGCGCGGCCAGAATTCTCATGATAAATATCGCGCGAATACGGTCGGATTCCCCCCCACCACCGTTTCCAGGATAAGCCTCAAAGGAGTCAAAAGGCGGCACCCCCCCGGTGTTTTCACAAACACCTGCCACCTCCGGCCACCCTCAGCAGACCTGCACAACACCGCGTGCGTCCTGCACGCTTTGTATCCATCCCTTTTCAGTGAGGGACACCATCTAATGTTGAAGTTGTGTAAGCCACAGGCGCTTGCCGCCGCTGTTGCTATGTCTCTGGGTGCCTCTTCGGTTTTTGCAGCCGGAGAAGTGCGTGTCTACAACTGGTCTGATTACATCGCCGAGGACACCCTGGCGAAGTTCACCGCGGAAACCGGCATCAAAGTTGTTTACGACGTTTACGACAGCAACGAAGTGCTGGAAGCAGCCCTTTTGTCTGGCCGTTCGGGCTACGACCTGGTTGTGCCTTCCAACCACTACGTGGCCAAGCAGATTTCTGCCAAAGCCTTTGTCGCGCTGGACCATGGCCAACTGCCGAACATGACCAACCTGAACCAGGACCTGATGACCCAGTTGGAAAAGGTCGACCCGGGCAGCCAGTTCTCCCTGCCGTACCTGTGGGGGGGCACCAACGGTTATGGCTACAACGAAGGCCGCATTCAGGAGATTCTGGGTGACACCGCACCGACCGACTCCTGGGCCCTGGTGTTTGACCCGGAAGTGACCGGCAAGCTGGCCGCCAGCGGCTGTGGCATTGCCATGCTGGATTCCGGTGAAGAGATGGTGCGTGCCGCCATGGCCTACATCGGCCTGGACCCGAACAGCAACAACGCCGACGACATCAAAAAAGGCGGTGAAGTGATCAAGGCTGTGCGCCCGAACATCACCTATTTCCACTCTTCCCGTTACATTGGCGATCTGGCTAACGGCGACCTGTGCGTAGCCGCCGGCTACTCCGGCGACATCCTGCAGGCCGCTGCCCGCGCGGAAGAAGCCGAGAACGGCAACGTCATCCGCTACACCATCCCCCCCAAAGAGGGCGCGGTGCTGTGGTTTGACATGATGACCATTCCGGCCGCGCGCCGAATGTGGAGAACGCCCACAAGCTGATGAACTTCCTGATGCGCCCGGAAATCATCGCCGATGTCACCAACTACGTGTGGTACGCCAATCCCAACAAAGCGGCCGATGTGTTTGTGGAGGCAGAAATCCTGAGCGACACCAGCATCTATCCCACCGATGAGGTGATGAAGAAGCTGTACATCATGGAAGGTCGGCCTCAGGACGCCCAGCGTCTGATGACCCGCACCTGGACCAGCGTGAAATCCGGTCGCTGACGGTGGCCGTGACCAACAATACCTCCGCGCAAGCGGAGGTACTTCTCAGCATCAAGGGCATCTCCAAGAGCTTTGACAGCACCCTGGCGGTAGACGACGTCAGCCTGGACATCCACAAGGGCGAGATCTTTGCCCTTCTGGGTGGCTCCGGCTCTGGCAAATCTACCTGCTGCGCATGCTGGCGGGCTTCGAGACCCCCCCGGATTCCGGCCGCATTGTGCTGGATGGTCAGGACATCACGGCCCTGCCGCCGTACCTGCGACCCACCAACATGATGTTCCAGTCCTATGCCCTGTTCCCGCACATGACCGTGGAGCAGAACATTGCTATGGGTCTGAAACAGGACAAGCTGCCGAAGAACGAAATCACCGACCGTGTGGCAGCCATGCTCAAGCTGGTGAAGATGGAGCCCTACGCGAGGCGCAAGCCGCAGCAGCTCTCAGGTGGCCAGCAGCAGCGTGTGGCCCTGGCCCGCTCGCTGGCAAAGCGACCAAAGTTGCTGCTGCTGGACGAGCCGATGGGCGCACTGGACAAAAAAAACTGCGCACCGAAATGCAGCTGGAACTGGTGGATATTCTGGAGAAAGTGGGCGTGACCTGCCTGATGGTCACCCACGACCAGGAAGAAGCCATGACCATGGCCAGCCGGATAGCCATTATGTCCCACGGCCGGATCGCTCAGGTGGGTTCACCGATTGATATCTACGAAAGCCCGAACAGCCGCATGACGGCAGAGTTTATCGGTTCCGTGAATATCTTTGAGGCGAACATTCTGGAAGACAATTCCGACAGCCTGTCCTTGGCCAGCGAGCTGCTGGACGCACCGGTTTTTATTGACCGGGGGGGTGTAACCACGCCGGCGGAAACCACGGAAACCCTGATCGCCCTGCGCCCGGAGAAGATCTACCTGACGACCGAGAAGCCCGAAGGCGATAGCAACTGGAGCTGCGGCACGGTGGACAACATTGCTTACCTGGGTGACATCACGTCTTACTACGTGAAGCTCGCCAGCGGCAAGCGGGTGCAGGCCACCATGGCCAATGTGGAACGCCGTGGTGAGCGGCCCACCTGGGGGGGCGACCGGGTCTATGTATCCTGGGAAGCCTCCAGCCCTATCCTGCTCTGGAACTGACGCCATGACCAAGAAGCTTCTGGCAACCCCCCCTCTGGCGGAGCGGGTGCGGGCGGTGGTATTTCACCGACGGGTCGTCTTCGGTGTGCCTTTCGCCTGGTTACTGCTGTTCTTCCTGCTGCCGTTTGCGCTGGTGCTGAAGATCAGCCTGACCTCGGCGGTAATGGCCATTCCGCCCTACGAGCCGGTGTTCCGATGGGTGGAGAATACCCTGTCGGTGGTGGTGAACTTTGGCAATTACCTGTTCCTGGCTTCCGACAGCCTCTACATTGCCGCCTATTGGGGGGGCTCGGTGAAAACCGCATTTCTGGCCACCTTGTTCTGCCTGCTGATCGGCTACCCCCCCATGGCCTATGCCATGGCCCGCGCGCCGAAGCACTGGCAACTGGTGTTCCTGCTGATGGTGATGCTGCCGTCCTGGACCTCGTTCCTGATTCGGGTGTACGCCTGGATGGGCATACTCGGTAACCAGGGCCTGCTCAACAGCTTCCTGCTGTGGCTGGGCGTGATCGAATCGCCGCTGAAAATGCTGAACACCAACTTCGCGGTGATTCTGGGGGGGATTGTCTATGCCTACCTGCCGTTCATGATCCTGCCCATCTACACCAATCTGGTGAAGCTGGACATACGCCTGCTGGAAGCAGCGTCGGATCTGGGCTGCCGCAGCCTGACCACCTTCTGGTCCATTACCCTGCCGTTGTCCAGGGCCGGAATCCTGGCTGGCTCCATGCTGGTGTTCATTCCAGCCGTGGGCGAATTCGTGATTCCGGAACTGCTGGGTGGTCCGGATACCCTGATGATCGGAAAGGTGCTCTGGGAAGAGTTCTTCAACAACCGAGACTGGCCGGTGGCCTCTGCGCTGGCAATCGTGATGCTGGCGCTGCTGCTGGTACCCATTGTGTTGTTCCACCGCTTCCAGGCCCGGGAGATGGAAAAGAATGGTTAGGTTAAAAGCCCCCCCCGGTTTCTCGAAGACCATGCTGATGCTGGGCATGCTGTTCCTGTATCTGCCCATGGTGGTGCTGATCGTATACTCGTTCAACGCCTCACGGTTGGTATCGGTATGGGCCGGGTTCTCCACCAAATGGTACGGCGCCCTTCTCGCCAACGAACAGATCCTGTCGGCGGTGTGGATGAGCCTGCGCATTGCCTTCTATTCCGCCAGCATGGCGGTGTGTTTGGGCACCCTGTGCGCGTTCGTGATCACCCGGTTCAAGAAGATGCGCGGGCGCACGTTGTTGTCCAGCATGATCACCGCCCCCCCTCTGGTAATGCCAGAGGTGATCACCGGCCTGTCATTGTTGCTGCTGTTTGTGCAAATGGCCCAACTGATCGGCTGGCCGACGGATCGTGGCATGGCCACCATCTGGATTGCCCATACCACCTTCTGCAGCGCCTACGTGGCTGTGGTGGTGAGTGCCCGCCTGAGAGAAGTGGATCGTTCCATTGAGGAAGCCGCCATGGATCTGGGCTGCACGCCGCTGAAAACCTTCTTTGTCATCACCCTGCCGGTCATCGCTCCGGCACTGGTTTCCGGCTGGCTGCTGGCATTTACCCTGTCGCTGGACGACCTGGTAATTGCAAGCTTTGTGTCTGGCCCGGGAGCCACCACCTTGCCGATGGTGGTGTTCTCCTCCGTTCGGATGGGAGTGTCACCGGAGATCAACGCGCTGGCGACTCTGATTATCGCGGCGGTGTCTGTGATTGCGTTTATCGCCTGGCTCTGGCTGCGGCGAGCAGACAAGCTACGAACCAGGTCCTGAGCTGTGCCGCGACGGGGGGGCTACAAAGCGCCCTGACCCGATGCCATTCGCCGATCCCGAATGCTTTGGATCCACTGATAAAACACTGGCACCAGCAGTGTCCCCCCCAGAATCGTCGCCGCCACCATGCCGCTGAGCACGGTAATACCGAGGCTCACACGGCTGGCGGCGCCGGCACCACTGGCGAAAACCAGCGGCAGAACGCCCAATACAAACGACAGCGCCGTCATCAGAACCGCTCGGAATCGCAGCACGGCGGCCTTCTGAGCCGCCTCAGCCGTAGACAGTCCCGATGCCCTCAGTTGCATGGCAAACTCGACAATCAAGATGGCCGTTTTGGTGGAAAGACCGATCAGTAATACCAGCCCCCCCACCTGGGCGTAGATATTGTTCGCCAGCCCCCCCACCAGCCAGAGCCCGGCCATGGCACCGGCGAGTGCCAGCGGCACCGCACCGAGAACCGCAACAGGCAGGCTCCAGCTTTCGTATTGGGCCACCAGAAACAGATACACAAACACCAGGGCCAGCACAAAGATCACGGCGGCCAGGTTACCCGCCTGGATTTCCTGCAGGCTCTGACCGGACCAACTGAACTCATAGCCCTGGGGGGGCAGGCTTTCAGACAAAGCTTCCATGGCATTGATCGCATCGCCGCTGGCAAACCCGGGAGCGGGCTCGCCAGACAGGGTGACCGAGCGTTTGAGATTGAAATGCTGAATGCTGGAAGGCCCCCCCAGCACAGGCTCCAACGACGCCAGCGTTGTCAGTGGCACCATGTCGCCTTCCTGGTTTCGGACAAAATAGTGAGTGAGATCCTCTGGCCGTTGGCGATACTCCCCCCCCTCAGCCTGCAGCAAGACCCGGTAGTTCTTGCCGAATCGAGTGAAATCATTCACGTACAGGGAGCCCAGCTGGGTTTGCAAGGTCGAGAAAATATCGGAGAGCTGAATGCCAAGGGCCTTGGCCTTGTTTCTGTCCACTTCCAGAAGGTACTGGGGGGGGATATTGGCACGGTACGTACTGTATACCCGGGACAGGGCCGGATGCTGGTTCGCCTGAAAAATCAGGCCATTCATCACCTGTGCCAGCTCCGAAACATCGCGCCCCCCCTGATTGTCCTGAAGGCGATAGTCAAAACCGGCCGATGTGCCAAGGCCGGGAATCGGTGGAGGATTAAACACCATCACCTGGGCCTCGGATACGGTCCAGAGTTTTGAATAAAGCCGGGGGGGAATCACGCTGCCCAGGCCAAGCTCCGGCGATTCCCGCTCCTCCCAATCCTTGAGCATGACAATGCCAAGGCCGTTGTTGGACGCAGCGCCTCCCAGCAGGGAAAAACCCGACACGGTTATGAAATCCGTCACTGCCGGATCTTCAAGCACCATGTCCGTCACTTTTTCCAGCACAGCATCGGTTCGCTCCAACGAGGCTGCATCTGGCAACTGCACATCTACAAACAGGAAGCCCTGGTCTTCCGGTGGCACGAACGCCGATGGTACCGCCTTGAAGAGTCCGCCACCGGCGACCAGCACAACCAGCAGCACCAGCCCCCCCACCAGCATTCCTTTGCGCAGAAGCTGAGCCACGGCTTTGGAATAACCACCCGTACTGCGCGTGATCAGTGTCTCAAAGGGTCGAAGCCACCGGACAGACTGATCGCCACCACGCCCGAGCAGGGCCACACAAAGGGCCGGACTGAGTGTGAGCGCGTTAACAGACGATATGATCACAGCCACCGAGATCGTGACCGAAAACTGCTGATACAGTTTGCCGGTAATGCCCGGCATGAAGGCAACCGGCACAAAGACCGCCAGCAGCACCAGCGTGGTGGCGATGACCGGGCCGGTCACCTCTGCCATGGCTTTGCTGACCGCCTCACGGATTGGCAAGGCTTCTTCCTTGAGGATGCGCTCGACGTTCTCGATCACCACGATGGCGTCATCTACCACAATCCCGATCGCCAGAACCAGGCCGAACAGCGTGATCGTATTGATGGAATAGCCAAGTACGGACATCACCGCGAAGGTTCCGATCAGCGAAACCGGAATGGCGATGCTGGGTATCAGGGTGGCCCGCCAGTTCTGCAGAAACAGGAACACCACGAGAATGACCAGGCCAACCGCCTGAAACAGCGTAACGACCACTTCGCTGATAGACCGGCTGATAAACTCCGTGGTGTCGTACAGAACGCTGTATTCCACGCCCTCGGGAAAACTTGCCGAGGCACTTTCGACCAAGGCTTTCACCCTTTCTGCCACATCCAGCGCGTTGGCATCCGGGAGCTGGTAGATCACCAGAAAGGCCGTGTCGCGGTTGTTCAGTTTCGCAGTGGAAGTGTAGGACCGCGACCCCCCCAGTTCAATCCGGCCGACATCCCGCAGCCGGACAAATCCGCCGTCCGGCCGGGACCGCAGGATCGTTTGCCCGAACTCTTCCGGGTCCGTTAACCGCTCCCGTGTCTGGATGCTATAGACAAACTGCTGCCCGGCAGGCACCGGGGGGGATTGTCCGAGCTTACCGGCGGCGACAATCTGGTTCTGCTCCTTCAGCGCTGCGGCCACCTCCCCCCCGACCGTCACATCCAGAGCGGCCATGCGGCGGGGGGGGTTCAGCCACACCCGCATGCTGTAATCCTTGGCGCCCATCACTTCGGCGGAGCCACCCCCCCGGCAACCCGGCCCAACGCCTCCACGAGATTGTTTGAGGCATAGTTGCTGAGAAACACACCGTCCAGGTCGTCTCGGCTGGAAGTCAGGTTGATGCCCAACAGCATGTTGCCGGATTGCTTGCTGACGATAACACCCTGGCGCCGGACCTCATCTGGCAGGAAGGGCTCGGCCAGCGCGACCCGGTTCTGCACATTCACCTGGGCAATGTCGGTGTCGGTCCCGCTTTCAAAGGTCAGCGTGATTTTGGCGGTACCGTCACTGGAGGCCGATGATTCCATGTAAATCATGCCCTCCACGCCGTTGAGCTGCTGCTCCACCGGTCGTATGACAGCCTCCTCTACCACCTGGGCGCTGGCGCCTGGCAACGTCGCAGTCACCTGAACCTGGGGGGGTGGCGCCATGTCCGGGTACATATTCACAGGCAGGATACGCAACGCGAGCGTCCCCCCCGCGAGCGTGATGAGAATGGAAATAACGAAGGCAAACTTCGGGCGCTGAATAAACACGCGGCTGATCATGGCTGTGCCTCACCGGGCTGGCTCAACACGCCGGTGTCTGGATCGATGTCTTTGCGGACCGGATTCACCGCGACGCCGGCACGAACCTTCTGCAGCCCTTCAACAATGACCCGGTCCCCCCCGGCCTCCAGGCCGGATTCCACGACCAGTAATGCTCCGTCACGGGCGCCGGTCTTAATGAATCGCTGGGCCACCTGATTCTGGTCATCCACCAGCAGGACAAACTTGCCTTCAATGGTCTCCTGAATCGCCACCTGCAGTACCAGGACCGTGCCTCTCCGGTATGTCCGGAGACTTTCAGCGTGACGTAAAGACCAGGCACCAGCACCGCATCCGGATTCGGGAACACCGCACGAATTGCCACGGTACCGGTACTGGCGTCGGTCTGCACATCGACGAAGTCGAGCGTGCCCGGCTGGGCGTAGACTTCACCATCGGACAAGGTCAGTGAAAGGTCCAGACTCTTCGCGACTGCCTGCGCGGATTCGGCACCCGCCCGGCGAAACGCAATGAAGTCAGCCTCGTTGACCTGAAACTCCACGTACATCGGGTCCGTCACCAGTACCGACGTAATGGGACCAGTAGCCGGCCCGACTACCGCGCCGACATCATAATTCAGGCGGCCTACCCAGCCGTTGAAGGGAGCCTTGAGCTCCGCGTAATCAAGATTGGTGCGTGCCTTCTGAAGCGCCGCTTCTGCGGTCTGAAGGCGGCTTTGAGCAGCGCTGAAACGGTCCTTGAGTTTGTCGAGATCTGCTGCCGACAGGAAGCCTTTACCCGCAACATCCTCTCCCCCCCGGTCCAGATTCCGGCGCGCGGAGTCCAGCTCGGCACGGGCTGCAGCCAGCTCCGCTTCAGCCTGCTGCAGATCGGCATTGGCGCGCGTATCTTCCAGCCGCAGTAACACCTGCCCCCCCTGCTCCACCCGCGCGCCCTCTCTGAACAGCACCTCACGGATTTCGGCCTCGATCCGGGCCGTGATGTCTGCCCGGGCGGACGCTGACGTGCGGGCAACGAATTCCCGGGAAGGTCGAACCTCCGAGGTTTTGAGCTCCACCACCGACACCGCAACGGGCTGAGGCGATGGCGACTCCGCAGACTCGGAACACCCCCCCACCAGCAAAGACAACACCAACGACCATCCGAGTGCACGGAGTCGCTCTTTATAAAACATCTCAAGAAGCTGCATGGACACCATTCCCTGTATCGTGGGCAAGGCCCTGCCAGAGCCTGCCCATTAACGACGCATAGCGACTGATTGAGTTACTGAATCAATCTTAGTCGCTGATGGTGCATGCAGCCATTGCTTCAGGCGGTGGCGTCCGTCTAGGTTGCAGGGCGCTGTGGATGGCGACTTGAGAGAATGTGGTGCAGACCATCACAGTCGACCATGGGATCGTCGCAGTTCACGACGATGTCCGAATGGGCAATCACATAGCCCTTTCCGGTAATACTGTTCTTGACGACCTGATAGTCGCCTTCGGTTTCTACCGTGTGAATTCACCGATGAACCCGGTATCGCGGAGGGAAACGGTTTCCAGCTTGTCACCCGGCTGGATTCGGCCTTCGTAGTTCATCAACGCAAGCCTGGCCGAGGTGCCGGTACCGGTAGTGCTACGACAGATCACGCCGGGGGGGTGGACGTAGGTGGCCGATCGTGAGCGGAAATAGCCATCGGCCACTTTTTCTTCCGGCCCCCCCATAAAGTGCAGAAATGGCAGAGGCCCGACATCACCCAGGGTGTAGTGGGAGAATCCACGGGCAGCCTGAATGGCCTCGACAATGGCATGCGCGGTGCGGGCCAGCTCCCGTTCCTCATCAAGGGTCAGGTCAAAGCCCAGTGATTTGGCATCCACCAGGCATAGAACCCGCCACTATAGGCCACACTGTAGCCAACCTCGCCAATGCCCGGCACGTTAATACTGGCATCGTGGGTGTGGATGTAGCTCGGCAAGCCCTCGCAGGTGACCGCTTCCACCACGCCATCATGAACAATAGCTTCAATGTTCACGAGACCCGCCGGCGATTCCAGCATGAAATGTTGCTTGCCCTCCTGCTTTGGCACTATGCCAGCCTCGAGGACCGCCGTCGCCGTACAGATGGTGTTGGAACCCGAATAGATGGGATATCCCATCACCTCCATAATAATGTACCCAGCCGCCGCCCTGGGATCGGTGGCAGGGACAAGCAAATCCACGGACATTTCGGGAATGCCATAGGGCTCCTCCAGCAGGAGTTTGCGCAAGCCGTCAGCATCGTCCCGGAGGTACTCCATCTGCGCCCGCACGGTGTCGCCGGGCAACAGGTCAATGCCGCCGGTAACAATGCGGCTGACATCACCACCGGCGTGAGTGTCCATCAACTGAATGGTCAGTTCCGGTTTCATCAGTCCGCCTCCACCTCATAGGGTTGCCCGTGCTCCTGCCACTGGGCATCGGGCACAATCACGATTTTCCCCCCCAGGTAATTGCTGCCTCGGTTCACGAAGTACTCCTCCGCGCGGTGCAACTCAGACAACCGGAAAGCACCGTGCAGTACCGGCTTCAAATCACCGCTCCGGATCCATCTCATAAGCTGCTCTGCCTCTTCCCGGGTGCCATGGGACACACCGAAAATCTGCACCTGGTACAGATAGATGCGGGTCCAGAGAATTTCGCTGATGTTGCCGCCACTGGCCCCCCCGGCAATACTCAGCCTCGGATAGGTGCTCCGGGCATTCATGTCAAAAATCATGCGTCGATGAAACGGTCCGTCATGTCGCCGCCCACCAAGTCCATGACCGCGTCCAGCGGCTTGCCTCCGGTTTCCGCCTTCACCCGATCGACAAAGCTATCCATGTCAGTTCTGTCGAGAACGGCCTCGGCGCCGAGCTTCAGCAATGGATCAGCCTTGTCCTTCTGGCTCAGAGCATAGGGAATGGCACCGATAATCCGGCAGAGCTGAATCAGTGCCGTACCCACGCCACCGCTGGCACCGGTAACCAGCACGCGTTCACCAGCCTGAATATTGGCGGAGGTAAGCATGTGGTAGGCGGTCTGATAAGAACACATGCCCATGGAAGCGAGCTCGGCGTCGGCCAGGTCCGGATTGGGAATGTGATGGAACTGATCGGACGGTAAAGCGACGTACTCGGCGTATCCGCCATCTGCGCCATGCCCGTAATAATCCGGCGTGAGATTGATGTCTGTGCGGTTGTCCGCATAGATGTTGAAGTCCAACAAGCCGCGTTCGCCGATACGCTGTTCACTGACACCCGTGCCCACAGCAACAATACGACCGACAATATCGGCCCCCCCCTGAATGCGCGGGAAGGTGAGCGTAGCTTGCCGCCCATCTGGAACGACGTCATTTCCCCCCCTTTTTTTAGTGGGGGGGTATAGCCCCCCCTCACGGGCTTTGCGGTCTGTGTTGTTCTTGGCGGTGGCAGTTACCTGAACCAGCACCTCGCCTTCCCTCGGCTGAGGTACCGGTACATCCTGATACATGAGCTGATCAATTCCGCCATGGCCTTTCAGAACCATCGCCTTCATTGAGGACGGGATCATCGGCAACAGACCCTCCTGTTCTGGTGAATAAACTACCCAGACAGAATAGGAAAGATCACCGGGTGTGTCAGGGCCTGTTACGGATATCCATTAGACTCAACCGGTTTACCGAGCGATTACCCGATAAACCGGCCTTAATCGCGGAATCTGCTTGAGGACCACTTGGATAACCGTCATCAAGGGCACAGCAAGGAGAACCCCCCCCACTGGCCCCCCCCACAACCAGCCCCCAGAAGAAGATCGAAACAAAGATGATCACGGGGGGGTTGATGGCCATCCGGAAACCATGAATCCAGGGCTCAAGGAAAAATCCGACAATCGTGGTGAGCACAATGAAGCTGATCGGCGCAAGCACCATCATCCAGAGCACGTCCAGGGAAATGGCGGAGACTATGGCCAACAGGGTGATGGTAAGCATGTTACCAAGGTACGGAATAAACCGTGCAAGGCCTGCAATCAGGCCCCCCCAGACGGCCGGGTCTGGCAAGCCGATGGCCCAACAGATCAGGCCGGTCAACACGCCGACAGACGTATTGGACAACCCCCCCAGTACCGCCAGATATTGCGCAATCTGATGCTGGGAATCGTGGGTGATCCTCAGCACGGTCTTGCGCTGGGACCGGGGGGGCAACTGCTTGACGAAGTTGCGAATCAACCGGTCGCCGCTGACCAAAAGGAAATAGGTTAACGCCAGTGCCAGCGCCAGCCCGGCAATGCCGTTTCGGGCCTTGGACATTAACTGACTGCGCCAGGAGTCGGTTTGCAGAACCACCGTGGTGGGTTTGGTGCCCTGATCTTTGGAAAGCTCTTCAACCGATTTTTCGACCTGCTCTGCAGACTGACTGACTTTGTCGATCTGGCGCATGATCTCACTTTCCCCCCCCACCAACAGGCGAGACAGCCCCCCCTCCGGTGCTTTCTGGGCCCACTCCAGAGCTGGCGTGGCGACCGCGGCACCCAGCCCCCCCAGAATTCCGGCAAGGACCGCCAGCACCAGAACCAATGCGGATACCACACGCGGTATGCGCCAGCGCAAGTAAGCCTTTTTGACCAGAGGCGCCAGTAACAGGCTGGTCAGTACCGCCAGGATGATCGGGAGAACAATCTGATGAGCAATATACAGGGTGTACAGAATGCCAAGGATGAACAACCCGTAGATTGGCGTGGAGAGATCCGCGAAAGATCGCGAACCTGTGCCATTCGATTGCGGGGGGGATTCTGTCTTCTGGTCATCCATGGGCCGTTATACCTTGTCGGAGTGCCGCTCAGGGCACAGGAGTTTCGCCAGCGCAACAATCTGGCGATTAGCAACACAGTGTAGCGTTTACAGGAAGCACCCGCATTATCAAACAATTACCAAATGCATTTGAGGAAACTGAACCATCCACGCCCAGCACACCGTATACCTTCGGGATAAACAGCTCACAGCGGAGAACCCATGGCACCGCGCTACGACACCTTGTTCTACGATGGCTCCTGCCCCCCCCTGTGCGCGCGTGAGATACGCACCCTGCGAAGACTGCAGACCGGCAACCTGATCTTTGCGGATATTCACGAACAAAACCCGAGCAACCAGCAACTCCCTTCCCGGGAGCAACTGCTTCGGCGATTGCATCTGATGAGCTGGACCGGGGGGGAGTGGGTAACGGGATTACACGCCAATGTGCGAGCCTGGTCGCACACCCGATTTGGCTGGTTGTTCAAGCCGCTGCTCTGGCCGGTGATTCACCCGATTGCCAGCCGGATTTATGAAACCTGGGCCGACAAACGGTATGGGCGTAAATAGCTTGTGCGATGGGCAACGAAAACTCGTGCCCACCGGGAACCTGAGGCAAAAAGGCTACTAGCTGGCCAGCTTGGGCAGGAATGAGGTATCCACCCAATAGCGCTTGAGATTGGCCTCATCGACCAGCACGGGCACTGTTTCCTGGTGAATATGATTACTCGGATCGAACCACAGGTTATCGCTTCGGAATACATGAAGCTCACCGGTTTGCGGGTGCTGCCACTGGCAGACAATGCGGAACGGGTTACGACCGTTCACGGTCAGACTGGTGTTTTGCTCAACCGACGAAAATGTTGCGAGCACCTCGGTGCCGTGATCTTTCAGGTAAGCCTGTGAGCGGCTCTTCTTCCAACCAAACAACAGCATCCCGCCGCCAATGGCGCCAAACACGAGCCCCCCCATACCTCCAAGAATCATGGGCAGCCCCCCCCACAGCGAGAAGAAACTGTTGATTCGAGCACTCTCCGGAGCCGACGGCTCGTAAAACACAGACACACGCTCGCCGCGACTGAACGACGGCGGATTTGAGCCGGAGCGCGACCGGAACTCGATCTCCCGACCACGGATATCCTCGAAAACGACCACCGGATAGTAGGTAGTTGAATCGCTGGAACGAGAACGTTCCAGATCAATGACCGTGCCCGTGGCTTCCGTAGCTCGCTCGATAAATGACACCGTACTGCTGTAACTCATCACCGCACCAACAAGCATACCGGCGCCAATGAGTGTGAAGACGTATTTGAGGATATTCAGGGTTTTCAATGGTTCAATCCTTGTGTTTTGGGGGGGTCTCTTTCCTTAAGCCAGCTGACCAATTTCGGCCCCCCCTTCGGGAACGAGAGAAGGCATTTGGGGGGGCTCACGCCCCCCCTTCAAGATATTTGCCAGACGCCGCTCTCGTACCTTGTGAACAGAGGGATCAAACCTGAGTACCTTGAGGGGGGGCACCGGGTCACCCTCCTGCAACTTGTCGAACGTCGCCAGCTTACTCAGATAGAAGGCCCCCCCACTGTGATTTTGGCCATCAAACTGAAAATCAAACTCAATCATAAGGTTACACTGATAATGCCCTTCCCCCCCCTGTGGCTCATTTCGATGATCGTATTCCTGATGAAACTGACAATCCGCTTCTTTTTTGGTCAGTACGCCGTCCACCTCTACACCGTGCTTCCGTAGCAAGGCCTGGCCGTAGAGGTAGCTGGCGCCCGAGTAAGTAGTGACGATAGCAAGCAGAACCAACCCAGCGCCCATCAATGCGAAGAAACCTCCCGCAATCATGGCACCCCCCCAGTCGCCAAAGTCGACGTAGAAAATGCCACCACCCACAGCGGTGGTGATTATTCCTACGCACAGCATCGTTAGCATAATGCCTAGGTCAGCTTTTATTGCTGACCACAGGAGCGGCCAATCTATGTGGTTTTTTTCTGAGCATTTTTCTGGCGCTGGGAGGTTAGTTAATGGGTTGAGGCTGGTTATCAACGCAGCGAACGATTGGCTCTGCTGAGAAAAGACCTACCGAGGAAGAGTTTTGCGCATTCTTTCATGAAGCTCGTCCAGCTCCTTCTGCTTTTGCGCCATGTAGTCTTCTTCGATATCGATCAGTCGGGATGTTGGGCCGTTAGGATCCAGGCGTTCCTGTACCACGTCTGGCCAGTGCTTTCGGCTTCTCATCCTATCGATTTTCTGGACACATTCCATCCCGAAGGCAAATGGGAAGAGAAGATAAGAATCTAACCAGTATAAGAAGGCGCTTCCAGAAATGCCGTTTCCTTCTTTACGCTCTTCGCCAATAAATTTTCTCCCCCCCTGAAGCAACTGATCAAGAAATGAAACTCTGCCAGCCTTCAAACCCTTTTCTATAAAGGTATTCCGGGATTCTGTTTTCCTGCCCGCTTCATCAAACCAGGGGGGCCGACCGTCATAAAGCATCGTAAATACTCCCAAATGCCAATCAAGGCGGGCAAACGTTTGCCTGCCGGCACACCTGACAGATTCAATACGATCCGTTCGTCCGGTGTGCCAAATTTTTGGAGAATGATTTCCAAATTACCGTGGACTATCGATCCCGAATACTGATTTATAATCTTGTATTCGTAGGCAACCGCCTCAATACCATCCCAATTAGCATGATAAAGGTCCCCCCCTTTCATTTCATAGTAAACTTCCTGAGTCCGCCGGTTAAAAATAATTGGCAAAGATGGGGGGGGTCGACTTATCTCCCATATCATTGGTACGGCAATAGCCAGAATCGAGAACAGCAAAAACCACCAATCCGCACCCAAAGTCTCGCCAAATAAACCAATAGCAAGAAATACAGTCAGTCCAAACCCACCGATAAAAAAAAGCCTATGCCAGTCAGAGTCCCCCCCTTACTTTCTGAACTGCCCGTTTTTAAGGATAAGAACACCTCATCCTGTGACTCAATGAGACCGGGCTGCGATGGAGCATAACCACTACTCAAGCTGCCACTAAGCAGCAGAGTATTTGAGGATGTCCCGAATTACTAGCTACAGCGTCGAATAGCTTTTTCGCGTTTTCAATCACCAGATATCAACCTTTACCGGAGGCATTTCCAGACCGGGTTGTGGGCGATATATCAGCTCCCCCCCCTGAAGTCCAAAGATCTGGTCATCATCGTCATAAACCTTTCTGTATGTTGCGGTGGCTGCGGCATTATGAATTCTTGTCCCTTCATGACGAGTGAAATCAGAGCCAGACCAAGTCACAGGTGTTCGCTTTGGCTGCAGTATCTGCTCTCTTTCCTCCGCTTCAAATACAGATCGCAATTGCTGCTCAATCCACGCCAAAGACCGATAACTAACACCGTTTCTCAACTCATCACCCGAAAAATAAATCATTTCAGGGTGCAAAGCACTTTGCCCCCCCGGAAGCTCAAGAATCAACCAACAATCCTGCATATGGATTCCCGTACGCGGATTAAACCTCCGAACCCTCTCCAACCTGAGTTTGATGGGAAAAATAGCCGTGTACAATCGCTCCATCTCATCTCGATAGTTCCCGGCCCACCCAGCGGGCTTCACACCGAACCGGGTATTAGCAAGCCAGCGCTCGAGCGGAGTATTCTGTAGGTAATGACGGGCGACCAATCCTCCAATTAGGGATGCAGTTAAACCTACCGACAACGCCGTGTAGAAGCCACCCAGTCTTGACAACCCCCCCCGGACCGAAGAAGCAACTTGTAACCCTAGGGCCGCCGCTCTCGCCTCACGATATGCCCTGAAGGCTCTGACACTGAGCGCTAGTTGTCCTGATGACACCGCCATCAAACCGCCCTCCATTGCAGCCGTATCAAAATCCCCCCCAGCACGGTATGATTCAATCGCTTGCAGACCAAAAACAACTACGTCAAAGGCTGCGGTGATGGAGGTCAACGATGCAGCAAGCGAGCCTAACCGATGGCTATGAGCTGCTGGATTATCCAATGGCGACAATCCCTGCTTCCAATTCAGCTCTGCAATTCTGTGGCGTAGGGATGTGTAAGCGGCAAAAAGGCCCGTCGTGCTGCCAACAGCTTTGGCGAAGCCCTCAGCATTACGATTAGCATCATCGGTTAAAGCCACGATTGACGACGCCATATTAATTCCAGTCAAAACAACCAGAATCGAACGCAACGGTGCCTTTTCTAAAGCGTCCCTCAGGCCATAAGGATTCCCTTTGAAATACTGTCCAGCATTTGCAGATACTGCTCTAATTATGGGCACTTTACGCGCATCGGCATCCGGAGGGCTGAGAGGCGACACTGCGTTTCCGCCATTTTTTGCCGCCTCACTCAACCATTGATTAGACTGAACAGCGCTCACGCTCTCCACCGCCAATGACTGGCCAGTTCGAGCTAGCCCCCCCGAAACCAGGAATCCGCTTCCTAAAAGTGATATTCGGTTTGGAAACCCTCTCAACTCGACCGCAGCGACAGGCGAAACAGCATTGAATAATAATTGTGTCGGAGGCGTCGGCGCTCTGGCGACAAGACCGGAAATCTTGGAATTAATCGCGGCAACAAGCGCTGTCGCGGCTTTCGAAAGATCTTCTACGGAATCGTTCGCCATATCTCCGACTTCAACGAGCTTCTCGATTTCTCCGAGAGATAGGCGCTCTCTTACCCCCCCAAGCAGCGCATTCCAGAACCACTGGGCACCCTCGCCCTGTATGTCGGCCAGACGACCAATCGCACCAGCTCCTTTGCTGAAGTAAGATGGGCCTAACAGAGCAAGACCAAATTTCTCTTGCAAAATGGTGTGGTGGTCTTCTCTGGCGAGATCAAGGCTCTCACAAGCACTTGCCAGTGTTTCAGGACCGTTTGCACATTCGAGCGTCTCCATCCACCGAATCCAGGAATCGAGCAGCCCTCCAACAACTTCTTCAAAATGGGATTGAGACGAATCTGACTCACGCCAGGCCCTCTGCAATTTGGGCAGTTCAACGAGTTCAGGAAGCTTTGCCTCAAGCTGACTGTCCGTTTCGTATAGATCCCTGATTGTCTTGGCAAGGCTCCACTCCCCCCCACCGAACCGAGCTCGCAACCGCTCCTGATTGTCGTGGGCGAGCCGAACCAAAGCGGCCAGATCCTCTGTCACGCCCCCCCAAGGGTCATCAACAACCCCCCCCATTACCCGCTGATCAAACCTCCTCGTGGCACGTTCGATTTGAGGCCAATGCGGAATCGTTGGCGTTAACCCTGACCAATCGAAGTCTTCGATATTAGCGACCTCCGGCAGGCTATAAAACGTCTGTTCATCAAGTCCCTGACAGTGCGGTGAGCTTCCCGGGATCATTCTTCTCATGAATTTCTCACGCTGATCCGACTCATTCACAATCATGTCAAAATGAGCATCAGACCACTGGTTTTCGCTCCAGGCAATATCGACCGGCTCTCCCGAGGGAAGCGCTAAAAAAAACCGACGTTCTGGAATCGATAACCTCTCCGCCCCCCCGGCTCGTTTCCTGAATATGGGAATTCGTCACCGAGTACTCGATCAAGCGATCGTCATAGCTGCTCCACACATATAACCAGCCGTCTCTCAACAAACGAGGAACCAATCCAAGCATTCGATCCTGAAGACGCGTATACCGCTCAAAGTTGGGAAAAAGATCTGGCAGGTCAGGTAACTCCAATCCAGCCAGCAAATCGCCTTCATAGTTCAAAGGACCAATGGCGTATCGAAGGGGGGGCACAAAAGCTGTCATTAGTGGACAGGTTGCACAATAAGTCATAACACTTCCCTGTGTTTTAGATCGTTTGACGAACCCAGTGCAGATAATAGATCTGAGCCGAAATGGAAGTGAGGCACCACTTTTTGTGAGAGGAGCGCCCGCTCATCCGAAGCATTGTCCTCCGAGGCCCGTGTTGGTTGGTATCTTGTGATCGATGCTGTTTCAGATTGGAAAAAAATAGAGCCAACACCCGACCAGAATTGCGGAGGGAAACGACCGTCAGCCTCAGCCAATCTTGAAATTACCCTGCATCACCGAGCCTCAGCCAAGCCGACAACTCTTCGGGCATAATCACTTGCACTCGTGCCCTCAGAAATTCCAATAAACCAATCTCATCATAAGATGTGTGATACACCGCAGCTCTCCTCATTATGGGATGATTGTTTTCCCATAACGCCTTAAGAACAGTGCTAGCTTTCAGATCCGCAATCATCGGCCCCCCCAAAGCAGACACGCCATCATAGACACCATCCTTCAATACCATGAGAGGACATACATCTAACCCCCCCAATTCGTACCAGCTTCGCAGCCCGTGCTTAGAACATGCGCCGTCAAAAACCAAGAACATATGCTCGGCCGGTGGTAAGGGCTGAAGGCTTTCGCTAACCGTTGAGGCTTGAAGCATCATGAAAGCCCCCCCCTTATCAGACCTTACAGAGCAGACCTCCGAGAACACTTCTTCCTTCCTTGCTGCATTTCTAAAGCTTGCGGCTTGCTTCAGATCTGCCTCAATCGGCCTAACCTCATCCACGTACAAAGACGGAGACTCTATGTTTGACCTAACTCCAGTATCCGCGACCTGATCCCCCCCTGTCGAGCTGACAGGGCCATCAGGCGTTAATCCATTTGGCAACAACGGCCCCCCCTTCACCCCCCCAACCCCCCCACTACCACTCCCAGGCCCACCCCCCCCTGAATTCATCCGCACCAAAGGCCCTGACACCGTCACCCCCCCGCTCGGGTCTACCTTCACAAAACTCCCACCAGCCTTCAGCGTCACCTCAGCCCCCCCAGCCTCAATCACGATTTTCATACCCGCCTTGTGGTGGATTTCGGTGCCGGCTTCCACCAGCTGGTTTTTGCCCTGCTTGCTGTGATGGCTGCCGTTTACGGTGAGGTTGTAGTCGGCGCCGATGCTCTCGCGATGTTCGCCATCTGTGGTGTGGTGGCGGTTGCCTTTGGTATGGCTGAAGCGGTTGTTTTCCTCCGTCAGGTGGCTGTCGTGCTTGATGACTTCGGTGCGGTTGTTTTCCGTCAGCAGGTCCAGGTCTTTCTGGGCGTGCACGTAGATCTGTTCTTCGCCGGCTTCGTCTTCAAACC
>JDSH01000069.1_pt1 | contig 38501 bp, 51 predicted proteins | sample 199451 | NCBI WGS metagenome assembly JDSH01 (sample SAMN02584198, study PRJNA231836) | bioreactor metagenome | isolation source: continuous culture bioreactor electron acceptor NO2- transfer2 day 38 after... | place: Germany: Bremen | reverse complement strand
GATTTTCCTCGTGACCCTCCTGCCCTTGGCAGCCCTTGCCGACCCGCAGGTCCTGTCGGTGCAATCGGGTTTCCTGTGCAACGTGATCGACAGCGGGTCGGAGCTGGCCGAGGACACGCTGGAAGGGCGCACCGATCTGATGGACGCCCATTCCCTGCGCGTCATCCCGACGACTATCGCACCTGCCGCCAAGGGCATCCATATTGGCGTGGTGCTGCAACGCGACCCGGCCTACACGTCCCCCCCCATCCGCGCGGTGACCTCCCATCCGCCGATGGCCCCCCCGATGGCGTGACGCAACAAAGCTTTTTCACCAACCAGACCCCCCCCGATGGGGGGGTGATCGGCGTCGGCTGGGAGTTCGAGTTCGCCTATGAAATGCTGCCCGGCGACTGGTCGATTACGCTCTATGACGGGGGGGATACCCTGCTGCACCGCGCGCAGTTCACCGTGGTCACGCCCGCGCTGTTTCCGAAGGATATCCACATCTGCGACGGCGGGCCGGAGCTGTTGTCATGAGCGTTATTCACACCGCCTGAGCGGGCCATTGACCAGCGCCTCGTCCCAGAGGATCGTCAGCACTTCGCCCTCCAGCACGAACCCAAGGTTATAGCCGCGCACGGAATCCGCGCCACATTGTGCGCGAGCTGCGCGGAACAGCCCATGCTTACGTGGTTGTTCCTCGAACCAAGATAAGCGGCACCAGACCTCGCCCTGTTTCAGCCATTCTGACCCGACCTCTATCGGCGTCGCCAATCGCGTGCCGCCCACCACAATCGGCAACCCCCCCGCGCATTGCGCCGCCGTGCCCCCCCAGCGGCCCTCCAGAGGATTGGCAGCAGCCGGGGGGGTAACGAGAATGAGAAAGACAAGCCAGCGCATGGGCTCAGTCTAAGACAAAGCCTTCTGGCGCGCGGTCACGATCCGGTCAGCCAAGCAGCCCCCCCTTGCGCAGCAGGTTCAGCCCGGCCAGCACCAGCACCACCAGAGTGATCCGCTTGAAGGCCGCCTGATCCATGCGGTCATGCGCCCAGGTGCCCACGGCCACGCCCACCATCGCCGGAACCAGCATCAGCGCGGACAGGGGGGGCGCGGTATACCCGCTGAACACGCCCGAGCGCAGATGCGCCACCACCAGCACCACCGCGCCCAGACCATAGATCACACCCTGCACCCGCATCTGATCCGCCTTGGGCGTGTCGATCGCGGTCAGATAGGCCACCGTCGGCGGTCCCCCCCAGACCCCCCCGGACATGCCGCCGAAGAACCCGGCCACGCCAGCCACTGCGGCTTCATCCCGCAGCCGGTTCTCGGGCTTGAGGCGCGGTCGCCACCCCCCCACCAGCTGCATCACACTGAACAGAACCACCGGCAGACCGATCACGACGAACAAGGCGCGTGGGGGGGACAGCACAGTGACCAGCTGCGCACTGGTGCCGAGCACAACCAGCATGACCAGCAGATAGACCCGGAACCTCCAGGTCGCGTCCCAGGCCACCCGCCAGCCCTGCCTGAGCGCCTGATAGGTGTTCGACACCACCGTGGGCAGGATCAATGCCGCAAGTGCAACCTCGCCCGGCAGGATCGTCGCCAGGCCCGAGATCATCAGCATTGGCATGCCGAAGCCCACTGCGCCCTTCACGAAGCCCGCAAGCAGGGTGAACCCCCCCGCCGCCGCCAGTAGAATCCATAGAGGGAGTTCGGCAACTATCCCACTCATTTCACGTCCTTTTTAACGCCCTGCCCCCCCGCAGGGTAGCGGATCGCCTGCGCCGCCGCACGCCCAAATATCGCCGCGTCATTTTCGTTCGCCCCCCCTGCCATTCGTGGCGTATTTTTATTGCGCTGCACCTGCAAAATAGCTATCTCTTCCCGGACTTAGAGACAGGAGCCGAATCCATGCCGCATGATGGACAGGAGATGACCATGACCACCGCCCTGATGGACGATCTGATGACCCTGACCGGCGCCGCCGTGGTGCCCTGCGAGGCCGTGCTTGAGGCCGCGAAAGCCTCGGTCCGCGACATGGTCACCGATGGCGACCGTGTCTCGGGCAGCCTGCTGGAGGCCAACCAATCCGCCGCCCACGCCCTGTCCTGGCTGGCCACCTATGTGGAAAGCCTGCGCCAGATGCAGGCCTGGGCCACGCGCCTGACCGAGGCCGGGCAGATGGGCGAGATGGAAAGCCTGATCCTGCAGATCGCATTCGGCGAATACCTGGCCCAGATGCGCGGCGGCATGATGATGAGCCAGAACGAAATGGCCCGCCTGTCCGACATGGGCGTCGATGCGGCCCCCCCGCTGGCCAAGCCCGAGATCGACGCGCTGATCGCCGGCGGCAACACCCCCCCCGCCGCCCGCGCCCGCCTGGTCGAGCTGATGCGCGACAACGCCGGCCACGCCACCTTCGGGGGGGCCACCGGCCTGGACGAAGAGCTGGAAATGATCCGCGAGACCTTCCGTCGCTATGCCGATGATCGGGTCGTACCCAATGCGCATGACTGGCACCTGAAGGATGAGTTCATCCCGATGGAAATCCTGGAAGAGCTAGCCGAAATGGGCGTCTTCGGCCTGACCATTCCAGAGGAATACGGCGGCATGGGCCTGTCGAAAGCCTCGATGGTCGTGGTGTCCGAAGAGCTGTCACGCGGCTATATCGGCGTGGGCTCGCTGGGCACGCGCTCGGAAATCGCGGCCGAGCTGATCCTCGCGGGCGGCACCGACGAACAAAAGGAACAGTGGCTGCCGAAACTGTCCTCGGCCGAAATCCTGCCGACCGCCGTCTTTACCGAACCCAACACCGGCTCGGACCTGGGCTCCTTGCGCACCCGCGCGGTCAAGACCCAGGACGGTGATTACGAGGTGACCGGCAACAAGACCTGGATCACCCATGCCGCGCGCACCCATGTGATGACCCTGCTGGCGCGCACCGATCCCGACAGCACCGACCACCGGGGGGGCCTGTCCATGTTCCTGGCCGAAAAGACGCCGGGCGACGACGCCAACCCCCCCTTCCCCCCCACCGAAGGCATGACCGGCGGCGAGATCGAGGTGCTGGGCTACCGTGGCATGAAGGAATACGAGCTCGGCTTCGACGGGTTCAAGGTCAAGGGCGAGAACCTTCTTGGTGGCGTCGAGGGACAGGGCTTCAAACAGCTGATGAAAACCTTCGAGGCAGCGCGCATCCAGACCGCCGCGCGTGCGATCGGCGTCGCGCAAAACGCGCTGGAGGTCGGCATGCAATATGCCGAGGACCGCAAGCAATTCGGCAAGTCGCTGATCAACTTCCCGCGTGTCGGTGGCAAGCTCGCCATGATGGCAGTGGAGATCATGGTGGCCCGCCAGCTGACCTATTTCTCGGCCTGGGAAAAGGACCACGACCAGCGCTGCGATCTTGAAGCGGGCATGGCCAAGCTGCTGGGTGCCCGTGTTGCCTGGGCCTGCGCGGACAACGCGCTGCAGATCCACGGCGGCAACGGCTTTGCGCTGGAATACCAGATCAGCCGCATCCTGTGCGACGCGCGCATCCTGAACATCTTTGAAGGGGGGGCCGCCGAGATCCAGGCCCAGGTCATCGCCCGCCGCCTGTTGGGGGGGTAACTTCATCCCCCCCATCGACATTCACGCGGGCGCGGGTCTATCCTGCGTCCGTTGTCGTTTCAAACCCGCCCGCCATGCAGCCCCCCCGCGCCATTCACACCCTGAGACTCTGGTTCACGCGCCATGAAGCATGGGCCCTTCAAACCGCAATGCGCGTTCCGGTCCTTGCGGTTTTCGCTTTCGCAACGCTTTGGATATGGCTCTTCCTTCCCATCTTGCTCATTGCCCCCCCGCTGGCAATCTTCACCATTGAAACAGGCGATTTTTTTTGTAGGGTGGCTGATCCCCCCCGTGCTGGCACTGCCCGCGCTTGTCGCGCTGGTCCTGCTCACCCCCCCGTGGTTCTTTCGGTGGTCTTTCATCTGCCTCGGACTGATGTTCAGGCACACTCGACGGGCAAAGGCGAAAGCAGATGATCTCCACACGCGCCTCATGTCCCTGTTGGGGGGGTGAACGGGTCACAGATTCACGCTGACAAGCCCTCTGGAATCCCAGGGGGGGGCTTGTTTTATTTTGCAGATGCAGCATAATCTTTCTGCACCTGCATTGACAGGCGCTGCCCCCCCGCCGCTGCCCAAGGAGGCCGCAATGCTGAAGAAAAAGACCCGCCTGAACGCCGATGACTGGCTGCAAACCGGGTTCGACGCCCTTGTCGAGCTGGGACCGAAAGCCTTGAAAGCCGAGCCACTGGCGCGGCGCATCGGGGGGGCCACCAAGGGCTCGTTCTACTGGCATTTCCGCGACCTGCCCGACTTCCACACCCGCCTCCTGGCCAAGTGGGAGGAACGCACCCTGCTGGCCCTGGCCGCCGCGGGCGAAGAGGAGGCCGATGCGGTGAAACGGCTGGAACGGTTGGGCACGCTGAATGGTGAGGACCCCCCCGCCGAACAGGCCATTCGCGCCTGGGGGGGGCGGAAAACGCGGCCGTGGCCGAGACCGTCGCGCGCGTCGATGGGCACCGCCGCACCATGCTGTCGGTCACCCTGGACGAGCTGGGCCTGACCAATCCCGAATTTGCCCGCATCGTGCAGGGCGCGCATATGGGCCTGGCGGAGCTGTCGGCGGCGGACGGGATCGACAATTCCGGTGCCATGTCCACCCTTCTGGCCGCCCTGCTGGCATTGCGCGACGCCTGAACACCTCCTGGTCGTGGCGTACACTTCAGTTGCCTGCTAGGCTCGCGGCATGAGAAACTTCTGGCCCTTCTGATTATCGCCCTGGCCGCGTTCATCTTCGTGAAAGCCTCCGGCAAGGACGAGACCATATCAGGCTACGCCACTCCTGGTGTGACCTGGACCCTGTCCGAGCTGGGTGGCGCGCCCTACCCGACCCGCGCGACGCTGACCTTCCCCCCCGAGGAAGGCCAGATTGCGGGCAAGGCCCCCCCCTGCAACAGCTATTCCGCCACGCAATCCGCGCCTTATCCCTGGTTCGAAGCGGGGGGGCCGGTGGCGGCTACCAAACGCGCCTGCCCGGACCTGCCCGCCGAAACGGCCTTCTTCGACGCACTCGCCCGCGTCACCCTGGCCGAGGTGGCGGGCGAGGTGCTGATTCTGTCCACCGAGGACGGGTTCGAAATGGTGTTTCAGGCCCGCTGAGGCTCAGGCCGGTTTGAACGCCCGCAGCACCTGACGGGCAGCGGCAACCACCGGATCATGAGTTTCCTTCAGGATCTGCACCCGGTCGAACCGCGCCGCGTCCGCATTGACCGCCTCGCGCAGCGCGTTGCCGAAGGCCATGCGCAGCTCGGTCCCGATGTTGAACTTGCAGATCTTTGACCCGCGCGCCAACGCGGTGCGCTGCGCCACCGGCACGCCGGACCCGCCGTGGATCACCAGCGGCACCTCGGTCAGCGCCTCGATCGCGCGAATGCGGGGGGGTTCGTCCAGCCCGCCTTCCTTGTCCTGTTGCAGGTGCACATTGCCCACGGAAATCGCCATCGCATCCACGCCGCTTTCACGGGCGAACCGCGCGGCTTCCTCCGGGTCGGTTCCCGCCGACCCTTCGCCGCCTGAATAGCCGACAAACCCAATTTCACCTTCACAAGAGACACCCGCCGCATGGGCCATCTCGGCAATCGCGGCGGTCTCGTCGATATTCTGGGAAAGCGGCTTGCGCGAGCCGTCGAACATGACCGAAGTAAAGCCGCTGTCCACGGCAATCCGGCAGTCCTCGGCGGTATAGCATGGTCCAGGTGCGCCACGACCGGCACCGATGCGCCCTCGGCCAGGTGGCGGAACATCTTGCCCAACACCGGCAGCGGGGGGGTGTGCTCTCGGCAGGACGGCCCCCCCGCCTGCAGGATCACCGGAACACCTTCAGCCTCGGCGGCCGCCACATAGGCGCGCATGTCTTCCCAGCCCAAGGTCACCAGACCGGCCACGGCATACCCACCAGACAGCGCCGGTTGCAGCACTTCTTTCAACGTCACAAGGCTCATTTGAACTTCGCCACCATGTCCATGATGCCGGGGGGGATCGTGTGCAACTGTTCGGCATGGGTCGGCTGGAAATACTGTTTCAGGCTGCGCTGGCTGAGCCCGCCAGAATGGTGAAATAGTACATCTGATAGCCCGGCAGCACCGCGCAGGGGGGTGGTAACCCTTGTCGATGCAAATCGTAGACCCGTCCATGATGTGATAGGCGTCGCCGGGTGTGTTGTCCTCGCGCTGGAGCATTTGCAGGCCGGAGCCATAGTTCGGCTTGAAGCGGAAGTTGTAGGTCTCGTCATGGCGCGTCTCTTCCATGTCCCCCCCCAGGCCGGCCCGCCGGTCGGTGTCATGCTTGTGCGACGGGAAACCGGACCAGCCGCCCTCGCCCACCGTGAACAGTTCGGACACCAGCAGGCGGCCCACCTTGTCATGCTGGTTTGCGCCCAGGATGTGTTTGATCTTGCGATGGGTCTTGGTGTCATCGGACCCGTACTGCACCAGGTCGATCTGATCCGCGCGTACGTCGAAGGGCTCCAGCACCTTGTCGTATTTGGCACCGGCGATGAAACATTCGACCTCGTCGCTCACACAGGTGATGCGGGCATGCGCGCCGACGGGCACATAGACACCCTCGGGCTCACCGTCCCAAACATCCTCGCCCCCCCGGTTGCCCAGCGCCGGGTAGGCTGCACCTTCCACGTCCACATCCACCGTGCCTGTCGCGGGCACGATACAGGTCTCATAGCCGGGCACAGCATAGTCGAAGACCTCGCCCTTCTTCAGCTTGACGATGTTGAAATAGTTCAGCGGCACCAGCGCGTCGTCGACATCGACGATCGGTTTGTTCTGGTTGTCATGAGGGGGGGCGATGTGCATGGCGCACTCCTTTCAGTCTGTGGGGGGCCGGAATGCGAGGCCAGGAAGGCCTCAAGCTCGGCGGTTGTGGGCATGGCATTGGCGCAGCCGGGCTGACTGACAACGATGGAGGCGCAGGCGGACCCGCGCAGCACCGCGTCGCGCAGCCCGTGGCCCTGCGCAATGGAGCCAAGAGACCGGCCATAAAACTGTCGCCTGCGCCATTGGGTTTGACGGCTGTCACGGGATAGATGCCGGTGCGGATCTCCTGCCCGTCCGCCAGGGTGATCGCGCCTCATGGCCCATCTTATAGACCACCATGCGCCCCCCCTGCGCGGCCAGCTCACGCGCCTTGTCCAATCCCTTGTCGAGCCCGCCTGCCATGAAGCCAAACTCCTCGTCATTGCCGACGATCAGGTCGCTCGCTTCACCGGCGCGGGTCAGCACCTCGGCGGCAACCTGTGGAGAGGGCCAGCTGTAGGGGGGGCGATAGTCGATATCGAAGATCACCGGCAACCCCCCCGCCGCGCGGGCGTTGTCGAAGGCGCGGAAGGTGGCAGATCGCGAGGGCTCCGCGGCAAAGACCGTGCCCGCGGTGATCAGCGCGGTAAAGGCCGCGTAATCGACCGCGTCCATGTCCACCTCGGTCACCTGAAAATCGGCGGCCCCCCCATTGCGATAGATGACGTTCTGGAAATCCTCGATGCAGCTTTCATAGACGGCAAGCGAGGTGCGCGCCTCGCCGCCCACGGCGCGGACATAGCGCGTCTCGACACCGTAGTCCTTCAGCCGGTTCACGCAGAACCGCCCAACCGCGTCGTCGGAAACCGAGGTGACCAGCGCCGCCTCTGCCCCCCCGAGCTTCACCAGCCCGGCGCAGATATTGGCACTTGAGCCGCCCAGGTCTGCGCGAAACGTGCTGGCATCCTCGCTTTTTACACCGATCGGTTCGGCAAACATGTCCATGCCCGCACGACCGAAGACGGCAAAGCGATTGCCCTTGATCCCGTCGATCAGCCCCCCCATCAGATACCCCCCCGACGCTGCTTTTCACGGGTGGCTTCCCAATCCAGATGGGCCGCGCGCACATTGTTGTCTTCGGTGACATGCGGCGTGCCGACCTCCCACCAGGCGTGGCCCTTGGTGGTCCAGCCTCGTACGGGTCCACATCCATGACGATCACATAGGTCTTGTCGGAGGCCTTGGCGCGTTTGAACGCCTCGCCCAGTTCGGCCGAGTTCGAGACCTTTTCGGCGGTCGCCCCCCCCATCGACGCCGCATGGGCCACGAAATCCACGCCGAAGGGTTCGGCAATGGTCGGGCAATCCGCCAACAGGTTGTTGAAGCTCTCGTTCCCGGTGTTGTTCTGCAGCTTGTTGATCACCGCGAACCCACCGTTGTCCAGCACCAGAACGATCATCTTCTTGGCCGAAAGCACGCTCGAATAAATGTCCGAATTCAGCATCATATAAGACCCATCGCCGCAGAAGGTGATCACGTCCTGATCGGGCTCCATCTGCGATTGCGCAATGCGCGCGCCCCCCAGGCCCCCCCCGCGATCTCATACCCCCCCATGCAGGAGAAGCCGAATTCCACATCCACCGTACCGATATCCAGCGTGCGCCAATTGGCGGTGACCTCGGCGGGCAGGCCCCCCCCGGCAGCGGCCACCACGCGGTCGCGCGGGTCGCAAAGTTCGTTCACCACGCCGATGGCCTGCGCATAGGAGTTCGGTCGGTTACCGTAGGAGACATTGTCGGCCACGTACTCATCCCAGCTCTTGCGCTCGTCCCGGGCATAGGCAACCCAATCGGCAGGTGCCTTGTAGTCGCTGGCGGCATCCAGCGCGGCAAGGCTCAGCTTGGCGTCGCCCACCACCGGCAGCGACATATGCTTGCCCGCGTCATGGCGCGCAGCGTTAACAGAGATGAACTGCGCCTCCTGGGCAAAGGCCGTCCACGAACCCGTGGTGAAATCCTGCAACCGCGTGCCCACGGCAACGATCACATCGGCCTTTTCGGCAATCGCATTGGCCGAATCCGACCCGGTCACGCCGATGGGCCCAATGTTCAGCGGGTGGGTCGCGAGCATGTTGGCCCGACCCGCGATGGTCTCGACCACCGGGATCTGATGCGCCTCGGCAAAGGCCGTCAGTTCTTCGACGGCACGCGAATACTGCACCCCCCCGCCGCCCGCGATGATCATCGGACGCTTCGCCCCCCCGGCCAGCGCGGCCACCGCATCGGCGACCTCAGCCGCATCGGGGGGGGCCTGACGGCGAATGCGATGCACCTTCTTCTCAAAGAACTTGACCGGATAATCATAGGTCCAGCCCTGCACATCCTGCGGCAGACCGATGAAGGCCGGACCGCAATCCGCCGGGTCCAGCATGGTGGCAATCGCGGCAGGCAGCGACTGGATCACCTGCGCCGGGTGGCAGATACGATCCCAGTACCGGCTGACCGGCTTGAACGCGTCATTCACGCCGAAGGTCGGGTCGTTGAAGTTCTCCATCTGCTGCAGCACCGGGTCCGGCAGGCGGGTCAGGAATGTATCGCCGCAGAGCATCAGCATCGGCAGGCGGTTCGCGTGCGCCAGACCGGCGGCGGTCAACAGGTTCGCCGTACCGGGCCCGGCGCTTGCCGTGCAAAACATGAACCGCTGGCGCAGCCATGCCTTGGCGTAACCGGCAGCGGCGAATCCCATGCTCTGTTCGTTCTGCCCACGATAGAGCGGTAGCTCGTCGCGCACCGTGTTCAGCGCCTCACCCAGGCAGGTCACATTGCCGTGGCCGAAGATGCCGAAACCACCCCCCCCACACAGGCGCATTTCCTGCCCGTCAATGTCGATGAACTGGTTGGTAAGCCAACGAATAATCGCCTGCGCCGTGGTCAGGCGGATGGTGTCGGTCTGTGCGGTCATATCTGCGGGCTCTCCCGATTTTCCGGCGTCATGCCGAATGCAGCTTGCGAGTTCTCGATTCACAGGATACAGTTTTTGCAACCGGTTGCAAACGGTTTTCAAATCAGAAGGGGGGGTCTCGGCATGTCCGAAATCGGCATTGGCATTCTTGGTGGCGGCTATATGGGCAAGGCCCATGCGGTGGCCATGGCGGCGGTCGGCGCGGTGTTCAACACTACCCTGCGGCCCCCCCGTCTGGAAATGGTTTGCGCTTCCTCCCCCCCCGACAGCGCGGAACGCTACCGCCACGCCTATGGATTTGCGCGGGCAACCGACGACTGGCGGGTTTTGGTCAATGACCCGCAGGTTGAGGCCCTGGTCATCGCGACCCCCCCACAGGAATTCCACCGCCAAATCGCCGAGGGCGCCTTTGCCCTGGGCAAGCCGGTTTTCTGCGAAAAACCCTTGGGAGCCTCGCTAGAGGATAGCGCCGCCATGGTCGCAGCAGCCGAGGCCTCGGGCGTGGCCAACATGGTCGGCTTCAACTACATCCGCACCCCCCCCGCCAGCCAATACGCGCGCGCCCTGATTGCCGCCGGAGAAATTGGCGACATCACCTGGTTCCGTGGCGAACATGCCGAAGACTTTTATGCCGATCCCAAGGCCCCCCCGGCGACCTGGCGCACCACCGGCATGGCCAATGGCACAATGGGCGATCTGGCCCCCCCGCATATGGTCAACGCGGCGCTTGCCTGATGGGACCGATTTCCCGTGTCATGGCCGAGGTTGAAACCGTTCACAAAAACCGCCCCCCCGGCGGCGTGGTCACCAATGATGACCACGCCCAAATGATGGTGCGGTTTGAAAACGGCGCGATGGGGGGGGCGATGTATTTCAGCCGCATCGCGACCGGGCGCAAGATGGGCTATGCCTATGAAATCACGGGCACAAAAGGCGCGATCCGTTTCGATCAGGAGGATCAGAATGCGCTGTGGCTTTACCGGATGGACGGACCCGAGGCCGAACGCGGTTTTCGCAAGATCCTGACCGGTCCGGCCCACCCTGATTACGAGCCCTTCTGTCAGGGCCCCCCCGGCCACGGCACCGGCTATCAGGACCAGATCATTATCGAGGCGCGCGATTTCCTGCGTGCGATTGAGACCGGCGCGGCGGTGTGGCCCACCTTCCGCGACGGGCATGAGGTGAACAGGGTCATCACGGCGGGGGGGCTGGCCTCCTCCAACGATGAAACCTGGAAGAATATCAACGACTTCTGAGCATCGGAGAGACGACGGATGAGCATCAGAATTGGCAACGCGCCCTGTTCCTGGGGGGGCGTGGAATTTGCGCAGGACCCGCGCAACCCAACCTGGCAGGACGTGCTGAAGGACTGCGCCGCGGCGGGCTACAAAGGGATCGAGCTGGGGGGGCCGGTCGGCTTCATGCCCGAAGACCCCCCCGCAGAACTGGGCGAAGGACTGGCGAAACACGACTTGACCCTGATCGGCGGCGTGGTGTTCCGCCCCCCCTACCACGACCCCCCCGACGCCTGGGAGGACGTGCTGGACGCCACCCACCGCACGGCTCGTGCGTTGAAGGCGCATGGGGGGGCACAACATCTGGTATTGATCGACTCGATCTCCCCCCCGCGTCGTGCGCCGACCGCTGGCCGCGCGGATGAGGCCGAACAGATGGACAAGGCCGAATGGCAGGCCTACCGCGACCGGATTGCGGAAAGCGCACGTATTGGGGGGGCCGAGGAATACGGGCTGACCGTGGGCATCCACGCCCATGCGGGCGGCTTCATGGATTTCGAGCCGGAGCTGGAGCGGCTGCTGGAGGGGGGGGTGGACGAAAGCCTGTTGAAAATCTGCTTTGACACCGGCCACCACTCCTATGCGGGTTTTGATCCGGTAACCTTTATGAAAAAGTATATCGGTCGGATTTCCTATATGCATTTCAAGGACATCGACCCGAAGATCAAAGCAGATGTCATTGCCAAGCGCACCGGGTTCTACGACGCCTGCGGGCAAGGGATCTTCTGCAACCTGGGCGAGGGCGACGTGGACTTCCCCCCCGCCGTGCGCCAGGTGCTGCTGGACGCGGGTTTGAGGCTGGTGCACCGTTGAACAGGATTGCGACCCGCTGCTGGACCCCCCCGACCCGCTGAATGATGCGCGCAAGAACCGCGAATACCTTGAATCCATTGGCTTTAACTGAGGAGCTTACCCAATGGCAAAACTGAAATGGGGGGGCATGATCGGCGGCGGCGAAGGCAGCCAGATCGGGCCGGCCCACCGCTGGGTGCCTTGGCCGACGGGCATTTTGAACTCACCGCAGGCGCGTTGGACCACCGTCCGGATGTGGGGGGGCGAGAATACGCACAACGTCTTGGAATCATTGAAGATCGCGCCTATGGCGACTGGACCGAGATGCTGGCGGGCGAAAAGGACCGCGACGACCGGATCGACCTGGTGACGGTCGCCACACCGAACGCGACGCATTTCGAGATCACCAAAAGCTTCCTGGAAGCAGGCTTCAACGTGCTGTGCGAAAAGCCGATGACCATGACCGTGGAAGAGGGCGAGGAAATCGTCAAAGTCGCTGAAAAGGCAGGGAAAATCTGCGCCGTTAACTATTGTTACTCGGCCTATCCGATGGTGCGCCAGGCGCGCGCATGGTGCGGGCGGGCGAGATCGGCAAGGTGCGGCTGGTCGTCACCAACTTCTCGCACGGGCATCATGGGGGGACGCTGGCGATGCGGATAATCCGCGGGTCAGATGGCGCTATGACCCTGAAATGGCTGGGGGGGTTTCCGGGCAGTTTGCCGATTGCGGCATCCATGCGCTGCACATGGCGAGCTTCATCTGCGACGATGAGGTCGAACGGCTGTCTGCCGATTTCGCCTCGACCATCCCGTCGCGGGTGCTGGAAGACGACGCGATGGTGAACTTCCGCATGGAAGGCGGCACCGTCGGGCGGCTCTGGACCTCGTCCGTGGCGATCGGGCGACAGCATGGATTCGACATCCAGGTGTTCGGCGAAACCGGCGGTCTTCGCTGGACCTCGGAACAGCCTAACCAGTTGATTTATACTCCTGTTTCTGGCCGCACCCAGGTGATCGAGAAGGGCGAAGGCGGGCTGTACGAGGACGCCCAACGCCTGTCACGCGTGGCCATCGCGCACCCCCCCGAAGGCTTCCCGCTGGCGGTGGCGAACATCTATTGCGATCTGGCCGACGCGATCCGGGGGGGCGAGGCCCGCGACGGGCTGCCGAATGCGGCGGATGGAGTGCGGTCGATGGCGGCGGTGCACAATGCGGTGGCCTCGGCGAAGGCGGGCGGGGGGGAATGGTGGATGCGCGTCCGCCGATGTTTCGCTGAGATTTTCCGAAGGGCGTGGCGCGGGCCGCGCCCTTCGAAACCTTAAAGACTTTAACGGCCAAAATTCACCAATGTTAAAGTTTCGACCCCCCCGTTCAGGCACCGTTGTTTAAAGACTTTAACGTGCCGCGTTCGATCACCGAACAGGGAAAAATCCGCGCCTCGGGGGGGTAGCGGTCGGGTTCGTCCAGCATCGCCACCATCAGCTCGATCGACGAGGTGACGATCTGGCGGATCGGCTGGTGGATCGTGGTGAGGTCGATGTTCTGCCACCGGGCCATCTCCATGTCATTGAGACCGATCAGGCCGATGTCCTCGGGCACACGCAAATCGCTGTCATGGATCGCCGACAGCGCACCGATGGACAAGACGTCATCGCCGCAGAAATAGGCCTGGGCCGGGCCGGATTTGACCAGGCGCAACATCTCGGCACGCCCGGCTTCGAAGGAATAGGCGGAGGCGAAACTGACGCTGACGTCAACATCAGGGTGACCCGCCATCTCGGCCATGAAGCCAGCATGACGGTCCTGGGTCGAGGTCGCGTCCTCCGGCCCGCCCATGAACCCGACACGGGTATAACCCCCCCGCGCAACAAGGGTGCGGGCGGCCATGCGTCCACATTCAACGTTGTCGATCCCGACCACATGGACCTGCGGCGCGCTGGAATAACGACCAAAGGAATGCACCACCGGCACGCCCGCGTCACGGAAGGCCTTGGCAAAAAGCGGCGGCAGGGTCGAGGAGGCCACAACCACCCCCCCGTCAACGGAGTATTGGCGCAGCATTCGCACCGAGTTTTCAGGATCGGTTTCATCGGTCAGATTGACCAGCAATGGGCGCAAACCACGGTCCTGCAACCCGCGGGTAAAGAGGTCGAAGACCTCCAGGAAAATCGGGTTGTGAAAGTTGTTCGACACCAGGCCGATGAGTTTCGTGCGCCCGGTGGTGAGCGAGGAGGCCAGCGCGTTCGGGCTGTAGCCAAGCTCACGCGCGGCCTTTTCCACCTTGCGCCGCATCTTGTCCGACACGGAGGCGCCGTCAGTAAAGGTGCGCGACACGGCAGAGCGTGAAACCCCCCCGGCGCGTTCTGCAACCTCTTTCAACGTGACAGCCATGCCCAATGATACCTTTCGAATGCCTGCGGCCCAAGTTTTAGACGGTTTTGCGCCCAATTGCAGCATGAAACGATATGCAGATTTTTGCAACCGGTTGCAAAGACAGCTGAGATGTGCTTAAACTTGAGTCGAGAGGCGGGGGGGAGGACCGCTCTTTCGCCAATAGATCGGTGAAACAGGGAGGACAACATGACTTCACTGACAAAGAAACTCGCGCTGGCGGCAGCGTCGCGGCAGCGCCGCTGATGGCGGCGACGACCGCGTCCGCGGATGGAGAGAAATACATCCTGGTCAGCCACGCGCCTGACAGCGACAGCTGGTGGAACACCATCAAGAACGGCATCGCGCTGGCCGGTGAACAGATGGGCGTCGAGGTTGAATACCGCAACCCGCCGTCGGGTGACCTGGCCGACATGGCCCGGATCATCGAACAGGCGGCTGCCTCGGGTCCGAACGGCATCATCACCACCCTGGCTGACTATGACGTGCTGTCCGGCCCGATCAAGGCCGCGGTGGACAGCGGCGTGGACGTGATCATCATGAACACCGGCACGCCGGAACAGGCGCGCGAAGTGGGCGCGCTGATGTATGTCGGCCAGCCGGAATATGACGCAGGCTACGCCGCCGGTCTGCGCGCCAAGGGCGACGGCATCGGCAGCTTCCTGTGCGTGAACCACTATATCGTGCAGCCGTCGAGCCAGGAGCGTTGCCAGGGCTTCGCCGATGGTCTGGGCATCGAGCTGGGCGACCAGATGATCGACGCCGGTCAGGACCCGGCCGAAATCAAGAACCGCGTGCTGGCCTACCTGTCGGCCAACCCGGACACGGACGCCGTTCTGACGCTGGGCCCGACCTCGGCCGACCCGACCATCCTGGCGCTGGAAGAAAACGGCATGGCCGGTGACATCTACTTCGGCACCTTCGACCTGGGTGGCGAGATCGTCAAAGGCATCAAGTCCGGCGTAATCCAGTGGGGGGGCATCGACCAGCAGCCCTTCCTGCAGGCCTATCTGCCGGTTGTGGTCATGACCAACTTCCACCGCTACGGCGTTCTGCCCGGCAACAACATCAACTCGGGCCCCCCCGGTTTCGTGACCGCTGACGGGCTTGAGAAGATCGAGATGTTCGCGGGCGAATACCGCTGATCTCCTCCCACCGGGGGGGCGGCCAGAGCGATTTGGCCGCCCCCCCAATTTTATCCTGACGAAGCCTGAAAGGACCCGTGAGGCATCCCATGTCAAATGCACCCACCGATACCGCGACCGACGAACGGATCAAGACCCGATCCCGGTTCCGCGAAGCCCTGATCCGCCCCCCCGAGCTGGGCGGCATGGTCGGCACCGTCGCCGTGTTCACCTTCTTCCTGCTGTTCGCCTTCGACAGCGGCATGTTCAACAGCCAGGGCGTGATGAACTGGTCGATTGTCTCGGCGCAGTTCATGATCATCGCCGTGGGCGCCTGCCTGTTGATGATCGCGGGCGAGTTCGACCTGTCGGTCGGGTCAATGATCGGTTTTGCCGGCATGTTGATTGCCATTTTCAGCGTGACGCTGGGCTGGCCGGTCTGGCTGGCCATCGTGATCACCTTCGCGCTGTGCATCACCATCGGTGCGCTGAACGGCTGGATCGTCGTTCGCACGGGGGGGCTGCCCAGCTTCATCGTGACTCTGGCCTTCCTTTTCATTCTGCGCGGCTTCGCGATCTTTCTGCCCCCCAGGTGATCGAGCGCAAGACCATCATTGGCGGCATCAAGGATGTGGCCGAGGGCGACTGGCTTGCCCCCCCGATCTTCGGCGGCAAGATCCTGGGCGGCCTGTTCCAGTGGATGGGCGACGCCGGGATGATCGCCGTATTCGAACGCGGCACCCGCGCGGGTCAGCCGGTAGTGGATGGTGTGCCGATGCTGATCGTCTGGGCCCTGCTTCTGATCCTCTTTGGCCATGTTCTGCTGACCAAGACCCAGTTCGGCAACTGGATCTTTGCCGCCGGGGGGGGCGACACCGAAGCCGCGCGCAACTCGGGTGTGCCGGTCAACCGGGTCAAGATCTCGATGTTCATGTTCACCGCCTTCTGCGCCACGGTCTTTGCCACCTGCCAGGTGATGGAGTTCGGCTCGGCCGGATCCGACCGGGGGGGCCTGTTGAAGGAATTCGAGGCGATCATCGCCGTGGTCATCGGCGGCGCGCTTCTGACCGGCGGCTATGGCTCGGTCCTGGGGGGGGCGGCGCTTGGCGCGCTGATCTTCGGCGTGGTCCAGCAGGGCCTGTTCTTTGCGGGCGTCGAAAGCAGCCTGTTCCGTGTCTTCCTGGGCGTGATCCTGTTGGGCGCGGTCATCCTGAACACCTATATCCGTCGCATCATCACGGGGGGGGAGCGCTGAAATGAATCCCGAACACGCACCCATCATCCAGATGAAAAACATCGAAAAGCACTTCGGCAGCGTCATCGCGCTGGCAGGCGTCTCGCTGGAGGTCTTTCCGGGCGAATGCCACTGCCTGTTGGGCGACAATGGCGCAGGCAAGTCGACCTTCATCAAGACCATGTCCGGCGTGCACCAGCCGACCAAGGGCGAGATCTTCTTTGAAGGCCAGCCCATGAGCTTCGCCGACCCGCGCGACGCGATCTCGGCGGGCATTGCCACGGTGCACCAGCACCTGGCGATGATCCCCCCCCTGATGTCGGTCAGCCGGAACTTCTTCATGGGCAATGAGCCAGTGAAAAAGATCGGCCCGTTCAACTTCTTCGACCATGAGCACGCCAATCAGGTGACCATGGACGAGATGCGCAAGATGGGCATCAATCTGCGCGGCCCCCCCGATCAGGCGGTCGGCACTCTGTCGGGTGGTGAACGCCAGACCGTTGCCATCGCCCGCGCGGTGCATTTCGGCGCGAAAGTGCTGATCCTGGACGAACCGACCTCGGCGCTCGGGGGGGTACGCCAGACGGCGAATGTGCTGGCCACCATCGACAAGGTGCGCAAACAGGGCATCGCGGTGGTCTTCATCACCACAATGTGCGCCACGCGCTGGCGGTGGGGGGGGACCGGTTCACGGTGCTCAATCGCGGCCAGACGCTGGGCACGGCGCAGCGCGGTCAGATCACGCCGGACGAGCTGCAGGACATGATGGCCGGCGGGCAGGAGCTGGTCGCACTGGAAGGCAGCCTGGGCGGCACTGTCTAAGCCCTTTGCAACGGAAACTCCCGACCCCCCCGTCGCGCGTCTGTGCGGCGGGGGGGTTTTTCATTGCCCTCCCCCCCACCTGCCCGACGCACACTGCGCACAACAACGGGCAGACGAGGGTTTCAGGTGGCGTTCAGTTTCGTACACACGGCGGATATTCACCTTGATAGCCCGCTGAAATCCCTGGCCCTGCGCAACCCGGCGCTGGCGAGATGGTCGCCGGGGGGGCCACACGCGCCACCCTGTCGCGCATCATCGACCTTTGCCTTGCCGAACGGGTGCAGGCGCTGCTGATCGCGGGGGGGGACCTGTATGACGGGGGGGCGCAGACCTCGATGAAAACCGCGGGGGGGTTTCTGGCGCGACAGCTGGAAAGGCTCGACGCGGCGGGGGGGATCGAGACCTTCATCATTCGCGGCAACCACGACGCCGCATCGCGTATCACCCGCGAGCTGCTGCTGCCAGACAGCGTGCATGTCTTCACGGGCCGCGCGGGCATGGAGGAACGCGACTGGAACGGGCAACCCGTGGCCATTCACGGGATCTCCTTCGCCAAACCTCATGCGCCCGACAGCCTGCTGGACAAGTTCGGCGCACCGCAGCCCGGCGCGTTCAACATCGGCATGCTGCACACCAGCCTGGGCGGATCCCCCCCCGGCCACGACCCTTACGCGCCCTGCACACTGGCCGAGCTTCAGGCGACCGGGTTCGATTACTGGGCGCTGGGACATATCCACAAACGCGCGGAACACGCGGGCGCGACCACCGTGGTCATGCCCGGCATTCCGCAGGGCCGCGACATGGGCGAGGCGGGCGAGAAATCGGTCACCCTGGTGCGCGTTGACGGTGACAGCGTGACCACCGAAGCGCGCCCGCTGGCCGTGGCGCGGTTCGACCGGCTGGAGGTGGGGGGGTGCGACGGGCTGACCGACTGGGCCGATCTGGTGCGCCGCCTGAAAGCCGCCCTGCGTGGCGTCGATCCGGGCGACACACAAAGGATCATCCGCCCGGTGCTGACCGGGGGGGCAACACCGCTGGCCTGGCGGGCCCGGCGCGATGCGGAATTGTTGCTGGAGGAGGCGACCAGCGAGGCCGAGGGCGTCGAGGGCCTGTGGATCGACAAGGTCACGCTGGAGCTGAGCGCAGAAGGAGACACCGCCCCCCCCGCCGGGCCGGTCGGTGAGCTGATGGAGATGATCGCCGCAACGCCCCCCCTGTCCCCCCCCGACGACCCGCGCGTGCAGAAGGAATACGAGCTGTTGCGCAAGAACCTGCCCAAGGAGCTGCGCGGGCTATTCGGCGAGGACGAGGCCGACACCGCCGCCACCCTGGCCCGCGAGATGGAGGCCGGCGCGCGCGATCTGCTGTCCCGGCTGGACGGGGGGGAGGGCTGAGCGATGCGGCTGGACCGGCTTGACCTGACACGCTACGGCAAGTTCACCGACCAGACGGTGGATTTCGGCCCCCCCGAAAACGCACCCGATCTGCACCTGATCCACGGGCCGAACGAGGCGGGGGGGAAATCGACGCTCCTGTCCGCCTGGCTGGATTTCCTGTTTCGCATGCCCGAGCGCAGCACGATGAATTTCCTGCATGATTACAAGTCGATGCAGCTGGGCGCGCGACTGACCATCAGCGGCAAGACGCAGGACCTGACACGGGTCAAGAAACGCGATGGCTCGCTTCTGGATGGCGCGGGCAGCCAGGTGCCCGAGGCGCTTTTGTCCGGCGCGCTTTACGGCATGGACCGGGGGGGCAGCTATGCCGCCATGTTCTCGCTCAACCGGCAGACGTTGGAGGAGGGGGGGGCGAAAGCATCCTGGCCTCCGAAGGTGACCTGGGCGAGCTGCTGTTTCAGGCCAGCGCGGGGGGGCTGAGCGACCTGTCGGCGCAGCTGGCGGGACATGATGCGGCGACGCAGGAATTTCTAAGCAGCTCGGGGGGGCGCAAGGGGGGGCAGCTGCGCGAGCTGGGCAAGGTGCTGACCGATCTGAGCGCACGGATCAAGACGCTGGACACCCAGGCCGCGGCATTTGCGAAACTGGTCTCGGCGCGCGATGAGGCACAGGCGACGTGGCGCGCGGCGCAGGACGCGCTGGACGCGGCCAATCGGCGGCGCATCGAGCTGGAGGCGCTTCGGGCCGGGCAACGGGTGGGCGCGCATCTGCAGCGGCTTGACGCGCAACTGGCGGGGGGGTTCGGCGTGCTGCCCGACCCGCCCGAGGACTGGCTGCGCGACGCCGAGGCGCTGGACCGCGCCGAGACCGAATTGCACGCCCGCCTGACGGCGGCACAGGCGGCGGTGAGTGGGTTGCGGGACGATCTGGAAAAGATTGCCGTGGATGAGGACATCCTCGCGCTGACGGACGCGATATCGGCGGCGGAGGCGTTGAAGCCCGGCCATGACACGGCGCTGACCGACCTGCCAAGGCGGGCGCGCGAGCGTGAAGGCGACGCGGCGCGACGGGCGGATTGCCTGACCCGGCTTGGCCGCCCCCCCGGCAGTGACGCGACGGCCCTGTTGCCAGAGGCCTCGGTGCTGGGGGGGCGGTTGCGCGGATTGGTCGAGGCGCATGGCGCGATCCACGGGGGGCCCATCAGACCGCGCAGGATGAGCTGGCCCGCGCCCAGCTGCGCGCGGATCAGGCCGCCGCGCATCTTGCGGAAGCGGGCGGTGCCGTTGCCGATCCCGGCGAGCTGCGCGGGCTGGTGGCCGGTCTGCGGGCGGATGATCCGCGCGGGGGGGCCACGGACCGCGCGGCGGAGGCCTTTGACCGGGCTGAGGCCGGGTTGCAGGCGGCGCTGGACGCGCTGATCCCGTGGCGGGGGGGCGCGGCGGATGAGATGGCGGATCTGACCTGCCCCCCCGCACGCGCGACGGTGGTCGACCTGGGCCAGCGGCTGGAGGCCGCAGTACGGGCCAGGGAGGCGGCGCTGGCGGAGCTTGCGCGCCGGGAAGAGGTGGTTGCCGAACGCAAGGCGGCGCTGGACGGGCTGGACACAGTGGGCGACGACAGTCTGGAGGAGGCCGCCCGGACCCGAACCCGGCGGGAGGCCGCCTGGGCCACGCATCGCGCGCAGTTAGATGCGGACAGCGCCGAGACCTTCGAACAGGCCATGCGGCAGGACGACCGTGTGACGGCAACTCTGGCCGACCGCACCGCGCGGGCGGAGCGGGCGCGGGAGGCGACCATCGCCCTGACCCGCGCCGAGGCGCAGTTGGGCGAGTCTCAGGCGGGGGGGTTGAACGCCGCGCAGGCGGCGCAGGAAAAGCTGCGGGCGGAGCTGGCAACCCTGCGTCAGGCCATCTCCCCCCCTTCCCTGCCCAAGGACATGGGCGCGGCGGCGCTGGCCGATTGGCTGGACCGGTGGGTGCCGCCCGGGCCGCGTTGCGCGCGCACAAGGACGCAGAGCGAACCCTGACGCGGATGCAGGCACAGGAGGAACGGGCGCGGGGGGGGACCTGCTGGCAGCCCTTGGGCGCGCCGGGCGGGCGCTGCCGACAGACACCGGCCTGACCCCCCCGGCGTTGGAAGTGGCGCAGGCGCTGCTGGAGGATGCGGCAGAGCTGAAGGGGGGGCTGGCAGAGCGGGCTCGACAAGCACGCGGCGAGCTTTCCGAACGGGAGCGTATGGAAGCAGACACCGCCCAAGGCCTGGCGGCCTGGCAGGACGACTGGACGCGGGCTCTGGCGGGAACAGCCTGGGCCGATCCCCCCTGCCGACGTGGCCGAAATGCGCAGCGTGTTGCAGGAGCTGGCGGAGCTGCGGGAGGTGCAGACGCGGCTGCGGGATCTGGACCATCGGATCGAGACGATGGAAGAAAACCGCGCACGCTTTGCCAAGGCGGTCAGCACGCTGGCCGCGCAGGCCGGGATCGACACGGACCAGCCGACGGAAACGCTGTGGACCCTGCTGCGCGACCGGTTGCGCCAGGCCGAGGAGTCCGAAGCGCGGCGCGCGGATCAACAGGCGCGACTGACCCGAGCGCTGGCGGACCTGAACGGGCTGACGCAAGAAAGCGCCGGACATCAGGCGCGGGTGGCGCAGGTCTGCGCCTTCTTCGGCGCGGCGGATTGGCCAGCAGCGCGGGCCGCCCTTGGCGAGGCGGCAAGGCGGGCAACCCTGCGCGCAGAACACAAGGAGCGGGCCGAAGAACTGTGTGACACGCTGGGCGTGACAACGGTCGAACAGGCGTTGGACAAGCTCGATGGGACCGACGCCACAGGCATTGCCGCCGAGATCGAGCGTCTGGCGCTGGAGTTGGACCCGCTGCAATCCGCACAGGAAGTCAGCCACGCGGCCTATCACGAGGCCGGGGGGGCGGCGCTGGCCGCCGTGGGGGGGGCGATGATGAGGTGGCGCGGCTGGAAGAGGCCCGACAGACCTGTCTGATCGAGGTCGAAGAAGGCGCACGGGCACATCTGCGGGCCGGCTGGGGGGCTGGTGGCGGTGGAGGACGCGCTGAGACGCTATCGCGACACCCATCGCAGCGGCATGATGACCCGCGCCTCCGACGCGTTTCGCACCATTACCGGCGGGGGGGCCTATGCCGGGTTGACGACCCAGCCCGAGGGCACGCGCGAAGTGCTGGTGGCCTTGCCTCAGGCGGGCGGGTCGAAACAGGCCACACAACTGTCCGACGGCACGCGAGCACAGCTTTATCTGGCGCTGCGCATTGCAGGCTATCACGAGTTTGTGGCGCAGAACGGCCCGGTGCCCTTCATCGCCGATGACATCATGGAAAGCTTTGACGACGCGCGCGCACGCGCCACCCTGGGCCTGCTGGCCGAGATGAGCGGGCTGGGGGGGCAGGTCATCTATCTGACCCATCACGAGCACATGCGCGACCTCGCAAACGCAGCCTGCACCGGGGGGGTGCGGACACATGAGCTTGACTGAACATACGCGGACGTATGTTCAGTTTTCCAGCCGGTCCAACCCGTCACGCAGCAGGGTAAATGCCGGCTCCATATGGTCGCGCAGGCGCTGGTTGTAGCCGCCGGGCGTGTCCAGTGCGGCGAGGCTCTCGGCCAGCGGCGCGCCTTTCATGGAATTGGCGATGAGGGCGGTCAGGAAGGCCTCGGCTGGGCGGGTCGCCGGTACGGTCCGCCAGCCAGTCCCCCCCCGCCGTGGCCACCAGTTTCAGCGCGGGCGACAGGGTGGCCTGCGCCGCCATGAACGGGGGGGCCATCCGGGCGGGATCGTCGAAGGCAAGGACCAGATTGCGCGCGCCGACCAGGGCCTGAACCGTGGGCGATGGCGGGCAGGTCAGCACCGGCGAGCCACCGGTGGCGATCACCGGGAAGGGGGGGATCAGCATCACAGGATCTTCGGCGGGGGGGGCAATCAGGCGCGCCACGTGGTCCAGCGGCATATCGGCCATGAGCGAGATCACGATGTGATCGGCACGGAAGGTCAGCGGCGCAAGCGCGGCATCGGCCTGCGCGCCGGTGGTGCCGATCAGCACCACGTCGCTGGCGTCCAGCACCGTTTGGTTATCCGCGATGGTGACAGTGGCGAAGGCCCCCCCGGCCAGCGCGCGGGCATTTGCCGCGGAGCGGGCGGAGACGGTGATCTGGTGCCCGTCCGGCGCAATGCCGCGCACCACGGCGGTGGCGACGGTGCCGGTGCCAATCACGCCGATGCGCATGTCAGATATCCTTCATCAGCCGCAGCGCATCATAGATGGCTGCGTGGGTGTTGCGGGCGGAAACGGCGTCGCCAATTCGAAACAGCTGATAGCGACCGTCCGGGTTGCGCACCAGGGTCTGCGCATGCCCCCCCGCGATCAGGGCTTCGTGATCGACCGCGCCCTGGTTCGAGGAGGCATCGCGCAGGTCGAAATAAAGCTCATCCAGCGGCATGGTGCCATAGTTCACCACCACCTGATCATACGGCTGCGTATGGGTATGATCGGAGTAATCCGTGCCGATGGTCGCGACCAGCTTGTTGCCGTCGCGCGCCACGTCCAGCAGGCGGCGGGTAACGGTGAATGTCACGTCCTTGTCCTGCAGCGCGCGCATATAGGGCACCAGGTTCATCGCCATGATGTCGGGCGCGAAGCTGCGGTCGGGGGGGGTCATGACCTCGACCGTCGATCCGGCCAATGCGGCGACCTCGGCGGCCTGGAGGCCGGGGGGGTGATCGCCGCTTTCATCATAGATCAGCACATGTTCCGCCGGTTTCACGTCCCCCCCCGAGATCAGGTCCCAGGCGGTGACCACATGGGGGGGCGCTTCGCCCGCCTCGAACAGCCGGGTATTGGGCAGGCCGCCGGTGGCGACGATCACCACGTCGGGGGGGTCCAGCGCGGTGACATCGGCGGCTTCGGCCCAGGTGTTGAAGCGAAACTCCACATCCCGCGCGGCGCATTGGGCCATGCACCAGTCGATGATGGAAATCATCTCGCGGCGACGCGGGCTTTGCGCGGTCAGGCGGATCTGGCCGCCGGGGGGGTCGGGCTGGGCCTCGAACACCGTCACGTCATGGCCGCGTTCGGCGGCGACGCGGGCGGCCTCCAACCCGCCGGGGGGGCCTGCGCCGATGATCACGACTTTCTTGTGCCCGGCGGCCGGTGGGATGTCATGCGGCATGGTCAGCTCGCGCCCCCCCGTGGCGGCATTGTGCAGACACAGCGCATCACCCGCCTGATAGATGCGGTCAAGGCAATAGGTGGCACCGACGCAGGGACGGATGTCATCCTCGCGCCCCCCCTCCACGATCTTGCGCACGATATGCGGGTCGGCCATGTGGGCGCGGGTCATGCCGACCATGTCCAGAAGCCCCCCCTGGGCCACCGCATGGCGCGCGGTGGCCACGTCGGGAATCCTGGCGGCGTGGAAGGTCGGCATGCCGGTGGCCTTCTTCACCTCGCCCGCGAAATCCAGATGCGGCGCGCTGGCCATGCCCTGAACCGGGATCACATCGGTCATTGCCGGGTCGGTGTGGATGCGGCCGCGAATGACGTTCAGGAAATCGAGCTGCCCGGTTGCGGCCAGACGGCGCGAGATCTCGATCCCGTCGGCGGCGTGATCCCGCCCTTCTGCGCCTCGTCGGCGGTATATCGAAAGCCGACGATGAACCCGTCCCCCCCCACCCGCTTGCGGATCGCACTCAGCACATCCATCGGGAAGCGCAGCCGGTTTTCCAGCGTGTCGGCCCCCCCGTAGGTCCGGTCAGGTCATTGGTCAGGGCGACCAGAACTGATCCAGCAGGTGGCCATAGACCTGCAGCTCGATCCCGTCCATCCCCCCCCGCCTGCATGCGCTCGGCGGCATCGGCGAAATCGGAGATGATACGTTCAATATCCCAATCCTCGATCAATTTGGGAAAGGCGCGGTGGGCGGGCTCGCGGTGCCGGGACGAGGACAGGGACGGCAGCCAGTCGCCCTTGTTCCAGCCGGTGCGCCGCCCCCCCAGATGGGTCAGCTGGATCATCACCGCGCAGCCGTGTTCGTGGCAGGCATCGGTCAGCCGCCGAATATGCGGCACGACCTCGTCCTTATAGGCAAGGATGTTGTTGAACACCGGCGGGCTGTCCCTGGACACCGCCGCGGACCCTGCCGTCATCGCCAGCGCCACCCCCCCGGCCCTGGCCCGTTCGGCATGATAGGCCACGTAGCGATCCTTGGGCATGCCGTCTTCAGGATAGGCCGGTTCATGGCTGGTGGTCATGATCCGGTTCTTCAGCGTCAGATGTTTCAGCTGATAAGGCTGCAACAGGGGGGGATCTTTGGACATGGCTGGCTCTTTCGATGACAGGGCGCGCTTTCCGAATGACATATCTGTCGCCATTATTGACATATCTGTCAAGTTTCTTGAGAATACCCCCCCCATGGACACCACGAAACGACAGCCCGCCACCAAACCCCCCCGCGCCAGCGAGGACATGTGGCTGGAGGCCGCCCTGGAGGTGCTGTGCGAAAGCGGGGGGGTGGAGGCGGTCAAGGTCATGCCGCTGGCCCAGCGGCTGGGCCTGACCCGCACCGGGTTCTATTGGCATTTCAAGGATCGCGACGCGTTGTTGGAGGCGATGATCACCCGGTGGGAGGACAAGAACACCGGCAACCTGATCGCCCGCTGCGCCGCCTATGCCGAAACCATCGGCGAGGCGCTGTTCAACCTGTTCGACTGCTGGCTGGACGCCGACCTGTTCGACGCGCGGCTGGATCTGGCGGTGCGCAACTGGGCGCGCAACAACCCGGCCTTGCAGGTGCGGCTGGACCGGGCGGATGCGGCGCGGCTGGCGGCTTGGCAGAGATGTTTGCCCGGTTCGGCGCCTCGGCGGCGCAGGCCGAGGTGCGGGCCATGACGATGATCTATACCCAGGTCGGCTATATCTCGATGCAGATCGAAGAGGACCGCGAGGAACGCATAACCCGCATGTCGGATTACATCGAGCTGTTCGCGGGCAGCCGCCCCCCCAGCGCGGCGGAGGAACGCAGGTTCCGCGCCCGCCACGGGGGGGCCTTGCCGACCGGCCAGTTCAGCGGCTAATCGCGCCGCGCGGCGGCGATCAGCACCAGCGACCCGCCAACGGCGGCCACGGCCGACGCCAGGAGGATCGCCAGCTTCACGCTGTCCAGCTGCGCGCCTTCGAAACTGGCGGATCCGATGAAGATCGACATGGTAAAGCCAACCCCCCCGGCCAGAAGCCCGGCACCCAGAACATGCAGCCAGTTGATCTCGGGCGAGAGCCGCGCAAAGCCCAGCTGTACCGCGACGAAGACGAAGGTGAGGATGCCCAGCGGTTTGCCGATCACCAGCCCGGCCATGACGCCCAGCGCCTCGGGCGCGAAGGGGGGGGAAAAGGACGAGCCCAGGATCACGATGCCTGTGTTGAAAAAGGCAAAGAGCGGCAGGATCAGGAAGTTCGACCAGTTTTCCAGCGCGTGTTGCAGGTGAAACCCCCCCGGATCGCGCAGGCGGTAGATGGCGGTTTGCAGCCGTTCCAGAGTGCCATGGGCAATGGGTTCTTCGGGCTCGCGGGCTTCGGCCTCCAACAGGGCGGAGGCCTGCGCGGCGATGCCTTCGATATTGGCGCGGCGGCGTGACGGGATGGCGGCGGCGGTCAGCACGCCCGCGAGCGTCGCATGCAGCCCGCTTTCGTGGATGAAGAACCACAGGAACACCATCAGCACCAGATAGGGGGGGATGCGCGAATAGATGCGGCTGCGGTTCAGGGTCATCATCACAACAAAGACAAAAACCGCCGCACCGAACGCATCCATGTGGAAACCGTGACCATAGAAGGCGGCGATGACCAGGATCGCGCCAAGGTCATCGGCAATGGCCAGGGCCGACACGAAGATCTTCAGCGAGGTCGGCACCCGATCCCCCCCCAGAAGCGCCATGATCCCCCCCAGCGTAAAGGCAATGTCGGTCGCCATGGGAATGCCCCCCCAGCCGTGCTGGGTGGGGGGGGTGCCCCCCCAGTTGATCACCACATAGATCGCGGCGGGCACCAGCATGCCACCCAGCGCACCGATGATCGGCAGCGCGGCCGAGGACATGTCCGACAGCTCGCCATCGACCATCTCGCGCTTGATTTCGATCCCCCCCACCAGCAGAAAGAACAGCGCCATCAGCGCGTCGTTGATCCAGGCCTCGAACGGCAGCTTGAAGCTCCAGTCCCCCCCCGCGACCAGCCCCCCCATCTTGGTGTGGCGCAGGTGTTCGTACCAGTCATGCCCGCCCATGTTGGCGACGAACAGCGCGGCAAGGGTGGCCAGGACCAGCACAAGCCCGGCGGCGGCGGCCCAGCGAAAGAACTCCTGCGTGGCCAGCTGCAGGCGAATGGCGATGGGTTTCTCGATCGCATCCACCAGGCTGCTTTCGTCCCAGGCCCCCCCTTCATATTCGCGGTTGTCAATGAACAGCGCCGGAGCCTGTTCGACCCCCCCACCCGAAAGCGCAGAGGCCCGGTGCGCATCCAGAAGCGCGGTGGTCGCATCCGACCAGAGATCGGCGCGGAACCGGTCAAGGTCCAGCTCCAGCGCCTCGGCCAGGGCCACGACCAGCCCTTCGGTGTATCGCGGCGGGCGGGAAAACAGGGCGCGAAACATCGCCAGATGGGCATCCTGCGCCGCGGCCGCAATCGCAGCGCGGGCGGCGACATCAGAACTTTCGCCAAAGCTGGGATCGGGCAGATACCGAATGGCCAGCGAGGCATTGCGCTCGCCGGACCGCTGCGCGGTCTGCTGCAACACATCGCGCATGCGCCGGGTCAGCGGGTCGGTGAAATCGACAAACCACACCAGCTTCGCCCGCCCCCCCTCGGTCGCGCCGATGGTCAGGTCCCTATCCGGGTCGAAGGCGGGGGGGGTCAGCTGTCCGGCCATGGGCATCACCTCATGCGTCTTGTTGCTGCCAAAGAAATCCTTCGCCCGGTGAAAAACAAGGGGGGGTGACGCCGCAATAGCCCGGAAATCCCGCCACCACCCCCCCGTTACAAAATCATCACCAAACCGACACGCAGGCGCAACATCCGCCCCCCCTTACCCCCCCCGCCGCAACTGACTGGGGGGGGTATCATGCTCAAGATCACGAACCTGACCAAACGTTTCGGCGAGGCCACCGCGGTGGATGGCGCGAACATCACCGTGGACCGTGCGATGATGATCGGCATTATTGGAGCTTCGGGCGCGGGCAAGTCCACGCTTCTGCGCATGTTGAACCGGTTGGGCGACGCGACCGAGGGGGGGCAGATCAGTTTCGAGGGGGGGCGCGAGATCACCGCACTGAAGGGCGGGGGGGCCAAACGCGCCTGGCAGCGCGACTGTGCGATGATCTTTCAGCAGTTCAACCTGGTGCCGCGCATGGATGTGGTGTCGAACGTGCTGCATGGCACGCTGAACCAACGCTCGACGCTGGCGACCATGTTCAACCTCTACCCGACCGAGGACGTGCACCGCGCCATCGACATTCTGGAACGTCTGGGCCTGGCCGCACACGCATCGAAACGCGCCGAAGCCCTGTCGGGCGGGCAACAGCAGCGCGTCGCCATCGCCCGCGCCCTGATGCAGGACCCGAAGATGATCCTGGCGGACGAGCCCATCGCCTCGCTCGACCCGATGAACGCGCAGGTGGTGATGGATGCGCTGCGCCGCATTCACGAGGAAGACGGCCGCATGGTCATCGCCAACCTGCACACGCTGGATACGGCACGCAAATATTGTGACCGGGTGATCGGCATGCGCGCGGGCCGGATCGTCTTTGACGGCACGCCTGCCCAACTGACCACCGGCGTGGCGCGCGACATCTATGGCGCGGGGGGGGACAGTTTCTCCGAAGCCGCCACCTCGACCGCCATCGAGACCATCGCAGAAACCGAAATCCACGCGGCGAAAGCCTGGTCTGACTTTCATCCTCTCGCCCGGCCACTGGGGGGGGCGGGCGACTTAACCGGAGACTGAACGATGAAACACCTGCTTGCGGCCGTTCTGGCCACCACCGCTCTTGTCGGCCCCCCCGCCACCGCCGACACCATTACCGAGTTCCGCATCGGCATCCTGGGCGGCGAAAACGCTCAGGACCGCCTGGCCTCGCATGAGTGTCTGAAGACCCATGCCGAAGAGGCCCTGGGCGTGCCCGTCAAACTGTTCGCCCCCCCCGCCGATTACAACGGCGTGATCCAGGGTCTGCTGGGCGGCTCCATCGACATGGCCTGGCTGGGCGCGAGCGGCTATGCTAAGACCTACCTGGAAGACCCGAATGCGGTCGAGCCGGTGCTGGTCAAGATCAACCTGGACGGCTCCTATGGCTATCATTCCATCGGTTTTGCCCGCAAGGACAGCGGCATTGCCTCGCTGGAAGACATGAAGGGGGGGCAGGTGTTTGGCTTCGGCGATCCGAATTCGACCAGTGGTTACCTGATCCCGTCGATCGAGATCCCGACCGAAATCAACGCCACCATGGACAGCGGCGATTACTTCGGTGAGGTCAAGTTCACCGGCGGCATGAACAGACCATTGTCGCGGTCAACAATGGCGACGTGAACGGCGGCGTGACCTGGGCCGATGGTCAGGGCAACTGGGAAGACGGCTATAACTCCGGCGCGCTGCGCAAGGCGGTGGACGCAGGGCTGGTCGATATGAATGATCTGGTTGAAATCTGGCGGTCGAAGCCGATCCCGGAAGGCCCCCCCATCGTGCTGCGCACCGCCCTGCCCGCGGACGTCAAGGCCACCATGACCGCCCTGGTGGACGGCATGTATGACGTGGACCGCGACTGCACCTACAACATCTCGGCCGGGGGGGAAAGCCTGGGCTTCGACCCGATCACCCACGACGCTTACCTGTCGATCATCGAAGCGCGCCGCGCAAAATCCAACTGATTTCAGTAGCCTCTCCGGGTCCTGTCATTCTGTGACAGGGCCCGGTTTTCATGTGAAGGCCCCCCCTCATGAGCGATCAAACCCTGAGTACCCCCCCCGACCATCGGCGCGATTACCTGGACGCGATGGGCCGAAAGCGGCTCTATTCCGGCCTGATCGGGATCGTTTTTGTGGCGCTTCTGCTGTCCGGCTTCCGTCTAGCCGACGACCGCAACGCGGGCAGTTTCGCAGATGGCTGGACCCAGATTCTGGACTTCCCGGCAAGCGTGCTGGGCGAGGCCGCCGAGAAGGCCCATGAGGTGCCCGGCCATCTGGTGCGCTTCCTTCCCGCGCTGATCGAGACGATCAATATCGCCGCCGTCTCAACCTGTTGGGCGCGATGGCAGCGATGGTGCTGTCCCTGCTGGCCACGCGGGGGGGGCTGGCGCGCTGGCCGCGCCTCATCGGGCTGTTTCGCCGCATCATGGATATCATGCGCGCGGTGCCCGAGATCGTGATCGCGCTGGTCCTGATCTTTGTCCTCGGCGGCGGGCCGGTGCCCGCGATGATCGCGATTGCCTTCACACGGCGGGGGGGGCGCTGGGGGGGAAACTCTTTTCCGAGGTCAATGAAAACGCCGATCTGAAACCGATCGAAGGGCTGGCCTCCACCGGCGCAAGCTGGGGGGGCCAGCGTATGTGGCTGGGCGTGGTACCACAGGTCGCGCCGAACTACCTGTCCTACGCGCTGCTGCGGTTCGAGATCAACATCCGCGCTTCGGCCATCCTGGGCTTCGTCGGCGCGGGCGGCATCGGTTACGAGCTGAAGAACGCCATGTCCTGGGGGGGCCAGGGCAAATATGACGAGGCGGCGGCGATCTTCATCCTGCTGTTCGGCGCAATCGTCGCCTTCGACCAACTGTCCAGCCACGTGCGCGACCGCCTGGTGAAAGGGGGGGCCAAACAATGACCATGAGCGCCACCGATATCACCACGCTGCGCGGTGAGGCCGACCGGCTGTTTGCCAGGAAACGCCTGACCGCATTTGCGATCCCTGCTGTGATCCTTGCCTACCTGACCTACGCTTTCTTTGCCTTCGATGTGCCGGGCCTGACGGACCGCGCCAGCGTGGACAATGCCCGCGCGCTGGTGGCCGACACCTATAGCTACAAGACCCATGTGACGCGGCAGAACCGGTCGGGCGAGGTGTCCGTCGCCATCGAGGGCGAACGCAAGGGCAGCTATCCGGACGGCACCGCGCCCGATTGGGTCACACTGGGGGGGGCCGAGACCCTGATCGACCTGGAGGGCGGGCATCTGGTCACTTTCGGCAAGGATAGGGTCACATATGAGGTGCCCGGCTATGGTCTGATCACCGCCGTTCCCTCGCAGTCCGGCGTCGCCCTGACCCTGCCCACCGATGAGGTGCCGGATTGGATCAATGCCTCCAAGAACCGCGTGGCGATCACAACCGACGCGGGCCGCCTGACCGTGACCAAGGCGCGGGCGGAGGTGTTTCGGTACTTTACCGGCTGGGAGCTGTTCTTCTTTACGCTGGACAGCGACTTCCACGGCAAGAGCCTTGGGGGGGAGCTGGTCGGGCTGGTCGCAAGCGATCCCGCCAACCTTGGCCGCATCATCAGCGACATCTGGCACAACAAGATGTGGCAGCATGGGCAGGTGGTCTGGGCCCTGTTCGAGACCGTTTTGATGGCCTTCCTGGGCACCTTCGGCGCGGCCATGGTGGCGCTGCCGCTGGCCTTCATGGCGGCGAAGAACTTCTCGCCCCCCCTGCGCACGGTGCGCTTTACTTTCCGGCGCGTGTTCGATTTCGTGCGGGGGGGCGTGGACGGGCTGATCTGGACCATCGTGCTGGCCCGCGCCTTCGGCCCCCCCGGCCCCCCCCTGACCGGCGCGCTGGCGATCCTGATCACGGACACGGGCAGTTTCGGCAAGATGTTTTCCGAAGCGTTGGAGAACGTGGACAACAAGCAGATCGAGGGCATCACCTCGACCGGCGCGAAACCCCCCCTGCAACGGTATCGCTTCGGAGTGATCCCGCAGGTGACGCCGGTGTTTCTGAGCCAGGTGCTCTATTACCTCGAATCGAACACCCGTTCGGCGACGATCATTGGCGCGATTACCGGGGGGGGCGGGATCGGGTTGCTTTTGACCCAGGCGATGATCACCCAGAAGGACTGGGAAGAGGTCACCTATTACATCGTGCTGATCGTGCTGATGGTGATGGCGATGGACTGGTTCTCGGGCTGGCTGAGGCGCAGGTTGATCCAGGGCGGGGGGGGCGCGTGATGGCGCGGCTGTCGGCAGAGACGCCCTTTCTGCACCCGGAGGTCGAGGTGACGGACAGCCAATTCGGCCGGTTTGTCGAGATCGGCCGCGGCACCCGCGTGGCGCATTCCGTGTTCGGCGATTACTCCTACACCGACCGTTATGCCGATGTGGCCAATGCCGAGGTCGGCAAGTTCGCCAATATCGCCAGCTTCGTGCGCATCGGCGCGACGGATCACCCGATGCACACGGCCTCGATGCATCATTTCCTGTATCGGTCCGACGATTACTGGCAGGATGCGGGGGGGCGCGACGCGGAGTTCTTTGCCCGGCGCAAGGCGCGGCGCGCGCACATCGGCCATGACACCTGGATCGGCCACAATGCGCAGATCAAACCCGAGGTCACGGTGGGCCACGGGGGGGCCGTGGTGGCCTCGGGCGCGGTGGTGACACGGGATGTGCCGCCCTACATGATCGTGGCGGGCGTGCCTGCAATTCCGATCCGACAGCGGTTCCCGGACGCATCGCCAACCGGCTGATGGCGCTGGCCTGGTGGGAGTGGGACCACGATCGGCTGCGCATGGCGCTACAGGATTTTCGCAGCCTGCCCGCCGAGGCCTTCCTGGAAAAATACGGCGGCTGACCTGCCCCCCCCACTGGCGGAGCGTGGCCGATTTGCCACCCCCCCCTCGCGCGCTGGTGATCGCGCCTGATATTGAGATCGGCAATTCGCGGTGTTACTTTCAGGCTATGCCCGGCGCCGGGGGGGCTGGACGGCGTGCAATGAAGGAGGACTATGTCCTGTCTCATGTTACACAGGCCGCCGGAGACGCGGCCGACGCGGAGCCTTCCATGGTGACGGCATCCGATCTCACGGTCAGCAACGCGCTGCTGGACCGCATCCTGAAATCGCTTGACGAAGACAAGGCCGAAAATGTCGTGACCATCGACCTTTCGGGCAAGTCGGAAATGGCCGATCACATGGTGGTCTGCTCTGGCCGCAGTTCGCGCCAGGTGGCGGCGATCTCGGAGAAGCTGACGGATCGCATCAAGCAGGAGTTCGGCATCTTTTCGAAGATCGAGGGCAAGGACCAGGGCGACTGGGTGCTGATCGACACGGGCGATGTGATCGTCCATGTCTTCCGCCCGGAAGTGCGCGAGTTCTACCAGCTTGAAAAGATGTGGCTGGATCCGGGCGCGGCGCGCACCGGCAACTGAGCCGCACCAGGCGATGCGGGTGCATATCTGCGCGGTGGGCCGCCTTCGGGCGGGCCCCCCCGAACGCGCGCTGATCGACGACTATCTGACACGGTTTGATCGTACCGGGCGGGCCTTGGGCCTGGGCCCGGTGAACGTGATTGAGGTCGAGGACAAGAAGGGCGGCGGCATGGCGGCCGAGGCCGCCCTGCTGGACCGCGCCATCCCGAAAGGCGCGGTGATCTGCGCACTGGACGAGCGGGGGGGCAAGGTCATGTCCTCGCCCGATTTCGCCGCCCAACTGGGCCGCTGGCGCGATGACGGGCGGGGGGGTGACCTGGCATTTCTTATCGGCGGGGGGGCGGACGGGATCGACCCATCCCTGCGCGGGCGGGCGGATGCGAAGCTGTCCTTCGGCAAGATGGTCTGGCCGCATATGCTGGCGCGGGTGATGCTGAGCGAACAGCTCTACCGCGCGGCGTCCATTCTGGCGGGCAGCCCGTATCATCGGGTGTGAGACGCATGGCCGTGCTGGCCATGCGAAGCCGCGCAAAACGCGGCCACCCATTGACCAACAGCGGTCATAAAGGACCGCGAGAGGTGGCATCAAAATTATTCAAATAATTTTCGCCAACGCTGAGCGCGGGCTGCGCCCCCCCGGACCCCCCCGGTGCCTAGCGCAGCCCGAGGTCGCCCGGCGTCAGCCGGAACGCCTCGCCGAAGCCGCCGTTCAGAAACCCGGCCTCGACCGCGAATCGCACGAAACGGAAATCCCCCCCAAAATCGACGTAGAGCTTCGCCTTGGGGGGGTGTTGCGCCAGGTAGTGCGCGCGCAGGGCGGCGTGACTGTCATCCCGGTCCAGAAACTCGGCCCGCGCGGTCAGCGTCAGGCGCGGATGCACCAGCGGGTTGCCCTTGGCGTCCGGTTCACCCACCAGCAGCGAACAGGCCGGGCTGGCCTTCAGGGCCTTGCTGTGAAAGGCGATGTCCGAGATCAGGCTGATGGGCTGCCCGACAGGATCGGTCGCCAGCGCAATCCGCGTGACGAAGGGCGCAGCCCCCCCGTCCGGGTCCAGCACGCCCAACGCGGCAAACCCCCCCGCCCCCCCGTCGATCAGGCTGCGGGCCAGCGCACGCGCCTCGTCATCGGTGGGGGGGCGGATCGGGCCACTGCCAGTCGCCTCTGCCATCTGCTAGCCCCCCCGAATGTCGTAGCCGAAGCGTTCAAAATCCGCGCCGTAGCGCTGTTTCATCACCTCGAGCTGCGGGATGTCCCAGGTGAGTTCGCCCTTGAAGGCGCTTGACCCGTTGGTGTGCGGCAGGCTGTCCGGCGGCGCGATGCCCAGCAGGGCGCTGACCGCCTGGGCCACATTCAGCAGTCCATCCTCGAACCGGAACACCTCGACCCGGTCCCCCCCCAGAAACTCCCACATCGGGCGCAGGTGGTTGTCCATGTGGTTGGGGGGGTTGCGCGCCAGGCCCTCCATCGCCTGTTCGAACCACAGGTTGAAATGGGGGGGCACGTCGCCGAAGAAACTTTCCTGCCCCCCCAGAATCCAACGCATGCGGTACTCGCTTTCGATGCGCTTGTAGGGGGGGTCACGCACGACGGTAAAGACGTGGTCGAAATCGTCCGGCTGGAACAGCTGGCAGATGTCCTGCCACGCAGATGCTGGGGGGGTGTCACGCGAAGGGGGGGGTTCGGCACGCCGATGGACAACAGGCGCAACGGCGAGAGCGTTGTCATCCACTGCTCGATCGACCTTCCGCCGGTCTTGGGAATATGGATGAAAAGGATGCGTTTCCCAGCGTGTTCAATCCAGGGCATCAGCCAACCTGCAACACGATCTTGCCGATATGCTGGCTGGTCTCCATCCGGGCATGGGCTTTCGCGGCCTCGTCCAGCGCAAAGACCTGATCCATCACCGGGGGGGCGACGCGGCCCGCATCCAGGAGCGGCCAGACCTTGTCCGCCAGTTCCTCGGCAATGCGTGCCTTGGCCAGGTCCGACTGCGGGCGCAGGGTCGATCCGGTCACGGTCAGGCGCTTGGCCATGATCATGGCGAAGTTGATCTCGGCCTTCGGACCGGACAGGAAGGCAATGTGGACCATCCGCCCATCCGGGGGGGCCAAGCTTTTGATATTACGCGCGATATAGTCGCCCCCCCCGACCATGTCCAGCACCAGATTTGGCCCGCCCTCGGGCTTCATGACCGCGACGAAATCCTCGTCGCGGTAGTTGATTGCCCGCTCGGCCCCCCCCAGATCGCGGCAGACCTGACACTTTTCCTCGGACCCGGCGGTGGTAAAGACCCGCGCGCCGAAGGCATTTGCCAGCTGGATTGCCGTCGTGCCAATGCCGGAACTGCCGCCGTGCACCAGGAAACGTTCGCCCGCCTGCAGCCCGCCGCGCATGAAGACATTGGACCAGACGGTAAAGAAGGTCTCGGGCAGGCAGGCAGCTTCCTTCATGCCCATGCCTTCGGGCACGCGCAGCGCATGGGCCGCCGGGGGGGTGGTCACATATTCGGCGTAGCCGCCACCGGGCAGGAGCGCGCAAACCTTGTCGCCGAGCTTCCACTGGGTCACGCCCTCGCCCAGCGCGACCACCTCACCCGAGCTTCAAGGCCGGGCAGCGGGCTGGCGGTTGGGGGGGGCGGGGGGGCATAGCTGCCTGCGCGTTGCAGCGCATCGGGGGGGCGGTTCACCCCCCCGGCAAACGCCACCTTGATCAGGATGTCGCCGGGGGGGCCGGGGGGGGTCGGCACCGGAACGTCGACGGGACGCAGGACCTCGGGGGGGCCGCCGGGTTCGGAAATCTCGACAGCACGCATGGTTGTGGGCAAAGTCATTGGCTTTCCTTCTGTTCCCAATGTCCGGGATAGTTCGGGCGCGGGGGGGTACCGGGGGGGGCCTTGATCGTCTCGAAGATCTTGCCCGGCCCCCCCGCCATGAAGGCCTGGGCCAGCTTGTTGTCGCGCGCCTTGGCCTTGAATTTCTCGATCCGCATCACGTCGTCGATGCGCCGGTCCAGGAATGCCCAGGTGGCGGCGTGCCCTTCGCTGTCATCGCCCAGCCAGTAGAGCACGGTGGAGCTGTAAACAGCTGACAGCGTCGCCCGCTTGCTGTACCAGTTCACATCGCGCGATGTGTCGCCCAGCGTGTTCCAGATCAGGTCGCAGGTGCCCCCCCAAAGCGCCGCCGCCCCCCCGTCGCTCGCATGCTGCGGCAAGGCAAAGAGCGTCATGCCCCCCCGGCGCACCACCTCGCGGTCGGCCAGCTCCAGGCGGAACCGCACCCCCCCGGCGGCAATCCGGTCGCGAAAGCGCATGGCATCCAGATCGGCGGCCTGAAGCCGGGCCACCATTTCCGCATCGCCCTGCCGGTGATAGGCCAGCGCCATGTCCACAGCACCGCGTGGGAAAAACCCGCGCGCCTGCTCATCCGTCAGCCCGCAATCGGCGGCGGCGGCGTCAAACGCGGCCTGGGTCCAGCCATCGAAAGGCACGTGATCAAGGGCGGCGGTCAGGAACTCTTGTGCAGTCGTCATGGCGGCGACTGTCGCACAGGGTGCAAAGCTGGACAAGCGGGCAAAGCCCTGCTAAAGGGGGGGGCGTTCCTGCAATTCTGCAAACTCCAACTTAGAAAGGTGGTGAAAACCACATGCAGGTTTCGGTTCGCGATAACAACGTAGACCAGGCGCTTCGTGCGCTGAAGAAGAAACTTCAGCGTGAAGGTGTCTTCCGTGAGATGAAGCTCAAGCAACATTTCGAGAAGCCCTCCGAGAAGAAAGCGCGCGAGAAGGCTGAAGCGATTCGCCGTCAGCGCAAGCTGGCTCGGAAAAAAAAGCGCAGCGCGAAGGTCTTTTGTAAGATCTGAACGCATCCGGCGGGTGGGCTTGCCCCCCCTTCGCCACGACGACCCCCCCCGCGGCCCGGCCTCGGGGGGGGTTTGTTGTTTCCGGGCCCCCCCCGGCGATGGCCGTCCGGCCCGATTTGCCCGACTCACCCGTTTCGGGGGGGCACACTGGGGACATGGAACCGGTGCCACGCGCGCCCGGCGACCCTGATCGACGCAGCCAGACAGAGGCCGGACACCGGACCGCCACAGGCGCCTTCGTTACCCCCCCGGAGGACACCATGGCTTTATCCGCACGCCTTGAACATCACCTGAGCGCCCGCAAGATCCCTTATGCGACGATTGACCACCCGTTCACCGTCACCACGTCCGAATGCGCCGAAGCGGCCCATGTGCCCGGCGACCACCTGGCCAAATCGGTTCTGATCCATATGGAGGAAGGGCCGATGCTGGCGGTCGTGCCCAGCAACCACCAGGTCGATCTGCACGCGCTGCAGGGTATGATGGACCGCCGCCTGGGCCTGGCCAGCGAAGAGGAGCTGCGCGCGCTGTTTGACGACTGCGACCTTGGCGCAGCCCCCCCGCCCGTGGGCGAGGCTTACAATGTGCCGACCGTAGTCGATGACAGCCTGACCGGGCTCGACCGGATCTGGTTCGAGGGCGGCGATCACCGCACCCTGGTCGAGATGCGCGGCCGCGATTTCGACCGGCTGATGAAAGGGGGGGCCAAACACGGCTCGTTCTGCTGCATGCACTGAAACCGCCCCCCCGCCCGATCCGCGCGGGCCACCAAGGAGGAATACACAATGAAACCTGTTGTTTTATTGGTCGGGCGCCTGCCGGACGTGATCAGCAACGTGGCACGCCAGCTCGAAGATCTGCCGATCCAGTGGCTCGGTGCCCATGACCGCGACGAGGTGATCCACCAGCTCGACGCCGAACCCGGCATTCGCGCGGTGGTGATGGGCGCGGGGGGGCTGGACGACAGCATTCGCGGCGAGCTGATCGGCGTCATTGCCGCCCGCCGCCCCCCCGACATCTGCATCCACCTCAAGGACCGCGCCTCCGGCGTGCCCGGCATGGCCCCCCCCTTCGTGCGCCGCGTGGTGGAAATGGAGGTGCTGCAGAAGGCGCGGGTGTAAGGCAAGCATGCCCTTCGGGCATATCCCCCCCCAGTCGGCAGGGAAACCTGCGGAGGACGGCTGGCCCGCCCCCCCCTTATCGGCACGCCACCGCTCTTTCATCTTTCCCCCCCAAATATCCTGGGGGGGAGAGATGGGTCCCGCAGGGATCCATCTCGGGGGGGGCGAAGCCCCCCCTGCACCCTCTGGGGGGGGCTACGCAGCTCTCGCGGTGCAGGCACCGCTGCCGCCCTCCG
>JDSH01000068.1_pt1 | contig 39012 bp, 55 predicted proteins | sample 199451 | NCBI WGS metagenome assembly JDSH01 (sample SAMN02584198, study PRJNA231836) | bioreactor metagenome | isolation source: continuous culture bioreactor electron acceptor NO2- transfer2 day 38 after... | place: Germany: Bremen | reverse complement strand
GCACGCCCTGATCCTGGGACGCGCGCAGACCGGGCTGCAGGCGTTTGCCTGACTTATCTCGGGCGGCCTGAACAGGCCGCCCGCTGTCCTTTCGGAGACATGACGATGAAAAAGAACCTCGTTGCCGGGGGGGAATGGATCGGTGCGTCCGACGCGTCTGAAAACCGCAACCCCCCCGCCGACCTCAGCGACCTGATCGGTACCTATGCCCGGGCCGATGTGGATCAGGTGAATGCGGCTGTCGAGGCCGCTGATGCGGCCTTGGACAACTGGGCCATGGCCTCGCCCCCCCAGGTGCGCTCGGACCTGCTGGAAGCGGTGGCGCAACAGCTCTTTGCCCGCGCGGATGAGATCGGCACGCTCCTGGCCCGCGAAGAGGGCAAGACCCTGGCCGAGGCCAAGGGCGAAACCATTCGCGCCGCGCAGATCTTCCGCTTCTTTGCCGGTGAGGCCATTCGCGTGGCGGGTGATGCCATCGCCTCGGTCCGCCCCCCCGACGTGGCCGTGGAAGTCACCCGCGAGCCGGTCGGCGTCGTTGGCCTGATCACACCCTGGAATTTCCCCCCCATCGCAATCCCTGCGTGGAAGATTGCGCCCGCGCTGGCCTATGGCAACACGGTGGTGTTCAAACCTGCCGACCTGACTCCGGCTTCGGCCCATGCCCTGGCCGAGATCATCCATCAATCGGGCTGCCCTGCGGGCGTGTTCAACCTGGTGATGGGGGGGCGCGGATCGATCGTGGGCGACGCCATCGTGAACCACCCCCCCAAGGTGGACGCGATTTCCTTCACCGGGTCGGTGCCGGTGGGTCAGAACTTGGCTGCTGAGGCCGCGCGCGGCATGAAGAAGATCCAGCTTGAGATGGGCGGCAAGAACCCCCCCATGGTTGTGCTGGATGATGCCGATCTGGAGGTGGCCGTTTCTGCCGTTTTGAACGGTGCCTTCTTCTCAACCGGCCAGCGCTGCACGGCCTCGTCGCGCATTGTGGTCGAGGCGGGCATTCATGATGCATTCGTCGAACGGCTCGCGTCCGAGATGCAGGCGTTGACCATCGGCAACCCGCTGGACACCGCTACGCAAGTGGGTCCGGTCGTGTCGGAGAAGCAGCTGGCCAACAACCTGTCCTATGTCGACATCGCGGGCGAAGAGGGTGCCGAGGTGATCGGTGGCGGTCGCCTGAACAAGGAAACCGAAGGTATTTTCAAGCCCCCCCGGCCATGTTCGTGAACGCAACCAATGCCATGCGCTCGTCACGCGAGGAAATCTTCGGTCCCTGCGCCTCGATCATCAAGGTTGCGGATTACGATGAGGCGCTGGCGGTGGCGAATGACACCGAGTTTGGCTTGTCTTCGGGTATCTGCACATCGAGCCTGAAACACGCACGCGATTTCAAGCGGCGGTCCAAGGCGGGCATGGTCATGGTGAACCTGCCCACCGCGGGGGGGGTGGACTACCACGTGCCGTTTGGCGGGAGAAAAGGATCCAGCCATGGTTCGCGCGAACAAGGACGTTATGCCGCCGAGTTCTACACGGTGGTCAAAACAGCCTACGAATTCGCGGGCTGACGCGATTTACAACGGCAGGGGGGGGCGGTTCTCGGCAATCGCCTCCATCGCGAAATAGCTTGTCACTGAGTCCAGCTCGACCCCCCCTTCGATCAGCCGCTGATAGACCCGGTCATAGCTGGCCATATCCTGGGTCACGACCTTCAACTGATAGTCGTAGTCGCCGCCGATCCGGTGGAAATCCACCACCTCGGGAATGGTCAACACGTGGCGGCGAAACTTGGCCAGCCAGTCTGCCGAATGGTGCCGGGTGCGCAACATCACGAAGACCACCAGGTCCAGCCCCCCCAGCGCCTCGCGGCTGACGCGTGCGCGCGACCCATTCAGAACGCCCTTTGAGGTCAACGCCTGCAAGCGCCGCCAGCAGGCGTTCTGCGACATGCCCACCCGATCCGCCAGTTCCCGCTGTGAGAGCGAGGCGTCCCTTTGCAGCTCTGCAAGAAGTGCACGATCAATTTGGTCCATATTATTGCTCACCCAAAGATCATATGACCCAATTTATGGCGACACAATGCATATTTAAGTGACAATTTCTCATGCTCTCTGGGTCATCCTGTATGAAACACAGGAGTCCCCCCCGCCATGAGCCTTGCCGATTTTCGCAACCGGATAACCACCACTCACGCCGTGCGCGATCTGTCCGCAGGGCTCTTTGGCGAGGGGGGGCGCTTGATCCCTGGGGGGGCCGAAGGGGGGGACGTGCCGCTGATCTATGCCGATAATGTTGCCTCGGGTCGGGCGCTGACCCAAGTCGAGGACTTCATCCGTGATGAGGTACTGCCCTTCTACGCGAATACCCATACGGATGCGTCCTATTGCGGAGCCCACACCACTGCACTGCGCGAGGCGGCGCGTGCGGAAATTGCGCGCATGACAAGGGCGGGGGGGGACGCGCATGAAGTGATCTTTACCGGATCGGGCGCGACGGCGGGGGGGTTGAACCGCTTGGTGCACCTTTTGGGGGGGGTCAATCGGGCCGAACGGCCGGTGGTTTTCATCGGGCCCTACGAACACCACTCCAACATCTTGCCTTGGCGTGAGAGCCGGGCAGAGGTGGTGGAAATCCCTGAAGCGCCAGGGGGGGGAGGCCCGGATCTGCAGGCACTGGCTCAGGCGTTGCATGAGTATGCTCGGGCCGATTTGAAGATCGGCGCGTTTTCGGCCGCGTCGAACGTAACCGGCATCATCACCGATCCGGATCCGGTCATCGACCTGTTGCGGGCGCATGGCGCACTGGCGGTCTGGGACTATGCCGGTGCGGGACCTTACCTGAGCATCGACGCGACGCGCATGGACGCCATTGCCGTTAGTCCCCCCCACAAGTTTCCGGGCGGTCCGGGGGGGGCCTCGGGCGTCTTGATCCTGCGCAAGGACGCGGTGCGGGCGCGCTGCCCGTCCTGGCCTGGTGGCGGCACGGTCAGCTTCGTCTCGCCCTGGCGGCATGACTATGTCGACGACCTGGCGGCGCGCGAGGAAGCAGGCACGCCGAACATCGTCGGTGACATCCGCGCCGGGCTGGCGTTTCTGGTCAAGGAGGCCGTGGGCGAAGGCACCATCGCTACCCGCGAAGCGCAGTTCCGCGCCATGGCCGAAGCCGCCTGGTGTGCCAACCCGCAGATCACCATTCTGGGTGTGGACAAGCCGCACCGTCTGCCGATCTTCTCTCTGATCATTCGGGACGGGGGGGCAGGGAACCCGGTCTCGCCCCCCCAGCTGTTTACCCGCATGTTGTCCGATCTTTATGGCATCCAGGCGCGCGGCGGCTGCGCTTGTGCTGGGCCGTATGGGCACCGACTGTTGGGCATCGAACAGGCGCAGTCCCAAGCCATCCATGATGCGTTGGCCGCTGGTGATATGGTCGAGAAACCCGGTTGGACGCGGCTCAACTTCACTTATCTGGATGACACTGTGAAGGTAACGCGCATCCTGGATGCAGTCCGTGAACTAACGGCCACGTTTGATCAACACCGGTCCAAATATGTCTTTGACCCCCCCGCCAGCGGCCAGTGGTCCCGCCGCGCCAAAGCGGCCTAAGCGCCACAGGCTGGCGCAATCTGCGCGCACCCCCCCCTTTGACCCTTTTCGCCATCCCGGCCCAGCGTTATGAGAGGCGCAATCAAGGAGCCGGGACATGAGCGATATCAAGCCGCAGCCAGGGATTTTGGAGATCGCGCCGTATCAAGGCGGGGGGGCCTCGAAGATCGAGGGCGTGACTGACGTGGTGAAACTCAGCTCGAACGAAAACCCGTTCGGGCCCAGCGACAAGGCGGTGGATGCCTTTCGTCGCGCCAGCCATGACTTGCATCGCTATCCCAACACCCATCACACACCGCTGCGCACAGCGATTGCCGAACAGCACGGGCTGGAGGTTGCGCGGATCATCTGCGGCGTCGGTTCGGATGAAATCATCGCCTTCCTCTGCCAGGCTTATGCGGGCGTGGGGGGGGATGAGGTGATCTATACCGAACACGGCTTCTCAATGTACAAGATCTCGGCGTTGGCGGCCGGGGGGGCAACACCGGTCAAGGTCGGTGAGACGGACCGCGTGGTTGACGTCGACAAGATCCTCGCAGGCTGCACCGCACGCACGCGGCTGGTGTTCATTGCCAACCCCCCCGGCAACCCGACCGGCACGATGGTGAAGGCTTCAGAGTTGAAACGCCTGGCTGACAGCCTGCCCGAAAAGGCTCTGCTGGTGCTGGACGGGGGGGCTTATGCCGAATTTGAAGACGGTTTTGATGGCGGCGCGTCCCTGGTCGAAAGCCAGGACAATGTGATCATGACCCGCACCTTTTCAAAGGCGTACGGGCTGGGCGGTCTGCGGGTTGGCTGGGGGGGGTATGGCCCGGCCGGTGTGATCGACGTGCTGAACCGCATACGCGGGCCTTTCAACCTGTCGGAACCGCAGCTTGCGAGTGCCGAGGCCGCCCTGCGTGACCGCGAGCATGTCGAGCGCTGCATTCGCGAGAACGATCGCCTGCGGGCCTGGCTGCGCGAAGCTCTGATCGGTCACGGGCTGGAGGTGGACGAAAGCCACGCGAATTTCCTGCTGGTGCGCTTCGCCGACGAGGCCGAAGCGGTGGCTTGCGACGAGGCGCTGAAATCCGAAGCTGATCGTACGCCGCGTCGGCGGGTATGGGTTCCCCCCCGAAGCTCTGCGCATTACAATCGGGGGGGATGAACCCGCCTGCCGCCGCGTGGCCCATGTGATCGGACGGTTCAAGGGGGGGACGGTGGAATGAGCGATGTGATCTACAAGCGTGTGGCCCTGATCGGGCTTGGGCTGATCGCTGGCTCCATGGCCCATGCGATGCGGCGCGGCGGGTTGGCTGGCGAAATCGTCGGCACCGCGCGGTCGGCCGAGACCCGGAAGACTGCCGTCGAAATCAACTTGGTTGATCGCGTAACCGAAACCGCCGCCGAAGCCGTCAAGGACGCCGACCTGATCGTGCTGGCCGTTCCCGTGGGTGCCATGGGGGGGGCCGTTGCCGCCGAGATCGGACCGCACCTGAAACCCGGCGCGACCGTGACCGATGTGGGCTCGGTCAAACGGGCGGTAATCGACGCGGTCCAGCCGCATATCCCCCCCGAGGGGGGGGTGCATTTTATCCCCCCCGGCCACCCGCTGGCGGGAACCGAACACAGCGGGCCGACCTCGGGTTTTGCCGAATTGTTCGACAACCGCTGGTGCCTGATCGTGCCGGTTGACGGCACCGAGGAGGCCGCCACCCAGCGTCTTGTGCACCTGTGGGAGGGTATGGGGGGTCGAATGTCGATGTGATGGATGCGGATCACCATGATCTGGTGCTGGCCGTGACCAGCCATACGCCCCCCCACCTGATTGCCTATACGATGGTCGGCGTGGCCGATGACCTGCGACGGGTGACCGACAGCGAGGTCATCAAATACTCGGCCGCCGGTTTCCGTGATTTTACCCGCATTGCGGCCTCGGACCCGACCATGTGGCGGGACGTCTTCCTGACCAATAAGGAAGCCACGCTGGAAATCCTGGGCCGCTTCACCGAAGAACTCTTCGCCCTGCAACGCGCCATTCGCACCGGAAATGGTGAGCTGCTTCATGATTATTTCACCCATACGCGCGCGATCCGTCGTGGTATTATCGAGGCGGGGGGGCAGGACACTGACGCCCCCCCGGATTTCGGGCGCGGAGGGCAGCACAAGTGAAATCGCCGACAGCTTTGGTTCTGGCCTTGGTCCTCGGCGTGGCCGTGGCAGGGCAGGCTCTGGCCTATGCGCCTGGGACGTCACCCCCCCGCCCGGTGAAACGGCCGGCGACCGTTGTGGCGGCCCCCCCGCCGGCCGTTGGATCGGTCGCCACGGCCACGCAGCAGGCCCCCCCGCGCCGCTCGCCGCATCCGCAGCGCAGGCCTGGCAGCCGCGTGGTCACGCCCACTGCCATTGCTGTTGCAGTGTCCAGTGCCTCCGTCCGCGCAACCGGTCCGACCACGGCCTCTGCCGTCGTCCGGTCCCCCCCCGCCCGCAGCGGCGTCCCGCGACCCGGCCTGTCCGCGCGACAACACCCGCCCCCCCCACCCCCCCGGTGGCCGAGGCCCCCCCCAGTCGCCGCCAGACACGGCGCGGTTCGGTTTGTGGTGTGCGTGAAATTCGTGGCCAGAAGGTCAATGCCATCCCCCCCGGCCGACTGCCCGGCTGCGGCATCTCTGACCCGGTGCGTGTGACCGAAGTCGCCGGTGTGAGGCTCAGCCAGGCGGCGGTGATGGATTGCACCACCGCCAAGGCGTTGAACAGCTGGGTTGAAACCGGCGTGAAACCGGCGGTCGGACGTCTGGGCGGCGGGCTGGCCGGTTTGCGGGTTGCCGCGCATTATTCGTGCCGGACCCGTAACAACCAACCCGGTGCCAAGATCAGCGAACATGGTAAGGGTCACGCGATTGATATCTCGGGGGGGTTCGTGCTGAAAAACGGGGGGGTGACGATCTCGGTCCTGAACGGATGGCGCGATCCGGTGCAGGGCAAGGTTTTGAAGGCCGCTCATGCCGCCGCCTGTGCCCCCCCGTTCGGAACGGTGCTGGGTCCGAATGCGGACCGTTATCACCAAGACCATCTACATATGGACACGGCCCGTTATCGCAGCGGGTCCTACTGCCGCTGAGCTTTACCGGATGACGAACCGTGGTGCCTGACCCAGCGGGACGGGGGGGCCGAACCAGACCCGGCCCCCCCGGCTGAATTTCAACGGGGGGGTATCCAGCGTTTCCGGATCTCCGGACAGGCCCGCCAGAAACTCCAGCGCCGAGGTTATCGTGCCTTCGAAATCCTCTGCCAACACGCCTGCGGCGACGGCGATGGCCACCATGTCGCGCCAGTTCTTTGCCTTCACGGTGATCTCGCCGGTCGCAAGTCCCGCGCGATCAATCTCCAGCTCGCCCGCCATCCAAAGGTCCAGCTTGCCCCCCCACTGCGCCTTGAGGATATCCAGTTGAATGCGCGTGGGTTGTGGCCGTGCGCGTTCAATGGCGAAACGATCCCAGGGCGCGTCGAATTCGACCGTCGCGCGGATCTCCAGCCCGTCGAAGACGTCTGGCAGCAAAACCCCCCCGCGTGACAGCCTTTCGACCAGGCCGGAGGCCGGTTTCACCCCCCCCGCGCGTCAAGGCTGAGATCATAGGAATTTGCCACCACCGGCGTGCGCCGTGTGGCCAGTTGGGCATGTTCCATCGAAGCGGTCCAACCCAGGGTCGACGCCAGTTCCACCCGGTCCGCCACGATTGACGCGCGGTCCAGCGGCAGGGAGGTTGAGGGCTCCAACACAATGGATCCGCGCATGTCGGCCGAGGTGATTTCAACCTTTCCGAAGGGTGTGGCCAGCGTTTGCCTGTCCGGCCAGACCGCGATCACGTGGTGCGGTTTAAAAGACAGGGACAGAATCTGAAACCAGGGGGGGGCCGACCAGGCGACACCAGTGCGTGGGTCGGCCAGTTCCAGTTCCGTGACTGTCGTGTCGAACCGGTTCGGAAACCCGCGCGTGCTCAGCGTGTCATACTCGGCGACCCAGCCATCCGTCTGCCGATCTCCGATCCAGGCCGCCAGCGCCCGTTCCATCGCCGAGGAACCCACAAACCAATACCCGCCCCCCCACACACCGCCCAGCAGAAGGGCCACTGCCAGAATTTTGCGCATTTCGCCTCTTTCCCTTCGATCTCATCCCGTGTTTATAGGCCCGGCGCAACAAGGACCAGACGGATGAGCAATACGGAACTGTGGGTGTTCGGCTATGGATCGCTGATGTGGCATCCGGCTTTGCCCATGTGGAAAAACTGACAGCCACCCTACCGGGCTATTGGCGCAGCTTCTGCATGCGCTCGATCCACCATCGCGGGACCGAGGATCATCCGGGCCTGGTGCTGGCGCTGGACGAACATGGTGGCGCGAATGCGACGGGCTGGCCTTTCGTGTCTGCCCCCCCGAAAGTCATGACCAGACGATGGCTGCCCTGCGCGAACGCGAGCTGATCTCATCGGCCTACCTGGAGCGCGAGTTGGAGATCCTGCTGCATGACGGACGCCGGGTGAACGCGGTCACCTACGTGATCGACCCCCCCGACCATGTGCAGTATTGTTCGCTTGGGCTTGAGGAGCAGGCGCAGATCATCGCGACCGCTGTGGGCGGGCGTGGGCCGAATACCGAATATCTGTATAACACCGCCGATCATCTGGAAGAGCTGGGCATCGAAGATGCGACCTGACCTGGCTTGCGGGCCGCGTGCGCGAGCTGACCGCGTAATCGCCGCTTGGCAGCGGCGCGCGCCCGGCCTATCCTTCGCGACAATGATAACGTCGACAGGGGGGGGTCCGGGATGGAGCAGCCGGATCAGGCACCTCGCGTGAGGGCCGAATTGAATTTCACCCGCCCGGTGACGCAGACACTTCTGATGCTGTCCGTCCTGGGGGGGCTGGTCGGCGCGGGCGTGTTTATCGCGCTGCCGCGGGTCATGCCCGTCATCGAAGCGAACCTTTATCTGAACGGGTTCATCCTGATCGTCTTTGTGATCGGGCTGTTTGCCTGTTTCTGGCAGGTCTGGCAGATTCGCACCTCGGTCAGCTGGATCAAGGGCTTTACCGGCGAGGTTGAAGGGTTCGACGCGGCCCGCGCGCCGCGCATCCTGGCACCTTTGGCGGCTCTTCTGGGATCGCGGGGGGGCGCACGGATGCAAATCGGGGGGGCGGCCTCGTCACGGTCGATCCTGGATTCAGTCGCCACCCGCATTGATGAAGCGCGCGATATTACGCGCTACATTACCAACCTACTGATTTTCCTTGGCCTTCTCGGCACATTCTTTGGCCTTGCCACCACGGTTCCGGCGGTGGTCGACACGATCCGATCGCTTGCACCTGGTGAAGGCGAGGCGGGCGTCGAGGTGTTCAATCGCCTGATGACCGGGCTCGAAGAACAGCTGGGTGGCATGGGCACAGCGTTCTCCTCGTCCCTTCTGGGCCTGGCCGGATCGCTGGTCGTGGGGGGGCTGTTGGAATTGTTCGCGGGCCACGGTCAGAACCGGTTCTACCGCGAGCTTGAGGAATGGCTGTCCACGATCACCACGGTCGGCTTTACCTCCGGTGACAGCGAAGCGGGCGATGCCGGTTTGGTCGGCGCATTGGCGGCTCATATGTCTGAACAGATGGAGGCGCTGCAAAGCTCTTTACCCAGTCCGATGTCTCGCGCGCATTGGTCGATGAGCGGCTGGGCACGCTTGCAGACGCCGTGGACCGCCTGAGCCACCGGATTGAGGCAGAGGGCGTGTCCACGCCGATCCTGCTTCGCATGGCCGAAGGGCAGGACCGCATGTTGGCCCTGATGGAAACCCAGGCTGAGGAAGGCGGCGGCACCGGGACCGATGCCGAAAGCCGCATGCGCCTGCGGTCCATCGACGTGCAGCTGCTGCGCATCCTTGAAGAGATGGCCGCCGGTCGTCAGGAAAGCCTGGCCGAACTGCGCATGGACCTCGCCCAGCTGACCAAGGCGATCCGTCAAAGCGGGCGGGCCTGATCCATGGCCCTGACACGCAGATCGGTCAACCGCATGGCGGGGGGGTCGATCTGGCCCGGATTCGTCGATGCGATGACCGGACTTCTGCTGGTTCTGATGTTCGTGCTAACCATTTTCATGGTGGTGCAATTCGTCCTGCGCGAAACGATTTCAGGCCAGGCGGATGAGCTGGATGAGCTGTCGGCACAGGTCGCCTCTCTGGCTGATGCGTTGGGGGGGTTGGAGAAAGGGCGAGCCGATGCGTTGGAAAGCCGCGTGGTCAGCTTGTCTGCGACCCTGTCCGAAGCCCGCAATACGGCAGCGGCACAGGAGGCGTTGATCGCGTCTCTCAATGCCACCATCTCCGGGCAGGAAGATGAACTTGCGGCCCGTGCCACCGCGATTGCCTCCTTCGAGGCACAGGTGGCGTCCCTGATTGCCGAACGCGATCAGGCACGGGCCGAGGGCACCGCGCTGGCGGCCTCTCTGGCCGATCTTGAGGCCGCCCAGGCCCAGTTGATAACCGAGCAGGAGGCGCTGAACTTGGCGCTAGCCAAGGCGCGCGACGAAATCGACGCCCAGACCGAGGCGGCGCGACTGGCGGCCGCGCGGCGCGAGGCACTGGAAGCATTGATTGCCAAGCTCGAATCGGATGTTGCCGAACGCGAAACCTCGCTGGCGGCGGCTCTGGCGCGGCTTGAAAGCGGCGACGCCGAGGTGGAGGGGGGGCTGCGCAGTGACCTGGTCGCCGCGCTGGCGGCTCTGGACGCCGCTGAAGCCGCCGTTCTTGCCGAACGCACGGCGCGGGAAGGCTCCGAACAGGCCCTGTCTGACGCCGAGGCCGCCCGTCTGGCCGATCTTGCCGCCGCCGAAGCCCTGCGCGAACGCCTGGCCGGGGGGGCAGAACAGGCCTTGTCGGACGCCGAGGCAACGCGCCTAGCCGAACTGGCTGCTGCGGAAGAGCTGCGCGCCCGACTGGCTGAAACCGAAGGCGCGCTGACGGAGGCAGAGGCGGCCCGCCTGGCCGACCTTGCGGCGGCCGAAACCCTGCGAGAACAGCTCGCCAATTCGCAGGACGAGCTGACCGCCATGACCCTGGCGCTTGAGGAACAACGCCAGCGGGCGGAGGATACCCTGACCCTGCTGGCCGCTGCCGAGGCTGCCCAGGGTGACCTTGATGCAAAACTCGCCGCCGCGCTGCTGGAACTCGAAAGCCTACGCGCGGCTCCGGGCGATGAGGAGACTTTGCGCGACGATCTGGCCGCCGCGCTGGCGGCTCGTCTGGCCGCAGAGCAGACCGCCGAGGACGCCATGAGCCGCGCCGAACGCCAGGCCGCGCTGCTCGCGACTGCAAATGAGGTTTTGGCCGAAAAGGAAGCCGCGAGCGCCGAAGATCAGCGCACACTTGCCCTGCTGAACGCGCAGATCGCCGAGCTGCGGGTGCAGCTGGGCTCATTGCAGGCGGTGCTGGATGCGTCCGAGGCGCGTGATGCGGAAAGCCAGACGCAGATCCAGTCGCTGGGCGACCGCCTGAATGCTGCTCTGGCTCAGGTGGCCAGCGAACAACGCCGTCGCGCGGAGTTGGAAGAGGCGGAACGCAAGCGCCTTGAAGCCGAGGCGAAGGAGTTGGAAAGCTACCGGTCCGAGTTCTTCGGCAAGCTGCGACAGATCCTGGGCGACCGCGAAGGGGGGGTGCGCATCGTAGGGGGGGATCGCTTCGTCTTCTCCTCCGAGGTGCTGTTCGAACCGGCCAAGGTCGAGCTGGCGGAAGCCGGGCGTGCCCAAATCGCGCGCGTCGCGACATTGCTGTCCGAAGTGGCGGACCAGATCCCGCCCGAAGTCGATTGGATTATCCGGGTCGACGGCCACACGGATAATATTCCGCTGGCCGGGACGGGCGAATACGCCAACAACTGGGAACTCTCCCAGGGCCGTGCCCTGTCGGTCGTGACCTACATGACCGAAGAATTGGGCTTCCCGCCGGAACGCCTGGCCGCAACCGGGTTTGGTGAGTTCCAACCGGTCAACCCGGCTGACACGCCCGAGGCCCGCGCACAAAACCGCCGTATCGAGCTGAAACTGACCGAACGGTGATGCCTAGTCGCCGAGCGTTGTGGCGGTGGTCATCCGCTCAACCTCGACGCCGTCGCGCAGCAGAATCGCAGTGCCGGTATAGCGCCCGATTGCGCGGTTCTCGGCATGCAACTTGCGTCCTGAGGCGCGAAACAACTGGGCCTTGGGCGCGTCGATCTCCACGGTCTGGTCTGAAAATACGCCGACCGGTCCTTCGATCAGAAGCCGGATCTGATCCCCCCCTGCGCGTGCGCCGAACATATGCGCCCAGAGGACAAGGGCAGGGGGGGCTTCGCCGGGCAACTCAGCCACATGAGCCTCCCCCCCCATTTGATCTCGGCAAACTCGGGCAGGTCTGCGGCGAACCCGGCCTGAATCAGCCCGCCCGCGTGATACGGGATCGGGGGGGATTGCCACAGCTGGTCGTCACCCGCCTCGCCACAGGAGACGATGTCATCCGTGTTGAAGGGATCAACAATCGCACCATCCTTACGGATTGACAGGTGCAGGTGTGGAAACTCGGTGCGGCCGGACATGCCGACCTGCCCAAGGACCGCCCCCCCCATGGCGACGCGCTGCCCTTTCTGGACGGCCAGAGATCCCGCGCGCAAGTGGCAATATTGTGTCTCCCACCCACCACCGTGGTCGATGACCAGACCATTGCCGCAATCCTGCCCGTCGGGGGGGAACTCCATCGGTGCCGCGCGCCAGTGGTCGGCGACACCATCGCGCACCGCCTTGACCACGCCCGGAGCCGCGGACAGGACCGAGACACCGGCAAGGGCTGCGGCATGTGACTGAACGGCGAAATCCGTGCCTTTATGCCCGTCGTAGGAGAGGCCGCCGCAGGTGAAGTCAGCCGCCCCCCCCGGACCGCCGTCCGCGTCCACGTAGTTCTGGATGAAACAGTCTTCGCCCAAGCGGCAGTCAATCGGCTGCCCCCCCAGCAAAGGGTCGCGCGCCGCCGCAGGGGGGGATGCGGCGGCGGCAAAGGCGATGGCCCAGATCGAAATCCGGGACAGGCGCATCAGTCGGCGGTCAACAACGGCGGCTTCTTCTTCGACCCGATCCGAGCATTTTGCGGCTCTTCGATGCGCAGGTCGAGCTTGCCGCCCTTCACGCCGACCTTGACCAGCCCACCCTTGGCGAGCTTGCCGAACAGCAGTTCCTCGGCCAGTGGCTTCTTGATGTGCTCCTGGATCACGCGGCCCAGAGGACGCGCACCCATGCGGTCGTCATAGCCGCGTTCGGCAATCCATTCGGCAGCCGCGCGTGTCAGTTCGATATGCACGCCGCGGTCCATCAACTGGGCCTCAAGCTGCAGAACAAACTTCTCGACCACCTGCAGGATGACCTCTTTGCCCAGGGGGGGAGCAAAGGAAATCACCGCGTCCAGACGGTTGCGGAATTCCGGGCTGAAGGTACGTTCGATGGCGGCGGTATCCTCGCCCTCGCGACGATCGCGACCAAAGCCTACGGCGGCCTTCGCCTGTTCGGCGGCCCCCCCGGCGTTCGAGGTCATGATCAGGACCACGTTGCGGAAGCTGACCGTGCGGCCGTTGTGGTCGGTCAGACGTCCGTTGTCCATCACCTGAAGCAGGATGTTGTAGACATCCGGGTGGGCCTTTTCCATTTCGTCCAGCAGCAGCACGCAATGAGGATGTTGATCCACACCGTCGGTCAGAAGACCGCCCTGGTCGAAGCCCACATAGCCCGGCGGCGCACCGATCAGGCGCGAGACTGCGTGTTTCTCCATATATTCCGACATGTCGAAACGCAGCAGTTCCACACCCAGGTTGTCGGCCAACTGGCGGGCAACCTCGGTCTTGCCGACGCCGGTCGGACCCGCAAACAGGTAGTTGCCGATGGGCTTCTCCGGTTCGCGCAGACCCGCGCGGGCCAGCTTGATGGCAGAGGACAGCGCGTCTATGGCGTCGTCCTGACCAAAAACCACACGTTTGAGCGACTTTTCCAGGTCGCGCAGGGTTTCTGCGTCGTCCTTGGATACGGATTTCGGCGGGATACGGGCGATCTTGGCGACAACCGCCTCGATCTCTTTCGCGCCGATGCTTTTGCGCCGTTTTGAGGCGATGACCAGATGTTGCGCCGCGCCAGCCTCGTCGATCACGTCGATCGCCTTGTCGGGCAGTTTGCGGTCGTTGATATAGCGGTCTGACAGCTCGACTGCGGATTTGATCGCATCCTGGGTGTATTTCACGCCATGATGGTCCTCGAAATAAGGCTTCAGCCCCCCCTTCAGGATCTTTATCGTGTCGTCCACCGTGGGTTCATTCACGTCGATCTTCTGGAACCGGCGGCTCAGCGCGCGGTCCTTCTCGAAGTGCTGGCGGAACTCCTTATAGGTGGTCGAGCCCATGCAACGCAGCTTGCCACCTTGCAGAGCCGGTTTCAGCAGGTTCGATGCATCCATCGCACCGCCAGAGGTGGCACCGGCACCAATGACTGTATGGATTTCGTCGATGAAGAGCACCGCATCAGGGTGATCTTCCAGTTCCTTCATCACGGCTTTTAGCCGTTCTTCGAAGTCACCGCGATATCGCGTGCCCGCCAGAAGCGCGCCCATGTCGAGCGAGAAGATGGTGGTTTCGGACAGAACCTCGGGCGTTTCGCCTTGAACGATCTTGTTGGCGAGGCCTTCGGCGATGGCGGTCTTGCCGACGCCGGGATCGCCCACCAAAAGCGGATTGTTCTTGCGGCGACGGCACAGGACCTGGATGCAGCGTTCCACCTCATGGTCGCGGCCGATCAGCGGGTCGATGTCGCCGTCGCGCGACTTGGCGTTCAGGTCGACACAGTATTTGGCCAGCGCGCTGTCCTTTTCCTCGGCCTCCGGTTCATCGACTGTTTCGCCGAACTCGGGCGTGCCGGAAACGGGCCGGGCCTCGCCAAAGGCCGGGTCCTTGGCCACGCCATGGGCGATGTAATTGACCGCGTCATAGCGGGTCATGTCCTGTTCCTGCAGGAAGAAGGCGGCGTTGCTTTCGCGTTCGGCAAAGATTGCGACCAGCACATTGGCACCTGTCACCTCGGTCCGTCCGGAGCTTTGCACATGGATCGCCGCGCGCTGGATTACGCGCTGGAATGCGGCAGTGGGCACCGCTTCGGATCCGTCAATATCGGTGATCAGTGTGGTCAGCTCATCGTCGATGAACTCGACAAGGGTCTTGCGCAGGTCTTCCAGATCGACCGAACAGGCCTGCATGACCCGTGCCGCATCCGGCTCGTCGAGCAGCGCCAGCAGAAGATGTTCGAGCGTCGCAAGCTCGTGCTTGCGGTCGTTCGCCAGGGCCAGCGCCTGGTGGATTGCTGTTTCCAGCGTGGTCGAAAAGGATGGCACTTGTTTTTGCTCCTCGTCCATGTGGTTGCCCGTATGGTCCTTGTGTCCCTCACGTACAACCGTGGCCTCATATGGTTAAGGTTCGGTTTTCCGACCGGTACTTCAACCCCCCCTATTCCCCCCCTAAAAACCGCTCACATCCGCCTGATGTGGTATTTTTCCTGTGGAAAAGGGGGGGCAGGCGCAGACAAACTTCTCACTCCCCCCCCGACGCAGAAGAGGCCGGGCGCATGTCACCACGCAGCTGTTCTTCCCAATCGTCGCGCATTTCGCGCAATCGGGCAAGATAGGCGTCGTTTTCGTGGGCGGGGGGGATGGTTGGATCGTAGGCTTCGGCGGCATCCAGCATCACCCGCCGGTCGATCCGGTCGAAGGCCGCGACCATGCGGTCGGCGTCGGCCTGATCGTGTCCCAGCGCCTCGAAAGCCGAGCGGCTCATGCGCAGGGAGGCATCATAGGTCTCGCGAATAATGTCGCGGCAACCATGGCCCCCCCAAAGGTCATAAACATGGTTGCGGTCAACGGCGCGGGCGACCACATGCAGGTCCGGATAGGTGGCCACCGCGTGGCGCACCAGCGTGTTGATCGCCTCCTTGCCGTCGATGGCGACCACCAGCATCTTGGCCTCTGCAATTCCAGCTGCATGCAAGAGGTCCGGTCGGGTGGCATCGCCATAGTGCACATGCATGTCGAACTTGCGCAGGATGTCGAGCTGTTCGATCGAGAAGTCGATCACCGTGGTGTCATAGCCCGCCCCCCCGCGCAGCGCGGTTGACGATCCCGCCCATCCGCCCGTGGCCCGCGACAATGATCTTGGCGGGGGGGTCGGTGATTTCGTCCATCTCGCGTTCCTCGGCGGCGTCGAAGCGCGGGGGGGCGATGACCTTGTCCAGAAGGATGAACAGGGCCGGCGTCAGCAGCATCGACAGCGCCACCACCAGCGACAGTTGATCGGCCAGCGGCTGCGGGATGACCGAGTTTGCGACGGTAAAGGACAGCAGGACGAAACCGAACTCGCCCGCTTGCGCCAATCCCAGACCAAAGAGCCATTTGTCATATCCAGTCAGCTTGAAGCTGCGTGCGAGCATCAGAAGCACCAGACATTTGATTGCCATCAACCCCCCCAGGGTCAGGCCGATGATTGCGGCGAATTGGTCGAACAGCAGGTTGAAATCAATCGCCGCACCCACGGTGATGAAGAAGACGCCCAGCAGCAGCCCCCCCTTGAACGGGTCGATATCGCTTTCAAGCTCGTGGCGGTACTCGCTGTTGGCCAGAACCACGCCCGCCAGGAAGGTGCCGAGCGCTGGCGAGAGACCGACGAGGCTCATCAACAGCGCAATGCCGATCACCATCATCAGGGCGGTGGCGGTGAACAGCTCGCGCAGGTTGGCCAGCGCGATGAAGCGGAAGATCGGGCGGGTGAGGCGCGACCCGATAAAGACCACAGCGGCAATGGCCGCAAGGTTCACCAAGGCGGTCTGCCAACCGGTCAGCCCGGCGACGAGGCTCATACCATGTCCGCCGTCCCCCCCATGGCTGTCCGCCCCCCCATGCGCATCCGTCGCGCCATGGGCCACATCCGCCGCGTGTCCGGCCATTTCGGCAATCTCAGGCATGGCCAGAAGGGGGGGGATCAGCGCGAGCATCGGAATGACGGCAATGTCCTGAAACAACAGCACGGAGAAGGCGGACTGCCCGCCGTCTGACTTCATCAGCCCCCCCTTTTCATTCAGCGTCTGCAACACAATGGCCGTCGAGCTTAGTGCCAGCACCAGCCCGACCGCCAGCGCGATCGTCCAGGGCAAGCCGAACAGCAGCGCAACCCCCCCCATGACAATCGCCGCCGTGCCGCCGACCTGCATGCCGCCCAGCCCCCCCAGCAGTTTCGCCCGCATTTCCCACAGGCGACTGGGTTCCAGCTCCAGCCCGACCAGGAACAGCATCATGACCACGCCGAACTCGGCGAAATGCTGGATTGAGACGACATCAACCCCCCCAAGAATGGCCAGGATCGGGCTGATCGCGATACCTGCGATCAGATAGCCCAGGACCGAGCCCAGACCGAAACGCGACGCGATGGGCACAGCCACCACGCCCGCGCAAAGAAAGATGAAAGCAAGCAGCAGGAAATCGGTCATTTTGGGGGGGTCCTCTCAAGGCGGGGGGGCAGCGACATGGATCAGAACCGGTCCTTGCGGGCGCGGATCTCGGCAAAGACCTCGGCGTCCGTGGCGTGCTCCATCCCCCCCAGTCCGGCTTTCACCTCAGGCAGGTGGGCGCGCAGGAACGGGTTGGTGGCCAGTTCCAGCGACAGGGCGGAGGGCACGGTGGGAATGCCCACCTCCCGCGCCTCGCCGATATCGGCGCTGCGGTCTGTCAGCGCCGTGTTGCCGGGCTCAATCGTCAGCGCGAAGGCCGCGTTGGCGGCGGTATATTCATGGCCGGAGCAGACCTGGGTTTCCGGCGGCAGGGCGGCCAGTTTCGACAGGCTGTCCCACATCTGCGGCGCGGTGCCTTCAAACAGACGACCACAGCCCAATGCCATCAGGCTATCCCCCCCGGTAAACACCGCCTGGGCGGCGGGGGGGATGTGATAGGCGATGTGGCCGACCGTGTGCCCCCCCGAGACATCCATGACCTGCACCTCGTGGCCTGCGAAATCGAACACCTCCCCCCCGTCTGAGACCGCCATGTCCAGTTGCGGAAGGCGGTGGGCATCGGCTTTGGCACCGATCACCCGCGGCGTGTAGGCTGCGCGCAATTCGTCCACCCCCCCATCCACGTGGTCGTAGTGGTGATGGGTGATCAGGATATGGGTCAAGGTCCAGCCGCGCATATTCAACTCCGTACGGATCGGCGCGGCTTCCGGTGCATCGGCCAAAGCGGTCTGGCCGGTCGCGGTGTCGTGCAGCAGAAAGGCGTAATTGTCTTCGCGGCAGGGGGGGATGGTGACGAGGGTCAGGGTCATTTTGCGCTCCATGGGTTAGCGCCAACTGTTGCCCATTCGCGCGGCGGGGGGGACAATACTGGGGGGGATATGACAAGCCCCCCCAAGACCCAGGCCCGGACGCGGGCGGGTGAACGGCCGCATTCAACGGCCCATGCCCGTGAGGATGGCCGCCTTTCGGCCCCCCCGTCGGCTGCCCGCAACGTGGCACCGATCCTTGAGGTTTTGTCTCGCCACGTGCCAGACACCGGTTACGCGTTGGAGATTGCCTCGGGCACTGGCGAACACGCTGTGGCCTGCGCCGAGGCCTTTCCGGGCGTGGTTTGGCAGCCGACGGATATCGAGCCGGACAGGCTGGTGTCGATTGATAGCTGGCGCGCGGTGAAAGGGCACCGCAACATGCGGCTGGCGCAACATCTGGATGCGTCAGATCCGGATTGGTGCGCGCCGGGCTTTGATCTGTTTCTGACCGTGAACCTCTTGCATCTGATCCCTGAGGACGCTGTGCAGAACCTGATCCAGGGCATTGCCCGCAGCCTTGAGGTGGGCGGTCGCTGGGCGCTTTATGGTCCCTTCCGCACCGGTGGCGGTTTTCGAAGCGAAGGTGACCTGGCCTTCCATGAAACCCTTGTCGCGCATGATCCGGCCATTGGGTACAAGGATCTGGAATGGGTTGAGGAACAGGCCCGCGCGACTGGTCTCATCCGGCGCGACTTGGTCGAAATGCCGGCCAATAATCTCATGTTGATTGCCGAACACTGCTGACAGGTTTGGACAGCAGAGTGCTTGTCCTTGCCCGGCTTGACCTCCTAGCGTGACCTGTCTTGAAACAGGAGTCGTCCATGTCCCGCATTGCTCTCGTCCTCACAGAAGGTTTTGCCGATTGGGAATACGCGCTGATCGGTGGCACAGCCACGCCCTTTTATGGGATTGAAGCGCGCTATTTCAGCCCCCCCACACCAGGAAAACTGACCTCGCACGGGGGGGGCTTGAGGTGGTGGTGGACCAGGGGGGGATTGACGCCATCACCTCCTGGGTTCGGGACGTGGTGGTGGTGATCGGGGGGGGCACGATCTGGGAGACCCCCCCGCAGGCACCAGATATGTCGGATTTCCTGCGGGCTGAACATGCGCGCGGGGGGGCCGCTATTGGCGGCATTTGCGGGGGGGCAACTCTGGCCTTGGGGGGGCGTGCAGGGTTGCTGGATCGTGTGGCGCACACGTCGAATGCGGTTGGGTTTCTGTCCGACAACGTGCCGGGCTACGGCGGGCAGGCGCGATATCTGGACCAACCTGCCGCCGTCTCCGACGAAGGGGGGGTGATGACCGCCTCGGGTCTGGCCCCCCCGGTCAGCTTCTGCGCCGAGGTCTTCGCCGCTGCCGGGTTGGAGGCTGACAAAGTCGCGCAGTTCCGCGCCATGATGGCGGCGGAACACCGCTGACATTTCTGAGGATCGGGTGGACAACCGGTCATGGACCTTTCGCAACAATTCGCTAAGCTCGCCGAGAATACCGGCGAGAGGCGTCATGCATCTGGACGTACAGGATCTGCGCAATTTCTATTACCGCAGCACGCTGGGGGGGCGGGCGGCGCAGAAGGCCGTGCGTGATCATGTCACGACGCTGTGGGATCCGGCCCGCGCACGGGGGGGGAAACCGTCGTCGGCTTCGGCTTTGCCGTGCCGCTTCTGCGCCCCCCCTATCTGAGCCATGCGCGCCGGGTCATGGGGGGGCTGATGCCCGCGCCGCAGGGGGGGGTCATGCCCTGGCCTGCGGGCATGGCGAATGTCTCGGCTCTGGTCGAAGAATACCTCTGGCCGCTGGACACGGGCGTGGCGGACAAGCTGGTGCTGATGCATGGGCTTGAAACGGCCTCCGACCCTGCCTGCTGCTTGAGGAATGTTACCGCGTGCTGGGGGGGCCGGGCGGGCGGGCGCTGTTCGTGGTGCCGAACCGCACGGGCCTATGGTCACGGTCGGACAAGACGCCCTTTGGCTATGGTCGCCCCCCTATTCCAGTTCCCAACTGGAAAACCAGCTGCGCTATCACGGGCTGATCCCGGAACGCCACATGACCGCGCTTTATCAACCGCCGTCGGCGAAACGCTTCTGGTTGAAAACCGGCCCGATGTGGGAACGCCTGGGCACCCGCACCCCCCCGCTTGTGATGGCGGGGGGGGCGTGCTGATGGTCGAAGCGTCCAAGCAAATCCCCCCCGCTCCACGCCGCCCAGGCCTGGCGCAGCGTGTGCGCCAACCGCTTAAAGTGCTGGAAGGGCTGGGCCAGCCGGTGCCCGAACCCTCCGGGCGGCTGGGGGGGTAGGTCGCCGTCGACGCCAAAAAGCAAGGGGGGGATGCCCTGGTCAGGCCAGCGTGACCGAGCCGATCGGCACATTGCTGGTCAGCACATCCGCGTAGTCCGGGAAGGGATAACCGTCCTGCACGAACGCGTACAAGGTCTCGTATGTCATCGTCGCAACCTTGGTTGCGTTGCTTGTGTCATCCGGGTCGAAGCTTGCACCATCCGGGACAAAATAGACCTCGGCATAGCCTTCTTCCTGCACGCCCCCCCGGAAATACACCGTATTGTCATGGTTCACGATATGAAGCGAGCCGGTGGTGCCCTCGGGGGGGAACTGCAGGTTTAGCGTACTGGCCACGTCCGTGTGGGGGGGCACGCCGGGCGTCATGCCGATGTCGGTCCCGTGATCCGCGCCGGGGGGGGTTAGCGGCGCGTCGACCCTGATATGGTTGTCCTCTCCCCCCCCAACAAGGGTGTCACCCGAACGGCCATGCAGCGTATCGTGCCCGTCGCCGCCATCCAGCAAGGCAGTGCCCTCGCTTCCCTCCTCATGGGTCAGCGTGTCATCGCCGTCTTCCCCCCCTTTGAGTGAGATAAACCCGTCAGAGGTCGTAGTTGCCCCCCCGGAGAGATTGTCGTCCCCCCCGGTTCCGCCAAATACGCGCGTGTCTGACCCGGTTATCGACACGGTGTCATCGCCACCACCGGTGTAGATATGTCCGCCACCCGGTGTGCCTGAAACGGAATCGTTTCCGGCCAAGGTATAGAGCTGCCCGCCGTTCAACCCGTCGATCTGCAGGCTGTCACTGCCAGTGTGCCCGACCATGATATCATTCGCCGTCAACGTGACATCCGAGCCGTCGCTGACTTGCAGCGGGGGGGTATAAGTAAAAGCTTCGATCCCTTCGCCTTCGGTGTCATGGGCGATCAGGATGTCGGCCGGATCGAAGTCATCCACCCCCCCCAAAGGCGGATGCGAAACATTGTGTCATTCAGCTCCGAGGTTCTTTCAGACGTGAAGACGAGGTCCACATAAGCCCCCCCATCCGGGTCGGGTTCGACAGAGATTTCGTCCAGTGTGTAGCCCTCAATCGCTCCTGGTCGCCCCCCCGGAGGTATGTCCCAGTCATACGCAAAGCCACGCAGCGAGACTGGCGTGATCGCCAAACGGTCTTCTTCTGGATCGAAGTCGGTGATCTCGAAGTTCGCATTGTAGCTTCCTTCGTGCTCGTCGGTGTCCAAAGACAATGAGCTGAATTTGTCACATTCCAACAGATAGGTGTCTGCCCCCCCCTCGCCGCCGGTCAGAACCGCGCCGATCCTGTCGCCGAGCTCTTCGGGAGTTGACGGATTCGCATGTATTGTGTGCACGACGCGAAAAAAAATCATCCCCCCCATCGCCCGCGTCGAAACTGGAAAGTTCGCTCCCGAGCACGACCGTGTCGTTGCCCGCGGTTCCCTCTGTGGGAGGGTTGTCGCCGCTCACATAAAAGGTTTCGCCTTCGACCACGTCCACTGGATCGGGGGGGTCAGGCGTCTCGGTGTTGTCATCGTCGTCCAGAAGATTGTCCAGCACCAGAGCCCCCCCGGCTGCCATTCCCATGAGACCTAATAGAAGTAACGCGCCCAAATTATTGACCTTTTCCCATGTGCCAGCAGTCGAGTGCCGAAATGGTTTCTCCAACGGGATCAATCTAGGCGGGAGCGCTGGGGGGGGGTAAACCCCCCCAAACAGCACGCAGGCGTCGTTTTGGCGCGGGTGTGGTCGGGCGTGCGTTGGAGGACGCAGAGGATCCGACCAGAACCTTAGGTCGCGTCGCGCGAACATCTGCGCGCGTCAACCTCACAAAATGTCCAATGGGTTGGATCAGCGGGTGCCGGGACCGACCGGCGCGCGCCGCGGTGAATCCTGAAAGCTGTGGCCCTCAAAGCTGAAGGGTTACCCCCCCGCTTTAGGCCCGCGTCGAAATGTGGCTGAATGTCCATTCCTCGGTTTCGACGGTAACGTTGTGAACCGAGCCAACGGACAGATCGCTGGTCAGGTAGCTGTCATAGTCCGGGAAGGTGTAGGGATCATGCGCGGAGGAGGCCCTGAGGATATCCAGCCGCAGATTTGCCACTTGCGTGGCATTGTCCAGATCGTCGGGGGGGTCAAAGGTTTCGCCCTCGGGAACATAATAGATGTAAGCTTGGTTGATGGAATAGCGCTCTCCGGTACGCCCATCCGCCCCCCCATTTGCCTGCTCATTCACGATATGCAGGGTCCCTGTCGTGCCTTCCGGGAAATTCAGGGTCAGCGTACCGTCCTCAAATGAACTGTCGAACGGAGCGCCCGAGGGGGGGTCGAGGTTGGTCGGATCACTGGTATTATATCCGTCGTCATACCAGACGGTCGTCGCGTGCGACGTGTCCGGCTCCAGGGCGCGGTGACGTTGACGGTTATGTCCTCACCGCCGCGGAATGTGTCACCGGACTGGCCGGTTAGGGTATCATGGCCCAAGCCGCCGTTCAGCACGGTGGCCCCCCCAGTGCCCCCCCCTTCGATATGGGTCAGCGTGTCATCTCCGGCGTCGCCCCCCCACAGCACCCCCCCGCCCGTCGCGGACAAGTTGTCACTGCCATCCCCCCCGCCGTGGATCGCAAGGTCTGAACCGGTCAGGGTGACCTCATCGTCCCCCCCGTCGCCGGTGTGAATGGTGGTCTTGTCGGCCGTTCCGGTAACCGTGTCCTCGCCATCACGGGTAAAGATGTGCGACCCGCTGGTGCCATCCAGTTGAACGGTGTCGCTGCCTGTGTGTCCGTACAGGGCGGTATCATCCCCCCCAACACCGGTCGGGGGGGTCCCATCACCAAGGACAATCGGGGGGGTAAAGGTCTCGTCGGCCACATCGTCAGACCCGCCCGTCGCGACCAGGATGTTTTCTGGATCGAAGTCATCGACGCCCCCCCAAAGGCGAATACGCATGAACTCTTGGGCCTGGTCCTGCCCCCCCACATCCGCCAGAAAGACGACATCAACAAAGCCCCCCCCGTCCGGTCCTGTTCAACGGCGATGTCGTCCAGCGGCAAGGGTCGCACAGCCGAGTTGAAGGGTTCTGGTTCATAATACTTCCATTCGTACAACCCCCCCGGCAGTGAAACGGCCAAATGATCCTTCTCGGGGGGGTCGAAGTCAGTAACTTCGAACCGGGGGGGTTGGCTAAAGTGGAAGGTGCTTGGATCGTCTGCAAGCTCACCATCAAGCCGCAGAAGGAAGATGTCCGCGCCCTCACCGCCAGTCAGAACAGGCCCAATCGGGTCACCCTCATCGTGGCTGTCAGCGTCATCCCAATCCGGAGGCGCAACACGAAGTAGGTCATCGCCGTCACCGGCGTCAAATGTGGTGGTTCCAAATCCTACATTGACGACGTCATTTCCTGCGGTGCCCGTGGAGGGGGGGTCATCCGCGCCGTCCAGATCGAAGGTTTCACCTTCGACAGGTTCCGGCGAGACCTCGTCCGACGGTTCTTTGCCATCAAACATGTCCCACAGGGCGACACCCGCGCCCAGACCAAGCAATCCCAACAGCACCAATGGTCCCATGACCAACCTCATGAATCACGAAAGAGAATCTCGTAAAGGTTTAGCGGGGGGGAAGTGAGGGGGGGGCGGCACTTCAAATGCGGAAACACTCTGTCACAGCTACGCTATGCCGCACGCCGGTATGCGGTGGTATGCAAAAACTTCACGGCGATTCTGCATCTGTTCAGGATGTGATTCCGCCTACGCCACAGGGCTTTGCGCACAGGCTGCATCGAATGCCTTGAAAACATGGGTGAGAATGTTGGCGTTAAACTACGCCAAGCCCGTTGCCTCAATAGCATTGCTCTGTTACACCCCCCCACGCGATTTTGATGAAACCGTGCATCCGCGCGGCATCGCAGGCCGCCCCCCCGGCTTGTCTTCCAAGGCAAGTCACGATGGGGGGGCTCAAAGACATGGAAGGGTGGACGTGTCCGAACCAGTCTCGATCTCACAGGGTATTGCCCAACGCTATGCCACGGCGATTATTGGCCTGGCGAAGGAAGGCAAAGGCCTTAAAGTGGTGGAGGGCGACGTTGACGCCCTGGATGCCGCGCTTACCGACAGCAGCGAATTCGTTGACCTGATCAACTCGCCGGTCCTGACCCGCGAGGAACAGGGCAAGGCCATGGCTGCCATCGCCAGGAAAATGAAGCTCTCGCCGACCATGACGAACACGCTGGGCCTGATGGCCGAGAAACGTCGTCTGTTCGTGCTGCCCCCCCAGCTGACCGCCGCCCTGCGCGCCGCGATCGCCGAGGACAAGGGCGAAGTGACCGCCGAAGTGACCGCCGCAAAGGCGATGACCAAGGCCCAACAGGACAAACTCGCCAAGGCGCTGAAAGCGACCATCGGCAAGGATGTGAAAGTCAATGTGGCCGTCGATGAAGCGCTCATCGGCGGTCTTGTCGTCAAGGTGGGTTCGAAGATGATCGACACGTCGATCGCTTCGAAACTCGATGCACTGCAGAATTCCATGAAAGAGGTCGGATAATGGGTATCCAAGCAGCCGAAATCTCTGCGATCCTTAAGGAGCAGATCAAGAACTTTGGCCAGGAGGCCGAAGTGGCCGAAGTCGGCCGCGTGCTTTCCGTCGGTGACGGTATTGCCCGCGTGCACGGCCTGGACAACGTGCAGGCCGGTGAGATGGTCGAATTCCCCCCCGGTGGTATCCGCGGGATGGCCCTGAACCTGGAAGCCGACAACGTCGGTGTGGTTATCTTCGGTTCGGACCGCGACATTAAAGAAGGTGACGTGGTCAAGCGCACCAACTCGATCGTGGACGTGCCTGCCGGTGACGCCCTGCTGGGGGGGCGCGTTGTCGACGGTCTGGGCAACCCGATTGACGGCAAGGGTCCGATCAACACCAAGGACCGCGCGATTGCCGACCAGAAAGCGCCGGGCATCATCCCGCGTAAATCGGTGCACGAACCGATGGCGACCGGCCTGAAATCGGTCGACGCGATGATCCCGATCGGCCGTGGCCAGCGCGAGCTGATCATTGGTGACCGTCAGACCGGCAAGACCGCCGTGGCCCTGGACGCGATCCTGAACCAGAAATCCTACAACGACGCCGCCGGTGACGATGAAGCGAAAAAGCTGTACTGCGTCTACGTCGCCGTCGGCCAAAAGCGTTCGACCGTCGCCCAGCTGGTGAAGAAGCTGGAAGAAACCGGCGCGATCGAATACTCGATCGTCGTGGCCGCCACCGCATCCGACCCCCCCGCGCCGATGCAGTTCCTGGCCCCCCCCTACGCCGCCACCGCCATGGCCGAGCACTTCCGTGACAACGGTCGCCACGCGCTGATCATCTACGATGACCTGTCGAAACAGGCTGTGTCCTATCGTCAGATGTCGCTGCTGCTGCGCCGCCCGCCGGGGGGGCGTGAAGCCTATCCGGGTGACGTTTTCTACCTCCACTCGCGCCTGCTGGAGCGTTCGGCCAAGCTGAACGAAGACTTCGGTGCCGGTTCGCTGACCGCCCTGCCGATCATCGAAACCCAGGGTGGCGACGTGTCGGCCTTTATTCCGACCAACGTGATCTCGATCACCGACGGCCAGATCTTCCTGGAAACCGAGCTGTTCTACCAGGCATCCGCCCCCCCGCCGTGAACACCGGTCTGTCAGTGTCGCGCGTGGGTTCGTCGGCCCAGACCAAGGCGATGTCCTCGGTCGCCGGTCCGGTGAAACTGTCGCTGGCCCAGTACCGCGAGATGGCTGCGTTTGCGCAGTTCGGCTCGGACCTGGACGCCGCCACCCAGCAGCTGCTGGCCCGTGGTGCCCGCCTGACCGAACTGATGAAACAGCCGCAATACTCGCCGCTGACCAACGCCGAAATCGTCTGCGTCATCTACGCCGGCACCAACGGCTACCTGGACAAGGTGGCCCTGAAAGAGGTCGGTCGCTTCGAGCAAGGCCTCTTGAACCACCTGCGCACCAACTGCGCCGATCTTCTGGCCGACATCACCGACAACGACCGCAAGGTCAAAGGTGAGCTGGAAGACAAGGTCAAGGCCGCACTGGACGCGTTCGCCGCTGATTTCGCTTAAGGGGGGGGACTAAGGCAATGCCGAGTCTCAAGGACCTTAAAAACAGGATCGAAAGCGTCAAATCGACGCGGAAGATCACCAAGGCCATGCAGATGGTGGCCGCCGCAAAACTGCGGCGGGCACAGGAAGCGGCCGAGGCCTCGCGCCCCCCTATGCCGAACGGTTCAATGCCGTGATGGCGGGGGGGCTGGCGGCGTCGGCGGGCGGCGAAGATGCGCCCAAGCTTCTGGCAGGCACCGGCAGCGATCAGGTCCACCTGCTGGTGGTCATGACCGCTGAACGCGGCCTCTGCGGTGGCTTCAACAGCTCGATCGTCAAAATGGCCCGTGCGAAAGCTGAACAGCTGATCGCGCAGGGCAAGACGGTGAAACTGCTGACCGTTGGCAAGAAGGGCCGCGAGCAGCTGAAGCGCGATTACGAGGATCTGATGATCGACCACGTCGATCTGACCGAAGTAAAGCGCATCGGCTACAACAACGCTCAAGGCATCGCAACCGACCTCATCAACCGTTTCAACGGTGGCGAGTTCGACGTGGCGACGATCTTCTACAACACGTTCGAAAACGTCGTGACCCAGATCCCGACTGAAAAGCAGGTCATCCCGGCCAGCTTCGAGGCGGAAGACGGCGCTGACGAAGGCTCGACCGTCTATGACTACGAGCCCTCGGAAGAAGGCATCCTGCCACGCTGCTGCCCAGCGGTGTTGCCACGGCCATATTCTCGGCCCTGCTGGAAAACGCCGCGTCCGAACAAGGCGCACGCATGTCCGCCATGGACAACGCGACGCGCAACGCGGGCGATATGATCGACAAGCTGACCATCGAGTTCAACCGCTCGCGTCAGGCCGTCATCACCAACGAGCTTATCGAAATCATTTCGGGCGCCGAGGCGCTCTAACCGAACCGGAGTAACAACATGGCAAACGCAAAAGGCAAGGTGACCCAGGTCATTGGCGCCGTTGTGGACGTGCAGTTCGAAGACGCGCTGCCCGAAATCCTGAACGCCCTGACCACCGACAACAACGGCAACAATCTGGTGCTGGAAGTTGCTCAGCACCTGGGTGAGAACACTGTGCGCACCATCGCCATGGACGCGACCGAAGGTCTCGTTCGTGGTCAGGAAGTGGTCGACAGCGGCGAACCGATCTCGGTTCCCGTCGCAACGCCACCCTGGGCCGCATCCTGAACGTCACCGGCGAGCCGATCGACGAAAAGGGCCCGGTCAAATCCGACGAAAAACGCGCCATCCACCAGGACGCGCCCGAGTTTTCGGAACAGTCGACCGAGTCGGAAGTTCTGGTCACCGGCATCAAGGTCGTCGACCTGCTGGCCCCCCCCTACGCCAAGGGCGGCAAAATCGGCCTGTTCGGCGGCGCTGGCGTGGGCAAGACGGTTCTGATCATGGAACTGATCAACAACATCGCCAAGGTGCACTCGGGCTTCTCGGTCTTCGCCGGTGTGGGTGAACGGACCCGTGAGGGCAACGACCTGTATCACGAGATGATCGAATCCAACGTTATCGACCCCCCCGAGAACCTGGAAAACTCGCAGGTGGCCATGGTTTACGGCCAGATGAACGAGCCTCCGGGGGGGGCGCGTGCCCGTGTTGCGCTGACCGGCCTGACCCTGGCCGAGCAGTTCCGCGACCAGTCCGGGACCGACGTTCTGTTCTTCGTCGACAACATCTTCCGCTTTACCCAGGCGGGTTCGGAAGTGTCGGCTCTGCTGGGTCGTATCCCCCCCTCGGCGGTGGGCTACCAGCGACCCTGGCCACCGACATGGGTGCCCTGCAGGAACGCATCACCTCGACCAAAGCTGGCTCGATTACCTCGGTGCAGGCCATCTACGTGCCCGCGGACGACCTTACCGACCCCCCCGCGCCGGCCACGTCGTTTGCCCACCTGGACGCCACCACCGTTCTGTCGCGTGCGATCTCGGAACTGGGCATCTACCCGGCCGTTGACCCGCTCGACTCGACATCGCGTCTGCTGGACCCGGCCATTGTCGGTGAAGAGCACTACGCCGTGGCCTCGGAAGTGCAGGAGATCCTCCAGCGCTACAAATCGCTGCAGGACATCATCGCCATTCTGGGCATGGACGAACTGTCGGAAGAAGACAAACTGACCGTGGCACGTGCGCGTAAGATCCAGCGCTTCCTGTCGCAGCCCTTCGACGTGGCGAAAGTGTTCACCGGCTCGGACGGTGTGCAGGTTCCGCTCGACGTCACCATCGCCTCGTTCAAGGCGGTTGTGGCTGGCGAATACGACCACCTGCCCGAAGGTGCCTTCTACATGGTTGGCGGCATCGAGAGGTGATCGCCAAAGCCGAGAAAATGGCTGCGGACGCCGCCTAATCTGAAGGAGGCCCATCATGGCTGACACGATGCAATTCGACCTGGTCTCGCCCGAGCGGAAGCTGTCTTCCGTCCAGGCGAGCGCGGTGCAGCTGCCCGGGGGGGCCGAAGGCGACATGACGGCAATGCCCGATCACGCGCCGACCATCACCACCCTGCGGCCGGGCATCGTGCGTGTCCAGTCGCCGGAAGGTGACGCGGACTATGTCGTGACCGGCGGGTTTGCCGAGATCAACGCCGCAGGCACCTCGGTTCTGGCCGAACGCGCCGTGCCGGTGTCGGAATTCAATCAGGACATCCTGAATGAATTCATGACCGACGCCGTCAACGCCCGTGACAACGCCACGCCCGAGATGCTGGACGACCTGGCCAAGCGGGCAACCGAACTGGCCGGTGTGGCCGCCGAACTTGGCCTGAACGTCAACGCCTGAACGCGACCAAATGAAATAGGAAAGCCCCCCCGCCACCCGGTGGGGGGGCTTTTCCCTTTTTTCTGGGGGGGGCGACCTTCGGACCACGGACCCTACTTGGCTTCCGAGGCCGTCGGGGGGGGCTCGTCGGGCGTCGCGACTTGGCCTTGGCGGGCCCAGGTTTGGATTTTGGAACCAGAGTCGGTTCGATACGAGATTTCGACAACAGTGTCCGCTGCGTGCTTGGCCCCCCCAATAGCGCATTGAAATAGATCACGCCAAACCCATCATACACGGCTTCAAGCCGGGCGCTGAGCGCCAGATGACTGACAATGACTTCGGCGTCGATACACGGGGGGGCCTGGGCTTCCATGCGACGCGATAAGTCCAGCTTTCCGGCTGGAACCGACAGCCCTTGCGCCCCCCCAGGATTGACATGTGACCGTTGATGACATCAACGCCGATTTTCAGCTTTGCGGGGGGGATCCAACATTTGCGCCGGTTGAACAACAGGGCGAAGATCCAGACATAGGCCAGTTTCGCAAAATACGACGCCCCCCCCACCACAGAGGCGAGCGTGACAGGCACCATGCTCAGGCGCAACGCCACATTAGCGGCCCCCCCGCTGCTGCCTTGAAACAGCCCGGCATCTTCACTGTCTCCGCCCGCAGCCCCCCCACGTGCCGTGCCGCTGTCTCCGGCCATCTGCAAACGGGCTTCTGCCGCACAGACCCTTTCGCGCAATTTCTCGACCCGCTTCAACCGCAACCGGGTCACATTGCGACTTGTGATCGCGCGGATCTGTGCGACCGTGCGGGCCTCCCGGACCAGCATGTCGATGGCATGGGTGTTCGCGGGATAGCCTGCTGCGCGCAACCGGTCCGCGACGTCCGTGGCGTGCACGCGCTGTGCCTGACGATATAGATCGGCGGCCTCGGCGCTGTTGATCCCGTCAGGCTGCGCCATGGCGCTTTCCATTGCGTCGACCAAATGGCCGACTTCCGGTGTCAGAATGCACTGCGCCAAGCTTGTCCGGTGAAGAGCAAGCTGAACAGACCCGCGAGGAACAGACGCGGTTTCATCTGGCGATGGACTTCAATCATGGGGGGGCGAGCGTGCCCGAAAAACGAAAACAAACGGTAAATGACGACAGCAGCCCGCGGCACCCCCCCCTTGCCCGATCCCCCCCCAAAGCCCTCACATAGGGGGGCGAACGCTTGGGCGCCATGCCCGCCAATCAGGAGAGTTCGATGGAAAACAGAATGGCCACGCGCTTCATCCTGGCGACGCTGTTTCTGGATGCGGTTGGCATTGGCATCGTCTTTCCGATCATGCCCGACCTTATGGACCGCGTGGGGGGGGCGGTCAGCACGGCAGGCGGCGCGATCTGGGGGGGCGGTATCCTGATGGCCGCCTACGCGGCGATGCAATTCCTGTTCTCGCCCATCATCGGCGGCATCTCGGACAGTGTTGGACGACGGCCTGTTCTGCTTCTGGCGCTTGTGGCGCTGACCGTGGATTACGTGATCATGGCCTTGGCAACAACGTTCTGGTGGCTTCTGATCGGGCGCGTTCTGGCGGGGGGGATCGCCGGGGGGGCGACCTATATCACCGCGACCGCCTATATTGCCGATATATCTTCGAAGAAAGACCGGGCGGCGAACTTCGGACTGGTCGGCGCGGCCTTCGGCGTGGGTTTCGTTCTGGGTCCTGCGATCGGTGGGTTGGCGGCGGGATGGCATATCACGGCACCCTTCTGGTTGGCTGCGGCTCTGGCGGCCATCAATGTTGCGTTCGGCCTCTTTGTTTTGCCCGAAAGCCTTGCGCCCGAGAAACGCCGCGCCTTTCGGCGTCGTGACCTGAACCCGTTCGGGTCGATCCTGGACGCGCTGAAACTGCCCGGCCTGGCGCTTCCCCCCCTGATCCTGCTGTTTCTGTTCGAGTTTGCCAATATGGTCTACCCGGTGCTCTGGTCGTTCTGGACCCGCGAAGTCTTTGGCTGGAGCGCGGCGCTGATCGGGATGACCCTGGCGGCCTACGGTGCCAGTGTGGCTTTTACCCAGGGCGTTGTGCTGCGCCACCTTGTGGCGCGTCTGGGGGGGGAGTGGCGCACGTTGATGTTCGCGCTGTTCTGTGCGGTGCTTGCCTTTGGTGTCTTCGGTCTGACCGCCTCGGCCTGGGTCATGTTCTCCTTCATCCTGGTGGCGGCCCTGGCTGACATGGCACCGCCCACCGTGACGGCGATGATGTCGAATATGGTTGCCGAGGATCGGCAGGGGGGGCTGCTTCAGGGCGTGATCGCATCGCTTGGGTCGATCGCCGCCGTGATCGCCCCCCCAATGATTGTCACTGGCGTGTTCCAGCACTTTGCCGCCCCCCCAGGCTCCAGCCTGTACCTGCCCGGCGCGCCCTTCCTGATGGCGGGGGGGCTGATCGTTCTGGCGCTGCTGCCGTTCTTCTGGCGCTTGCGCCCCCCCGCGGGCCAATGAACCCCCCCAAGGGTTGAAGCGCATGGGCTTTTCGGGTCATTCTGGGGGGGGCCGGGACGGAACAGGAGCGCGCAACCGATGCGTCGGATTCGAACACACAGGCTGGGCGTGGATCAAGGAAGCCAGGTTCTATTTTCAGATTTCGAACATGACGGCGAGATGTGGACCGGAGAAGGCCCGCGTGAGTTCCGCCTTGGCGTAAGCTTCAAGGACGGGGGGGGCTTTACCGACATCCCAATGGTGCAGGTCGGCATGACCATGTGGGACCTGGACCAGAAGACCAACCAGCGGGTCGACATTGCCGCCGAAAGCATCACCACCGAGGGGGGGTTCGAGATCGTCTTTCGCACCTGGGGGGGGACACCCGCGTGGCGCGGGTGCGGGCCGACTGGATCGCCATGGGGGGGGAAGTCGCGGACGAGGACGACTGGGCGCTCTACTGAACTGAATTTTCCTTAAACGCAAAGCGCCCGCGCAGATACGCACGGGCGTTTGCAATTCGGAATGGTGCGGGTCGCTTTACGAATACATGCCTTCGTAAAGCGGCTCCAGCGTGCCGTGATCGAACAGCGACGAAACCGAGGTACCGCCCCCCCAGATGTTCAGGATGGCTTGGGCAAACATGGGCGCGGTGGGTACGATGCGGATGTTGGCCGCGTTCTTCACCGGGTCGGTCGGTTCGATCGAATCCGTGATCACCAGGCTCTTCATCACCGATTTGGAGACACGTTCGACCGCGGGGGGGCCGGACATGACGCCATGGGTGATGTAGGAATGCACTTCGGTCGCGCCGTGTTCCATCAGCACTTCGGCGGCCTTGCACAGGGTGCCGGCGGTGTCGCAGATGTCATCGACGATGATGCATTTCTTGCCTTCGACATTGCCGATCACGGTCATCTCGGCCACTTCGCCCGGCTTTTCGCGACGCTTGTCGACGATGGCCAGCGGGGGGGCACCAATGCGCTTGGCTAACTCGCGGGCGCGGGCCACACCGCCCACGTCGGGCTGATCACCATGACGTCGGACAGGCAGTCCTTGAAGTGATGCTTGATGTCCAGCGCGAAGATCGGGCTGGCATAGAGGTTGTCGACAGGGATGTCGAAGAAGCCCTGGATCTGGGCCGCGTGCAGGTCCATGGTCAGCACCCGCTCGATCCCCCCCGCTTCGGCGATCATGTTGGCGACCAGCTTGGCGCTGATCGGCGTGCGCGCCTTGGTGCGGCGGTCCTGGCGGGCATAGCCGAAATAGGGCATCACGGCGGTGATCCGGCTGGCTGACGACCGGCGCAGCGCATCGGCCATGATCAGCAGCTCCATCAGATTGTCGTTGGCCGGGTTCGAGGTGCTCTGCAGCAGATACATGTCCTCGCCGCGCACGTTCTCGTAAACCTCGACGAAGATCTCGCCGTCATTGAAGCGTTCGACGCGGGCGTCGACCAGGCTCATGGCTGTGCCGCGATGCATTGACATGCGTTTGGCGACGGAGCGCGCCAGCGGCTGGTTGGCATTACCGGAAATGAGTTTCGGTTCAGTGATGGAAGGCATGGCAGCAGTGTCCCCCCCGGGGGGGCTGGTCCATATGACAGAATCGTGACGTTGACACCCAATACCACCGGGATAGGTTTCGGGGGGGAACCGCTCACGCGCTAACGGGAGGCAAAATTGGCCCATATTGATTACTATTTCACAGTGCTTTCCCCCCCCTTTGCCTATTTGGCCGGGGGGGATCGGATGGAACAGATCGCGACCAAGCACGGCGCGACGGTCACCTACAAGCCGCTGGATATCATGGCGCTGTTTGCACGTACCGGTGGGGGGGCGGCCCCCCCCAAGGACCGCCATGCCTCGCGGCTGGAATACCGCATGCAGGAACTGACGCGTTGGCAGGCGGCCACCGGCCTGCCGATGAACCTGCAACCCGCCCATTGGCCGACCAATGCGGCCCCCCCGGCCTCCTATGCGATCATCGGGGGGGCCCAGGCGGCGGGCGGCGGCGATGTCGGCGCACTGGTCCGGGCCGTTCTGCGCGCCTGCTGGGCTGAAGAAAAGGATATCGCCGAGGATACGGTGATCAAATCCTGCCTCGAAAGCGCCGGCTTCGACCCCCCCGCGATTGCCGACACCAGCCTCCTGGCCGGCGCCGAGACCTATCCGCGCAACCTCGACGATGCGGTGGCCGCCGGTGTCTTCGGCTCGCCCTTCTATGTCTGCGATGATGGTCAAAAGTTCTGGGGGGGGCAGGACCGTCTGGACCAGTTGGACACGCATCTGGCTTCCCGCTGATGGCGGGGGGGATCGAGACGCGGGCCGGGCATCAGATCTGCTGGACCCATGCGGGCACGGAAGGTGCGCGCCATGCGGTAATGATCCACTGCTCCCTGGCCCATCGTGGGGGGGCTTGGCGCGGCGTGCAGCGACAGTTGCACGACCACCTGTCCATGCGCGCCTTCGACTTGCCCGGCCACGGCGAAAGCGGCCCCCCCTGGGATGGCGAGACGGAGTTCCAAGACGTGGCCGCTGACGTGGCTTTAAGCCTGATCGACGAACAGGCTGACCTGATCGGTCACAGTTACGGTGCCACAATCGCCCTGCGCGTGGCGCAGATGCACCCCCCCGAGAAGGTGCGTAGCCTGACCCTGATTGAACCGGTGATGTTTCATCTGACCAGAGGTCAGCCGGTCCATGACGCCTACACGGATGAAATGTCCCCCCCTTGTTTCAACGCGTTGTGGCAAGGCGACCGGATGCGCGCCGCGCGCCTGTTCAACCGCACGTGGGGGGGGCAGGGGGGCCCCCCCTGGGATGAGGTGCCGGTGGCCCACCAACACGCCATGGCCGACCGCATGCACTTGATCGCAGCGGGCGCTTCGGTGACGGAAGGGGGGGATGTGAACAAACAAGCCGCGCCGGGCGCGCTGGAGGCCGTTACCTGCCCGGTTCTTCTGATCGAAGGGGGGGCAGGGTCGCCGCCCATCGTCGCAGCCATCCATGACGCGCTGGAAGCTCGCCTGCCGGACGCCCGGCGCGTGGTGGTGGAAGGGGGGGCCCGGCACATGGTCCCGATCACCCACCGCGTCAGGTGGCGCGGGCAATGTCCGCGTTCATGAGGTTGAAAGACTGACAGTCGGTGGCGGGGGGGGTCAGCCCCCCCGCACCAGGTCCACGAACCGGTCGATATTCTCATCCGTCGCGGACCAGTCGCAGACCATGCGCGCGGTCAGCTCTTCCTGCAGGTCGTTCCCGTCCAGGTGGCCGTCCCAGACGTAGTATGCTGCCCCCCCCGCGTCATGCAGACGCTGATGGCCTGCACGGGTCCAACCGGCGAAGGTCATGTTGGCCTCGGGCGCGTGCAGGAAACGGACACCACCCGCCGCCCTGAGCCCCCCCTCACAAAGGCGGGCATTCGCGGCGTTCGCCTGACGCGCCAGTTCCAACCACAACCCGTCCTCAAGATAGGCCGCCATCTGCGCCGACAGGAACCGGTGTTTCGAGAACAGATGCGCGCCCCCCCGCTTGCGGCGCAGTTCAAACTCCCAGGCCAGTTTCGGATCGAACAGCACGACGGCTTCGACCCCCCCCATGCAGCCGTTCTTGGTGCCGCCGAAGCTTAAAACGTCCACGCCCGCCTTCCAGGTCATCTCGGCCGGGCTGGCATTGGTGCTGGCCAGCGCATTGGCAAAGCGTGCACCGTCCAGATGTACGGGCAGGCCGTAGCCCTTCGCGACGTCAGTCAATGCACTGATTTCATTGATGGAATAGACCGTGCCCCCCCGTTCCGTCACATTGGTGATGGACACCGGCCCCCCCCGCTGCGGTCCATGCACGCCGCGCGTCTCTTCGCCCTCGATCCGGGCACGCAACGCATCGGGCGTCATCTTGGCGTCCGGCGCGTCCACCAGGGTCAACTTTGCGCCGCCCATATAGAACTCCGGCCCGTTGCATTCATCTTCGTTAATATGGGCCTGAGGGCTGCAGAAAACTGTCTGCCAGGGCTGGGTCAGCGTGGCCAGCGACAGCACGTTGGCGGCTGTCCCGGTGGCAACCAGATAGACTCGGCCTCGGGCGCTTCGAAGGTTTCACGGATCTGGTCGCGGACCCGGTCCATCAGGGTGTCACTGCCATAGGGCATGGCGTAGCCCGTGTTGGCATCGGCGAGGGCCTGCATGACCTTTGGATGCACGGGACCGGAATTGTCAGAGGCGAAAAACATCAGTGGTCTTCCTCGATCAAATGGTCTTCCCAGTCTTCTTCTGGGACTTCGTATTCGGGGGGGATGGTCCAGCCCTGGACCGAGCGCTTCGCGGTGCATCCGGGCGGGGGGGGAACCACAGATCAGCGGGTGCCAGTCGGGCAGGGGGGGCTTGCCTTCGTAGCGCAGCCGATAGGCGCAGGAGGCGGGCATGAAGTACGAGCTGGTCTCAATGTTTTCGGGCGTGAAAACGATACAGTCCGGCACCAGAGAAAGCCGGATATCATATTGAGAACATTGACAGGTTCCCCCCCCGTCCAGCAAGCGACAGGCGAGGCGGGTAAAGACGACCTGTCCGGTCTCTTCATCTTCGAGCTTGTTCAGACAGCACTTGCCGCAGCCGTCACACAAGGCCTCCCATTCGGGGGGGCGGGTGAGCTGGTCCAGGGGGGGCAGCTCCCAGAACTTGGGGGGGCGGAGAGGTTTTGTCATCGGGGGGGCAGATTACGCGCGGCGGGCAAAAAGGGAAGGGGGGGTCACGATGCGGCCAGGATGTCGCGGGCGCGGGCGCAGTCGGCATCCATCTGTGCGATCAGCGCGTCCAGACTGTCGAAGACCTGTTCCGGACGCAGATAATCCACCAGTGCGACCGAAAGATGTTCGCCGTAGATATCCCCCCCTTTGAAATCAAAGATATAGCTTTCGATATTCGGCTGGTTCTCGCCAAACATAGGCGCGTGCCAAGACTGGCTGCGCCGCCATATTCGCCCGCATGGGGGGGGCCGGTCAGAACTTCGATTTTAACCGCGTAAACGCCGAACTTGGGCAGGTGCAGACCCATCAGCGACATGTTCGCGGTGGGAAAGCCCAGATCGCGGCCGCGTTGGTCGCCGCGGATGACCTTGCCGTCGATCCGGTGCAGGTGACCCAACATGGTTGCAGCCTCCTGAGGACGCCCTTCGGACAGTGCTTCGCGGATCGCGGTGGAGCTGACTTCGCCCACGTCGAGCTTCATCAAGGGCGCAACGGTCACGCCGAATCCGAGTTCATTTCCAAGGGCTTGCAGGTCTTCGGGTGTGCCTGCGCGGCCCTTGCCGAAATGGAAATCCGCCCCCCCCACGACAACATGGCGCAAACCTAGCCCCCCCTCGACGATCACCTGCTGGGCAAATTCATGGGGGGGGAAAGGGCGGAAAGCGTGTCGTTGAAGCTGAGTTCATAGAGTGTGTCGACGCCCAGTTTCTCCATCCGATGCGCCCGTGTTTCCGCGTTCATCAGGCGAAAGGCCGGGGGGCCTTGGGGGGGGCAAAATACTGGCGCGGGTGGGGGGTTCGAAACACATGACCCCCCCCAATGGGGGGGCGTTGATTTCATTGGCTTTTTCGCGGGCGAGGTCGATCACGTACTGATGGCCCAGGTGAAGGCCATCGAAGTTCCCGATCGCGGCGGAGGCGCCGCGGTCCCGGGCGTGGACGAACTGGAAGTCTCGAACGATCTGCATGGTCAGGGCTTTGCCAAGCCACGCGCAAACTTGCAAGTCTTTAAAGGGTCGCGGGGGGGGTGAATTGGCAAGTTGTTAAACCCCCCCGCAGAGGCCGGGGGGTTTAAAGATATTAACGGGTGTTAATGGGCGCAGATCAGTCGAACTTGCGCGATGGCGCGAGCACCTTGGCCTCGCCCTTCAGGACCGGTTTGCCGTCGATCTTGCATTCGGTCTTTAGCGTAACCCGACGCTTGGGATGGTCGATCTCCATCACCGTGACCTCGGCGGTGACCACGTCGCCCGGACGCACCGGGGGGGCGAGGAAGGTCAACTGCTGACCCATGTAGATGGTGCCGTGGCCGGGCAGCTGTTCGCCGATGACGGCCGAGATCAGACCGGCGCTGAGCATGCCGTGGGCGATGCGTCCCTGAAAGATCGTATCGCGCGCAAAATCGTCGTCCAGATGCACCGGGTTGCGGTCAGTCGACACCTCGGCAAACAGCTCGATATCGCGGTCGGTCACCTGTTTGGTGAGCGAGCGCATCATGCCGATCTCAAGGTCTTCGATACAGATCGTGCCACGGGCGTGATTGTCCAACATCTGATCCTCCGGGTAACAAAAGCACCCTTGGGTGCGACGTTCGGCAACATTATTACTTTGCAGTTGCAGAAAATCAAGCCCCCCCGATTTGCCTTACCTCAGGAAGCCAATGGCATAGGTCGGCGTGACCATTTCCTTTTCAATATAGGCACTTAGCGCCTCAACCTCCGGCTGCGTGACAGTTTTTGTCTCGGCGGCGGCCAAACCGCCGGTGATCAGAAGAGAATCAATATCCTCGCCCAGGGCTCCGCGAATGTCGGTGTGGATGCCATCACCGACGGCCAGGATGCGGGCGTTGTTCAGGTCGCGACCCAGGGCGGCCAGGCGGCGATGCGACAGGTCATAGATCGGCGGATGGGGGGGCTTGCCGAAATACAGGCTCTGCCCGCCCATCTCGATATAAAGCGCGGCTATGGCCCCCCCGGCGCACCACTCGCGGTCCTCGCCCCCCCGGTCGACCACAATGTCGGGATTGGCGCAGAGCAGCGGCAGGCCCTTCTGCTTGGCATAGAGCAATTGCGGGCGCAGATCGGACGGGTCGGCATGGGGGGGATCGAAGGGACCGCAACAGACGATGCCCTCGGCGTCCTCCAGGGCAACTTCCTGAATTTCCACGGGATTTTCGATAAGCGCCAGCGGGTCGAAGAAGCTGCGATCATGCGCCTCGCCCATGAACCAGACCTTCGACCCGACGGCCCCCCCGGTAAACATGGCGGCACGGGCCGAGTCGCCGGAGGTGGCGATCGTGTCCCAGCAATCGCGCGGCAGGCCCATGGCGGTCAGCTGTGCCTCCACGCTGGCGCGGTGGCGCGGGGGGGCGTTGGTGACCAGCACGACCACGCCGCCCCCCCTGGCGCGAAAGGCGCGCAGGGCCGCGACCGCCTCGGCAAAGGGTTCAACCCCCCGTTGTGCACGCAGCCCCCCCAGAGGTCGCAGAACAGCGCGTCATAGGGTTCGGAAATCTCGGCAAGGGACTGGATGATACGGGTCATGGGGGGGGCCTCGGCTGGCAAGTGTTGCCCCCCCATCTATAGGGGGGGCTGCGACAGAATAAACCAGTGTGCGGGTGCGGGCCTGGGCCTATCTGTGGGGGGGAAAGAACAGGAGAGTGAGATGAACAGGCGTGG
>JDSH01000067.1_pt1 | contig 39151 bp, 56 predicted proteins | sample 199451 | NCBI WGS metagenome assembly JDSH01 (sample SAMN02584198, study PRJNA231836) | bioreactor metagenome | isolation source: continuous culture bioreactor electron acceptor NO2- transfer2 day 38 after... | place: Germany: Bremen | reverse complement strand
AGGGATGATCATCAGGACAGGGGGGGAGGGTGGAAACCTCCTGTGCAGAATAAACATATAGTAGAGGATGTGCCTTCCGGCGGAGGGAGCTTTGCCGATTTCCTGAAAGCCAGCGAAGAACGAAAAAAAGCGCAATAAAAAGAGAAAATAGGGCAATTTTTGTTACAATAAAAACATTCTGTTAAACTGTAGACATATTTGTAACTTTCTGCTACTCTTCCTGCATCACAGGAGGAGTGTATGCGCGTAGGTATTATTGGATTTGGGAAGATGGGAAAACTCATCCGCTCTGAAGCTTTGAAACGGGGGGGGCATACGATAGCCGCTGTTATCGACCCGATTTCTCAAGACAGCGAAGTCACTGCAAATCAGGTCAGTAGTGAGCACTTGGGCGAGTGTGAGGTAGTCATTGATTTTACCCATCCTTCAGTGGTTGTGGACCACATCATCCTGTATGCGAAGCTCGGCATTCCTGCGGTCATCGGTACTACAGGTTGGTATGACAGGATACCTGAACTACAGGAAATCGTAACACAGTCTGGCGGTGCCATTATCTATAGCGGGAACTATTCACTGGGCGTTGCGCTCTTCATGCAGGTGGTGAAGGAAGCCTCCAAACTCTTTGCAAAAAGCGGTCTCTACGATCCATTCCTGACGGAAATCCATCATGCACAGAAAGCAGACAGCCCCCCCTCCGGCACTGCAGAGATGTTGGGTTCCTTGGTACTGCAAAACTATCCCAGCAAACACGCCCTGGAGAGGGAGACCCTACACAACAAACGCGAGGACGAATCCATTCATCTTGCGTCTGTCAGGGGGGGAGGCTGGGTTCCAGGAACCCACACTGTCTACTTTGACAGTCCGCAGGATACAATTGAATTGACACATAGGGCCGATCACGGGAAGGATTTGCCGTGGGGGGGGCTGTACAGGCAGCTGCCTGGATAGCATCAGGTCGCAAGGGATTTTTCACCCTTGATGACATGCTTGAAGATGTATATTTATCAGTGGAGAAGACACAATGAGAGACATTAATTTTAAAGGGGGGGTACATACTGCCCTGATCACCCCCCCATTTACCAAGAAGGACAATCTGGACGAGGAACGTCTTGAAGAACTCATCGAAGCGCAGATCACCAGTGGCGTGAATGGTTTGGTCCCCCCCTGTGGAACAACCGGAGAGAGTCCAACCCTCAGTCATGATGAGCATGACCAGATGATTGCAATGACCGTCAAGTTTGCTAATGGCAGGGTACCTGTCATTGCTGGAACAGGTTCTAATGCAACCAGTGAGGCAGTGAGACTTTCAAGCATGCTCAGCAGGTCGGGGGGGCAGACGCAGTTCTGTTGGTCAATCCATACTACAACAAGCCTACCCAGAAAGGGTTGTACTACCACTTCAAGGCAATTGCAGACAGTGTAGACATTCCCTGTATCCTCTATAATATCAAGGGGGGGAGAACCGGTGTAAACATCGAGACTGAAACAGTAAAGGCACTCAGCGATGCTTGCTCAAATATTGTTGGTGTGAAGGAAGCCAGTGGAAGCTTGGAACAGATGCGCTCTGTCATTGATGCTACCCATGGTAAGTTCCATGTACTCAGCGGCGATGACAATCTCTCCATTCCCTTGGTAGAGAGTGGAGGGGGGGATGGTGTGGTATCAGTTGGATCCAACATTGCTCCGGGATATATCTCAAAGATGATCCACTTGGCTTGAGGGGGGGAAGTGGGAGCAGGCCAGGGAGATGGAAGCACATCTCAAAGGATTCTTTAAGGCATGTTTCCTTGAAACCAATCCGATTCCCATCAAGACAGCAATGGCCCGTTATGGTTGGTGCGAAGAGTCCTTCAGACTTCCCATCTGCACCTTTGAACGAGAAGAGAATAGAAATGCCCTCTACGAAGAGCTGGATAAGCTTGAAGCACTGGGTGCAATTATAAGGAGATAAGTGTACATGGCGACAATTAATACAAACTTCCAAAAGTTGGCGAGCGGATACCTCTTCCCTGAGATAGCCCGCAGGACCAGGGTATGGCAGGAATCAAACCCGGGTGTAGAGGTACTACGCCTTGGTATCGGGAACACCACTGAAGCCCTTCCTCCTGCGGTTTGCGATGCAATGAAAGAGAAAATTGAAAAACTCTCTGACCGTGCCACCTATTCAGGCTATGGTGATGAACAGGGAGATACTGCTCTTCGGGAAGCCTTGGTTCGTTATTATAAGCGCTATGGGGGGGTAGATCTCAAGAGCACGGAGTTTTTCGTGAGTGATGGAGCCAAGAGTGATGCTGCAAATATCCAGGATCTCTTTTCCGCGGAGAATGTGGTAGCTATCCAGGATCCAGCGTATCCGGTGTATGTCGACAGCAATGTCGTTGGAGGAAGGACTGGTCTGTTCAATAAGGAAAAGGGTCTCTACGATGGGTTTGTCTATCTTTCAAGCACGGAAGAGAATGGGTTCATCCCCCCCAGTCCTCCCCCCCAGCAGAAGGTCGATCTTATCTATCTATGCAGCCCAAACAACCCTACCGGTGCAGTAGCCACCCATGCACAGCTGAAGGCATTTGTGGACTACGCTATCAAGAACAAGAGTATCATCATTTTTGACAGTGCCTACAGTGAGTATGTCACCGAGGAAGGATACCCCCCCAGGAGCATCTATGAGGTTGAAGGGGGGCAAAACGTTGCGCCATCGAGATCAACAGTTTTTCCAAGTTCTCCGGTTTTACCGGTGTACGCTTGGGGGGGTGGACGATTATTCCCGAGGAATTGGAGTGTGAGGATGCACCCTCCGGCCTTTTAAACTCCCTGTGGAACCGCAGGCAGTGCACGTTCTTCAATGGGGGGGCTAGTAATATTGCTCAAAGTGGTGGGCTTGCAGCTTGGAGGGCGATGGGTACGACCAGAGCCGTGCTCTGGTGGATTACTACCTTGAGAACGCCAGAATTATCCGGGAAGGACTGGAGAAAGTAGGAATGACGGTGTATGGTGGTGTAAATAGCCCTTACATCTGGGCAAAAACCCCCCCGAATGGTATGGATAGCTGGGAGTTTTTCGATATCCTGCTTGACAAGTGCCATGTAGTGGTAACTCCGGGTGGAGGCTTCGGGCCGGCAGGCGCTGCATTTGTCCGTGTTTCCTCCTATGGACACCGTGAGAATGTAATCAAGGCCATGGCCAGATAGAGGAGAATTTACAGGTATGAGTGAAAAAAACACTTCCCATGGGACATGGCGATCTGCTGGAACTTGCGTATCAACTTCCCACTCCCTTCTATTTGTATGACGAGAAGGCCATCGTGGATAATGCCAGACGATTCAACGAGCTCTTTTCATGGGCCCCCCCTGGGTTCCGCAACTACTTTGCGGTGAAGGCGTGTCCCAATCCTACCATTCTTAAGCTCCTTGCAAAGGAAGGATTTGGGGGGGCTGACTGTTCCTCCCTTCCAGAGCTGTTGCTCAGCAAGGCAAGTGGGATCAGTGGGGGGGATAGAATCATGTTGACCAGTAATGATACCCCCCCATCTGAAGAGTTTCGTGCTGCCTATGAACTTGGTGCAATCATCAACCTTGATGACATAACCCATATTGAGGCGCTTGAAGAAGCGATCGGAAAGGTTCCAGAGACCATCTGTTTCCGCTATAACCCAGGAAAAAAACCGAACGGGAAATGCAATCATCGGTAACCCGGTGGAAGCAAGTACGGTTTGACGGATGAGCAGGTAGTCGAGAGCTATAGAATCATGCAGGATAAGGGTGTAAAGCATTTTGGCCTGCATACCATGGTTGCCTCAAATGAGCTCGATGGATCCTATATTGTTGAGACGGCAGGATGCTTTTTAACCTGGCAGTGAGAATCAAGAAGGAAACAGGTATCGCCATTGAATTCATTGATATGGGTGGTGGTATTGGGATTCCCTACCGCCCAGACCAGGATGCAATGGATTTGCAGATGGTCAGCGATGGGATGAAAGCACTCTATGAAGAGATTATTGTACCTTCTGGTCTTGCTCCATTGCAGATAGTCTTTGAATGTGGACGGGTAATCACCGGCCCTTACGGGTATCTGGTAAGCAAGGTGTTGCATGTCACCAAGAAGTACAAGGATTATGTCGGTCTCGATGCCTCCATGGCTGACTTGATGCGGCCGGCACTCTATGGTGCATACCACCATATCACCGTTGTAGGCAAGGATAAAAAGCCTCATGACCACCTCTATGATGTAACAGGAAGTCTCTGTGAGAACAACGACAAGTTTGCAATCGACAGAAAGCTTCCCAAGGTAGAGAGTGGAGACGTCTTCGTGCTGCATGATGCAGGAGCACACGGGCACAGCATGGGGGGGTTCAACTATAATGCCAAGCTGCGCAGCAGTGAGTACCTACTCAAGAAGGATGGTTCGGTGAAGATGATCAGACGCGCACAAACCTATGATGATTATGTGGCGACTCTTCGGTTCGATGGTGCTCTCGTGGAGGTCTGATGCATTCATTCAATATTCGAGTGTATTACAGCGATACCGATTGTGGTGGCATTGTCTACCACGCTCGGTATCTTGATTTTGCAGAGCATGCTCGTACTGAACTGCTGAGGGAAGTAGCCCAGAAGCAGGGTCTTGATGGATCTCAAAGCAGTATGATCGATCTGGGCAAGATGGCATTTGTGGTGAAATCAATTACAGTGGACTACCAGAAACCAGGCCGTCTGGATGACCTCTTGGAGGTAACCACAGAAATTGAGAGTGAGAAGCGCTTCTCCATTACCTTCATTCAGACGGTAAAAAGGGGGGGAGATGAAGTGCTCTGCGTACTGAAGGTGCGGGTTGCCTCGATCAATACCGAGACACTCCGTCCCACACCTCTGCCCCCCCCTGGTTTGCTCCGTCAGTTCAGTCGTTCTGAATGTTAGTAGGGCATCGTCACCAATAGGGTGGTGTTGCCCAAACTTCCCAGTTTTTCATGACGAACCACCACATCGTAGCGATGAGTACCTGCATCTGGTATTGAGGTATAGGTATCACTCTGCTCTTGGGAAATGGTGCCTTCGCAATACCAATCAATCTCCAGATCATCCACCAAGATACCTTCTGGGAGGTTGGTTGGTGTATAGCTCAAGGTGACCTGTTCTCCTGCAGATGGACTAGCAGGGGGGGTTGAGGTGATGGTCCCCCCCGTTATAGGCAACATGGTGTCATTGATGACGGTAATTTTAAAATTGGTGGAAAGATCTCCTATGATCATATGTACCGTCCCATCACTGGTGGTGTTTGAGAGGATCCGAACAGCCTCAGTAGCTCCGCTTACCAGCATATCCTGGCTGAAGAGTCTCAGCTGAAGCAGGTAGGAGCCACTTCTCAGTGAAGATTCCAGAAGCACTTCACCCACTCCCTTGTTCAATACCGGTACATCGAGGTCCAAAGCGACTCCCTGTTGGTCAAGAAGCACCACTTGCAAAGAGACATCCTCAGCAACTTGAGCGGGATCCCATGTTATCAAGGTTTCAAGCGTTCCTGTTCCCACCAAGTCAGTAAGATGGAGGGTGGCAGTACTTGTTACCTTGCTGAGCAGTGTGGTAATGGTCCCTGATACGAGAGGAGTTCCCTCTGCGTTGTATCCTGTGGCTTCTATCGACCACCGGCCGATTATAAGATTTCCGATTGCAACAGCTCGTTCCACAGAATCCACGGTGAAAGTCTGTCCGTTGGGGGGGCCAGTACCACTGAGGTGGTAGTCAGTGATGACCATCTTCTGGGAATCAGGGATCAAGCTTCTTTCAGATGAAAATTGCTCGGTGGTAAGCAATAATCGCAAATCGGTTGTTTCTGTGTGTACATCCTCTTTGCATCCGGTTGCCAACAGAACCACGGCAAAGAGAATCATGAGCACGTTTGTACGTATCTTTTGTTTCATGACAGGTCTCCTATAATTGAGTTAACCAAGAAGAAGAAAACCCTTCATAATTGCTTCAGATTCCCCCCCTAGGAGAGAGTGCCGTACTCGTTTATACTGGCATCCATGGAAACACAACCCACACTCATCGTTGGCAACACACTCGAGAAAAGTCTCCCCCCCATTGCATTAATACCTTGCTGGGGGGATCGTATGAAAAAAAACTGAAGGAGCATTACGCCTCGCTAAAAAGGGAGATACGCTCTCCCTACGTTATATGCTGCGTGCTCCTTTTCTCAGACGGATGGTGCAACAGCACAACCAGGAAGTAAGTGATGATTCTTGTGTTGGTCTCCTGCTCAAGACAATAGATACAGGGCAATATCTACACCTTCAAGGCAGCGCCTCAGGCGCCCTTCGCGCTTGGTGGATCACCGATGAGGGAGAGAGAACCCTGCTTCCATCCGCACTCCTCGAGACGATACCGGTAACGGTAACCCTGCTGGAAAACTCCAATGCACAAAGCCGTTGGAGTATTGAGATGGAACTGGATTTGAAGGCACTCAAAATCTCTTCTGACAGCCCCCCCCTTCTTGGGAACTTCTACAGCTGCTGTGAGCAGACAGATATGAAGCATTACTTGCTGGCACAGGAGAGCGGAACACTTGAACCAGATGTGGAAGTCCCTTCAGCCTTTATGGCCTTGGAGTTTCTCTAGGATTGCTTTTTCTGGGGGGGATTCCAGGCTTCTTCTCCACTGAGTATCTCCTCATCCAGAAGCTTGCTTAGGGCAAGGTGGGCAAGATTTTGCCCAAATATTCCTGTTATGGTAGGCAAGCTCCCCCCCAGTACATTGCGTCTTCTTCCTCTGCTGCTTATCTGCTCATTGAAGTCGGCATGTTCCTCTTCCTCTGGAGATTTATAGGTAAAACGTACCAGCTCTGGGGGGGAAAAGATGACCTCAATTCCTCGTCCAACCCCCCCTCTTTTGCGGAGATTCGTCCTCACCTGACGAGCCAGAGGACATCCAAAGGTATCCATCAGGTCGGCTTTACGGACGAGAGAGGGATCTCTCCTTAGTGCTGCCCCCCCCATACTGCTTACTACCGGGATGCCTCGTTTATATGCTGCTTCCAACAACGCACATTTGGGGTTGAGTGAATCGATGGCATCGACTACCAAGTCTATTTGCCCAGAAAAGATTGTATCTAATGTTTCATGTTGTACAAAAAGAGGAAGTACCTCAACGTTGCAAGCTGGATTGATAGCGAGGATTCGTTGTTTCGCGACCTCGGTTTTGGGCTTTCCCAAGGTCTCGTAGGTAGCTAGGATCTGCCGATTCAGATTGGTGATTCCTACCGTGTCGAAGTCAACGATTCTCACATTACCGACACCACTTCTGACCAGGGATTCCAGTGCCATTCCCCCCCCACTGCTCCAAGACCTACTACCACCACGTGTTTCTCATGGAGGCGTGCTACCGGCTTTTCACCGAGTAGACGAGTTATGCGTAAGAATTGTTCTGACTTCATCATTGTTCCTTATCAGTTCATCATGCTACACCCGCTCAGTTTGCTGAAGTTTTCAACCTGTGTCCAGAGAATCTGGGAATAATCCCCCCCCGTCTGGAAATCGGTTTCCAAGGCATAGGGAAGGGTGATTAACCTAGCACCTTCATGAGCCAATTTGCTCTGAAAGAGCCTTCTTCCATAGCCGAGAATGACTCCCAGCTTTACGGCCTCCCCCCCGGCGGTTTCCCAACTCCCTGTGTATCCGTGCCAAAGAAGCGTCGGGAGGTTTGGCTGGAGAGAGCGAAGAAGGGAAAGCATCCTTCCATCCTCCTTCACACAGTGCAGGCTTACACTACGCCCCCCCTTCTCGTAGGCCAAGGTGAGGGTATCTTTCAAGAATGCTTCTTGTTTTTCAATATCAGGGAATCTTCTATCCAGTCCTACTTCAGCTATTTGAAGGGATGGATGTTTTTTCAGTATGCCTTCCAGTGCCCAATCCCGGTAATCGGTTTCTCGGCAAGTGCCCCCCCGACCCCCCCACCCAGTGCTGGATCCATGAGCGAGGATAGTGAATCCCACTCATCGCTACTGCTGGTGGCATAGAGGAGCGTTTTCTTTCATGCTGGGGGGGCCATAGTGGCGATGTGCATCAAACATGGTTCAATCCTAAGGATGAGGAGCATGCTCCGTCAAGCTAGAGCAACAGAAGATATGTTACCCCCCCCGATGCTCAGGAGTATCGGATGATCATGCTGTTCTTACGGTAGGCAATAAATGCTGCACAGAGGATACCAACAAGTCCGGCGTACCAGTGTCCCTGGAAGTGAGAATGACACCGGGAAAGATGAGGGGGGGACCGAGCGCAGCGATGGGAAGAAGGCGGAGGCTCTTTGAGAGAAACCTTGGAAGCCGGTCAAGGAAGGACGCGTAATAGGGAAGGGCCCTTACCAGGAAGGTGGCAAGTGCACTGACTAGGATAGGAATAAGGAATGGAAATGCTTTCATCATGTCACTTCCTCATTATCACTGGTTATCAGGGCACCAAGGAAGCTTGCAGAGAGCATGCTGATAACGAACGACCAGCCTATGGCAAGGGACCATTGCAATATCAGGTATGAGTTCAGACCTGCCGATACTCCGGCAATTGCAAGAACCCTGAACCCTTTTTGATGGAACTCCTGTGCCAAGAGTGAACTGAACATGGCATATAGGGTTACCCCCCCGACTGCGAGTTGGAGTGCGGAGGGGGGAGGATCATGCCAACAAGAAATCCAACAGCAGTACCGCTGACCCATCCACTGTATGCAGTCAACTCCAATCCTGCCAGGTACTCTTTGCTTATAGGTTCTCTATGCAGGACAGCGACACTGAAGACTTCATCTGTAGTACCATGGGCAAGTAGTGCCTTTTTCCAGCCTCTAACCCCCCCTTTCTCGAGATTCCTGTTCAGTTCCGCTCCCATGAAGGAGTAGCGCAGGTTTACCAACAAGACACTGACGAACAGCTCAGCCAGAAGGGCGCCACCTCCGATGAGATTCGCTGCCAGAAACTGTCCGCTGCCTGCAAAGTTGGTTACTGAAAAAAGTACCGCTTCCCAGATGCGCATCCCAAGATCCCTGCAAACAAGACCGAAGGCCATGGCGGTAGGGAAATACCCAACAAAAATGGGAAATCCTTCGATGCAACCTTCCCGGAAGGTGAGTTTGTCGTGTGTTGCTGATTCCATGGTTTGCAGATTAGTGATTCTGCCGGTTTCCTGCAAGTGGCATTCATGATAGACTACACCTCCCAGGAGGTGTATATGGCTGTCTATCTCGCAAATACTGGATTGCAATTACTCAGCAAAGACGGGACCCTCGACCAAAAACCCTTGATGCAATGGTTTCATGAAGCCAAGCGTATTTCGGCGCACCAAGGCTCCTATTACACGAAGATGTTGGACAGTGGGCTGACTATCATCTTCCGTACAGTTGCAGACAAAGAAGACCTGCAGATTGTAGGTTTGGATATGCATATGAGTGGACGTTGCCTTTGGTCAGGGAAACCCTTGGTCCAGATCGGCAAGGGTGAGCCGCTCTCGCTTACACTCCTTATGACCAATGACTCTGAAAAATGTGCTTTCATAGCCACATTGGTGCATGCTGCCACGCTGCAACAGATTGATGAGGACACCCTGTTGGATTTGCAAGTATGCGCATTCCCTCAGTCTCTTGATGTATTTGACAGCAGGGAAGCGTATGAGTCGGTCACCGAAGAGGGTGCCCGCCTCGAGGATAAAAAAATTACTTCCTTTCAACTACATCATGGCTCGTGATGAGAGTCTCAGTGAAGAAAATAGGGAACGTTTTTCAGCGGAGGAACAGATGATGTTGCTCTGTGGGCCTGTACTTGGGGGGGTGGAGAACCGCAAGCATGGGTTTGAGGATACCGGTTGTACGGTAGCCACCATGTCCACGGAAATGGGACATCTAGATCTGGTCTTGGCCCCCCCAGAACAACTACAGAAACCTTTGAAAAAGGGCTCCTATATAGTTGCAAGCTGTGCAATCAGTGCAGATGTTCTGACCGACTAAAACCGTTTGATATATGCGTGGCAGTAGGGAAGGGTTCCCTTCTTCTCGTAGTAATCCTGATGGTAATCCTCCGCTGGGTAGAATACCGCTGCCGGGCGGAGGGTGGTTGCGATTTTCAATCCCTTTTCTTCAAGGATTTCAATAAGGCGTACCCCCCCCACATCGAACTCATGTCTTGAACGGTAGAATATGGCAGAGAGATACTGGTTCCCAATATCAGGTCCTTGTCCATTTGCCTGGGTGGGGGGGTCGTGGATTTCAAGGAAATACTTGGTTAGGTCCTCGTATGAGATCTCCAAGGGGGGGTTGTAGAGGACCTTGACCGCTTCCAGATGACCTGTGGTATGAGTAAGCACATCTTGGTAGCTTGGATTCTCAACATCTCCACCTGTATAGCCGGAAACTGCAGAATATACGCCTTCCCTCTGGGCAAACAGGTGCTCAACTCCCCCCCAGAAACATCCTCCAGCGAAGACTGCCTCAGCTACCGGCGTACCATCCCTGAAGATCAGGGAGAGAGAATTGACACAATGTCTTGTATTGGTATCTGTGAACCGCTCCCCCCCTTCAAAGACATGTCCCAAGTGTCCGCCGCAGGTGGCACACAGTATTTCTGTTCGCATGCCATCGGCATCGGTCTTGCGTTTGACTGCATGGGGGGGAATTTCCTCATCGAAAGAGGGCCATCCGCAGTCGGAATGGAACTTGCTTTCAGAGCTGTAGAGGGGGGGGAGCCACACCACTTACAGTAGTAGGTTCCCCCCCAATCAGTAGTATCAGTATACTCACCAGTAAATGCTCGTTCGGTAGCTTTTCCCACAATGATAGATCTCTCTTCATTGGTAAGGGAGTTTTTCAACGCCTCATCAAGAGGTTGGTATTTGAATCGTTCTGTATCAGCCATGGGTGCTTTTTCCTCACTTATTGTCGGGGGGGTTTCTCGTTTATATAAGGCAAATGAGAGCAGCAGGAACACAACCAACAGCAATGCAATGATTAGAAAGACTGTTTTCATCTGCAGATTCTCCTTGAGTTCACTGTAGCATGGTTGCTACAGAATCGGAAGAGAATTGCACCTGCCTTTTCTTTGTATGTTGCATACTCAGGATACTTCGAGGAGGTGATGCTCTCTGTGAAGATGGTTGAGCCAATGAACAAGAGCGTCAGCAAGAGAGGCCCTGCTATGGTGTAGTGCAACAAGGAACCATGGAAAGATACCGCATATAGATAGATCGACCACCACACCCCCCCCAGCTCCCCCCCAAAGTAGTTGGGGGGGTGACGGCTGTATTTGAACAGTCCAGAGCTACGGAAACCCTGTACATACTCATCCTCAAGATTGTCTTTTCTGGGGGGGAGTATTTGGTACTTGGCTTGCTGGAACGTGTACTGTTGTTGGTCTGCAATGGTCTCGATACTCAGGAAACAGATAAACAAGAATATGGCAATGAAGGAGAGAGGAGAGAATGGAACATTCGCTTTGGGGGGGAGAATCCCCCCCAGAGGGCTGGTGAATGCGATGAACAGGAATTGTTGATAGAAAGCGATAAAGAGCAGGTTGAAGCAGAACCATCCAATAGGGTTCCCAATTTTCTCCCTGAGGATCTTCCAACGATAGTCTTCTTCTCCGCTGTACCCTCCGCGTCGGGCAAAATTGAATGTAAGCCTAGCCCCCCCCAGATTGTGGCAAGCAGGGCAGCAACGATTACCGGGGGGGAGGAGAAACCTGCTTTGTAGGCATAAATCCAAGCGAAGGCAACAGGGAGTGTGCTCCAGAGACGATCGGTCCACGAGTAATCTTCAGTGAGTAGCGAAAAACAGAGGCTTACCAGCACTGTGCCCAGTGTAATACTGCCCACTTGGTATAGTACCGATTCATCAGCGAACGGTCCCAAGACTACAAAGCCAGATAAGAGGGCCACCATGATAAAAAAAGATCACTATGGTTGTTGGGTTTGCTTTCATGACATTCATTATAGCAAACCAAGGATTGATAAGACAAGAAATGTTCCTGCTCCTTAAAAGACTCCTCCTTTCCAAATTTTTACCGGTAGCGTACACTAGGGGGGGGCATGAATAAGCAGGTACGAATTTTCATTGTCATTGTTTGCATCGCTCTTCTTTTTCTGCTCCTCTTCTTGATACTGACTAGGCCGTTCAGTGTATCTATTACACGTTTTGAACAGGCTCCTTTGAGTGCTCTGGCGATACTCGAGTCCAGGGAAGCAACCCAAGTGACCCTCAGCATACAAGGAAAAAAACCAGGATGACCTAACCGTCTCATTTGCTGGCTACGATACCTATCATGAAATTCCGCTACTTGCGCTCTATCCAAATAGCAAGAATGAAGTGGAATTCCATCTTGTCACGGAAGAGGGTAGACGCTACCAAAAAGCAGTAAATATTAAAACCGGGGGGGCCCTTCCAGACAGCTTTCCCGAGATTTCATACGAACGCTTGCTTCCCGACCAGATAGCTGAAGGTTTTACCTTTCTACACCTTGGCCGGTATGATGCAGATGGAAACTACCGTGCCCTTCCCTCTGCCATAGATTCCTACGGTACTGTCCGCTGGTACTACCAAGGCGATATTGGTCATGTCATGAAAATGACAGAGCAGGGGGGGACCTTCTGATTCAGGAAGGGGGGGATTCTCTTGTTGAGATGGATCTGATGGGAAGGAAAATACGGACACTCCCGCCTCTCATGTATGGCCTACACCACGATGTGGCGATTATGGAAAATGGAAATCTTCTTGCCTTGAGTACTGCTCCTTCCTCTTTTGAGGATGGGGGGGTGGTGGAACTTGATGGAGAGACAGGAGCCTATGTGCAAGGTTGGGACTTCCGAGAGATCCTTGACAAGGATCGTCCATCCCAGCCAAGAAACCTGGAACGTGCTGACTGGCTCCATCTCAATGGTGTTGATTATGACCATCGTGATGACAGCTTCATTGTCAGTGGCAGGGATCAGAGTGCTGTGGTGAAAGTAGACAGGCAGAGCGGAGATCTTCGTTGGATTCTGGGTAATCATGAACATTGGGAAGAAGCGTATCATCCATATCTCTTACAACCGGAGGGAAGCCCATTTGCCTGGCAGTGGGGGGGTCAGCATGCCCCCCCTATGGTGCATCCAGATTATCCTACCAGGGTGCTCTTGTACGACAACGGCAATGAGCGCTCCTATACTGATCCACTCGACCCGGCAGAGAATTTTTCCCGTGCTGTTGAATTTGAGATTGATGAGAAAGCATGATGGTAAGACAGATCTGGGAGTATGGGACAAAGAACGGCAGCAGTACCTTTACCCCCCCATTCATTGGGGGGGATGCGAACTATCTGGAGAATGGGAATCGCTTGATCTGTTTCGGGGGGGGATTACCAAGAATCTGGAAGGGGGGGAGGCAGTTGAGCTGTTTGACTTTGCGAACAACTCCCTCAATGACATGAAAATCTCAGCAAAGGTTATTGAGGTTACCTCTGACTATCAGGCCAAGGAAGTTCTGGTATTCTCCTTCAATGATCCTGATCCGACAAGCTATGCGGGGGGGTATCGGGTGTATCAGGCAGAGCGTTATCCGCTGTATCATCCTTTCTTGCTGAAGTAGCAACTACTACTGTCTTTGCTCCAATGTCACAGAGAGCCTGACGCTTTTCAGTGAATAGGATGGATATCCATCCGAGGCCCAACAGGCAGGTTGAGAAGAAAAGGATGAGGTGCCGCAGCAGCGCTCTAGGATAGGAAGGCTTGTCTCCGTGCAAGGTGCAAACCCTGATAGAGAGCAAATGGCAGCCTACAGTACCAAATCTCGTTGACCAGAGCACCGTGAGGTAGAGAGATCGGATCAACATGAGTAGGAAGAGTATTGGGCCACTATAGGCAAGGAGATATATCCCACTCGCTTCACTGAACAAACCCTTCAGATACCACAGGGCCAAGGGAGTCATGAGCAATGCTGTGATTGCATGATCAATTACATATGCTGCAAAGCGTCTTACAAGAGATGCATAGGGGGGGTACTTCTGTTCCATCTGCCTTGTCCTTAATTAACGGTACTGCGTGTATCTATGGCAGTCAAGGAAAGAAAAAACCATGAGCATATCGATTGGATACACTCATGGTTTCACTACGAAAACCTGAACCAGGCTATTTGTTCAGCGTATAGCTAACTGTGTATACTCCTGAACCGGCTTCAGCCTCCAGGATGTCCTCACGCTTTGTAAAGGTGAGAGCATCTCCATCAATCAAGGAAGCTCCATCCAACAAGCGGATGGTGGCGGTGGTATTGGCTGGAACTGTTACACGCAAGGTTACAACGTTCGTCTTGCTTTCTCTCTCCCAACGGATCCCAACTTCACCATAGACCGATTGATATGCAGCTTCCACCCAGGTGAGGTTTCCCCCCCCAATCCTTGGGGGGGCGATGACTGCATGCTTGTATCCAGGTTTGTTCTCATCGATATCCAGACCGGCAACAACCCGGTACAACCATTCACCAATTGCGCCGTATGCGTAGTGGTTGAATGAGTTCATATCTGGGCTCCACATCGAGCCATCAGGTTTGATACCATCCCAGTGTTCCCAGATTGTGGTGGCACCTTTCTTGACTTGGTACAACCAAGAGGGGGGGAAGTCATCCTTGAGCAACAACTCATACGCTTCATCCAAGCACCCATTGGAAGAGAGTGCATGGCAGAAGTACGGGGGGGTACCGACAAAACCAGTCACCAAGTGTCCATCATGCTCTGCTAACAACTTCTTCAGATTCTCTACTGTCTTTGCAACAAACTTCTTGGGAGCAAGGTTGAAATGAAGAGCCAGAATATGAGCGGTCTGTGTCTGGGCAGTCATGGTTCCATCGGCATTGAAGAAGGTTTCCTGGAACGTTTTAACGACTTCTCTGCGCAGTGCTTCATACTCCTCTGCTACATCTTCCTTCCCGAGGATTCTTGCAATCTTGACAAAAAGACTGGTGGAATAGGCATAGTAAGCAGTACATGTCAAATCGTTTGGAGTGGCTCCAAAGTAACTTCCTTCCTCAGCATCCAAGGCAACCCAGTCGCCAAACTGAAGCTTGTAGTTCCAGATATTGTTCTTTGCATGCCTCTTCATGAAGTCAATCCAGCCCTTCATGCTCTCATACTGAGTCTCCAGGATTGCTGTATCACCAAAGGTGAGATAGAGCACCCAGGGATTGATAATCGCAGCATCTGCCCATGCTGTAGCAGAGTGGGTTCCCCCCCTGTTGAGCAACCAGTTGTCAAACGGATACTTGTACAGTACATCAGGTACTACATGGGGGGGAACACCACCTTCTTTGGTCTGGTCAAGGGCAAGGTCCTTGAGCCATTTTTTTGAAGAAGGTATAGGTGTTCACATTATAGCTTGCTGTTTGGCAGAAAATCTGAGCATCACCGGTCCATCCAAGACGTTCATCACGCTGAGGGCAATCGGTGGGAACATCTACAAAATTACTCTTTAATCCCCCCCACAGGATATTATGCTGCAACTGGTTGAGATCAGGGTTGGAACACGCAAAACTACCAGTTTGTGGCATGTCAGAGTGAATTACATAGGCCTTGAAATTATCAAGATCCGCGCGTCCTGGGAACGATTCAACATGGATGAATCGGAATCCGAAGAAGGTGAAGTGAGGACGATAGACAAATGGTTTGTCATCCTTGATGGTGTAGGTGATTCGCTGTTCTGCCCTGCGGAGGTTGTCGGTGTAGACATTGCCGTCCTTATCCAGTACCTCGAAACATCTCAGTACAATAGTATCCCCCCCAGCCTTTCCTTGTCCCCCCCTGATTTCAGGAGGGCACTCATGTTCTGGCCGAAATCGATCACTCGCTCACCCTTGGGAGTGGAGAATGCGAGGGTAGGAGCCATTACCTCTTGAAGCGCGACGGGAGATCCCTCCTGTGCTTCAATATGTTCTGAAGTACAAGGAACTGGTTTCGCAACTCGCCAGGTTGTATCATCAAATCCTCTCTTGTCCCAACCTTCCGCCTCCAGGGATGCATCATAGGTCTCGCCATCATAGAGCTGCGAACTCAGAACCGGACTGTCACTGCCTTTCCAGCTCTCATCAGTATAGAATGTTTCTTTGCTTCCATCAGTATAGGTGACATCCATTCGTAGTGAGAGGGCTGCATAGTCACCATAGAAGTTGTGGATCATCAGGAAGCTGAGCGTGCTCTTATACCAGAGAGAACCTAGGTGTGCACCGAGTACGTGCTCACCAGAAGAAAGCATGTCAGTTACATCGTAGCTCTGGTAGAGCAGGCGATGATCATAGCTGGTCCATCCGGGGGGGGCAAGCTCATCGCCTGAAACCTTCTGGCCATCAAGATGCAATTGGTAGACACCCTGTGCAGTGGAGAAGATTACTGCTGATTTCACCTCTTTCTTCAATGAAATGGTTTTTCTTAGATAGGTACCTTTCGATACCTTGATATCCTCTTCAGTCTCAGCGGTAATGAAATGATCTTTCAGTGAATCGGGATCTTTCAAACCTCCAAGAATGGTTGCACTTGCACTGAAGGCACTGGTGGATACTCCCTGTCCATCCGCTTCGGTGACTGCTTTGACACGTGCCCAGTATTTGATGCCTTCATCAGGAGTGAATCCTGGAACACGAACCTGTGCTGAATTGCTGCTCTCAACAAGGCCGGTATCGAAAAGAGGTGATGCGAAGGATGGTTCATCAGCAATCTGTATTTGATACTGTTTTTGCCGACAATTTCTAAATGGTGTGTCGATGACCCAAGAGAATTGTGGTCCCTCGGTAATCCCTACAACACTGTCAAGATAATTGATCTGCAGCTTGGAAACTGTTGTCATAATAATACTCCAATTTTATTTTTATGCGCTTGCAAGGTGTATCTTGCATCCAATACGAAAAGTCAGCCTTTTACAGCCCCCCCTCCCATCATTCCTGCTACCAGCTGACGCTGGAAGAAGATGAAGATGATCAAGGGGGGGATTACACTTACCACCACTACGTTTGCAAACAACAGGTTCCACTGGGTGCTGAACTGACTCATGAATGAGTACAGCGTCAGTGGAGCGGTAATGTTCTTTGCTCCGGGTAGGAAGTATAAAGGACCAACAAAGTCATTGAAAATGTTTACGGACGTAGTAACTACTACTGTTACAATTGCAGGTTTAAGCAATGGTAATATGACCTGGAAAAAGATGGTCAGAGGGCTTGCACCATCAAGGAACGATGCCTCATCAAGATCTCTTGGAATGGTGGACATTGCTGTCCTGAAGATCATGGTTGCAAAGGGCATGAATAAAGCCAAGTCAATCATGATCATACCAAACATCGTCTTGTAGATTTTCAAGTTCTGCAGCAGGAAAATGGTTGGAACCACTGCAGGGGGGGGAATCATCAATCCTATGATTAAGAGCGACATCAAGATAGAGGCTGTCTTATCGTTCTTCCGCTGTGCTACAAAGGCAAAGAGAGCAGAGAAAACAACAATCAGAGCTACCGAGCCGAAGGTAAGCAGTGTACTGTTCAAGAGGGCTCTGAACATCCGGTAATCACCGTATGCAATGACTTCCTTCAGGTTTTGGAAAAAGAGATTTTGTGCAGGTAGGCTGAAACGCAGCAATGCAGCTTCTTGCTTGCTCTTTGCGGCCATTAAAATGATATAGATAAAAGGCACAATGAAGATGATCGTCAAAAAGAGGAAGACGAGCACATTGGATGCAATATAGGCAGTTTTTTTTGCTTCCTGGATTTCATAGTTCAATCTCCCTACTATTGAAGAAACGTCTTAGAGGAAATACCAAGATCGTAACCATGATGAAGAGAATGACGTTTCCAGCGGTTGAAAGACCGTAGAAACCTGCTTGATATTGTTTGTAGATTACGCTGGTCAAAACGTCAGAGGCAAAGCCTGGCCCACCTCCGGTCATAGCCCAGATGAGATCGAAAGACCTAAGGCCTCCGATGAATGAAAGAAGGATAACCGTGAACGTTGAGTTCCTGACTAAAGGAATGATTACATGACGGAACTTGATCCAGAATCCACCTTCCAGTTTCATGGCATCGAAGTAATCCTGTGGGATGCAAGTATACCTGCCATATAGATAACGGTAGCAATACCGATTCCTTTCCAGATATCAACAAAAATAACAGAATAGAGTGCTAAGTGGGGGGGGCTTCCAAGCCAGTCGGGTTGGGGGGGGAGTCCCATAAAGCCGAGCACTACGTTGATCAATCCCAAATTGGGCTGCATCATTATGGAGAAGGTTATTCCTACTGCGATGGTACTCACCAAAACAGGAAAGAATACCACGCTACGGTAAAAACCCTTGAACCTGATATTTGAGGTAAGCATGACTGCAAGTGGGAGCGCGAGAATAGTCTTCAATCCACTGGTAAGGAACGCGTAGATGAAGGTGTTTTTCAGACCAATGGATAACATTGGGTCAGACAAGAATGCAATATAGTTCTCAAAACCAATGAAGGTTGAGTTGAAAATGGTCCACCGAGTCAAACTGAAGTAGAAAGCAGACAAGGTTGGTATGATAAAGAAAATAAAAAATGCTGTTACAGCAGGTACATAAAACCAGTTAGGATAGGTCTTCATCATTCCCCCCCGCTGAATCGTATTCTTTTTCATGAGTACCTCCAAGATGAGAACAACCATCCCCCCCTGCATGCAAGGGATGGTCGCAATAATCAAAGAATCTTACCAGCCTGCAAGACCCAGCTGTTTTGCCTGATTGATGACGTCCTTGTCGTAGTTAATTGCAGCGTCCATTGGACTCATTTGTCCGGTACCTACTGCAACACAGAACTGCTCAAGTCTTGGTCCCTTTACAGGAGAGAGGAACTCAAGTGCAGGAGCGGAATTTCCAGCATCAATATAGCCGGAGATATCCTTTACTGCAGGAAGTACGTCTTCAGGAAGTTCTGCGCCAATGACCAAGTATGGACCGGAAGGAGGTACTTGCTCGTTCATGTCAGCAATACCTTCAGGGGGGGAGACAGTGTAAGCCAAGAAGCGCTTAACAGCCTCAAGCTTTGCCCCCCCAGTGGTCGTCTGTGGTACATAGTTTGCAGAGAGCATCCAGATGGTTGCTCCATTCTTGTCTGCACTCTGTCCTGGCTGTGCAAAGAAACCGATGTCCTCAGCTTTGTCAGGCCAGTTTGAGGTGATGTTGCCCAAAGCCATGGAAAGCATTGGGTAGTGAGCGCCAGTGCCATTTGCCAGCATTTCTAGACCTTGGTCATACTTTGCTGTTGCATATCCGCTCTGGTACCAACCCTTGTCATAGGCTTCTTTCAGGTGTTCAAAACCCTTGATGCTGCGGGAGTGTTTGCGTACTTGATCTTGTTCTCAGTGTACAACTGTGCAAAGTTAGGAACTTCAGCCTGCACGTTGTAGTAGTCTGCAAGAACAAAGAGCTGGCTGGTCCAGCTATCACCAAAGGTGGCGATAACAGGAGTAATGCCTGCTTTCTTGATCTTTTCATTGTTTGCAGCAAACTCGTCCCAAGTCTTGGGAATGCTGAGTCCCAATTTTTCGTAGACTCTCTTGTTGTAGAGAATTCCACCACCCATTGCAGTCTGGTTGGGAACGCCGTATACAGCATCATTTTGCGAGACGGTCATTTTGAATGCTTCGTCTACCACGTCCATGAAGGGCTCGTCTGCAAGGTCAACCAAGGTATCACTTGGATTGAGTGCCTGCAAGAGAGAACCGGCATTGTAGAAGAACATGTCATTCATTTCTCCTGTTGCCAAACGTGTCTTGGTGATGTTGTCTCCGTCACTTCCACCTGGGCGAAGCTCAAGTTCAATTTTTACATCAGGGTTCAGTGCCATAAAGCCTTCAGCGGCGGCTCTTGCCTGATACTGATCACTACCACTTGCAACCAAATAGGATAGGGTAATTGGCCCTTCCTCTTTGGCGGTTTCCTGCTGACCCGCTGCGAACAGCGTGAAAGGAATCAAAGAGATGAGTAGAAATACAGCTACTTTTTTCAACATATAGTCCTCCATTTTTCTTTAGGTTATTCAAATAACCTAGTAAACCAATAATAATTAAGCATCAATCATTTTCTACATTTTACTCATAAACAATGCACTTTTGTGGAAAACAACCTCTGCCCAGAATCATCAAACACAACCCCCCCTATTATAGGGGGGGATATGCTCAAGATCCTTTCTCCTTTTTCGGATGAAACCAAATAGCTTTTGTAAACATCCTACCTCTAGTGTACAACCGCTTTTTCAATTGCGCCGTCACAAATCATTCAATTTTTAGCACGATTTTTTTTCATTACTGACTGCTGATAAGTAACTATCGATATACATGTTCAATACCGCTTGAGCCTGAAAAAAAATAACGCCTGCCACATTTTTGCAGCAGGCTGGTCTTTGTTATATCTTGTTAATGAACTGTTTCAGACCACCATGATATCCCTCTGGGTCATCCCACATGGCCATATGCCCAGCATTTGGACAGTATAGATATTCACCCTTCGGTAGCTGCTTGGACATCCACTTCATATACGAGGGGGGGTCCATGGTGTCATGCTCAGCACCGATGACCAGAGTGGGGGGGACGGTAATCTTAGAAAGGTCTTTAGACCTGTCCCAGGTCTCCAGCACACCTGCAATACCGAATTCACTGGGGGGGCCTTGCATATAGACATAGAGATCTTGGTTTGCATTTTCAAGTGATGAAGTTACACACTGTGGCCATTCGGCCATTGGTCGTCTTAGAACATGGCGTTCATAGTAGGGAACCAACAAGGTTTCGTACTCTTCACTGGTATATTGCCCGGCTGCTTCCAACTCCTTGATGCGTTTAAGAACTGCTGGAACCATCTGGGGGGGCCCCCCCAGTACATCATCAGCATACCTCTGGTAGGCAACGCAGTCAGCCATCATATTGCTGATAATCAGGCCCTTCAATCCCTCAGGGTGAGCAAGTGCATATTCCATTGCCAACACACCACCCCCCAGGAGTGGCCAAGGAGGAAGAAGTTATCCGGCCCCCCCAAGCCCAAAGCTTTCCGTACTTGGTCAACTTCATCGACAAATCTATCTATGGTCCAGAAAGCACGATCAGCAGGATTGTCTGAGTTGTGGCTGCCGAGTTGGTCATAGTAGATGTATTCGATGTCACTATCAGAAAACCACTCTTCAAAGCTCTTGAAGTATTCATGGCTCATGCCAGGCCCGCCATGCAATAACAACAATCGCTTACTCGTGTTGTTGCCACAGCGCTGCACCCAAACATTGAAATCCTCCTTTGGGGGGGTGTGGATTGGAATTATCTTGGTTTCTCGTTCCATACATTCCTCCTTACTGGGATTGTTTCCTCTAGTGTACCTCATCTACTCACATATTACTGAGAGAAAAATGCCTGGGATGCAAACCAGATTCCTTGCGCCCGAAAAAAAAGGTGCGTTAAGGTAAATATGGATAACGCCTTATATTTAGTAAAATCTGAATACAATTATTAGGAGTCTACATGAAGAAACCAATCATCTACCTACTGCTGGCAATAGTATTGATCCTAGGTACCGGGTGTGACCTGTTTCCTTATATGGGTAATGAGGTCTACTTCTACTCCATGGCAGGCCCTAACGAAGAACCTTCCTCTTTTGACCTCAAACGTAGGGATGGTGGTCATGTCATTATTATGAGTAGGGGGGGAGTGGGCGGGGGGGATATTCTTAGCCAACAAGAAGCCGAGGATCTTATAGACAATACAGTTTTTTTCGCTTACCCTTAATGGAGCTCCTCTTCAACCAATTGGTGAAATGACGGTTGATGAACTTGGAAATACAGGATGGCATGTAGTGCAAAATTTTGCACTACAAGAGCTATCCGTTGGGTTCTATACGTTGGTAGGGGGGGTAACCCAATTCCCTGGTCTTGAAGGAGAATCAAGAAGGAATGAAGTGACGTTGGCGATAAGCTCTCTCTTCTCATTCTAATCAATAAGTAGTGCTCGTTGTATTATCACTGGAAAAAAAAGAGGGGGGGGATGCTTTGCTGTTTCGTTCATCTTACATGAGATTGGTTTTTTGTTTCATCGGTCTATTGTGCTTGGTGTTCATGGTCTCATGTAGTCCCGACACTCCCGGGGGGGTAATTCCGGTAGAGCAAATAAGTATATCCAGTGATGTTGCCTATGTAGTTGAAGGGGGGGAGACCCTTCAGCTGCATGCTGTAGTTACTCCCTCCAATGCTACGGACTCCTTAGTTACTTGGTCAGTGACACCTGATACAGGCATTGCATCCATTGATCAGAATGGTCTTCTTACCGCTGGTGATGTGGGTAACGTAATCGTGAGGGTAGCAGCCCATGATGATTCTGGAGTGTTTGGGGGGGAAAAAACGATTCAAATTGTAACTGTTATCCAAGGAGCAATACGTCTTGTAGAAGAAGCTCAATATTCTGCTTCCCAAGCTGAAGTAGAGAATATGGGCGAGGCTGAAGCAAAAGCAAATACACTCGTACAGGAACTGCTAGAAAATAATGTTGAGGTAATCATTGAAATAACCACTGAAGAATTCACAGCTCCAGTGGCTGGTGATGCAGATGATCCGAACGGTTCTCCGGGAGCTTATTCATTTACGGTAATGGTTCGAGCTGGAGAAGATGTTGGAGAAACAGCAACGCTTACTATGACCATTTCTGCTACTCCTTATACTGTTCCTGAGCAGACCATCTGGGAAGGAACATTGTCAGAAAATACCACTTGGTCAGGCGAGGTGCAGGTCAATAATGTCACGGTTCCTGAAGGTGTAACACTTTCTATCGAACCAGGGACAATCGTTAAATTCAAATCTGACCGTGGGTATATCGATCTGGATAAAGGCGGCCTTCAGGTAGCAGGTGGTACCTTGATTGCAGAAGGAACCCCCCAACTGAGCAGATTTTCTTCACTGCTGATTACGAGCGAGAAGGATATCCATATGCCATCAACGGAGATTGGTTTGGTATTTCCTTGATGAATACCGACACTTCCATTTTGGATTATACGGTAGTGGAGTTTGCAGAAATCGGAGTAGAGCAATTTGAATCTTCCGTTACCATATCGAACTCAATCATCCGTTGGAATAATACAGAAGGGCTCTATGCAGAGCAGTCCTCTCCTACGATTGTGAACAATACACTCTACCAGAATGGGTATCATGAAATTGCACTTGAACAGTTCAATGAAAATGTCCTTATAGAAAACAACTACTTCAGGGATGGTCATGTAGGAGTGCACTTTGAGAACAGTGAGGGAATCGTAGAGAACAATATCTTTGCAAACTACCATATGCATGCACTTACCGCTGGAATGGACTCTGAAGTAACGGTACGAAATAACACACTCTATAATATCGGCAATGTACCAATACTGAACACGGAAGATCCTGATGGAGAATCTCCAAATGATGATAGTATCACCCAAATAACAGGATCCAATAATACTGTGTCTGCTACCAATCCTGATTCACCAGATTTTGATTACACTGTTCCAACAGACTATAATCTTGGTTACCGTCCTGCTACAGAGGGAGATGAGTACATCTATGTGTATGATGCAATTGATTCTACTCGTGAGGTGACCAGAAAAATGGGAGCAGGAGAGAATCTTGGCTTCGGCTGGGCGCTTGATTATAAAGATGGCTATCTCTGGCGATTCAGCATTGGCGACGGGGGGGAGTACGGGGGGGAAGGCTTGGATTTCATCAGAATTACGTTTGATAACAGCGGTATCACAGAAGTGATCAAGATGGGGGGGACAGACTGGGTCGTAAACCCCCCCAGGGGGGGCCTTACCATGATGGAGAATACTTTTATGTCAATGATTTCAGTAAGAAGAAAATCTACCGTTTCAACCCACCTACTGAGATTACTGAAGGTGCGAGCATTGAAGAAATAAATGTGGATTCAATAGATATCCCCCCCAATGCTGGAGATGGTGGCACCATGGGATTGACCTATGATGGAGAGAACCTTCTCCTGCCCAGTCGTGATCAGTCAGTCTTGTACCGAATTGATTTCGAGGACCCTAGAAACTATTCGGAAATTACCTTGCCTACCACCCTTGGCAATGACATTACCTGGCACAATGGGTATTTCTGGAGTGTAGCCTCTGGTAAGGGACTTGGAAAGTTTGAAATTAATGGTAACCAAGCTACCATTGTTGGAAGCATCTACCCGGTTGCCTATGACGCTTGGGCAATCACCTCCAATGGAGAAGTGGGGGGGAAGATGCACGTCTTTGGACACTACAAAAGACCTGTGAGCTCTGGGATGATGACAAACTCTTTGAGATCAAACCCTTGCTTCCGACTCTCTAGATCCATTTGGGGGGTCATTCCCCCCCCATTTAAATTTCATTGATAATTGCCATCCATGCTGTACACTGAGACCTAAGAAAACAGTACTGAAAGCATAAGGAAGGGTACCGATGAAACCAACAAAAGTTGTCGTGATGAATGCAAGTCCCAAGGGTGAGTTCAGCTTAACGTTGCAGCATGCAAGATATCTCTTGGTTCATGAACCTGATATTGAAGCAAGCATCATTCATGTTGGGGGGGAAAAACTAACTATGATGGAGTATGATGAGGCTTGGCTTTCTGACACCTTTGATGCAATTGCTGCATGCGACATGGTCATCTGGCTACACCGGTGTATACCATGCTCGTGCCCTGGCAACTGGTTCGGTTCTTTGACCTCACAAAAGAACAAGGAAAACAGTCCATACTTAAAGGAAAGTATGCAACCTGCATCATGAGTTGCTTTCATTACTATGACCACCTTGCTGAGGAGTGGTTACGCGGTACCTGTGAAGATCTTGGCATGGCCTTTATGGAAGGTTTGAGCGTTGACAACAAGGATATGTTGCAAGCTGACTTCAGGAAGAGTATGCGGTTTTTCATGCAGGAGTTTCATAGGGCGTGCATCAATCGTACTCCTGTTCCTAGGAAAAGCCTACCGATTCGTTATGATACCTCTTTTCACTTTCAGCCTCAGTTGATAGAGACTACAGGAGAGAAAAAGAAAGATATCCGTACTGTCTTGTTGACTGATGAATACCAGAAGGACGGCAATCTTTCACGCATGATTGAAGTCTTCCTGGCTTCCTATCCTAATGCTGTTGAAGTAATCGACATTAACACATTTCCCTATGAAGGAGCCTGCCAAGGCTGCTTGCGATGTGAGCTGGTAGGAGAGTGTGACAGAAAAGATGGTTTCCAAGTCTTCTACCAAGACTTGGTTAACTCCTGTGACGTATTGGTGCATGCGATGAACCTGGAAGGAAGGTTCCTGAAACCCGTGTGGAAGCTGTTCCTTGACCGTACGTTCGCAAATGGGCACCGAACCAGCATGATGGGTAAACACTCCGCGTACCTTGTTTCCGGTCCGCTGTATCAATTACCAAATGTACGACAATTCCTGGAAGGAAAGGACCGGGTAGGGAAGGAGAACTCGATGGGAATAGTGAGCGACGAGGAGAGGGACTCAGAGCGGTTGCAGGCTCTCCTTTCAGACCTTGCATCTCGCTCGATCGTGCGAGTCGTGCCGGGTACCAGAAAGGGGGGGTGAATTTCCTTGGGGGGGTTGGTGGTATGAAAATCTTCCGTGATCTGATCTTTGGCATGCGGGGGGGCGTTGTACGTGATGACCATCGTTTCTATAAGGAAAGAAAGTTGTATGATTTCCCTCAGAAGGATATCAAGAACCAACTGTTCAACATCTTCATGGGGGGGAGAGCTTTCATGTTCAAATTCATGAGGATGCAGGCCTACAACAACATGAAACCACTGTACATCCTTCAACATAAGCATATTGTTGATTCAAAGAAATTATAGGAGTATGACCATGCAAAAGAGACGGGGGGGAGTACTGCTCCAATATTTCCATTGGTACAGTGACGGTGGTGCCGCTCTTTGGAACAAGCTTGCAAAGCAGGCTGAAAAACTGAAAGAGGCAGGCTTCACTGCAATCTGGCTTCCCCCCCCTGCATATAAGGGAGCTGGAGGTGGCAATGACACTGGCTACGGGGGGTATATGACCTCTACGATTTGGGAGAGTTCGACCAGAAGGGAAGTATTGCTACCAAGTATGGAACCAAAGCAGAGTACCTCAAAGCCATTGATGCGATTCATTCCCATGGACTTGCTGTCTATGCAGATATTGTACTGAATCATCGAATGGGCGCTGATGAGAAAGAACAGGTACTTGCAACTCCCTACTCCAGAGAGAATAGGTTAGAACCAACTGGTCCTCAAGAGCAAGTGACAGTCTATACGCGTTTCACTTTTCCCGGCAGAGGTTCTACCTATTCAGATTTCAAATGGATGTGGCACCATTTTGACGCAGTGGATTATGCAGAGGAACATCCTGAGGATAACCAGAGAATCTACGTACTTGAAGGCAAGCAGTTTGATGACTATGTTTCCTCGGAGTTTGGTAATTACGACTATTTGATGGGTTGTGACCTTGATTTCGGCGCAGAAGAAGTGAGGGAGGAACTTACGCGCTGGGGGGGGAAATGGTATCTTGATACCTCTGGAGTCGATGGTTTCAGGATTGATGCAGTGAAGCATATACCTTCATGGTTTTTTCCACAGTGGCTTTCCTCCATTCGCTCCCATGCTAAAGGAGACGTGTTTGCAGTTGCTGAATTTTGGGACCCTGATATTAATCAACTTAGGACGTATATTGAACAGAGTGAAAGGGCCTTGTCGTTGTTTGACGTTCCGCTGCACTTCAAGTTCTATCAAGCGGGAATGGAACGAAAGGATTTCCCTCTGGATTCCATTTTCTCTGGAACCTTGGTGGAACAGGATCCAGAGCATGCAGTTACCTTTGTAGCAAACCATGACTCGCAGGCTTTGCAAGCTCTTGAGTCAGTAGTAGAGCCTTGGTTCAAACCACTGGCCTATTCGTTGATTCTGCTTAGAAAGGAAGGATATCCCTGTGTATTCATTGCAGATTATGAGGGAACCACTTATGAGGATTATGGTTCTGACGGTGAAAAGTATTTGATTGAGATGCCTTCATTCAGGGAGTTGATTGATCTTATGCTCAAGCTGCGAAGTAGTCATCTTGAGGGAGAACAACACGATTACTTCGATCATGCTAATACCATTGGCTGGTCATTCTCAGGAGAAAAGGCACTGGCTGTAGTCCTCTGTAATGGTGAGGAGGGTAGCAAAAGAATGGAGACAGGCCTCCCTGATACCGAATTCATAGATTGTACAGGCAATATTTCTGAACGTATCAAGACAGACGAAGAAGGGTTTGGAACCTTTCCCTGCGAGGGAGAATCCGTCTCTCTTTGGGTGAGGAGCGATAATCCCCCCCTATAGGGATTCCCTCTATATGCGAACTATTCCATCATTATGAAATACACGTTTCCCCCCCAATCGTTTCAAATACTTGACCAAAAAGGGATGGACAGGAATATGAAGGTCCTTCATAGTAGAAATACCCCCCCGAAATAGTGCTATGAGGAGTTACGTACATGAATGTGTTAACATTTTGGCTAAGCATCTTTGGATTTACTGCACTGTTCGGTACCTTCATTCTCTCATTTATCAAACAGAAAGAGCACTATGAGGATTTTCGAGCTCAGTACCTTTGGTATGTAGCAATCTCTTGGATCTGGTTCATACTCCAGTTCATCGGATTTGTCCATAACACCTTTTTGGATCAACCAAATCTTACCCTTGTTGCCTTTAACGGCATCATGCGTGCCATCATTTCTATCGTTATCACCTATAGTATTACTACCATGCTTGGCAGTATCAAACATGGAAGAGTCACCTCTCGGTTCCGTTGGATTGGTATCTCTGCATCGATCGGGACTGCAATGTTACTCATAGTGATCATTGTTTTCCAGTTGCTGAGCATAGGTCCTGTTTTTACAGCAACAGTCAATTCATTGATTGGAATAGCATTTTTGAGCATTCGGGTGAGCGTTCGAGGTCAACAGAGTTATCGAGTCAGGCGCATGGGGGGGTCATTTCTTGTTATCTCAGGTACGTCCTATCTCCTCTTTGGCGTGTATGCCATTTTATTCCTTCTGTATCCCTCCGCTTACCGACCTGTGTATGATGCCCTTTCAACAGCGTTGTTCATCTTGGCGTGGTGCGTGAATGATGTATTGATCTTTCTTAAGGAGCTTTCCGAGGCGACCACAGCAGAAGAGGCTGGCAGTTGGAGTACTTTCTGTGAGTCTTACTCACTTACGGTACGTGAACGAGAGATTGTGAGCAACCTTGTGCAAGGCCTATCGTATAAGGAGATTGCCGATCGCCTCTCCATTTCCCCCCCGAGAACGGTGGAGACCCATGTCTATCGGATATTTAAGAAGTGTTCTGTCTCGAATAAAATCGAATTGACCCAAAAAAATACACCCCCCGTACGTACAAATACGTAATGCAAACGTTGCAATTTACGTAAATTTCGCGACTATTTTCTCTCTTTTACATTCGAGTATTGTCTTCATAGGAGGCTCGAATGAGAAGATTGCTTATTGCAGCAGTACTGGGAATTATGCTGTTTTCCTTTGGCTGTACAAAATCTGAAATGATCTTGGAAGAAGGATACTGGGAAGGTATCGTATCTGTTGAGGATACGCGGTTCTTCATCCACCTGCGTAGTACAGATAATGTACTCTTTCTCTCAGTTCCCGAGTTATTGGCAACCGAAGTACCAGTCCAGGATCTGAAGATTGCCAAAGAGCAGTGGTCGGGTAAAGTTACGTTAGGAACAACGACGTTACGGTTGCTTCTGACCCCCCCTGAAGAAAACGGTTTTCAAGGAAAGGTTCTCTATAATACGATCAATGGAACCGTACTCTTGCGTGAAGGGCGATACTCTGTTGAGCACAGAAAACTCACTAAACCAGAGCGTACAGGAAAACCGGTTGCCATAGAGACTCCAAATGCAACACTGCACGGAACGCTGTTGACACCAGGCGGGGGGGAAGGACCCTTTCCCACTGTACTTATCATAGCAGGTTCAGGACCAACCGATAGGGACGGAAATTCAGAGCTGCTGGTAGAGAATAACGACAGTTTATGGCATCTCGCACATGACCTGCTCGATGCCGGCATTGCTTCTCTTCGCTATGATAAGTTTGCGGTAGGGGGGGAGAGTCAAATAAATGATGAGCAGCTGCTGGATGATGTTACCTTTGAGGATTTTGTAGCAGACGCAGTTTCCTGGATTACCTATATAAAAACAGATGAAAAACATGCACCAATAGGCATAATCGGCCACTCGGAAGGTTCTCTTATCGCATTGCTGGCAGCTCAGGCTGAGCCTGTTGATTTTGTGGTCTCGGTTGCAGGGAATGGGGGGGATCCTATAGCTGAGCAGATGATCAAACAAATTCGAAGGATGGACAGCGAAGCCGCAATATTCCTAGAAAAACGCTTACAAGAAATTAGTGAGTCTCACTATGAAGAGACAGGAAACCTTCTTGTAGACTCCTTCATCCCGCTGGGAAAAGAGCGATATCTTCAGACATGGATGAAATACAACCCTACAGATGTATTACGAACACTATCTGTACCTGTGTTAGTCATCTGGGGGGGTGATCATGATGAAAGACTAGTAGGCGAGGATGACCAGTTCGGCCGTACTAATATGCCCGACACTGTTGCATTCTCTGAAGTCTCCAATATGGGGGGGCACCTGCTCCGATGGCAGAAGAAGATGCCGATATCATTAGATCATACAGAGACAGGGATATGCCGTTACACCCCCCGATTTCTTACAAACTGTTACTACCTTTATTAAAGCTCAGGAGGGCTTGAGACAATGAATACAGAGACAATTATCTTGATTCTACCGTTGTTGCTATTGGAGTTAATACTCAAAATAGTCTGTTTGCGTGACTGGTGGCACCGAAAGGAGTTCAATGGATTACCAAAGTCCGCCTGGTTGTTGGTATTCCTATTTATAAATGCATTCGGACCGATCGCATACCTCATCTACGGGAGAAAGACCAATGGCAATCGTTGAAATTCATGACATCAGAAAACAGTATGGACCTGTGCAGGCACTGGACGGAGTCTCCCTCTCTGTCGAGGAGGGCACGGTATTCGGCTTTCTCGGTCCGAACGGGGGGGCAGGGAAATCAACACTCATAAAAATATTAACCGGTTTGCTTGCTCCGTCCTCAGGAAGCTATACCATTGATGGGAAATCCAACTTGAAGAGTAAGCAGAGTTTCGGATACCTTGCACAGCAGCCTGCCTATTATGGGTGGATGACTGCCAAGGAGTTGCTCGAGATCTCTGGTGATCTCTATGGGATGACTCGCCAAGAAAGGATGAGAGAATCGTAGAGCTGTTGGATCTCTGTGGTATTGCTGATGCTGCGAATCGCCGTATTGGTGGATATTCGGGGGGGGATGAGACAACGTCTGGGTATAGCGCAGGCAATCTTGCACCGCCCAAGTGTAGTTTTTCTTGATGAACCAGTATCTGCACTCGACCCTGTGGGACGCAAGGAAGTTCTCTCCCTTATAGCGACATTGAGAAAGGAGACCACCATCTTTATGTCTTCCCATATCCTCGATGATGTGCAGAGAGTATGTGATGAAGTTGCCATCATCAACAAAGGGACCATTCGGATCCATGAGAAGACGAAAACACTTCTGCGATTGCATGCTAAACCGATCATGCATATGGAGTTTGCAACAAAAGAAGAGGCAATAGCTTGTGCTCATGATTTGACAGAATCCGGTTTACAGACCTCAGCCAATGCTTTCACTGTTTCTCTCTCTTCAGATCTATATGCAGAACATGCAAATCGTATTCTTTCATTGATAAGTCAGAAAAACTGGCACTTGGTGAATTTGCATCATCAGGAAGCTACATTGGAGGATGTGTTCATGCACCATATACAGGAGACGACCAATGCATAAATTACAGAGTGCAATTATGAAAAAAGAGCTATTAGAGATGGTGCGAACCAGCCGATTGCTTATATGGGTAGTGCTTTCAGCGTTCTTTGGAATACTTTCTCCACTAACGGCCTATTACCTTCCGGATCTACTTTCCTTCTTTGGAGCAACAGAGAATGTGGTAATTACTTTCGGCACTATAACCTATCAGGATGCAGTGGACCAGTACGTTAAAAACTTCAGTCAGATTGGAACAATGGTGCTTATTTTTATGATGATGGGGGGGTCGGTAGTCGCGGAGAAATCAGATGGTTTGATTCAATTTCTGTTGGTACGACCGGTGAGCGTGACTTGTCTCATTGCAGCGAAGCTTGCCAGTCTATTCATACTGTTGCTCATTGGGATACTGGTGGCAATAATGACGATGGGCTTCTATACATGGTACCTGTTCCCAGGGTTTCCTGTAATACCCTTTGTTGCCTCTAACTGCTTCCTGTTAATCTATTTTTTTACATTGGGAACAGTTACGATTACGCTTTCTGCAGCAGTGAATAAACCTATCATTGCAGGAATAGGGGGGGCATTTGGAATCTGGATTATCTTCTCGATCGGTACCGTTGTAGCGCATGTTGGGGGGGATTTCTCATTCGTGCTTCTTGTCAATCAGATGGTACAAATTATCGAAGGGTTCCCGGTTGAATGGAAACCCATGGTAGGAGCAATAATACTGATGACATTGCTAGTTGTTCTTGGAGTATATGGACTGAAGCGATGGGAGCCAAACGACTGATCTCAGGAAGAAACCACCATAACCTGAAAGGTTCTTGTTCTTGGCCCGTCGAATTCACAGAAGTAGATATCCTGCCAGATGCCCAGTGACAGTTCACCCTGGACGATAGGGACCATCACACTAGAACCCATGGCAGATGCTTTCAGGTGTGCCGTTGAATTGCCTTCGGCATGCCTGTACCTGCTGTTCTCTGCAAATGCGTTGTGCAATCCCAGAAGCATATCATGAACCACATCGGGATCTGCATTTTCGTTGATGGTAATTCCTGCTGTAGTGTGTGGGCAGAAAACGAGTACATATCCTTGCTTAACCTGTGCCTGGGTGATACAAGCCTGCACCTTCTGTGTGATGGGTATGAATGCTTCTTGTGATGTGGAAATTGTCAATGATTGTAGCATGGCGGTATACTAGAACGGTAAGTTGAAGTGGTCAATATCTCAATTGTACTTCCAAGCCAAACAATCTTAGAAGATGAATAAGAAAACTCATTGCTCAATCTCCCGTTTCACCTTTTTGATATCCAATTGAATGGTTCCTGGATGATCAGGAAGAGGGGGGGTAGGGAGTGTATTTTCTCAGGGTTGTGACTTTTTCTATATGAAATATATGCATAGATTTTACTTGATGGAGGAATCAAGAAGATACCCTTCCTTTGAGCACGAATCCTACAGAAAAATCTCATGAGCAAAAAAAATCCTGCAAGAAATTACTTCTTACAGGATAATTAATTATATCGGGCTGGGCGGATTTGAACCGCGACCCCCCCATGTCCCCCCCCAGACATGTACGCTAAACCCCCCCTGCGCTACAGCCCGAACAGTATCGGTTACCCGACAGGAAGGAACATTACCATGAAAGGTTTCTTGTGTCAATAAAACATTGCTAGTAGGCAAAGAAAGATTTTTGCAGTAACATGATTGATAATATTTATAAAGACTTCGTCGTAATTGTGTACAATTTTATACGCGAAGAGGCAGGAAAGGAGTACCCATGGCGCAGATGACTAAGTTGCACTGGCCCAATCCTTAAAGCAATTGATGGCAGAACACACCTTGAACAAGATTACCGTGAAGGAAATCGTGAATCGTTGTGGCGTGAACCGTCAAACATTTTATTACCACTTCAGAGATATCTACGATTTGCTTGATTGGATGTTTATCAATGAAGGCAAGAATTTGCCCGTCAGTTTCCCAGTATTCATACAAGGGATGATGGTGAGTCAGCAGTAAGGAGCATGTGCACCTATCTGATAGAGAACAAGACGATGATCATGAATATTTACCATAGTCTTGGGAGAGAGTTGCTTGACAGATATCTCTGTCGTGAAATGGCAAAACTGCTCCATGGCACCCTTGCTGATCGTGCTAAAGAGTATGGTGCTACTGAAGAAGATCTTGCATTCCTAATAGATTTCTACAAGCATGCATTTGTTGGATCATTGCTCGATTGGGTACAAGCCGGACTTCCTGGTGAGATTGACGAAATAGTGCTACAATTCATCCCAATGCTCAAAGGAACCTTTGATTCAGCGCTCAAGCGTATGGCTATATCACGATAACGACATAATGACTTGATGAATCAGTTTTGATAGCGTACACTTACAAAGAATTCATTGAATGTTATGATAAGAGAGTGAAATATGAACCAAATTCAGAATAAGAGAGTAAAGCGTGCTTTTGTTTTTCTCCTGTTTGCCTGCTTGTTGCTTTCTTCGGCTTTTGCTTATCAGTTCTCCCCCCCGCTGGAACAATCGTTCCAACCAACGGGTGCTGAGAGTACCAAGACCTACACCATTGTCAATGATAGCAACGACTCAATCGCAATCAGTCTATCAGCACTTATTCGCGATCAGGATGCACAAGGTAATGAGATAAACAAACCAGCAGATGCTTATTTCTCCATAGTTCCGAATAAACTGGTAGTTCCTCCACAGAGCAGTTGGGTGGTACGCGTACAGTATAGAGGTCCAAGAACGGTAACCAATGAACTCTCCTTCCGTTTAAAGGCAGAGCAGATACCGTACTCACAGGGAAAGAACAGTTCTGATAAAGGGATGTTCAACTTCTTATACATCTACACAACAAGTTTGTATGTAATGCCATCCCGAGTTGTTGAAAACGTAGCGTAAGGGCGGTGACTCCTTCAAATCTTGAAGATGGGTCTCCTTCATTGGCAGTGACCCTCGCCAATCTTGGTACGGTACATCAATTGTTGATTTCTGCAGTTTTGGAAGTAAAGGACAGCAAAGGAAATACTGTAGTATTGCAGGGAGCGGAAGCACTGGAGGGTATCGATGGCATGAATATTCTTGCCAAGAAATCAGTGACAAAGAACATCCCTTGGCCCGAAGGACTCTCCCGTGATCCTGGAGTTACCTATCAGGCTACAATCAAATACTCGAATTAAGAGGAGTATTTGCTCCTCATTCTAAAAAGGTTTTCCGCATGAAAGTAAGAGGGTTCGCACACGCAGTACTACTGGTAATTTTGCTTGTGCTTGTAGCCCTTTTTCTGTCTGCATTTCTTTACACGTGCTTCAATCAACCAAAAACAGAAGATGCTCCCTCAATTATCAAAGTAGAGCGTCCTGCCCCCCCTGAGCAACCCACCGTTGTCACGCCTAGCGTACGTGAAGAAACAAAAATTGAAGAACCTGCCTTTCCTGATAAGGTTTCGAGGGAAGATGCTTCAGGATACATTGATGTTCCCGTTCGAGAATTGCCTCCTTTAAAACATTTGCTTTCATTCCCCCCCAATTTCCCAGGTTTTGGTTGGAGAGCCGCATTTATCAAGATACCTAAAGTCCCCCCCTCCTTTGCGAAAGAAGCCGCCGTTAGTCCAGTGGTTCCTGAACCTCCCTTCATATTCGAACCAATGGTGCTTACCGAGGAAGAGTGGGACTCTTCTATGGAGGATCGTTCGAAGAAGAGGAGTATTCTGATGATTTCTTTGCAGATTTCTTTGTTGTAGGAGAGGATGCTGTCATTCAGTATGAAGATGGGTTCTACTATCTTGGGCTCTATGTAAATAACGAGATTATCGGGGGGGATATTGAAGTGGAATTTGTTGGTGAACAGAGACTACTGAATACCAACGAACTATCTCAATATATAGGGCCTTATATTACTGATGCAGCAAACCAACGCCTATTTAGTGATGGACTTGAGTATATCTCCCTTGAAGAGCTACAAAGCCGAAATATTGATGCACGATACGACGCGGCTGAGTTTGCCGTTTACCTCCAATTCAGCTTGGATGATATGCCTGAGCGTACAATTAGTATTACTTCCCGCTCGATCAACAGGAGGGATCAGTACGGCATCAGTGGGGGGGCAATCGTGCTTGAGCCGGCCAAATTTGCCGTTGCAAGTTCTCTCAGTCTCTATGGAATGCTAGACTATGATGCTGATTTCTCAGCAATTAATCAAAAACTACTCTCCCTCTCAGTTTCCAACAGAATCTCCACACTTGGCATCGGACTCAATTTCTATTACTCGCTCTCTTCTATACAACCATATTTCAATCCTGGAACATGGAATGGTTTCTATGACTTTGTTGAATCGAGTCATCGCCTGAGTTTCGGGCATGTGGGAACCAATCTGAGCAATAAAAATCTTAGCTCCTATACCAATGTAGGTTTTACGTTTGAGAAGAATTATGCCTACGGGACAGAGAGAGCGAAGGGTAACCAGTTTGAATATCGGATAGTTTTGGTTGAGCCGTCCGAAGTGAAAATTACCATCAATGGGGGGGAAGAGGTATTCAAGCGATCATTCCAGGCTGGTACTTACAGACTCAGAGATTTTGTCTTTACCCAAGGTGCCAACCAGATCAAGATCACCATCATCCCAGACAGCCATCCAGAGGATGAGCGAGTTGAGTATGTCGATATGGGCTATGACTACCGCCTGCTTGGCAAGGGCGATAGCCTCTACGGCTTTGGTTTCAGTGTGCCCAGGCAGAAATCCAGTAGTGCTACATCCGCTCTCAGCATTCCTTGGTTCGATGATCAGTATTTGTCCTATCACCTTGATGCATTTACCGCCACCTACTACCAGCAAACAGGCTTGACGGATGTCTTTACCTTCACCAGTGAGTTGGCCTTTAGTCCTGGTGTCTTCAGTGGTATGTTCAATGGTGTGTTTGCGACAATGGTGGGAACTTCTCAAGTGCAGATATCTCTTGGTTTGGATGCATCAAAACTTACGCCGTCCTTCTCTGCAAGTTTGAGTCACCGCTATAGTGGACCACCGGATAGTGGATTCGGAACGATCAGCGGAACGCTAAACCATAGTATTCCTGCGAAGGTTTCAGGAACTCCACAAGAGACCAATACAACGCTTTCACTCTCATACTCAGGCAGCTTTACCGAGAAAGTTCGGTACACGCTCTCTGGAAACCTGCTCTATAATACAAAGAACCAATATCCAGGTTGGAGCGCTTCCTTTGCTACAGGATTCTCTCCCTTCACTGGTTTCTCCTTAAGTGGTTCTGTCACCGCCAATGGCCCGAGTTCTGATCCACTTAATCCTACAGTATCTGCCCAGATTTCAGGCAGTTATACCTTCAGTCCCAAGCTAAGCGCCAATACTTCTACAAGTGTGCGTTCCGGCAATCCGTTCTTCGATGGTACCGCATCATCCTCGATGGGAATGAGCTGGAGACCAACAGGGGGGGATGATAGTGTCAATCTTTCCCTGAGTGGGTTCCGCTTTGAAGATCCAAGGAACCACTCCATTGTTGCTGCATGGGCTCATAGTGGGAACCTTTCGAACTTCTCACTCCGTCAACAGATCAGCAACTCCTACCAGGATATGACAACCACCTTCACGGCAAGCACTGCTCTCGCGTACGCTGACGGTGCGTTCGGGATCGGCAAGGCAGTCGGGGGGGAGTCCTTCCTGCTGGTCAAGCCGGTTGGGGGGGACTTGAAAGATTCAGACATCTCCATTGCGCGAAGCTTGGATAGTTCCCCCCCCTCTGCGTTGCGCAGACCGCTAGGAAGCGCGTTGTACAACTCAGTTACTCCCAACACCAAGAACAGCATCGTGGTATTCAGCAGTGGAATGAGTGAGTACTCAACTGGTACCTCATTTGTATATGAATTAAGCCCACGAAGCAGGCAGTCCTTTGTTGCAAGACTTGATATGGAACCATCCTTTACCGTCAGCGGTGTTCTCTATATGGCTGATGGTTCCCCCCCTTACATCCAGTATTCTTCACCGGTGTATGAGGTGAAGGTGAATACGGCAGGGGGGGAGGAAGAACTTATCCGAAATGATTCACTCTACCTCTTTACTGACCAGGAAGGTCGATACATCCTCAGTGAAGTTGCAAGTGGTACCTATCTCTTTGATCTTCAGGTGGATGATCTGTGGTATGCCGTGAGGTTTGTCGTTCCCGATATTTCTTCTGAGGAATTGGGCCTGGAGAGGGTCTTGTTGCTTGAGGATTTCTGGGTTTCTGACCCTGCCTTTGAGCAGCGGATCATTATTGAAGACGCATTCACTGGAGCACAAGTAGAAGAGGAGTTGGATGTCTTTGGTTCTGAGCTTGCTACCGGATATGATGCTCAAGTTACCCTTGATGTAGTAGAACGTATGGATGAGGAGACATTCTGGACCATTATCTTCCCTCCATTTGATGAGAGTGATTTTGGGTTTGAATCCTTCGAGCAGGATGGTTTTGTGACTGAAGAAGATTTTGCCTTTGATGAGACTATGTTCGATTCCATGGTCGATTTTGAAGCGACTGATCCAACTGCTCAGCAGGTTGTCACCGCGGCTCCTTAGTTTGCTTGACACGTTTATCCAAAAGGTAGAGTATAGAAAAGAACCTGTATAACTCTTAAATAGGAAGTGAAGCCGTGCGTAGCGATATAATCAACGATGTATTATCCGTTGAAGATAGAGCACAACAAATCATACGAGACGCCGAACATACAGCTAGAGATGCTATTTCCGACGCCCAAAGTACCGCAAATGAGCTCATGCGTTCCTCTATCAAAGAAGAACGTGAACATCTTCGTGCGCAACTGGAACAGGCCGAAACTGAGGCCAGGGCCGAAGTTGAGCAGTTTGAAGAGAGTTTGAATATCTCCAGCAACATTTCAGGGGGGGAAAATCTTGATACCATTGCACATTCAATCGTAGAACAAGTTTGCAAGACTGATTTTGATGCTTTTCTGGAAAACAAATGAGCAGTGATCGTGTAACGATGTATGGGTTCATCAACGCCAAACTTCGGGCGAAGATTGGATTGATGAGACAAAGCAAGATAATTGAAAATCTTTTGCATGCTTCTTCCTTGGTTGAAGCTGTGGGAGTACTCCGTGACTCCAAATACCACGCAGTAGCTGAAGCATACGACCGAACTGGGGGGGACTTGCAACAGATGGAGCTGGTTCTTCTTGGGATGGAGATTTCCATGTACAAGGAGGTATCACGCTATCTTGAGGGCAGCAGTGCTGACCTTATAAACCATCTCCTTGGAAAAATTGAGATAGACAATCTGAAGAATACTCTCAGACTCTGGTACAGCAGTATCATGAGGCAAAGACCCATTCGTCACCGCAGTGAATACCTGTTCAAGGACACAATCCTCTCTCCCATTGATTGGACCGCATTGATCAATGCAACCAGCTGGGAAGCAGTTGGTGCATCATTGAAAGACAGCCCATATCACACCACAGTGACTGCTTTCACTGAGCAAGATCTACAGCAATCTGGATTGTTCCCCCCCTTGGAAACAGAGCTGGACCGCATGTGGTATGTGCATCTGATGGAGTATGTAAAAACACTCAAGAAAGCAGATGAGGAAGTTGCTACTTCCATGCTTCTCTTGGAAATTGATCTCCGCAATCTCATGATGTTGGTGCGCTATGGATGGTACCACCATATGGAGGCTGATGAGGTGAGAAAACTCCTGCTTCCATGGGGGGGCAAGGTTGTATCGAGTAATGAGAGTGAAGCCTATTTAAAGCAGAATGCATCTGAGCGTAATCCTCATTCTATCATAAACCGCTACTATCCTGGTCTTGAGGAACAGGAGAATCGAGGGAGCGCCCATGGTGATGAGGCGAGTGTGCTCGAGACCTTGAAGATAGAAGGGTACTTGGCTGAGCGAAGGAAAGCCATCTACCAGCGTATGCTTGCCCAAGATCCTTTTACCATCGGACTCTCCTTGTCCTACTTCTTTCTTTTCAAGGAAGAAACAAGCATGGTGAAAGCAATTCTCAACGGCAAGTATTACGGATATGAAGAAGCGTATATCAGGGGGGGGTGTTGGTATGAATTTGTTTACACGACCGATGAAACTACTTACTGCAGTGGTTCTGGAACAGACCAGTGATGCGGTCGTCAGAACCCTGCTTGCTCTTGGTGTTATGGACTTTGTCCATATCAACAAGCTCGATTCTAGCCAAATGGAAAAACTCTCTTTCCGCCAGAGTTCTGTCAGTCGTTCAGCCCTACAGGATAT
>JDSH01000066.1_pt1 | contig 39901 bp, 58 predicted proteins | sample 199451 | NCBI WGS metagenome assembly JDSH01 (sample SAMN02584198, study PRJNA231836) | bioreactor metagenome | isolation source: continuous culture bioreactor electron acceptor NO2- transfer2 day 38 after... | place: Germany: Bremen | reverse complement strand
CCCGGTGGGCATGGGATTCAGTCAGTTCAGGGGGGGCAACTCGGGCGGCATCCGGCGAGCGTAGTCGTTGTACCCCCCCGCAGTGACCCAGTCGGGCATTTTCTGCCCCCCCACACAGATCAGACGCAGGCGCATGACTACTCGCTGCCCGCAGCACCGAGATCCGGAGCATCACGCCAGAAGCGCTCCAGATCGTAGAACTCCCGGGTAGCAGGCATCATCACGTGAACAACCACGTCACCCAGATCAACCAGGATCCAGTCACTGCCGCCTTCACCTTCAACGTTGGATGCACGTACACCCTGCTCTTTGGCCTCGATCACCACCGAATCCGCGAGGGATTTTACATGTCGGTTGGAGGTACCGGATGCCAGAACCATAAAATCGGTCACGCTGGTGCGGTCGCGAACATCAATCACACTGATGTCCTGAGCCTTGATATTTTCCAGTGCGTTAACGACCAGATCTTTCAGTTGTTCAGCCTGCATAATTACCCTGTAGTACGGGTACTGGCCGGTATGGCCACCCGATCAATGATATTCAGACGCGATTGTAGCATCAAAGACGCCTGTGAATAACTCCTATTGGCCTTCAACGGGCCGGGCACCGTAGAGCCCCCCCCAGGCGCGGATGCTCCGGCAGACGTCATCCGGGGGGGTGAGGTAGCGTGGCGACCGGCCCGCCGCGATACGCCGTCGAATACCCGTGGCGGAAATATCCAGCAACGGCGGTGCCAGCTCCAGTACCTGGCCCGCCGGCCGCGAATGCAGCTCCGACGCTGAACCCACACAGCGCTCTGCAACCAACTGCGCTGCCTCGCTGCCCACCGGCAGTTCCGAGCCGGGGGGGCGGCGCACTACCACGATATGGGCAAGCCCGGGGGGGATCTCCTGCCACTCGCGCCAGCGGTCAAACGATGAGAAGGCATCGGTACCGACCACCATCACCAGAGGGCAATCCGGCCCCCCCAGCTCGGCCCGAAGCTGGCGCAGTGTATCGGCAGTGTATGAGCTCCGCCCCCCCGCTGCACCTCCTGTTCGTCCAGCGCCAACGCGGGTTCGCCAGCGATAGCCTGCCGGATCATTTCCAGACGCTGCGCTGCACTGGCTCCGGTGTTACCCCCCCGATGCGGCGGGATATGGCTGGGCACCAGATGCACCCGGCTCACCTCCAGCGCCTCGGACACTTCCAGTGCCAGTCGGAGGTGACCGTGGTGAATCGGGTCAAAGGTGCCACCGTAGATCACGTGCATGGTGTCAGGTCCGGATATGGCCGTCACCGAACACCACGTACTTCTGTGAGGTAAGCCCTTCCAGACCGACCGGCCCACGGGCATGGATCTTATCGGTGGAAATACCAATCTCAGCGCCCAGGCCATACTCGAAGCCATCGGCAAATCGGGTTGAGGCATTGACATGACAGAGCTGGAATCCACCTCAGTCAGGAACCGACGGGCTCGGGTGTAGTTTTCGGTGATAATGCTGTCGGTGTGCTGGGAGCTGTAGCGATTGATGTGCTCAATGGCACCATCCAGTCCGTCAACCACCTTCACCGCCAGAATGGGGGGGGCAAGGTATTCCGCGTGCCAGTCTTCCTCGGTGGCTTCGACAATATCTCCTAGAATGGCACAGGTGCGCTGGCACCCCCCCCGCAACTCCACGGTTTTGCTTCGGAACTGTTCCGCCAGCAGCGGCAACAAGTCCCCCCCCGCCACCTCGTCATCAACCAGCAGGGTTTCCATGGTATTGCAGGTCCCGTAACGCTGGGTTTTGGCATTAACCGCTACCTTCAGCGCCTTCTCCGGGTCGGCATGGCTGTCGATGTAAACATGACACACACCATCCAGATGCTTGATTACCGGCACACGGGCGTCCCGACTGATGCGCTCGATCAGGCCCTTACCGCCGCGGGGGGGAACAATTACATCCACGAACTGAGGCATGGTGATCAGCTCACCCACAGCGGCCCTGTCGGTGGTGCTGACCACCTGGACTGCAGTTTCCGGCAACCCCCCCGCCTCGCTCAGGCCCTGTTTGAGACAACGGGCAATGGCCTGGTTGGAGTGAATCGCCTCGGAGCCGCCGCGCAGAATGGTTGCGTTGCCGGATTTCAGGCACAGGCTGGCAGCCTCGACCGTGACATTGGGCCGGGACTCGTAAATGATACCGATCACCCCCCCCAGCGGCACCCGCATCTTGCCTACCTGAATACCCGACGGGCGATACGTCATATCAGTAATCACACCCACAGGTCCGGGAGCGCAGCCACCTGTCGCAAACCCTCAATCATGGCATCGATGCGCTGAGAGGTAAGTTCCAGGCGATCCAGCATGGCACTATCGAGTCCATTTTCCCGGCCACGCTCCAGATCCTTGCTGTTAGCCGTGGCAAGCTCGGATCTGGCGGCGTCCAGGGCGGCGGCGGTGGCCAGAAGTGCCTGATTCCGCACGGCAGTGGAGGACCGGGCGACTTCCCGGGAAGCGGCCCTGGCCTGCTGGCCGAGCTCCGTCATGTAGGCTGCTACATCCATTGATTTACCCTTAATTCTGCAAGCTGATTCCAAAACGGGAGGGTTACTTTACCTTTCCCGTTTCAAGTCCGCACCCCCCCAAACGACTATTATAGCGCTGCACAGGTTCAAATGGATGCGCCAGCAAAGGACAGACTCAATGCCCCCCCAAACCGCCGAAAAATTTCTTCCCGGCAAGTTTTCCCGCAGCGGGTTTATTGCCTTTGGCCTGACCACCGGGTTCTGTCTGTTCATGGGGGGGGAACTGCTGGCGGCAGTGGCAGCGGCAGCTGCGGCTGGTCTTTGCCTGGCGGGCACCCATCAGGCAAAGCACATCAAAACGCCCCCCCTGGCCACAATTACGGGCATTCTTTCTGACAGCCCTCGTTCTGGCTCTGGCATCGGCCATCTGGCTGGGCCCCCCCTGGCCACTCAGCCACTGGCTCTATGCCCTGCCGCTGGTACTGTTCGCCATGGCGCCGGTCTACCTGGCAGCCATTGTTACTGTCATCTTCATTTTCCTGGTGCTGGCCGGAACCCAGTGGGCGATAGCCTCCCGGACCGGCACCAGATGATGACGGCACTGGTACTGACCACGCTCCTCGGGGGGGCCATTCTGGTGTTCATGCGCGAGTACAAATCCCGGCAGCTTGCGCCCCCCCTGCGCCGTACCGATGAGCTTACCCAGGCAGCCAGCCGGGAATACCTGTCAGCCGACCTGCACAAGGAAATACAGCGCAGCGAGCGGGAAGGCACCAACATGTCGGTGATGATGATCGGGCTGGATACTCACCTGAGCGACGTCGATCCGGACGAAGACATTCGCGCGATTCTGCCACGCATCGGCCGCTACCTGCACTCTCAGCTTCGGGATTTCGATACCTATTACCGGGTGGCCGACCTTCAGTTTCTGGTGATTCTCCCCCCCGGCGCCAATACTGCCGAGGAGCCCGCACTGCAGAACAGGTTCGCCGCGGCCTGTGCACGCTGATGGATTCGCACGGCCTTAAGCTTACGGTCAGTACCGGCGTGGCCGGGCTCAATATCGGCGACGATGCCGACAGCCTGCAACAGAGCGTTGCCAACGCCCTGCGGCGCGCCCAACAGCAGGGCGGTAACCGGACCCAGACCTACAGCAACCCGGTACCCCCCCCGGAGGCCAGCGGACTGACTGAACCTTCCGGCAGGGAGGCAACGCAATGACCGAGACCCGACTCCGAACCTGGACCCACGCCTTTGGCTACGGCCTGGCGGCGCTGTTCACCGCCGCGCTGGCACTGCAGAACCTGCGTTACGGCTTTTACCAGCTGTTCTATCTGGCCCTGGCCATGACCGCCTTACTGGTTGCCGGCCTGGTCTATACCTGGCTATGCCGTCGCCAGCAGCTCTCCGCGCCCGGCCACCTGGTCATTCTCGCCGGCCTTAACAGTGGTCTGGTTGCAGCGGTACTGACAATGGATGCCCCCCCGGGCATCAGCCACTGGGCCATGCCTTTGCTTTCGCTGAACCTGCTGATTTTGCCCCCCTGCGGCATGGACTAATGCTCTCAGCGATGCTGCTGGTGCCGGTGCTGGCTGTCACCTGGCTGTCGACATCCATAGACACTGCCCTGATGACGACAGCCGGCCTTATGGCACTGCTGGCAGTGACCGCCCTGTATATCTGGCACTACGACCATATGGCGCAATCGGCCCAGGATCTTGCCATTACCGACCCCCCCGCCACCGGAGCCCATAACGCCCGTTTTCTGGATGAGACACTGCAGAAGGAAATCAGTCGTGCCATTGCCACCGGCCACCCATTGTCGGTCGTCAGTCTGAACATCGACCATGCCGACGAAATTCGCGACCTGCACGGCAAGGCCGGCCTGCAAACGCTGCTGCGCGACGTCACAGGTACCTGTTTGAAATCATCCGGGCCGGGGGGGATTCGCTCTACAGCATCAACGGCTCGGAGTTTTTCCTGATCCTGCCGTTTACGCCGGAGGAAGGGGGGGTCCGGGTCATCGCAGAGCGCATTCGCAGAACCCTCAGCGAACATGACTGGGCCCAGGTTGGCAAGATCTCGGTCAGCCTCGGCTGCACCACCCGGGGGGCAACGGCGACACCAGCACCCATTCATTGCGTGACCGCGCCGTCACCGCCATGCTCGAAGCCCGGAAGCGGGGGGGTGCGGATTCTGCCTGGTTCAGCCCGGGAGAGCCCGTCAAGGCATGACCGCGACCTGGCTCACCGACGTTACTTCCTGGGTCGCCGCCAATCCGGGCTGGCTGATTGCCGCCCTGTTCCTGACCGCGCTGATAGAATCGCTGGCGGTGGCCGGCATCATCGTGCCCGGAGTGGCTTTACTGTTCGCATTTGCCGCGCTCGCTGGCAAGAGCGGCTTGCCCCCCTGTCCGACGCCCTGCTGTGGGCCGGCCTTGGCGCCGTGGCGGGGGGGGATGCGATCAGCTTCGCCATCGGCCGCCTGTTCAAGGGGGGGCGTCTGAATACCGTCTGGCCATTCAGTCGATACCCGGGGGGGCTCATTGCCCGCGGAGAGAGCTTTTTTCGCGCCCACGGAGGAAAAAGCGTAGTCATCGGCCGTTTCGTTGGGCCGATACGCCCGGTCATTCCACTGATTGCCGGTGCGCTGACCATGTCCTGGCAGCGCTTTCTCACCTTCAATCTGCTATCAGCCACGGGCTGGGCCCTGGTGTATATCCTGCCGGGATTTTTCGTAGGCTCGGCTATGGGCAGCGAGATCAAACCCCCCCCACCCCCCCATTTCTATCTGGTACTTGCGATCAGTGGTGCGGCGCTGGTGGTTGTCTATCTGATTGTTTTGCGGATTCGGCTCGGCGTTGGTGAAGGGAGCTGGCTCTATCAATGGCTGGAATCCCGGATGAGTCAATACGACGCAACACACCGGTTCTGGCGTCTGTACAGCAGCGAGCGGCCGGCTCAGCAGGGGGGGGAATTTCCTCTGCCCTCACTGCTAATGACAGCCACCTCGCTCGCATTGTTTCTTGGGCTGTCACAGTTGGTCGGAGTCAGTGATGAGCTGGCCTTTATGAACCAGCAAGTGCTGCAATGGTTCGGCGCTCTGCGCCAACCCCCCTGCTGGATCTTCCGATGGTAGCGTTCACCTTGCTGGGAGATCCCCCCCCGGTCCTGTTCGCTGCCGCCGTGTTTGCCGTTCTGTTGCTGGCGTTCCGGGGGGGCTACTACGCAGCCGCCATTCATATTGCCACTGCAGCAGCCATCACCGGGATCAGCGTTTGGCTGCTGAAAGCAGGTATCGGCATCAGCCGGCCAGACCAGGTGCTCTCGGCACCAAGCTCCGGCGCTTACCCCCCCAGTGGGCATACGGCCGGTATGACCGTGCTGGTTACCCTGGCAGCCAGCTTCGTCGCGGGCGAAAACCGCAAACACCAGCGCTGGCAACATTACCTGTTTCTGTCACTACCCTTGCTGCCGGTAGCCCTGAGCCGACTGTATCTCGGCGTGCACTGGTTCACGGATGTGCTTGGGGGGGGCCTGTTTCTGGGGGGGCTCGCGATCACCGGTGCGACACGGGCCAGTTACAGCCGATATGACAGGGTGGCGCTGAGCCCGGACAGCTTGACCTGGGCCGCCGGAATCGGCTGGCTGGCTTTCGTGGCCATGTACATGATGGGTAACTGGGAAACTGCGTGGTGAGTTACGCACCCCCCCAGCTATAACCCTCAGCCGCCCTGTTCCAGCGCTTCCAGCAACTGTTGCAGTCGGTCAAGCCGTTCAAGCGGATCCTGCAATTCCGCCAGCCGCTGTTTTTCCTGCTTATCCAGCGGCAGCAATTCGGTCAGCCTCCAGCCAATATGGCGGGCATCGTCATAATCCACATCCATTTCCAGATCCTTGACCACCGGATGGCGGAACAGTGCCCGCAAAACCGAGGGCAACTCATGGTAGCGTTCCGGCACGGCACTCTCGGCCTCGGCAATCAGGCACTCCACATCGCCGACATTGAGACCATCCTCCTGCTGCCAGCTACGGATGACGGAAACCTTGTAATCGCCCTCAACGGTGATACCCAGCAAACCGTTATCCAGTTGCTGGAAGTCAATGATCCGGACGTAGGTGCCGATGTCGTAGAACGAGGCCCGGGCTTCGGTCTCGGCCCCCCCTTCCCGCAACAAAACCACCACAAAGCCGCGATCCTCCTTCAGGCAGCGGGTGAGCATGTCGATATAACGGGGGGGTTCAAACAGCTGCAGGGGGGGGATTCGCCCCCCCCGGGCAGGATGATTGAATTCAATGGAAACAGCGGTACGTTCATAAGTTTTTCAGTCACTACCGGCCAGGCTCCTGCTGCGGCTTGGTCTATCGAATCGAAAGAAGCTTCTGCACTTCATCCACCCGTTCCCGGGCCTCACTCAGCAGTTGCAGACTTCTGGAAGCATTCAGTTCCAGCTCGCCCAGCCGGCGCCATGCCGGCACCTGATCAAAGGCTGGAAGCCCCCCCTCATTCTGGCTGGAGCCAATCATCGAATGCAGTTGGGCAACAATCACCACATCAACCAGTTGGGGGGGCGCAGTTTCCCGGCACTCATGATGCCAGTCTTCCGCATGGCGCACCGCCTCCACGAAGCTTTCGGGAACGCCCAGTTCTCAAGTACCGCGCACCCGACATCGGCGCGGAGTTCGTCGATGGCATGGTGCAGGTTTCTGTCATCGGCGAACAGATTGACGTGGTGCTCGGCCTGCACCAGCACAGGAACCACCCCCCCGATATCATGCAGTAACCCCCCCGCCAGTAAGGCTTCCTCAGGATCAATGCGTGTGGCGTGGTCCGCCAGCACCCAGCACAGCGCTGCCACCTCCCGGGAATGGCGCCATAGCTGCTCCATTTCTTTCTGCAATGCCGCCCGACGGGTCTTGAACACCTCGCGCATGGCGAACACCGTCACTAATTGCCGGGTGGTACGCATGCCCAGCCGAACCACAGCCTCACGCACATTGCGGACATCGCTGAAACCGCGATAGAGCGGACTGTTGCAGGAACGTACCAGCTTGGCCGCCATGGCCGGGTCTGCCGACACCGCGGAAGCGACCTCAGTGGCCGACGAGTCATCCCTATCCACCACCCGCCGGACTTTCCAGGCCACATCCGGCACACTCGGCAGCTGGACTTGATTGGACCGCAGCTCAGAGTAGAACTCCATCAACAGATGGTGCTCTTCGCTCTGGTCTTCGTCGTGATCCGACGAGTCCATTTCCACCTGGGAAATGGGCGCCGCCCGCAGCATCTGGTTCAGCACTTCCTGCTCGATCACCAGAAATTCGCAGGGTTTGACCGCAGTAACGTCATACATCCGGGGGGGCTGCAGGCGGGCTACTGGATTGAGGGCTTTGTCGGTCTCAGCCTCAATGGTCGACTTACGTCCATCAACCGATTGCAGCTCCACGGCGCCGGAAATCAGAAAATAATCCAGCCCATCCCGAACGCCCCCCCGTTCCATGACCCTCTGCCCTGGTCCATGGGTTCTGCGCTCAGCCCGGCTGGCCAACAGCACAAGCTGATCGTCAGTCAGACGGCCCAAAGGCTGAAAACTTTTAAGACGACGTAACGGCAGGCTTTCCTGGCCGCCCATAGGCAGACTCCCCCCCTGAACTGCTGGATAAAAAAAACGGGCATCACATGTTACGTATTGTAATCACCACTCGGGAAAACAGCCATGCGAGCGGCGTCGAATCTGTTATCCTCTGGTCTTTAACTTTATCCGATAACCTAGGGAGAGAACCGCCTACCATGCCCCCCCAGTATCGTTCCCACACCTCTACTGCCGGCCGCAATATGGCCGGTGCCCGCGCCCTTTGGCGTGCCACCGGCATGAAAAACGAGGACTTCGGCAAACCCATCATCGCCGTTGCCAACTCCTTCACCCAGTTTGTGCCCGGGCACGTTCACCTGAAAGACCTGGGCCAACTGGTTTGCCGCGAGATCGAAGCGGCCGGCGGTGTTGCCAAAGAGTTCAACACCATTGCTGTGGATGATGGTATCGCCATGGGGGGGCACGATGGCATGCTTTACTCCCTGCCGTCGCGGGAAATCATCGCCGACTCGGTGGAATACATGGTCAACGCCCACTGCGCCGATGCGCTGGTGTGCATCTCCAATTGCGACAAGATTACCCCCCCGGGCATGCTAATGGCCGCCATGCGCCTGAACATTCCCACCATTTTTGTTTCCGGCGGCCCGATGGAAGCCGGAAAAACAAAGCTTTCTGAACACAAGCTCGACCTGGTGGATGCCATGGTCATCGCCGCCGATCCAACGGCGACCGATGAGATGGTCGAGGAATACGAACGCAGCGCCTGCCCCCCCACGTGCGGTTCCTGCTCCGGCATGTTCACCGCCAATTCCATGAACTGTCTGACCGAAGCCATCGGCCTGGCCCTGCCCGGTAATGGCTCCATGCTGGCCACCCATGCCGACCGGGAACAGCTGTTCCTGAAAGCCGGTCGCCAGATTGTGGAGAATGCCAAACGCTATTACGAGCAGAACGATGCCAGCGTTCTGCCGCGCAGCATCGCCTCCGTGGAAGCATTCGAGAACGCCATGACCATGGACATTGCCATGGGCGGCTCCACCAACACCATCCTGCACCTGTTGGCTGCGGCCCAGGAAGGCGGTGTTGAATTCTCCATGGCCGATATCGATCGCTTGTCCCGCAAGGTTCCGCAGCTGTGTAAGGTTGCTCCCAACTCCCCCCCCAAGTACCACATGGAAGACGTGCACCGCGCCGGCGGCATCATGGGCATTCTGGGTGAACTGGAGCGCGGCGGCCTGATCAACGTCGACCTGCCCACGACTCACAGCAAAACCATGCGTGAAGCCCTGGAAACCTGGGACATCATGCGCTCGCCAACACCCGAAGTGATCGAATTCTACAAAGCCGGCCCCCCCGCCGGTATTCCGACTCAGACAGCCTTCAGCCAGAGCACCCGCTGGCCAAGCCTCGATGGCGACCGTGAAGACGGCTGCATCCGCTCCGTGGAACACGCTTATTCTTCAGAAGGCGGTCTGGCGGTACTGTATGGCAATATCGCCCAGGATGGCTGCGTGGTGAAAACCGCGGGCGTTGATGAAAGCATCTACGTCTTCGAGGGCAAGGCCCGGGTCTTCGAAAGCCAGGATTCCGCCGTGGCCGGCATTCTGGGTGACGAGGTCAAGGCAGGTGATGTGGTGATCATTCGGTACGAAGGGCCCAAAGGCGGTCCAGGAATGCAGGAAATGCTCTACCCGACCAGCTACCTGAAATCCAAGGGGGGGCTGGGCAAGGACTGTGCACTGCTGACCGATGGCCGGTTCTCCGGCGGAACTTCAGGGCTCTCCATCGGCCATGCTTCGCCGGAAGCTGCTGCCGGTGGCGCGATTGGTCTGATTGAGGATGGCGATACCATTCTGATCGACATCCCAAACCGATCTATCAATGTTCAGGTCAGTAAGGAAGAACTGGCACAGCGACGGGAAGCACGCGACGCCAGGGGGGGCTGGAAACCGGAGTTACCGAGGGACCGGAAGGTATCCGCCGCCCTCAAAGCCTACGCACTGCTGGCCACCAGTGCCGATAAAGGTGCGGTCCGGGATTTGAGCAAGCTGGACTGAATCTGAGCCACAAAAAAAAGCCCGCAAGGTGTTTGCCTTGCGGGCCTTTTTATCCGGGGGGGCCTGGCGTTTACCAGAGTGACCAGCCACCATCTTCGTCTTCTTCGATGGATTCTTCGGCAGAGGACTCGGTCTCGGCCGGAGCCTGTTCCGCCGGTGCTGCCTGCGCGGTTGACGCCGGCGCAGACTGGCCTGCATCAGCGGCCGCCTGCTGCACGGTGATCAGCCCCCCCAGAGCCCGCTCGGTTTCCTCATTCAGAATACCGGTTGCCTCAAGGCCGTTGTCTTTCTGGAAACGGGTCAGTTCGGCCCGGGTCTTGTCATCCATGCTCGGGCTTACATTGGTGATGTCGTAACCTGCACCGTAAAGCGCGTGCTTGAGCGCGACCACTTCGTTGGCCTGGGCAACGGGTGCCAGGCCCAGCAGGGCGACCGTTCCGACCGCCAGCGCCGTCCTGCCGATGTGACGGGTGACTGTTTTCATGGTTCTCACCTGATCTACTCCTGGATATCTCTGTGACATCTGCTGTTCTGTTTTTATAGTGTGGCGCCTTCCTCTACGTATCAGCGCTTCCTAGACCATAACATAATTTAATCTTCCCGGGCCGACCATTCTCCGGATTTGCCGGATCGGCATGGTAATGCTGGCCAAATTCGCGGATGAATATGCCCCCCAGAATGCCATGAACAGCGCCGCCACCAGCGGCCCCCCCATCACAAAACCATTGATTCCGAACATAACAATGCCGCCGAGAGTGGACAAAAGTACGAGATAGTCCGGCATCTTGGTATCCCGCCCCCCACCAGCACCGGCCGGAGCAGATTATCCGCCAGACCAATGACCACCACCCCCCCATAGGCGGTCAGAATGATGGCTGGCACGATATCCCCCCCTACGGCAGCTAGATAGATGGCCGCTGGCACCCAGACAATCGCAGCCCCCCCGACGGCCGGCAGCAATGAGACGATGGCCATGACCACACCCCCCCACAGCAAGGCCCCCCCGGTAATGCCCAGTATCCAGAAGATCACGCCCCCCCCGAGCGCACCCTGAATGATGGCAATCAGCAGGTTACCCTTGACCGTGGCACGGGTGACTTCCGCGAATTTGGCAAACAACAGGCGCTCGCGCTCATCGCCCAGCGGCAAGGCGCGGATCAACAGCTCTATCAGTTTCTGGCCATCACGGATCAGGAAAAAGGCCAGGTAAACCATCAGTGCCAGCCCCCCCAGAAAGAACTGGAAGGTGTTCTGCCCGATACCCAGGGCCTGCTTGGCCAGAAACTGGCTGCCACCCAGAAAGGCATTAACGGCACGGTCCCTCAGATCCGCAAAGTTGATGTCAAACTGGGCCAGAAAGGCCTGGATGGCCGGGAACGACTGGTTAACCTGATCAATGTATTCCCCCCCGGGCCGGATCTCCCCCCCGGCCTGGATCTTCTGGTAGATCCCCCCCATTCCTTCCGCAATCAGCGCCGCGCCCAGTACCAGCACCGGAATCACCACGATCACCATGCACACGAACAGCGTGATCAGGGCGTTCAATGTCGGCCGGTCGCCCAGTCTGCGCACGAGCAACTGCTGCACCGGATGGAAAATCAGCGCAATTGCCACCGCCCAGAAGATGGGGGGGCCAAAGAACGGCTTCATCAGCAGAATGAACGCAAGCGACACACCAAGCAGCATCGCCAGAAAAGTCCGTGTTTCAAGTTTTGCGTACATAGTTAAACAATTCCTGTCCAGAACATGCCCATTGGGGGGGCTGATAAGGGAAAGCAGACTACCACGATAGCGTGGCCAGTGTAGTAGGGTTCGCGTTATAGTGGTTGGTTATCGATCAGCCAACAATACAGGTTATGTGGTTGGAAGCAGACAACTTTACCGTGGAGAGCGCGCTCGAGGCCGCACTGGAATTGCAGAAGGTGCTGGCAGCCCGCACCCATCGTCGCAAGGTAATGGGCCAGGAGGTACTGGTGCCAGGCCAGCTGGGCGAGGCCCTGCACCTGCCCAGAACCATCAGCCGCCTGCGGGGGGGTAAGCAGCAACGGCTGCGCGACCGTGGCCTGGAGGATTTCCAGGAGCTCTGGCCCACACTGTCTGAATATACTCGCCAGCGGGTTCTGGACGGACTTGGCTGGTACGATCCCAAGCAACTCGACTGGGACGACAAGCGCTCCAATCGCCGGCCGTTGGTCGATCCTGACACCTGATACGTATAACTGCGGAAGCCGAAGTGCGGGTCTTGGGCCCGGGCAGACTTTGAAATGTCACACTTCGCCCTTACTGTGAACTGATCAGGAGGATAACTATGACAGACAACAACCATTACACTGCCATCCTGGCCCAGGGGGGGAGCGCCGTGCCCACCCTGTTGTGCGGGCATTGCCATTCCATTCTCTCTCGCGCCAGAATTTTCCGTAACCAGGGCGACGCCCATCAGGCCATTGAGTGCAACACCATCGGTCTGTGCTCCGCGGACGACTGCGGCGCGGTGAACTGCTGCGACGAGGCTCTGGCCCAGGTGGAAAACCCAGAACGCCTGTTTGACATCGCATCCTGATTCAAACCGGCAACGCTCTGTTACGCAACTCAAACACACAAAATTCCCATCTGATTTATCCTGACCTTCGACGATTGTCGTACCGATAATCACGCAACCACTCAGTCAGGACAGTCGATGGCATGCGTATTCTGAGAACCGACGAAGCCCGCTTCGCAGGCCTCCCGGATTACCCCCCCTTTTCAGCACACTACCTGGATGTCGAGCCAGGCCTGCGGATGCACTATGTAGACGAAGGCCCTGCCGACGCGGCCCCCCAGTGGTGATGCTTCACGGGGGGGAGCCATCCTGGTCCTATCTCTACCGGCACATGATTCCGCTTGTCGCCGAAGCGGGCCACCGGGTTCTGGCGCCGGATCTGATTGGTTTTGGCAAGTCAGACAAACCCGCCGATGTCAGCGACTACAGTTATGACAGCCACATGACCTGGCTGACCCACTGGCTTGAAACACTGGACCTGACCAACGTCACACTGGTGTGTCAGAACTGGGGGGGCTCACTGCTGGGATTAAGGCTGGCGGCAGAACATCATCGCCGGTTCAGCCGGATCATTGTCGGCAACGGCATGCTGCCAACGGGGGGGGACACCCGGGTGCCGGCCGTGTTCAGACTGTGGAAGGCCTTTGCCAGCCATAGCCCCCCCTGGTTTCCGATAGGCAGGATCGTCCAGCTTGGTACCGAACGGTCCCTCAGCCCGGCCGAAATAGCCGCCTACGAAGCCCCCCCATTTCCAACACCGGATTACAAAGCCGGAGCCCGGGCGTTCCCGGCCCTGGTGCCAACGTCGCCCAGCGACCCAGCCAGTGCCGCCAACCGGGAAGCCTGGCGCGTGCTGGAGAAATGGCGCAAACCCTTTATCACCTGCTTCAGCAGCGGCGACCCGATTACCCGGGGGGGTGGCGACCGTTACATGCAGCGGCGAATTCCCGGCGCTTTCGGCCAGCCCCCCCATATCACGCTCAATGGCGGACACTTCCTGCAGGAAGATTCCCCCCCCGCCAGTTTGCCCGGGTTATTCTGGACGCGCTCAAAGCCGAGATGGCGGCCTGATAGCCAGGCCACCCCCCCCACTCAGCCGAATACCGTAACCGTTTGCCGGCTCAGGGCCACCAGTTCACCTGCCGGAGTCCAGATGCCGGCATGGGTATGACCATATCCTGCACCGGCCTGGTCGATGGTTGCGCGGTATAGCAGCCAGTCATCGGGCTTCATGGCCGGCCTGGGATGGACAATCTCCAGCGCCCAGCTCAAGGAACTGGCTGGCGCCGGCCCCCCCTTGAGATGCGGCAACAGCGCCGGTGGCCAGGCATCGACTAAAGCAACAATGTGGGCGTCGGTCATATTCTCCGGGGGGGCTTCCCGGAACTTCATCCAGCCCCCCCCATTTCGCGCCCGCCCTTACCGGAGAATGGCATATGGCCAAACGCCCAGCGCATTTCGATATGCCGGGTAAACTCCGGTGTCACTTTCGGAATATAGGGTAGTGACTGGCATTGTTCGGCCGGCACTGCTTCCGGTGCAGGCATAGGTGCCACCCGGACAGCAGACTCACGATCGCCTCCGAAGCTGGCCAGACAGACCAGGCGTGGCTCGCCATTCTGAAGGATCCGTCCCTGGACCTGGGATACTGCCTTGCCTTCACGCAGGACTTCGGCCTCAACACGGGCCGGCACATCCGCTTCTACCGGTCCGACAAAAGACACCTGAAGCGCCCGCATGGCACGACCATCCGCCACTTTCGATTCCATCACCTCGAACACCAGGGCCGCGACCAGGCCGCCGAACGTGGCGCGCCCCCCCTGGCCCCCCCAGTCTGACGGTATCACCACTTCGTCGTTATTCCGGACATCACCGAGAAGATCATCGAACGTCATTTGCTTCAGATCCTGTTCATTAGCCTGCAAACCGGTAAGACTGCACCACTTGTCGAGGCCTGACAATAGGCCGGCCCCCCCGGCAACTACCTATCGATTGCCTGGCAATAGTCGTATAAAAACCACCCCCCCAAACAGACTATAATGCGCCAAAATCATGCATTGCCTTTGCAGTGCGATACCCTCCGAATACCGAGTACATTCATGTCAGAATTGTCTTTTGCCGAACTGGGGGGGCTGGATCCAGCAGTACTGGAAGCCGTCTCCGCCGTTGGCTATGAAACCCCCCCGTCGCCCATCCAGCTCAATCCATCCCTGCTCTGCTGGCCGGCAACCACCTGCTGGGCGTGGCCCAGACCGGTACCGGCAAGACCGCAGCCTTCGCCCTGCCGTTACTGAGCCGGATTGATGCTAACGTGGCCGAGCCACAGATTCTGGTGCTGGCTCCTACCCGGGAACTGGCTATCCAGGTCGCGGAGGCGTTTACCACCTACGCCAGCAAGTTCCGCAATTTTCATGTTCTGCCAATTTACGGAGGCCAGGACTTCTCGCCTCAGATTCGCGGCCTCAAGCGTGGCGCCCAGGTTATTGTGGGCACGCCGGGCCGCATGCTCGACCACCTGCGCAAGGGTACCCTGAAGCTGGACGGACTGAAGGCATTGGTGCTGGACGAAGCCGACGAAATGCTGCGCATGGGCTTCATTGATGACGTGGAAGCCATTCTGGCGAAGACGCCGGACACCTGTCAGCGCGCGCTGTTCTCGCCACCATGCCGCCACAGATCAAGAAAGTGGCGCAGACCTACCTGAAGAACGCCACCGAAGTAAAAATTGAGAGCGAAACCCGCACGGTTGAGCGGATCGCCCAGTTCGTGCTGCCGGTCTACGCCGAACGCAAGCTGGATGCGCTGACCCGCATCCTGGAAGTGGAGCCTTTCGACGCCTCGATCATTTTCGTGCGTACCAAGGCCGAAACCACCATGCTGGCGGAAAAACTGTCCGCACGCGGCCATGCTGTGGCGCCCCCCTGAGCGGCGACCTGAACCAGCGCCAACGCGAACAGACCGTTGAAGACCTCAAGCGCGGCAAGAAAGACATTATCATTGCCACCGATGTCGCCGCCCGTGGCCTGGACGTGCCCCCCCGGATTACTCACGTTATCAACTACGACGTGCCCTACGACACCGAGGCGTACATCCACCGGGTTGGCCGTACCGGTCGTGCCGGCCGTACCGGCAAGGCTATCCTGCTGGTGACTCCACGTGAGCGCAGCTGGCTGCGCACTCTGGAACGAGCCACCAACTCCCCCCCGATGGAACCGTACCAGCTGCCGTCACCTGCCGCCCTGCAGAAAATGCGGGTAGAACAGTTTGAGGCGCAGCTGCTGGGCTTCACCGACGATCCTCGCGCGGCAAAGGCCATCGCCCTGCTGGACGAGATCGCCGAACGTAACGACATGGACATGGCCGCCATCGCCGGCGCCATGGCCTGCCTGCTGGAAGCCTCCCAGCCGGATTCTCTGCCACTGGAACAACCGGAAGCACTGCCGGAGATTTCCGCCGCGCCTCGCCGGGATCGCAAAGGTCCGCCTCCGGGCAAAGGCGGCTTCCGCAAAGGCGGCCCTGGCAAAAAGTTCAGCAAGGATGGCAAACCCGGCTTCCGCAAGAGCGGGCCGAAAGGTGGCAAGCCCGCCGGCAAGGGCGGCAAGCTGCTGGAAAAGGCCCCCCCAAGCGCGCTCCGCGCTGAGGCCTGATTGGCTAGCCGGTCACTCTGACCGGCTACGCTGGTAGACGACAAAGCTGTAGTCGTAAGGATTGTTGTCAGACGCGGAGAAATCTTCGCGTCCGATCTCTTCCCCACTCGTCCCAGTTCACTTCCGGAAAGAAAGCATCTCCGTCCACCTCGGCGTGCACCTGGGTGATGTATATCCGGTCGACCATTGGCAGCGCTTCGGCATAGATCTGGCCACCACCAATAATCATCACTTCATCACCACCTTCCAGCTCCGCCTGGGCTTCGGCTTTCACCAACGCTTCACTCAGCGATGCCGCGGCAACGGTACCGGCTGGCGCCTGCCATTCGGGGGGGTTTCTGGAAATCACCACGTTCATCCGCCCGGGCAAGGGGGGGCGGCCAATGGAATCCCAGGTCTTTCTGCCCATGATGATGGGCTTGCCCATGGTGGCCTGCTTGAAGTAGCGCAGATCACCCGGCAAATACCAGGGCAGCTTGTTATTCCTGCCGATCACACGGTTTCGGGCCATGGCTACGATGAGGGCCTTGCGCATAGCGGGTTCCTTGGTCAAATCGCAATAGGGGGGGCTTTGATCACGGGGGGGTACGGGTCGTAACCTTCAAACTCGAAATCTTCAAGCTCGTAGTCGAAGATGGATTCCGGTTTACGCTTGATGACCAGCTTCGGCAACGCACGGGGGGGCTCACGCCTGAGCTGTTCAAATACGATGTCGTCCGTCAGATGATTCCGGTACAAGTGGCAATCACCAAACGTATGAACGAACTCACCCACATCCAGATCACACTGCTGCGCAATCATATGGGTCAGCAAGGCATAGGACGCGATATTGAAGGGCACGCCCAGGAACAAGTCGGCGCTGCGCTGGTAGAGCTGGCAAGACAACTTGCCGTCGGCGACATAGAACTGAAACAGACAGTGGCAAGGCGCCAGGGCCATACGCCCCCCCTCCCGCACGTTGTCCTGCGGACTGATAGACTCATCCGGCAGCTCGGCCGGATTCCAGGCGGAGACGATCAGGCGCCGGGAGTTGGGCTTGGTGCGAATCTGCTCGATCACCTCGCTGATCTGGTCAATCACGCGGCCGTCGTGGCATTGCCAGCTGCGCCACTGCTTGCCGTAGATCGGACCGAGATCGCCGTTTTCCAGTGCCCACTCATTCCAGATGCTGACTTTGCGTTCCGTCAGCCAGGTGTTGTCGGTGGAGCCCTTGAGGAACCACAAGAGTTCATAAATGATGCTGCGCAGGTGGACCTTCTTGGTCGTCACCAGCGGGAAACCGTCCTGCAGATTGAAACGCATCTGGCGGCCGAACACCGAGCGGGTGCCCACGCCGGTGCGATCACCTTTGTCGAATCCGTTATCGACAACATCCTGCATCAGATCGAGATAGGCTTTCATTGGACGTTTCTCCGATAAGCAAGGAACATCAGGCGGCGCCGGCGGCAATCATCGGTGCAGAGAGCACCTGCCCCCCCATCGTCAGCCAGTCAAAGGCCAGGTAACCCAACTGTGGATCTGGCTGGCGAACGAACTCCACCAGGAAACGGAAGATGCCATAGCACACCAGAAACAGGCCGGACACTGCCATTTTCGGGCGGGGGGGCCTTGAGGAGAACCACCAGAGAATCACGAACAGGAGTACGCCTTCCAGCGCGAACTGATATAACTGCGACGGGTGCCTGGCAAGGCTGTCTGGCGCCTGCGGAAAGACCATGCCCCCCCAAGCTACGTCTGTCGGTTTTCCCCCCCAGAGTTCGCCGTTTATGAAATTTCCGATGCGCCCGGCACCCAGCCCAACCGGGACCAAGGGCGCGACAAAATCGGCAATTTTCCAGAACCCGGCTCCGGTTTTTCGGCCATACCACCACATGGCCAGCATTACCCCCCCCAGCAACCCGCCATGGAAAGACATACCGCCTTCCCAGACCCGGAGCAACCAGAGCGGGTCCGCTATAAAGCATCGAAGTTGTAAAACACTACATAGCCAAAGCGGCCACCGAGGATCACACCCAGGGCCATATAGAACAGCAGATCACCCACCTGCTCTTCCTGCAGTGGCGACCAGGGCTTGCGGGACCGAAGACGGCCCAGCCACCAGCCGGCGGCAAACCCGACCAGATAGGTCAGGCCATACCAGTGAATTTTCAACGGCCCAAGGGCGATCGCCACCGGGTCAAACTGTGGATGTTGCAGCATGAATGCTCTCTCAGCTCAGAAGAAACCGTAAACCAACCAGAACCAGCATAATGGCAAAGATGCGCTTGAGCAGACGCCCATCCAGACGATGGGCCAGCCCGGCGCCGATTCGTGCAAAGAACACACTGGTGGCAACCACACCCACCAACGCCGGCAGGTAGATAAAACCAAGACTCAGCTCGGGCAGATCGGATCCTGCCAGCCGGTCCAGACATTGGCCAGGCGCCCGCAATTGCAATCGGGAAGCCGCAAGCAGCCGAAGTCGCCACCGCCTGCTGCATTTTGACGTTGCACCAGCTCAAATAGGGTACGGTCAGAGTGCCACCACCAATACCGAAGATGGCCGATGCCCAGCCAATGATACCGCCGGCTGCCCCCCCGAGCCCTGTGGTGCCCGGAACATCCCGCCCCCCCGGCTTCGGATTGACCTCAAGAATCATCTTCAGTGCCACCAGAATGACGAACACCCCCCCGATAATGGTTTCCAGCACCGGGCCACTCAGCATCGCAGCTGTCCAGGCACCAAGCACAGCACCAACCACAATACCAAAAGTCATGGGGGGGCGAAACAGATCCCAGCGTACTGCGCCATGCTGGTGGTGGGTACGTATGGAACTGATGGAGGTAAAGACAATGGTGGCCAGAGACGTCCCCCCCACAGCAAGATGGGCTGCAATCTCCGGGCTGATCCCCCCCTGCAGCCCGAAACTGAAGATCAGTACCGGCACAATCACCAGACCGCCACCAATGCCAAACAGACCGGCCATGGTGCCCGCCAGTGCGCCCAATAAAAGATACAGTACGATGATGCCTATCATGCTCATGGTTACAGACCACCCCCCCGGCTCAGATCAGGCTGGTATGATACGCAGGAATGCCAGCAACTTCAGCCCACGCATCCAAGGAATTCCGTTCACCCATGTGCCTAATTGCTTTTGCCATCGGCCAGAACCCCCCCCGCTTTCCCCCCCTGGTGGTTGCTGCCAACCGGGATGAATTCTTCCGCCGTCCCACGGCCGCCATGGACTGGTGGCAGGCCGACAGCGGTCAGCATCTGCTGGCCGGGAGAGACCTGGCTTCTGGCGGCACCTGGCTGGCCATCAGCGCGAACGGTCAGGTTGCCGCTGTCACCAATGTGAGGGAGGGTAGCCCGGAAACCGGTCGCTCCAGCCGCGGCGAGCTGCCCGTTCGTGCCCTGGCTGAACCCGCCAGCGTATTGGGCGCTGCTCTGAACAGCGAACCCGATCGGTACGCCGGATTTAACCTGGTGTCTCTGACAGAACGCGGCGGCTGGTATTACAGCAACCGCGACGCGCACCCCCCCGGGCGCCAACTCTTCCGAGGCAGCTTTGGTCTTAGCAATCATCTTTTACAGACACCCTGGCCGAAACTGCTGCGCCTGAGAAAGGCCTTTGCCACCGTGGTTGAAGCTGCGAGCCACCGTACCGAGGACTTGCACAACCAACTCCTGCCTTTGCTTCAGGACACCAGCCCGGCGCCCGACGCCATGCTTCCCGATACTGGCGTAGGCATTGAGACCGAACGATTTCTATCGTCACCGTTCATTGTCGGCAGTGACTACGGCACACGGGCCACTACCATCGTCACACTGGACGCACAGGGCGAAGTCAGGGTGACAGAACAATCCTGGGGGGGACCCAATGCCCAGGCCCTGGAAAAACGGCAATTCAGCTGGCAGCGATAGCAAACCGACTCTGTTATAATCCGCGCAATTTCCGAAACACCCGACCGGAGGTCGCCCCCCCATGGCCGGCGAGAACACCAGCAGCGCTTCCATAGCCGACTTTGAGAAATCCCTGAACGAACTGGAACAACTGGTTCGTGACCTGGAACAGGGCGAACTGTCCCTGGAACAATCACTGGCGGCTTTCGAGCGCGGCGTCAAGCTGACACGGGAGTGCCAGAGTGCCCTGAAATCCGCCGAACAGCGGGTCGAGCAGCTGGTGCAGAACAGTGACGGCACACTGGAAACCCGGCCTTTCTCAGCAGACGACGAGCAGTGATGGACCATCGCATCCGCCAGGCGGAGGCCTATCTGGACCAGTGCCGCCAACAGGTTGATCGGGAGCTGGACCGCTGCCTTGCCCGCCACGCCACCTCAGAACGGCTCCAGGAAACCATGCGTTACAGCGTTCTGGGCGGCGGCAAACGAGTGCGTCCGGCCCTGTGCATGGCTGCCGCCCGAGCCATGGGCAGCGACGAAAGCACGGCCCTGGCGCCAGCCTGCGCTCTGGAACTGATTCACGCCTATTCCCTGGTCCACGATGACTTGCCGGCCATGGACGATGACGATCTCCGCAGGGGGGGCCGACCGACCGCTCACATTGCCTTTGACGAGGCTTCGGCCATTCTGGCCGGGGGGGACGCGTTGCAAACACTGGCATTTGCGTTGCTGTCCGATGCGCCGGCGTTGTCAGATCGACAACGCGTGACCATGATCTCGGAGCTGGCCCGGGCCAGCGGTCATCAAGGCATGGTTGGCGGTCAGGCCATTGATCTGGAATCCGTTGGGCGACAGCTGAGCGTGGCGCAACTGGAAGCCATGCACCGGCACAAAACCGGCGCCTGATCGAAGCCAGTGTTCGCCTGGGCGCACTAACCTCTGAAACCGTGACCGAGTGCCAGTTGAGCAACCTGACGGATTACGCCAGCGCACTGGGGGGGCTCGCGTTTCAGGTGCAGGACGATCTTCTGGATATTGAGGGCGACACCGAGGTCATCGGAAAACGCCAGGGCTCTGATGCCGCCAGGGCAAAACCCACGTATCCGGCATTACTGGGTATCGAGGGAGCTCGCCAGCACCTGGCCCGACTGCTTGATGAAGCTCTGAGCGCACTGGAGAGCTTCGACTCGGAAGCCGACACCCTGAGGGCCATGGCTGACTACGTGGTGGCACGCAGCCACTGAACCATTTCAAGGCCAAGCATCACCATTTTGTAACAACTGGCCCGGGATGTATGAAACCGGGCCGCCTGTTCCCCTTATAATGCCAGCCATAGAACCCACATTCCGATAAAGACCCGAGCTGATGCAGGACACATACATTTTCAGGGAAATCCCGTCACAGCGACCCAATACGCCGTTGCTCGACCGGATAGACGTGCCATCCCAGCTGCGTGAACTGCCAGCGGAGGACTTGCCCCCCCGGCTGGCCAGGGAATTGCGAGCGTTCTTGCTGTGGTCAGTGGGCCAGACCGGTGGTCATTTCGGCGCTGGCCTTGGCGTGCTCGAACTGACGGTGGCCCTGCACTACGTTTTCAATACCCCCCCCGAAGACCGGCTGGTATGGGACGTCGGCCACCAGGCCTATCCCCCCCACAAGATTCTGACCGGTCGCAAGGAACAAATGGGCAGCATTCGCCGTAAAGGAGGCCTGGCCGGCTTCCCGAAACGGGCAGAGAGCGAGTACGACACCTTCGGCGTAGGTCATTCCAGCACATCCATCAGCGCGGCACTGGGCATGGCAATCGCCGCCCGGATGCAGAACACCGGCCGCAAGAGCATTGCCGTTATCGGGGGGGATGGTGCCATGACCGCGGGTATGGCCTTTGAAGCCCTGAATCATGCCGGACACCTTCATGCCGACATGCTGGTGGTGCTGAACGACAACGACATGTCGATTTCACGCAACGTCGGCGGGCTTTCCAACTATTTCGCCAAGCTGCTCTCCAGCCGTACCTACAATCAGGTGCGCGACAGCAGCAAGAAGGTGCTCAAAGGCACTCCTCACCTGATGGCCCTGGCAAAGAAAACCGAAGAACATTTCAAGGGTATGATTGCGCCAGGCACGCTGTTTGAGGAGCTGGGGGGGTTCAACTATATTGGCCCCCCCATCGACGGCCACGACCTGCCCTTGCTGGTGGAAACCCTGGAGAACATCCGTGAACTGGAAGGCCCGCAGTTCCTGCACGTGGTCACAACCAAAGGCAAAGGTTTTGCCCCCCCTGCCGAAGCGGACCCGATTGGCTACCATGCCATCAACAAGATTGAACCGGTGCCCGCCAGCAAGCCGGAACCGGTGAAGCCGAAACCGGCCAGCCCGAAATACGCCAACGTCTTCGGGCAGTGGCTATGCGATGCCGCCGAACAGGACAGCCGGGTAGCCGGAATTACCCCCCCCGCCATGTGCGAGGGTTCAGACCTGCTGGCCTTTTCAGAGCGTTTCCCGGATCGCTATTTTGATGTCGCCATTGCCGAGCAGCATGCGGTCACCCTGGCGGCGGGTCTGGCTTGCGATGGTGCCAAGCCGGTCGTGGCCATTTACTCAACATTTCTGCAGCGAGCCTATGACCAGTTGGTACACGATGTCGCCATCCAGAACCTGGACGTCCTGTTTGCCATTGATCGTGCGGGCCTGGTCGGCGAAGACGGCCCCCCCACCCACGCTGGCGCCTTCGACATCAGCTATCTACGCTGCATTCCCAACATGCTGGTGATGACGCCGTCGGACGAAAACGAAACCCGACAGCTACTGCACACCGGCCTTGAATACAGCGGCCCGGCTGCCGTTCGCTACCCCCCCCGGGGGGGAACCGGACCTGGGGGGCCGAAATCCAGCAGCAACTCACCCCCCCACTGCCCATCGGCAAGGGCCGGCGCGTACGCGACGGTAGCGGTATTGCCATCCTTAATTTCGGCACTCTGTTGGCGCCGGGACTGGAGGCAGCAGAAGCTTGGGCGCCACGGTCGCCGACATGCGCTTCGTCAAGCCTCTGGATGAGGCCCTGGTACTGGAACTGGCGGAAACCCACGACCTGCTGGTCACCCTGGAAGAAAACGTTATTGCCGGTGGCGCGGGCAGCGCGGTGACGGAATTCCTGAATGCCCGCCAGGTTTCCATGCCGGTATTACAACTGGGACTGCCGGACGCGTTCGTTGAACACGGTCAGCATAAGGAATTACTGCGGGACTGTGGGCTGGATGCCGAAGGCATTCTTCGCAGCATTGCCACGCGAATGGAGCAGCTCGGATACCCGACAGTGGTGGCGGCTAAATAACTCGGGAACGAAGGCGGATCACAGCTGATCCGCCAGAGGTCGATCAGACCGGGTCGTCATCCTGGTGGGTTTCCAGCCAGTGGCCCAGTTTGCTCTGCTTGGTATTCAGGTAGTGCTCGTTGTGCGGATTGCGGCCCACATGCAGAGGCACGCGCTCGGCAATGTTGATGCCGTAGGATTCCAGCGCCTTCACCTTGCGCGGATTGTTGGTCATCAATCGCAGGCTTTTGATGCCCAGGTGCTCAAGCATGTCCTTGCACATGCTGTAATCCCGGAGATCTGCGCCAAAGCCCAGACGCTCATTCGCCTCCACGGTGTCGGCGCCTGGTCCTGCAGACGGTAGGCCCGGATCTTGTTCAGCAATCCGATACCGCGGCCTTCCTGACGCAAGTACATCAGAATACCCCCCCGACCCTCCCGGGCGATACTGCGCAACGCTTCTTCCAGCTGATAACCACAGTCACAACGCATGCTGTACAGGGCATCGCCCGTCAGACACTCTGAGTGGGTTCGTGCCAGCAGTGGTTCTGCGCTATCAATGTCCCCCCCCAACGTCAGCGCCACATGCTCCTTCCCGGTGTCCGGCTCCTCAAAGCCGTGCATATCAAACACACCAAAGGGGGGGGTGGGCAAACGGCAGGTTTCAATGTAACGAACAGCCACTGTGTTTCCTCGTGGTTCGGACAAATTGGGCGGCATTCTATCATGCGGCTGCTTGCCTGGCGTAGTGTCGACACAGTTCCCCCCCTCCGGATTATGCAGTACCCGAAAGGTTACGGTCGCCGCCAGGCTTCAGATCATTGCTCCCGGGCCTGCCAGTGGCCGGAGCGGCCGCCTTTCTTTTCCAGCAGACGCAGATTATCGATCACCATACCTTTGTCGACCGCCTTACACATATCGTAAATGGTCAGGGCGGCCACACTCGCGGCCGTCAGCGCTTCCATTTCAACACCGGTCTGACCGGCCAGTTTGCACCGGGTCTCGATCGCCACGGAGGCGCCATCATCGCCAGCCCTCAGTTCGACTTTCACGGAGGTCAGGTTAAGCGCATGGCACAGGGGGGGAATCAGGTCGTGGGTTCGTTTCGCAGCCATGATGCCTGCTATCCTGGCCGTCGCCAGCACATCCCCCCCCTTGGGGGGGTGCTCACCTTCCAGGATCATTCTCAGGGTTTCCGGAGCCATCCGGACACAGGCCTCGGCGCTGGCCTCGCGTTCCGTCACCGCTTTGTCGGTGACATCCACCATTCGGGCTTCACCCTTGTCATCCAGATGGGTCAGTTTTGTCACAGAAAACTCCGATTGATCTGTTGAAGAGGTTACTTTGGCATGGCCCGGGCCTGGTTGGAATCCGTAATCGCCCCCCCGGGCCACAGATGGCTACCACCAGAAACCGATACCAGCCACGCCCTGGCCACCAAGCGCGCGGGCCCGGAACTGGTGCTCAGGTCCGAGACCTCCGATACCGTAAACCGGCACATTTGCCGTTGCCGCCAACGCCTGAAAAGCAGCCCACCCGATTCCGGGCTGCCCCCCCGGATGGCTGGGCGTCTCCAGCACATTACCCCAGGACCACGTAATCCGCCCCCCCCAGGCGCTCTGCATCGCGCAATTGCTCAGCACTATGGCAAGACACACCCAACCAGTAATCGTCGCTGACAGGGCGCTCTGAATGCTGCTGCGCCTCGCGCCAGGGCAGGTGAACGCCCTGGACATCTGGAACGGCCCGACACAGGTCTGCCGTCCCATGCAGAATCAACCCGACGCCCCCCCTTTCCCGGCACCCGCCCAGAGCCGCTGCGGCCAGCTCAAGGTACGCAGCCCCCCCGGAGAGGGTCGGAGCGCGAAGCACCACCAGTGAATCCGGCTGCCCCCCCCGGTCGAGAGCGGCACCGAGTCTGGCCAGGCCTGCCGGCGCATCCTCAATTGTTCCGGTAACCGCCAGCCGATGGGGGGGCAATCGCAGCGCCCTGATGATGGGCCGGTTAGCGGCAGGAAACTCTTCGTCCTTGAGCGCCTCAGGAGCCAGCCAGCTGACCGGCTGACCTTCTTTCCCCCCCTCTGGCTCGCCCTGAGCCGAGTGGCTTGACCAGACATCAAGAAACACACACTTGTCGCCGTAGTCGTGACGTATGCCAATCACCGGCTCCAGGCTGTCCTCAGTCAGAACCAGCCCGGTCTCTTCGGCGATTTCCCGACACAGTGCCTGCTGGACGGTTTCTCCGGGCTCGACCTTACCACCCGGAAACTCCAGCAAACCGCCCTGATGGGCTTTGTCCGGGCGCCTTGCAATCAGGACACGACCATCGCGAACGATCACGCCCACCGCTACATGAACAGTCTTACGGTTAGCCGAAAGACCCTCGACAGACTTAGGTACGGTATTCGGCATTGATGGTCACGTAATCATGGGAAAAATCACAGGTCCAGACCGTTTCTCGGACATTGCCCCCCCGCTTCAGGTCAATAGCAATGGTGATCTCTTCCTGATCCATCACCGCCTGGCCCCCCCGAGCCTCGGAGTAGTCGTCGGCACGGCCACCGTTGCGCACCAGGCAGACATCGCCCAGGTAAATTTCAAGGGCATTGAGGTCCAGATTCTCCACACCGGCACGACCAACGGCCGCCAGGATACGCCCCCCCCAGTTCGGGTCTGACGCGAACAGGGCGGTTTTCACCAGCGGGGGGGAGTGCGCCACGGTATAGGCTACATCAAGCGCTTCTGGCTGGCTGGCTGCGCCGCTGACATCAATGGTGACGAATTTGGTAGCCCCCCCCTCGCCATCCCGGACAATGGCGTGGGCCAGTTCCAGGTACACGTCCTGCAAGGCCGCCCGCAGTTCCGGCAGCAGCGGGCTGTCGGCGGTAATCTCAGGCCCGCCATACTGGCCACTGGCCATCAGCATGCAGGCATCGTTGGTGGAGGTGTCGCCGTCAATGGTAATGCGGTTGAACGACTTCTCGCCGAGCTCAGAAGCCAGCGTTTGCAGTACCTCCGGCGCAAGACGGGCATCGGTAGCGATGAAGCCGAGCATGGTGGCCATGTTGGGGGGGCGAATCATGCCCGCGCCCTTGCTGATTCCGGAAATGGTCACCCGATGGCCATCCAGATCCAGCTGCCGCGACGCGCCTTTAGGGCGGGTATCGGTGGTCATGATGCCGGATGCCGCCTCTGCCCAGCGGTCTTCCCGGGTGTCGGCCAAAGCCTCTGGCAGTGCACTGACGATCTTGGCGACCGGCAATGGCTCTCCAATCACCCCCCCGGTAGAGAACGGCAATACCTGGCTGGCAGAAATGCCCGCCTCTTTCGCCAGCGCCTCGCAACAGGCCGCGGCGTCCGTCAGGCCCCCCCGTTCGCCGGTACCGGCGTTGGCATTGCCGGTATTGATCAACAGATATCGAGGAGCATCCTGGGACAGGTGGCGGCGACTGAGGACCACTGGGGGGGCCGCACAGAACTGGTTGCGGGTAAAAATACCCGCTACCCGGGTTTCCGGCGCCAGCTCAAACACCACGATGTCTTTTCTGCCGGGCTTTTTGATCCCCCCCGCACTGGCTATGCCCAGCTTGATTCCCGCCACCGGGAAGAAATCGGGTAAGGTTCCGGGACCTACCGCCATGCCTGTCTCCTTGATTTTTCCTGATCTTCAAACGACAGAACCCGCAAGCGCCAGCGCACTGGCGAATTGCGGGTTCTGGTTTCCGGCTACTCAGTGGCTGATCAGCTCACCTTTCCGCAGCATTGCTTGTACTTTTTGCCAGACCCGCAGGGGGGGCAAGGCTCGTTACGACCGACCTTGCGCTCCTGGCGGACAAAGGTCTCCGGGGGGGTTGCCTGCTGGGCCTGCTGGCCATCGTCACCCTCACCTTCTGCCTGGGCGGCACTGGCCTGCTCGTGGCGGAGTTTGGCGCGCGCCATTTCCCGCTCCAGCTCTTCCTTGCGTCGACGTTCGATTTCCGCCATTTCCTCCTGGCTCTGAACCCGCACATGGCACAAAACCCGGGTAACGTCACGCTTCATGGTATCGAGCATGGTTTCGAACAGGTTAAACGCCTCGCGCTTGTATTCCTGCTTCGGGTTCTTCTGAGCGTAGCCACGCAGATGGATACCCCCCCGGCGCAGGTGATCCATGTTGGACAAATGCTCCTTCCACAGGGTATCCAGCACCTGCAGGAACACCTGCTTCTCAAACTTGCGCAGGGCCTCGGAACCGGCCACTTCTTCCTTGGCCTTGTACTCAGCCACAATGGCGTCGAGAATCTTCTGGCGAAGATTGTCTTCATACAGTTTATTGTCGTCCTTCAGCCACTGCTGGATGGGCAGTTCAATCGCCATCTCGGACTGCAACTGAGCCTCCAGCCCCCCCTGCACATCCCACTGTTCGGGCATGCTTTGCGGCGGAATAAACTCACTGACCACCGAATCCACCACGTCTTCGCGGATGGTATCGATCATCTCGGAAACGTCGTTGGACGCCATCACCTCGTTGCGCTGCTCGTAAATGACCGTACGCTGATCGTTGGCCACATCGTCGTATTCAAGCAGCGTTTTACGCATATCGAAGTTGCGGCCTTCGACCTTGCGCTGCGACTTTTCAATGGCATTGGTGACCATCCGGTGCTCGATGGCTTCACCTTTCTTCATGCCCATGGCCTGCATCAGATTCTTCACGCGCTCCGGCGCAAAGATCCGCATCAGGTTGTCCTCCAGCGAGAGGAAGAATCGGGAAGAGCCCGGATCCCCCCCTTGACGACCGGCACGACCCCCCCGGAGCTGGTTATCAATCCGGCGGGACTCGTGGCGCTCGGTACCGATGATGTGCAGGCCACCGGCGTCCAGTACCTGGTTGTGGCGCTCAGTCCACTCCGCCTTCATGCGAGCCACTTCCTCTTCCGAGGGATTATCCAGGGCCGCAACTTCGTACTCCCAGTTGCCACCGAGGACAATATCGGTACCCCCCCGACCCGCCATATTGGTGGCAATGGTAACCGCGCCCGGCCGCCCGGCCTGGGCAATAATCAGGGCTTCGGATTCGTGCTGTTTGGCGTTCAGGATCTTGTGGTCAATCCGCGCCTTCTTCAGCAGCATGGACAGAAGCTCGGAGGCCTCGATGGACGCCGTACCCACCAGAATAGGCCGCCCTTCTGCGGTCACATCCTTGATTTCATCGATAATGGCGTGGAATTTCTCTTCCTGGGTCAGGTACACCAGGTCGTTGTAATCAATCCGCTGGATCGGTTTGTTCGGCGGAATCACCACCACGTCCAGGCCGTAGATCTGGCGGAATTCGAAGGCCTCGGTATCCGCCGTACCGGTCATACCGGCCAGCTTGTCATAGAGACGGAAATAGTTCTGGAAGGTCGTCGACGCCAGCGTCTGACTTTCGGCCTGAATCTTGAGCCCTTCTTTTGCTTCAATAGCCTGATGCAGACCTTCGCTCCACCGGCGACCAGGCATGGTCCGGCCAGTGTGTTCATCTACGATCACCACCTGACCGCCCTGGACAATGTAATCCACGTCTTTCTGGAACAGGTGATGGGCGCGAAGCGCCGAGTGCACATGGTGCAGCAGGCTCAGGTTGGCAGCCGAATACAGCTTTCGCCCTCCTTCAGCAGGCCCTGACCAAGCAGCAGATCTTCAACCTTCTCATGACCGGATTCGGTCAGTTCAACCTGACGGGATTTCTCATCAATGGTGAAGTCACCGGAGGATTCACCTTCCTCGCTCACCTCGCCTTTCTCAAGACTCGGCACCAGAGCATTGACGGCCTGATACAGTTTGGAAGAATCCTCAGCGGCACCGGAAATAATGAGCGGGTACGGGCCTCGTCGATCAGGATGGAATCGACTTCATCGACAATGGCAAAGTTAAGACCGCGCTGAACCTTGTCCTCAATGCTGAAGGCCATGTTGTCGCGCAGATAGTCGAAACCGAACTCGTTATTGGTGCCATAGGTGATATCCGCCTGATAGGCGGCACGCTTTTCTTCCGGCGGCTGGCCCGACGCCACCACTCCCACCTGCATGCCGAGGAAACGGTAAAGTTTGCCCATCCACTCGGCGTCACGGCGAGCCAGGTAATCGTTCACGGTTACCACGTGCACGCCTTTACCGGGAAGCGCATTCAGGTAGACCGCGGCGGTAGCCACCAGAGTTTTCCCTTCACCGGTCTTCATTTCGGCGATTCGACCTTCATGCAGGGTCATGCCCCCCCCGATGAGCTGGACATCGTAGTGGCGCATGCCCATCACCCGGCGGCTGGCCTCCCGCACTGTGGCAAACACTTCAGGCAGCAGGCTGTCCAGCGCTTCACCTTCATCAAGTCTGCGCCGGAACTCAGCAGTCTTGCCTTGCAACTCGGTGTCAGACAATGCGCCAAACTGTTCCTCAAGTTCATTGATGCGCGCGACTACTTTGCGCATCCTCTTGATTTCTCTGGCGTTCTTACTGCCGAACATCTTGGTTGCAAGCTTTGTGAACATAGACCACTGCTTCTTCAGTTAAACGGAGGAAGCCGGCATTCTAACCTTATTTGGCGACAGGACAAAAGGCGGGGGGGTTCACGGGAATGGAATCAGCGGCTTGCGCGCTGGATGTATTTCACGGGATTTTCGGATTTACCATTACGGATAACTTCAAAATGCACATGGGGGGGGCCGGTGGACCGGCCGGTGCTGCCCATCAGTGCAACAACCTGGCTTTTCTGCACCACATCCCCCCCAACCTTAACCTTGATGGCCTTGGCGTGGGCATACCGGGTAACCAGGCCGTCGCCATGGTCGATTTCAACCAGATTTCCGTAGCCATAGCGCTCGTCGGCCCAGGTTACAACACCAGCCGCCACGGCAATAATGTCGCTGCCTTCCTTGCCTGCCAGATCAACACCGGCATGCCAGGTACGTTTTCCGGTAAAAGGATCCGAGCGGTATCCGTATTTGGACGAGAGCCAGCCCCCCCAGGTGATCGGCCGCCCCCCCTGCACATAGAGCTCATCTTCCAGCTTTTTGCGGGAAGCGACTTTATCGAGCAGGCGCAGTTGCTTTTCGCGATCGTTGATCTGCTGTTCCAACTGATTGATCATGTCCGTCAGCTCGGGAGCCGTGTAGGAATCCCCCCCGGGTAGCGCATCTTCTTCGGGGGGGCCACCAACCGCTGCCGGCTTGTCAAAATTGAATTCATCGCTGGCGACCATGCCCGTTTCCACGAATCGCTGGCCGAGCGCATCCAGGCGCAGCAGACGACCCTGAATCTGGCCCAGCCGAAGGTCAGTGCATCAATCTGCTGCTGCACGTTCTCACGAACCCGGGCGACTTCGTCCTTCTGATCTTGCAGCCTTTCTTTCCAGCCGGCCACAAGCTCAGACTCGGTGGGTTGCCGAGCTTCAAACTGACTGATCGCCACCTGATAGCCAGCCCATCCGGCTGCCGCCAGCGTGGCCAACACCAGAAAGACCAGGCCACACAACAGCGGCCCATTCAGCGGTATTGCCCTGGACTGACCGTGACGTTTGCCTACGAAAATTACGTTCATATCGTCTTTCGGTTTCATTGTTGAGCCGCAACCGTATCCCTGTAGTGCTGCGACCCGGAAATATTCCGAGCGGGTCTGCTATCCTTGGCAACAACTACGTACTGAATAATCGCAGCGCCCGGTAGACTCTCTCACTCGTGACAATGTAAAACGAGAGTAACAATGGCGCTACGCACAAAGCGTGCCGAAGTGTAACCAATCGTAAACAGGCTCGTCGAGAAAAAAAAGCGACCATGACGGAAAAAAATGATCAAAAAAAATGATCTTCGGCAAAGGATCGGCTGGCAACAATACGCTCAAAGAGCTGATGTCCAAAGCCGAACTGCACCTACAGGCCGAACAACTGGTACTCGCGGCCATTCCCGCAGAACTGTCCGAGGCTACCCGATTCGTCAGCTGTCGGGAGGGGGGGGAACTGGTGCTGTCCACTGATAATGCGAGCAAAGCCACGCGACTGCGCTTCCGCCAGCACGAGATCATGTCGGCACTGAGGGAGAATGAACTGTTCCGCTACGTCTGGAAGGTCAGAATCAAGGTCAGCCCACCCAGATTCGCCAGCCGACGCAAACCGGTAAAAGAGCCGCTCAGCAAAGAAAATGCCCGGCTCCTCCAGGAGGAAGCCGGGCACACGAAGGATAAAGCTCTACGCGAGGTTCTCGAAAAACTCGCCAGCCACGTCCGGGATTAAGCTTCCCGCCTTAACCCGCCGCCAGCACAGGTTTCATGTAAGAGATAGGTGCAGTGGCTTCATCATCGAAGGTCACTACTTCCCATGCATCTTCTTCTGCCCTGAGCTTGCGCAGCAGCTTGTTGTTCAGGTCGTGACCTGATTTGATACCACGGAACTCACCAATCAGGCTGTTGCCCAACAGATAGAGATCGCCGATGGCATCCAGTACCTTGTGCTTGACGAACTCGTCATCGTAGCGGAGACCGTCCTCATTGAGGATCTTGTAGTCGTCCACCACAATCGCATTATCCACGCTGCCACCCAGTGCCAGGTTCATCGCCCGCAGCTTTTCGATATCGCGCATGAACCCGAAGGTTCTGGCCCGGGACACTTCCTTCACAAAGGAGGTGCTGGAAAAGTCCACGGTCGCTGTCTGGGCACGGCCCTTGAAGACCGGGTGATCGAAATCAATCCCGAAGCTCACCTTGAAGCCTTCAAACGGCAGGAAGGTAGCTTTTTTGTCGCCCTCTTCCACAGTGACTTCGCGCTTGATGCGGATAAAACGCTTGGCCGCTTCCTGCTCGGAGATACCGGCAGACTGAAGCAGGAACACGAACGGCCCGGCAGAGCCATCCATGATCGGCACTTCTGCAGCGCTGAGTTCGACAAAACAGTTGTCGATGCCGAGACCAGCCATGGCGGAGAGCAGATGCTCTACCGTCGCCACACGGACACCGTCTTTTACCAGCGTCGTGGACAGCATGGTCTCACCCACATTCTCCGCACAGGCACGGATTTCGACCATCGGGTCGAGGTCCGTGCGGCGGAAGATGATCCCCCCCGTGTCGACGGGTGCTGGCTTCAGGGTCAGGTATACCTTTTCCCCCCCGGAATGCAGGCCAACACCGGTCGCGCGGATGGTGTTTTTGAGTGTCCGTTGTCTGATCATCGGTTCATTATTCCGTCACAAAAAGTCGATATTCTGAGCAAAAAAACTGCCCGGAGAATATCAGAATTCAAGACTGAGTACCATTTAACCAACATGACTTTACTTAACTTTTGCAATAGTCATGAGCTATGGCGCATCAGCTCAACTTAGGCGGAAGCTTATGCTTTCTGATTCACAGTAAAGCCAGCCCTGCCACGGTTGAAACAGATTATCAATCAGCCTGCCGGCGAAGGAATGCGGGAATATCGAGATAGTCCACGCCCTGTTCTTCGCTTTCTTTGCTCTGATCCAGCGCCACATTACCCTGGGCAACCGCACGACGACGCAACACGGCCGGGCGATCCAGCTGGTTGTAATCGGTCTTGCCATCGAGGGTACGGGTGTTGTCCACCACCTTGGTCGCTTCTCGCGCTCGCCACCCAGGCCAGTCGCCACAACAGTAACCTTGAGCTCGTCGGTCATTTCCGGATCGATCACGGTACCGACCACCACAGTGGCTGAATCGGACGCGAATTCGCGCACAATGTCGCCCACTTCGGAGAACTCGCCCAGATTCAGGTCCATACCAGCGGTGATATTGACCAGAATACCCTTGGCACCCTGCAGGTTGATATCTTCGAGCAGCGGGCTGCGAACCGCGGCTTCTGCGGCTTCACGGGCACGATTCTCGCCGGTGGCGCGACCGGTACCCATCATCGCCATGCCCATCTCGGACATAACCGTTTTCACGTCGGCAAAGTCGACGTTGATCATACCGTTGCGGGTAATCAGGTCAGCAATGCCCTGAACCGCACCCAGCAACACATCATTGGCGGAGGCAAAGGCATCCAGCAGGCTGGTTTTCTTGCCCATGACTGCCAACAGCTTTTCATTGGGAATGGTAATCAGGGAGTCAACGCTCTCTTCCAGTTCCTTCAGACCGGCTTCAGCCACGCTCATGCGCTTGCCGCCTTCAAACTGGAATGGCTTGGTAACCACCGCAACCGTAAGGATACCCAGCTCACGGGCAACTTCAGCAACCACGGGGGGGGCTGCTCCGGTGCCGGTACCGCCACCCATGCCGGCGGTGATGAACACCATATCGGAGCCGCTCAGAGCTTCGGCAATACGGTCGCGATCTTCCAGTGCAGACTGGCGACCGACTTCCGGATTGGCACCCGCACCCAGGCCCTTGGTGATGTTGCCACCCAGCTGAATAATCTGACGTGCGTCCAGGTCCTTCAGGGCCTGGGCATCTGTGTTGGCGCAGATAAATTCAACGCCTTCCACGTCGCTGTTGAGCATGTGACGAACGGCGTTGCCACCGCCACCGCCAACACCGACGACCTTGATAACTGCGTTCTGCTGAACATTATCAACGAGTTCAAACATTTCCCCCCCTACTCCTTCGTGCTGTGTCCGGCCTTTCCAGGCCGGTTGCTTCAATCGTTGTGTTTTTTCGAGAGACCTTCGTGTACTGCAACCGGAACACCGTCAGAAATGACCGGTGAACCAGGCTTTCATGCGCTCAACCAGCGAGGGAGCCTCCTCCCCCCCCTTGAGCACCGGCGCCCGGCCAAGATCCATTTGCCGGAAGCATGGATCAACAATCCGACGCCAGTGGCGTATATCGGGTTGTTGACCACTTCCGTCATACCGGAAACCGCCTGCGGACAGGCCAGTCTTACCGGCATGTGGAAGATTTCTTCAGCCAGCTCCACCACCCCCCCTTCCATGGTGGACGAGCCGCCTGTAATCACGATGCCTGCCGGGATCAGATCCTCGAACCCGGACCGGCGCAACTCAGACTGCACCAGCGTGAACAGCTCCTCATAGCGGGGGGCTCAACGACCTCCGCCAGAGCCTGACGCGAAAGATCCCGCGGAGCCCGGTCTCCCACGCTGGGAACCTTGATGGTTTCTTCCGCACCCGCCAGTTGGGTCAGGGCGCAGGCGTACTTGATCTTGATTTCCTCGGCATTCTGGGTGGGCGTGCGCAACGCATGGCAATGTCGTTGGTCACCTGGTCACCGGCGATCGGGATGACGGCGGTATGGCGAATTGCCCCCCCGCCCGTGAACACGGCAATGTCGGTTGTACCACCACCGATATCCACCACACAGACGCCCAATTCCTTTTCATCCTCGGTCAGGATGGCGTGGCTGGAAGCCAGTTGTTCCAGAATGATGTCGTCCACTTCCAGCCCGCAGCGTTTGACACACTTCTCGATGTTCTGGGCCGCATTCACGGCACAGGTCACCAGGTGAACTTTGGCCTCCAGCCGCACACCGGACATCCCCCCCATCGGTTCCTTGATACCTTCCTGGTTATCGATGACGAACTCCTGAGGCAGGATGTGCAGGATTTTCTGGTCCGCCGGAATCGCCACCGCCTGGGCAGCGTCAATCACCCGGTCAATATCCGCCTGGGTGACTTCCCGGTCCCGGATCGCCACGATGCCGTGGGAATTGAGGCTCTTGATGTGGCTGCCAGCAATACCGGCGTACACCGAATGAATGCGACAACCCGCCATCAGTTCGGCCTCTTCAACCGCGCGCTGAATGGCCTGTACCGTGGTTTCAATGTTCACCACAACACCGCGTTTGAGCCCCCCCCGGGACGGGTGTGAACCGATACCGACCACTTCGATGGTTCCATCCATCTTGCGCTTGCCGACTATCGCCACCACCTTGGAGGTTCCAATATCCAGGCCGACAATCATGTTTTCCGTTTCAACCGATGACATGTGTTTCACCAAACCCCCCCAGGTTCGTAGTAATCGTTATCAGGATTTCGGAGCAGCCTGAGCCACGTCCGTCTTCCACTGCACCGCCACCCCCCCGTTCGAGTAGCGGACATCTATCCGGCTGACCTCATCAACCCGCGAGGCCAGACGGTTCTCATAAACGGTGATAAAGCGTTCAAACCGTTGTTCTACCTGATCTCGCCCCCCCAGCACCACTTCGATGCCATTGCTGAGAGTCAGGGTCCAGGCGCCACGTTGCTCCAGCGCCAGTCCGGCAAAACCCAGGCCATATCCCACCAACTGCTCGCTCATGGTCCGGGCCATACCGATCACGTCCCTGACCCGCTCATCCGGCCCAGCCAGACGGGGGGGCAGCTTTCCGGCCACCTCCGGATTCGGCGGCGAGAACAGTTCGCCTGAACGGCTCACCAGTCGACCATCGGTCCAGTAGGCCAGTGGCTTCTTTTCCCGAATATCGATTTCAAGACGGCCTGGCCAGACTCGCTTTATCGCTGCCGACGCCACCCAGGGGGGGCGCCGTTCCAGTTCAGCCTTGATGTCAGCCAGATCGGTGGCGAAATAGCTTTTGCCAATCCAGGCGCCGGCCGCTCGCTCAATAGCCGTCTGGCTGTCGCCAACAAATTCGCCCCCCCGCACATCCACCGCCAGTATCTGCTGATCCATGGCGGTCAGCATCCGGTCCGTTGCCCAGGGCACCATGGCGGCCAGAAGTACCACCGTTGCGCCCAGGCCGACCTGCAACCAGGGTACGGCCGACAGCACAGCTTTCAACACACCAAACCGGTCCCGCTCAGGCCCGACAGAGGTTGCCCCCCCCGGCGGCGTGGCGGTTCGGGCGGTACCGCCCGGCTCCGGATCAGCAACGTCTCAAGCATCGATGCCCTCCGCCAGCGTATCCCTGAGAATTCGCACCACCAGTTCTTCAAAACTGATGCCGGCCGCCTTTGCAGCCATCGGCACCAGGCTGTGGTCCGTCATACCGGGAACCGTGTTCACCTCAAGCAACCAGAACTCACCGGTCCGGTCCTGCATGATGTCGACCCGTCCCCCCCAGGTGCGACAGCCCAGCACCCGGAAGGCATCCAGGGCCAGATGCTGCAATCTCAATTCGTCATCCGGCGCCAGACCACAGGGAATACGGTACCGGGTATCGTCCGCCAGGTACTTGGCGTCATAGTCGTAAAAGGCGTGATCGGTGCTCAGGCCAATCGCCGGTAACGCTTTGTCCTGTAGCAGGCTGACGGTAAACTCCGGCCCTTCGATCCACTGCTCTACCAGCACCAGATCATCCAGCCGGGCTGCCGCCTCATAGGCTTCAGCCAGCTCTGCCGCGCTGCTCACTTTACGGATACCGATACTCGAACCTTCGTGGGCCGGTTTCACACTCAGGGGGGCGCCCCCCCCAGTGCCGTCACAATGTCCTCGGCCTCGCTCACGGAGGTCATGGCACGAAATGCCGGCGTAGGCAGCCCACAACCTTCGAACACATACTTGGTGCGCAATTTGTCCATGGCCAGTGCCGATGCCAGCACTTCACTGCCGGTATAAGGAATGCCTGCCTGCCCAAGGATCGCCTGAAGGGTCCCGTCTTCGCCACCACGGCCATGAAGGGCAATGAACACGCGATCGAAATCGGGTTCGTCCACGGTCCTCAGCAGACAGCCCCCCCGAATGTCCCGGCCAACCGCATCGATACCCGCCGATTGCAACGCTGCCAGCACGGCTTTGCCACTTTTCAGGGATACTTCCCGCTCGGCGGAATCGCCCCCCCCATGAACACAGCCACGCGCCCCCCCAGTGCCCGAACCAGTTCGGGGGGGGCCTGATACGGCTGAATGTCGTTGTGGGTCAGATCACTCACTTGCCTTGACTCCTGCTGCTGCCAGCCTTGCTGCTACGCCACCGATATCACCGGCCCCCCCTGGGTGATCAACAGATCACCATCCTGCAGGACATTCGCCAGCAGACTCTCGATTTCACGGTTATCTTCAACGAACACGGGTTCTACCTTGCCCCCCCGCTGCCGGATGCTCCGGCACAAAGCCCGCCCGTCTGCTCCCGGAATAGCCGGCTCACCGGCGGAATACACATCCATCAGCAACAGCCCATCCACTTCGGACAATACCCGCACGAAATCCTCATATAGATCCCGGGTCCGGGTGTATCGGTGTGGCTGATACAGCATCACGATCCGGCGCTGGGGGGGCCAGGCTTCGCGGGCAGCACGGATAACGGCCTCCACCTCGGTGGGGGGGTGGTGGCCGTAGTCGTCCACCAGCGTCGCTGCTGCTTTCGGTGTCTGATACTCGCCATACACCTGGAACCGACGGCCAACACCGGCAAATCCAGCCAGCCCGCGGCAGATGGCCTGGTCGTCCACCCCCCCCTCGTCGGTCGCCACGGCAATCGTTGCCAGGGCGTTAAGAACGTTGTGACGACCCGGCATTTTCAGCTCCACCTGGAGATCCGGCCGACCACCAGGCGACGAACCAGAAACCGGGTCTTCAGACCATCAGAGGTAATGTTCTCCGCCCGGTAATCAGCATCAGGATTGTCGATGCCATAAGTGATAATGGCCCGGGAAATGCGTGGAATGATCTCCTGAACGTAGTCGTCGTCCACGCACATAACCGCAACACCGTAAAACGGCAGGTTGTGCAGGAAGTCCACGAAGGTCTGCTTGAGCTTTTCGACATCCCCCCCACCGTAGGTGTCCATGTGGTCAGCTTCAATGTTGGTGACCACAGAAATAACCGGTGTCAGATGCAGGAACGACGCATCGCTTTCGTCGGCTTCTGCCACCAGGTAACGGGAACCACCCAACTGGGCATTGGTTCCGGCGCTGTTGAGTTTGCCACCGATCACAAAGGTGGGGGGGTCCAGTCCGGCCTCTCCCAACACGGAGGCAATCAGGCTGGTGGTTGTGGTTTTGCCGTGGGTACCGGCCACAGCGATACCATGGCGATAGCGCATGATCTCCGCCAGCATCTCGGCCCGGGGGGGTACAATCGGTACCCGCCGTTCACGGGCAGAGACCACTTCCGGGTTGTCGCCGGCAACGGCCGAAGACACTACCACCACGTCGGCCTGATCGGTGTTTTCGGCGCGATGACCGATGTACACGTCCACATCCATTGCCCGCAGGCGCGCAGTAACAGCACTGTCCCGGATATCAGAGCCAGATACGTCATAGCCCTGGTTCTTCAGGACTTCGGCGATACCGCTCATCCCGGCACCACCGATCCCGACAAAATGGATGCGGCGGATCCGGCGCATTTCCGGCACCTGATAGACCAGTGGCGGATTGGTTGCATCAGCCATTGGCGGCCTCCAGACAGTAATTCACGACTCTCTCCGTTGCATCAGGGCGGGCCAGCGAGCGGGCGGCCTTCGCCATAGTCAGAATTCGTTTTCGATCTGTTGCCAGATCTTTCAGGGTTTCCGCCAGCACCTCCGGGTTCAGCTTTGGCTGCGGAACCAGAATGGCCGCCCCCCCGGCTTTCACCATGTGCTGGCCGTTCCGGGTCTGGTGGTCATCGACCGCGTGGGGGGGGAATGGCACCAGCACCGCGCCAATTCCCGCCGCACAGAGCTCAGACACCGTCAGCGCTCCGGCACGGCAGATCACCAGATCAGCCAGCCATAGGCCTCCGCCATATCGCGGATAAAGGCTCAATGCTGGCACTGACTCCGGCTTCGTCGTAGGCCGCCCGGGCCGCCTCGAGATTCTTCTCACCGCATTGATGCCGAACATCCGGCGATCAGCCTCCGGCATCAGCGCCAGGGCCCGGGGGGGCAGCTGCTGATTGAACACCTGTGCTCCCAGGCTGCCACCAATAACCAACACCCGGAGCCTGCCACTTCGGCCCGCCAATCGTTGTTCGGGGGGGGCGTCCATCGACGCCACTTCGCCCCCCCGCACCGGATTGCCAGTACAGCGGGTAACCGTCTGGTCACCAAAACTGTCAGGAAACGCCTCAAGCACCGTTTCGGAAAAACGTGTGAGCCAACGGTTAGTCATTCCAGCGATGGCGTTCTGTTCATGAATCACCAGCGGCTTGCGCATCAGCCAGGCGGCAATACCACCCGGCCCGGTGACAAAACCGCCCATACCTACCACGCAGTCGGGGGGGCGGATCCGGCGCAAATGGGTGTAGGCTTCGCCCAGGGCGCGCATCAACCGGAACGGTGCCAGCAGCAGCGCCAGCTTGCCTTTACCGCGCAGGCCGGATATGTGAATGAGCGACAGCGGAATATCGGTGTCTCCAATCAGACGTTCTTCCATGCCGCCGCTGGCCCCCCCGAGCCAGTGCACCTCGTGCCCCCCCCGTTGCTGCAACGCGCGGGCTGTGGCCAACGCAGGAAACACATGGCCGCCGGTGCCGCCAGCCATCATCAGGAAGCGACGGCGAGGTGAATCAGTCATACACTGCTCCTCCTTTGCGTCCGCTGCTCTTTGTTTCCG